>Ga0224559_1001149_pt1 | contig 15027 bp, 21 predicted proteins | sample 714S33034metaG_FD_180676 | JGI IMG/M metagenome (GOLD analysis project Ga0224559, IMG submission 180676) | Peat soil microbial communities from Stordalen Mire, Sweden - 717 S3 30-34 | ecosystem: Environmental > Terrestrial > Soil > Wetlands > Peat | place: Sweden: Norrbotten County, Stordalen... | reverse complement strand
CATTCCTACGACCGGCGCTCTTTGAGAAAACCGAGGAAATAAAAGTGCTGGTTACTGAGGCTGTGTTTGAGGCGCTTAGAAACCTGTAACCAGCAACTACTAGTAAAACTGCTCAGGAGGTGATAATTGAGTGGGATTCATGGACAGTACTCTCCAGGTTTTCGTTACCATTGCAGCCGTTGATATGTTGACCGGCCCCGTCTCCGGAATGGCGGGCTCTATGGGCATTTTGGATCAGCGGACAAAGGAAGTTCAATCTACGATGGCCGGGTTCCGTAACATGGCCTTCATCGGGGCTGGAATCACCGGGATCGGCGTTGCCCTGGCTGCTGGGTTGATCAATGCCGCCAATAAGGCAGGAGAGTTACAGACTGCCTTGACGAGCCTCAAGGAAACCATGGGTTTGACCAGCACCGAGTTTCAAAAGACTATGAACCTGGCCCAGACGCTGGGCATTCCAACGCAATTCACCGCTATTCAGACAGCCGGGATCATGACTACTGCATACAATGCTGGTTTGTCAAAGTCGGCTATTCTTGATCCAAATGTTATGCGGCAATTTGTAAACTTTGCTGATGTGCAAGCGTTTGGTATCAAAAAGGAAGACCCCAACACTGCAACCCAGGCTGCCGTTAGAGCGGCCAACATGCTGGGCGTATCGGGTACCGCACCGACAGCCAAATTTTTAGACACCTTCAATGCTGCCCTAGCAAACAGCACAGATACAGCGACTCAATTCGTCACCAACCTGAAATACTTTTATGGCACTGCCGAGCAGAAGGGCATGAGCGCGGGCGATATCATTACGGCCAATACATGGCTTTCCCGCATGGGTTTGGGCGGTGGTCGTGGTGGCATGGCAACACAGGAATTTCTATCCAGAAGCGTATACGGATCTTCTGGAGCGCCAGCCGATGCCGCCATGCAGGCAGCAGGCCTTGTGGTAAATGGGCATTCGGTTTTCGAAGATGCAGCAGGCGTTTTTGTGGGTTTTCCGGAAGCAATGAAAGCCTTGCAGGATTTCAATACCCGTGAAGGCGGCAACGGGAACATTATCGGCCCGCTGCTTACTAAGATATTCGGCGTATCGGGCATGAGGGTAGCACAGGCGCTGATGCAGCAAACAGCCGCACCACAGTATTCGCAGGTAACACAGGAGATGGGATCAACGGCGGGCGTTAATGCACAGCAAGCTGCCCTTAATGCAAACTGGGCGGGCCAGACGAAGCAGTTGACTAGCACTTTGGGGGATATATGGACAAGCTTTGGCTTCTCGGCCATGAATAGTCTGTTGCCTCTGGTTACAAGCGTCAACAAGCTACTTTACAACCTACTCCTGTTCATGCAGGCGCATCCGGTTTTAGCGAACCTGGTTGCCGACTTCGCTAAATTCGGCGCAGCAATAGCTCTGACCGTGGGGCCCCTGCTGACGATTGTAGGCGTATTCAAGTGGCTGCAGGTGGCCGGGACGATATCCACGATGATTAAAATGACAAGCTCAGCATTTCAGTTGCTGGCAGATTCAACCAAAATCGCTGCAGCAGCCCAGTGGCTGTTTAACCTTGCCATGGATGTTTGCCCCTTTGTGCTGGTAGCAGCCGGTTTGGCACTGATTGTAGTTGGCCTAGTCGAACTAGTCGAACATTTTAAGGAAGTCTACCAGTGGCTGGACAATCTCTGGCATGCGTGGCACAAATTTGACAATATGCCAAGTCAGACACCTGCAAGCGTAGCCGCCGCGAACGAAGGATCTAATGCAGGGAGCACGATCAGCGCAAACGCGCAGAAGCAGGTCAATACTGCCGTTAAGAGTAGCCCCATTCCGGGCGGCGCAGGCGCAAGATACCATTATGCGTCCGGCACCAACTATGCCCCTGGCGGCTGGTCAGAAGTGGGCGAGCATGGTCGCGAATTAGTCAACCTCTCTCCTGGTAGCCAGGTGATCAATAACGCCACCACAGAAGGTTTACTGGGCGGTGTGAGCATGGGCGACGTGAATATTAACATCTATCCGACGTCTAATCAGTCGCCAGCAGCCATAGCCAAGGCAATACCACGAGAGATCGCGGGTGTAATCCGAAATGTCAGGCGCAGCCGGGGGCTGAGGCCGGTCACGGCTTATTAAGCAGTTTAAAACTATATGGAGGCATATATAACATGGTTCACGCAGAGAGCGATAGACTGCACAATGTAATGGCCAGCCTACAGAACCAGAAAGATCGGGTATCTAAGGAAACGGCCGAATTGAGAGTTAGAACCACAACGGCTTTACTGGATGGCCAGGACGTAGCATGCCTATTGTACTCTACACTAATGGATGAGAAGCTTCTGGAGTCGATCGACATCGCCCTGCCCGAGGTGCAGCACCAGATAGATGCGCTTCGCCCTGAGCTACACCGTGAGGTATTAGCCGGGATGCAGGCAGAGAAAGCACTTCTTATGGATACAATGCGGGTAGCACGGGAGACGATCACGGCTGCAGATTGCCACCACCTGGACCTGGGTGGGGACGGCAAGATTGATCCAGAGAAAGAGCGGCGTGCATCGGAAGCCCGGACTGAATTGGACAGATTGAGCGTCAAGCTTATGCAGATGGACGCAGAGATTAGACAGCAACATTAATATCAACTTGGCTCCAACCGGGGACGGTGTAGTTGGAGCAACTCACTCTCCTTCACACTAGGAGTGCCGCCTCTTAGCCAGGGCGGTACTCCACCCTTTTTAATTTTTATCTAAACCGCCCTGGGCTACCCCTATCTCCTACATTCTGCCTAGAAGCTCCTGTTTTTTATTTTCAAATTCTTCATTGGTTATTATGCCCGAGTCTTTGAGATCGGCAATCTTACGAATCTGATCAGGAATGTCAAGGCCAACAGTGGGAACACCTGATTTCTGAGTGTTCGTGTCATCCATTAATTTATAAATGATACGAACCGCTTTCTCGAATGGTTCCCGGAGTGACTTATTTAGCGGAATACAGTTCGGTGATTGTTCAGCTGAAGTCTTGCCGGTCCCCCAATAACTTCTTTCGGTTCCTTGCATTCCGGCGGCAGACACTTCAAAGACACCCGTCATTAAGTTGAATCTCAGTTCAAGGCCGGAAATTTGACTGAGAGAGTACTGGGACACTTTCATGCCGAACATCGCACCAGCCATAAAGCCTGGCTTTATGATTAGTAATCGCTTTTGAGTAGCAACTAGGGTTTGGCCGAAAAGCCCTATAACCTGAACATATATTTCTTCATCTGGGGCTAGATTTTTATTAACTGCATCGATGACACCCTTGTTTTTAACCGGCTGAATAACCTTTTCATTGTCAACCAATATGTTTATCCCCCTCCTGTTTTATACTTTCTGTGAAGTTCTAGCTTTAATGCTGTTCTTCGATAACAATTTTATATGGTTGGGCGGTATCAATTGCTAAGTAATAGTCCCCCGAGCCCCTCATATAACTAATATCGCTTCCTTGGCCGATCACGTTTGCTGCTACTCCAATACCCGCTGGGCTACCATCGGAATTATAGACCATGATCGCAAAATTCATATTGCCATAATCACCAGGCCAAGTTGACCAGTTAATTCTCCAATTATCGGATTGAATATGGAATGTCTGTGTATTTTTAATGCTTGATCCTTGAAAAGTTATGACCTCGTGCCATGAAGGTTGTGGGGTTTCTTGAGCAACAGGTGCAGGAGCGCTGGTAGTTGGAGTTGCGGCTGCCGGAGCGGCTGCCGGCGTGGGAACTGTTGCAGACTTAGAGGCTTCAGGGGAAGGATTAGTGGTTGTTGTTTGACTGGGACTGGCTGCACTTTGGTGGGGCTCGTGATTACTTGTAATTCCGAACGCAACGAATAGAACGACAATAGCAATGCCGTAAATCAAGGCCGCCCTTCCACGGGTGCGTTTTTCTTCAGCGCCCCAACGCATAACAAGCTTTGGGCTGATCAGACCGACAATCAACACAATAATTGCCACAAAGAACAAGGCGAGAAACAGACTGGACATTGACCATCCTCCTCAAATTTGTATTTTTATGACCATCTTCGCCATAAGATACCATTTTCCTTTAAAAACCTCAGTCACCAAATCTTGATGCAAGGGGGGAACGTATGGTATAATATTTTCGTACCTTAAATTTGCCGGTCTCCGGCCTTTCATTCTCGCCGTCTTCGGCTTATGGCAATACCCCTCCCTGGTTATCCAGGAAAATTAAATCGTGCTGGTCATCCAGCTACTTATCATCCCCACACTGGCTTTGCCAGAACTACAGCATCACCCTCCTTTAAAGCCGTTTTAACGGCACCTTGAGTTATCTCACAGAGGCTCCCACGGGAGCTATAGCGATTCACTATGCAGAGGCGAAGTTTTACGTTCTCCGGTTATTCCGCGCCCGGGGGATCGAGTCGCCAGTTTTTATTTTAGAGCGGTTTACATAGATACTTCAAAAACGAAAGGGGGCGGGAGTCATGGTTCGACCGGTGGCTCTTAGTCAGGCGGACAGGTTCGATCTCTTACTAAGGTTTACGGATACCGGTTTACGATTTCTAGCTCACTTTCATGAAGGTATAAATGGGGCCCTCAGGCGTGATAAACACGCCCTCGGCCAAAGGAGGCAATATCGTGGCACACAGGCCGTCACTCTTCCGTCAATTTTATTTGTCTCTGAACGAACAGCGCAGGCTCGGGCAGAGCAAGCATCAGGCTAAGAAGGAAGCGATCAGGCTGGCCAAAAAGGCAGGTAAGAGTGCTTTTGGTGTGGCCACGCCAGGAGTCTACAGTAGAGTAACTTGGACGGATTACCTGCAGGTAGCGCACGAATTTGCGGTTTGGGCAGCCACCAAGGGGGCCAAGTGGATGACCGATGCCAAGCCGCTGGCTTGGGCATACCTGCAAGAACGCGTTGATCAGGGTTATGCGCCGTCCACCCTGAAAAAAGACAGGTCGGCACTGAGAAAGATCTTTGACGATCGCGATCTGACTGCTGGCGTCTCCATACCAGTGCTGTCATACAAGGACACCACCCGGTCCCGTTTCCCAGTGGCGAATGATAAACACTACAGCCCGGAGCGGCACCAGGCTGAGGAGACCTTTGCCAATGCCACAGGAGTGCGCCGGCATGAGATGGTAGCCGCCAGGCCGGTGGATGTTCACACCGGGCCTGATGGCCAGTTGTTGCTTGAAGTGCCTCACGGCAAAGGTGGCCGCCCCCGGGTGGTGCAGGTGCGTGCCGGCATGCAGGAACAGGTCCTGGCGATCACCAATGGCCTGGATCCGGAGCAACCGATCTTCCCACATATCCCCTCGGCTATGGATGTGCACGCGCACCGGTATAACTATTCAGTGGCAAGGCAAGATGAAGAAGATGATCTGGATGCCCGGACAGGGATTGAGCGCACCAGGGAGGAGAAGGAGCGGGTGGTGGCCAGCGATCTAGGCCATAATCGGGCAGGTGTGGTCAGGTACAGTTATGGTGGCAAGGACCGGTTAGAGAGTCTTCAAATCTGCAAGCGCTTGGAGATTTCCCTCCAGACCCCGCCCCACACCAAGTGAAATAAAAAAGAGCCCGAAGGCTCTCTGAAATTTTGACTTAGCCTAAGCTCTCAAGAATAAATATTGGCTCTTTATATTTAATACAATCAGGATTATTGCAATAAAATGTACGCTGTATTTGCTTCTTTGGAATCTCAGGAATGTCAGGCATATCCTTTCCCAACTCAATACTTAAGCCTGGGCTTTTATCTTCTATCATTGCCTCGCCGCATTCCTTGCAAATACGCCCATTAGTTTCCATAGCTGCGCCTCCCTTCACCGTTTTCTCCATACTTCGGCAAAAGGAAGCCTTTTCCTGCCGGTCTGCCCCCAGTGTCCGCAGCCCTGCGATCGCCGTCAAATATGCTATAATCAGCCTAGTTTCGTAATGCAGGATAAGGGGCGGTACCGCCCACGACTACACACACCCGGCAAAGCCGGGTGGGAACTGTAAGAAAAGCAATACCGCCAATGGTACCGCTTATTTATTTTGTGGCCGCTTTTGATACCGGAAAACCCGTCATTCCTTGCGACAGTGCCAGCTTGGGCGGTACCTATTTTCATACCTGGCAGAAAAGGGGGTGCAAAGAAAATTAAATTGATCAACTTGCATATCAGGGTAGACAAGGAAACTCTCGACAAACTTACTATTCTGGCAGGCAGCAGAAAAGAACCATTGGCGTCCACCGTGAGGCGGATCTTAATTGCGGGGCTGAACACTGAAATTGCGGAGCAGAGCTTGGGAATTGTTACTGCCTCAATCAGGAAAGTTATCAGGGCCGAACTCAAGAGCACCGAGAACCGGTTGGCATCCCTGGGAGCAAAGGCGACTATAGCAGCAGGAACATCTGAACATATGCTGACTACTCTCTTTGAGCGCAGCATCTCGGGGGATACGTCTGAGAAGCAGCGGCAGGCGAAAGCGATACATGCCGAGGCTAGGAAAAGGGCGGTGTCAGGTTTGAAGCAGCCAGGAGACGATGAGGATGCATAATCCTTTTTTTCAAACAGTCTTTTTAACTGTGATCCGATATCATTATCGATCTGAGAAAAAGGATCGCCCTTCCACCCAGGTATGCCTCTACCGTCAAATCCTCCACCAGGGGCTTGGTGATGGCGGGGAGAAAACACCTTGGGTAATGGGATTGTATACCCCCAGAATTTAACCACCCTTAAAACGCAAATATGAGCGTCATTTGAAAGTCAAAAACAGGATCCCCTGTCACATGAGATCCTGTTTTTGACCCCTTATACGAACGGTGGGGTTCCATAATTGCTAGATGTTAAGAAATTCTACATACTCTTCGCCTACTTCACTGGCTACCATACTTATTAATGCATCGGGTATTTCTTCGCAGTCTTTGAATTCTTCAAAATAATCAAAGACCTGATAATCGTCTTCTTCATAGCCCTGATTATTACAGTATACAAAATAAGAGTCTTTTTCTGTAAGTGCTACCGAAATAAGGCATTTATCACATCCATAATCTTCAACTAGCCATCTACCGTTAAATGCAACCTTCCGAGTTCCTTTTCCGGTCTCAATTTTAACAACAATTTTTTCGATACCTTCTTTTATTTCTTCGGCTGTTGCCAATCTCTCCATCTCCTTTTCTAAAGCGTCAGTAACCAATTTAGACAGACTACAGTCGGGACCCAGTTCCTTTGCCATTTGCTCTGCTCTCTGCCACAGCTCTTCGTCGCTGTCCCTGATATATAAAGTCCTTTTGCCCATAATCAACCCCCTTTGCCAATAGTCGTTATACGTATATGATATATGTATACGTATAACATGTCAAGCAGAAGATTTAATAAAAAATCTCCCGTTAGATCGGGGAGATTTTATTCGATCCTCTACTGAGCGGGCCGAAACTGTTAACCTACTGCGGCCGCAACCCTGAAAAGGGCCTCCGGGAGAGTTTCAGCGTAGCGCCTGGTGGTTGAGATGTCGGCATGCCCTAGCATCTTCTGGACCACATCGATCGGAGTGCCCAAGGCGAGCTGCTGGGTGGCCAGGGTGTGCCGTAGGCGGTGGGAGTGGAAGTCGACGCCGGTGGTCTTTTTGAGATTGTTAGCATAGACCTTCAGCGTGCCGGCGGTAACGCCAACCAGTTTGCCTTTGCCCTTCCGCTCAGTTGCGAAGGCGAGCAACTCCCCGGCCACCCCGGCATCGGTGACAGGGGCATGACGTTCCTTATTCCCTTTGCCCCTCTGGACGTGCAGGAACACCCGCCCCCGCAGCAGCTCCACATCGTCCGGCTCCAGATCCGAGGCCTCAGAGACCCGCAGGCCTGCAGCCAACATGGTCCGGAAAGCCAGGCCGATATGATAAGGCAGCCCGGTCATACCCTCGATGACCCGGGCAAGGTCAGCTTCCGTGAGAAACGCCGGCTGCCGCTTCTCTTCTTTGACTCGGAGCTGCCCGGTCAGGATCGGGTTGGCCGTGACGGATCCTTCTTCGGCAAGGTAGTTATAAAAGCTCCTGACGGCGGCCAGGATGGTGTTGATTGTCCGGGAGGCGAGCTGCCGGGTGGCCAGACTGTTCCGGAAGGCCTTGCTGTCCTTGTAGCTCAGTTGGAGATGGTCGACCCCACAGTTCTCGCACCAGTCGGCGAACTTGGCAAGATGCAGCCGGTAGCTGGCCACCGTGTTGGGTGACCGGCCGGAGTTTTGCAGATCCACCAGGTAAGCATCTACAAGATCTCTCAGCAAAGCGATCCCTCCTGTTCCATTCCCGACTATAACATAACATATCTTATGTTATAAATCTCTGCTTGGGCCGAAGATGGGTTCCCCGCTCATAGGATTCCAGAAAGCTGATAGGGAGAAAATTGCTATATGTCTTAGTAGCCCAACCGGGGCACGCTTTACAGAAGTCTTTGGCCGTGAAAGGCTCGATAAGGATACCGGTCTCGATTGCTTTTACAATATCTCCATAGGCACGATAAGCCATAATTCCAGTCTCCTTTTTGAGCCCCTGTTCCGGGACCCGGAAGCAATGCTATAAACCTTATTTCAACAGCTTTCTCTTGCAGGCCTTCCGGACCGCGTAGGTGAGGATCTTATTCCACATGTCGTTAAAAGTGCCTCGTGACGCAAGCCAGCAATCCTCGAGCTGCTTCCCTTCCCGCTTGGCCACTTCTTCGCAGTAGCGCCGCTGCACAGGCACGACCCAGCCGACACGGCCCCTGTTATACCGGTATTCCCGGCGCAGGCTTAGGAACGTCTTCATCTTCCAGGAAAGCGCATCTTCGATATCGGTAATCAGGGCTGCCCACGCCTCAAATGTTCTCAGCTCTTCTTCCAGCCTGTCAGTGCTGACCGCAAGCTTTGCTCCCCTGCTTCCAGTGCGATCGCCTATCAGTCGGTTACTCGGCTTCGCCTGGTCAATGGCAAAGGTCCCGCTATAGATGATATCGTTTCGCTGCTCTGCAACTTCAAGGATGTGCTGCCGGTACTCTGCCTGGCGCTCCTCTATGAAAAGCAACCAGTCTGCGCATATCTTGTTGGCTCGCCTGCACTCTGTTTCAAGGTCTAACACTTCAAGTTCTGCCGCGGTACTCTACCCCCTCAGACTTGCGTTTTAAGCAGTACTTCCCATGCAAAACATCTGTTCATACCAGCCAGGTGTGTTTGCGCCCCACTATGGGGCTATTTTGGGCTTCTCTCCTTCTCCCTTGGCAACGTAGACCAACAGATCTCCCGGCTGGCAGCCGAACACCTGGCACATGGCATCCAACTGGTCCATGTCCAGGCGCTTGATCGTTTCGTGGTACATCATCGAGACTGTGGCTGGCCGGATGCCGGTCTTCTCAGAAAAGGCCTTCTGGGTCATCTTGTGTCTGCCCAGCATTTCTGAAAGGTTAATCTTAATAGCCATAATTCCTTCAATCACTCCTTTGGGTAATAGTATAACCTTAGTAGTAACAATGTGACAATAAATGCTTAAATTATTACTCCCATAGTATTGACAAATTACTATAGAGGTAATATTATTACTTTAGAAGTTATAATGTTTAACTTGGGGGGACTAAGGATGCCAAAGGGCCTTATCAAGCAAAAGCAAAATTGGACGTTGTGTGCACAAAATAAAGCCACGGAGGAACCCTGCGCCAACTGCTTCAACCCTGACGCCAGCGGCCCCGTCTGCACGGGCTGCCGGTACCCCCGGTTTATCCTCGACCCGGCAGCCAGGTATCCGGGGATCGGTTGTAGCCGGTGTCTATCCCTGGACTTTGAGCACCTGGGCAATGGGCAGTGCAATGGATGCCGGTGCGCCTGGCCTGGCTTCGTGGCTGAGGGGATGGTAAGCGAAGCAGTATAGAACCGGACATCTCTATGACAGAGGTTCAACACCTGAAAGGGGGTCAATGGATGAAGCGTCTTGTCAGACCGGCAGAATGGGAAGTCGTGAAGAGCGTGAAGGTTGGGGTAGAGTTGCCGGAGGAGTTACATCTCAAATTCAAGTTCTATTGCATTGATCAAAACGCACCCATGACAAGGATTATCAGGGAGCAGGTTATTAAGCTGCTGGAAGAACAGCAAGCCGATTAGCGGGTGGCAAATTTATACCCGGGATATGGTCACAAATACAAAGCGAGAGGAGAATGAGCATGGAGTTCATCGGTCGCATTATGCCAGAGGATTTTGAGGAGTTCCTGCGTGATCGTGCTGAAATAGGGGGTGTCTACGAAACTAAAAGCGCCCCGGTGGAACAGGCTTTAATGGATGCCGGTGTGAGCCTCAGCGATGTCAGCAAAGCGGCATCACCGATCTTTGAGGCGGAGATGGCTAACGAAGATGCCGCTTATATCCAAGGGGTCAAGGATGGCACACGGCTCATACTGCACCTGCTGGGCATGGCGCCTGAAAACAGAAAGGAGGTCTCGCAATAATGCAGTACGATGGTAAGATCGGGGACGCATTTAACGAATGGATCACTGATAGGTTTCTTGCGGTATCTTTAGAAGTTAATGACGCCGCAGAAGCTCAATATGCTCGGGAAGCTCGGGAGGAAAAGATCGCGACTGAGATACCACAACTTGCTCATGTCCTTGAACAGCATGGTATTGAGAAGAAAGAAGCTATAGCCATTGAGGACACATTTGATAATCTCAAAACTATTTTTGTTGAATCTTACTTCCGCAAGGGCTTCGAGGATGGTTTCAAACTCGCCGCACATCTGATCTAGGCCTGAAGCAGAAGAATATTAAAGAGGGGGACGGTCGCAAGTCGCCCCCCATTAAACAAAGTGATGATTTAGTTTGCAATATGTGAATATTTAACGAATAAGTTACCAATTTGGGGATTCCAGAAGGAATACGGTCATATATAACTAAATATCTTTGAAATATGTTTTGGGGGGAATGTATAGTTGGCCGGGTATATCAAGAAGGTGACAAAGGATTATTTCCGGATATATGTTGAGGCTGGTAAAGACCCAGGTACAGGCAAGAGAAAAAGGGTATGTAAGACCTTTCACGGCGGCTACAGAGAGGCGAAAATGAGGTTAGCCGAGCTAGAGGTCGAAGTCAAGCAGGGAGTATTTCTCCAGCCAACCGGGATGACGGTCGCCCAATATCTTAGATGGTGGTTGGAGCAGCACAGCGCCGGGCGAGGGCTGGCACCCATGACGAAGCAGAGTTATAAATTCATGATTGAAAATCTGTTAGCAACAAGCATTGGTGCTGTCAAACTTGAGGAACTGACCATAACACATATACAGGCTGGTTTTGTGGCACCGGCCGTCGAGAAGCGATTATCCCCCCGGACAATCGAATATGGCGTCAAGTTACTACGAACAGCCCTCAAGCATGCTGTGAAGAAATACAAACTCATCAAGGAAAATCCCGCTGAGATGGTCGAGACACCAACAAATCACAAACACAAGATTCGGGTTCTCACCAGCGAGGAGATGAGCAGGCTGCTGGATGCCGCGAAAGATCTGAAGGAATACCCTATTTACTTAACAGCACTTTATACAGGCATGCGCAGGGGTGAAATACTGGGGTTGCGCTGGAAAGATGTCGACCTGGACAAAGAGACGGCAATGGTGAACCAGACCATCCAGCGGATCACTGGTCAGGGCTTGTTGTTCAAAGATTGCCCGAAGACCGAATCGGGTTTCAGGATCGTCGATCTCCCCGCTTCGGTTGTTAACACGTTGCGCCTGGTTAAGAAAAAACAGGCCGAGCACAGGCTGCTTTTAGGACCGGCTTATGGGAGTCACAATCTAGTTTTCTGCCAGGTTGACGGCAAGCCTTTAGATCCTGATGCCATTTCCAGGGCATTTCATGCCTTAGTCAAGCAGCAGGGTCTCAATAGCTTCCGCTTCCATGACTGCCGGCACACCCACGCCAGCTTATTACTGGCTGACGGCGAGCAACTCCACGTTGTGCAGCAGCGCCTTGGGCATAGGGATGCAACCACAACCGCCAATATATACGGCCATTGCATACCAGGTGATCAGCGTAAGGCTGCAGATAGGTTCGATAGCAAATACGGCGCGCCGGAGTCCGGTAAGAAAGGATCCCTCTGATGGATGAACGTCTACCTTGCGTCCTCAACCAGAAGCAGGCGGCCGCCTACGTTAAGATGCATCCGATGACCTTCAAGAAGCTGGCGACCGATCTGCCAGCAATCAGGGAAGGTCGAGTGATCAGGTATTCAAGCAAAGTGCTGGATGAATGGCTTACAAATTCGTATAATGGCATACCGCCACAAGACTAAGGGCGGATCCGGCCCGGGTGCATGGTTGCCCCGGGCTTTCTCTTTGTGCGGAGATCTCCAGGGTACTGACAATAACAGTAAAGCCGCGGTAGGAAGAAACCGCAAAATTGAGGTGTCTCAGGGGTAAGAATTGAGTTCGCACCCTCGACTGAAACTAGGACCGACAAATCAATTGGAGTTGCTGCCCCCCGAGGACTCCTTAAGATTGAGGAGTCCTCGGGGGGCAGATTGACCGGTGCTGAGTTGTTGTCCATGGTCATGGGCACCCTACGCAATTTGCGTAGTCATCCCCGGTGTTTTAAGGGGGTCATTCCAAGTGATACCCTTGGCCTGCCCCTGCAAAGGGGGTGGCAACCCTGCCCCTACCCTTGCCGGATGAGGTCAACGGAACCATACGCGAATTGAGGAGAGTGGGCGCCCAGCAGTTATATACCCGTAGGTTACCCGCAAATTGCGGAGCACCCATAAGGGGGATCAAAAATGATTCCCCTCTAGCAGCAGGGGTTGCGTTTGATACAGACCCCTCAGAATACCATCATTTTAAATGACTGTATTTGGAAGAGCGTTGCGGTGGAGTCCCGAAAGTGGCGATTCAGTTACGTCTGGATGTTTCATTCCTGGGAGCGGATTCCCCGGGACGTGGCCACGATCATCAAGTCAGCGCTGCCGCATTATCACATTTACACTTCGAGCCAAGACACCTACAAAGCCTTGGGAAGCGAGATCAAGCCGTTTGACGCCGAGGAGGCTATGGCCACGCCCATGCACTGGGCGATTAATGTGATCCGAGCCGGCGGGGTGACGGTGACGCCCTTCCTTGCCAAGATGATGGCGCCACCACTCGGGCCATCCGGAGGCCATGATCAGCACCGGTGCCCCAGCGATCGCAAAAAACAAGAGTGCAACTCCCGGAATGATGATCAAATTTCAATGCGCTTGAGGATTTAAAACAGAGCCTGGTGGGAAAGGAGAGGGTATTACAATCTGTTAATATTTCAGTATGCATAAAATGTTGTGACCACCTTTCGGTGGTCACGGGACCGCTATGGGTCAAAACTAATACGGAGGGCGCAAGGGCCCGAAATGCACGTTACTACTATGTATAGTATGCGAAACCTTACAGAAATGCAATATCCTCAGAGAAGCTTTTTCACGACTGTTTGGTATATAATCTCATAATTGCTCTATCGATCTCATCCATTTGAGGCGGGGAGAGTTTTGCCGCCTTGTACCTTTGCCTTGAAATCGTCCCGACTCTTAATTTCGATACTGCCCGGATCTGTTCTACCTTTGCCCAATTAACTATCCCATCATCCAGTAATTCCCCTAACAAAACATGGATGTTCTGGTTATGAGTCGACCCGGGCTTCTCTGAAGTAATCGGAATAATTGTCATAGTACCAGAGCTTTGAGGCGACCAACATACTATTGCAAATCTTTTACCACCAAGCTCGTTTCCAATGTTAAACCCTAGGTTTACATGTACAATTTCTCCTCTTTTATAGTAAACATCCCTCTTGGGATCATATGAATCCTCTTTCAAAATGTATTGTAATTTTGATTTTAGCCATTCTATGTAAATGACTGCTTTTTTGTGTTCGAAGAGTTTTATTGTATCTCTCATATTGTCTAGTATGCCTTGTAAATAAGTCAATGCGCCAGGCGCATCCTCAAATTTCATCTTTTTCATCTCCAAGTATTTTAGGGGCACAGAATAAAATACGACAATTACTGATCTATTCCTGCTTGAAACCCGAATAAAATAATTTGCCCACAAGGGATTGTGATGGTTCGACCACAGGCGCAACCGACTTTGACTAAAGCTGAGGCACGAAAAAGCCAGCAGCAACGACACCAAAACTTGCGCCCATTGTAACGTCTATTACCAACAAATTACCAAGTTTATACCGTGTATGTTATAACTATATACAGAATATAGGAAAAGAGGGGATTGCAGTGCAAGATATCTGGGGCCCTGGTTTGTGCCGATTGCGGGAACACCGACAACCTTGAAGTCAGTTACAGCGTCAGTGATGAGAAGAATTTTGACCGCAATCCGGTGGTGTTTTCTGGCCGCTGCCCAGTCTGTGAGAACCTGGCCGAAGTCAAAGGGCTGTACCCGGACGATATAAAAGTGATTCCCTGCATTGGCCGTCCGGGTGATGAAGAAAAAAGGGTAGTAGAAACGGAAAAACAACAGACAATAAGCTGCAACAACAGAATAACAGGAAACCCACGACCTGACATCAAACCGGCATCAGCGGCAGATCCCGCAACAACCCAAAATAACCCCAAACAACCCATAACCCAAAACAGCGCCAGTCCAAATTTGCACTGAAAGCAGCTCTCTCGGAAAACGATGCACAAAAAGCCCCAACGATACGAAACAATAAGGTACATAACCTCTGTGAATTCACAGAGGACAAAGTAAGGCCTGCTCTCTCGCTGAGAAGCAGGCCATTTTTGCTGCCAGGTATAATACCTAAACCATGAACCCCACATAATCGGCCGCCGTGTCGGCCAAGGCCTGCGCCGAGTGTTCGTATCGTTGGGTGGTCCGGATATCGGAGTGACCCAGGGCGCAGCGCACCTGGTTAAGGGTGGCGCCACCGATAATCGCCAGGGTGCCGTGAGTATGCCGCAGCCAGTGCGGAGATATATTCTTCTTGATGCCGGCCGCCCGGGCGCCGTCCTTGATCACCTGCCAGAGGGACACCGTTGACAGTCGATTGCCGTAACGATTCAGGAAGAGTGGGGCCCGGTCTTCG
>Ga0224559_1001148_pt1 | contig 15037 bp, 13 predicted proteins | sample 714S33034metaG_FD_180676 | JGI IMG/M metagenome (GOLD analysis project Ga0224559, IMG submission 180676) | Peat soil microbial communities from Stordalen Mire, Sweden - 717 S3 30-34 | ecosystem: Environmental > Terrestrial > Soil > Wetlands > Peat | place: Sweden: Norrbotten County, Stordalen... | reverse complement strand
TGACTGATGGGATTCAACCGGAATCTGCTCGGCGAGGGACAGAAGTTTGACCGCTTATGGCCGCGATGGTCATCAATGGGAAGAAGAAACCTGCGCTTTGGCTAACTGTGGCAGGCTCTAGGTGGGTTTGCACGAGGCGCACGGTCCATTGACCTGTGAAGATCCTCAACCCCGTTCCAGATACCAGGGAATATTGATGACCACGATGCGCCGGTTGCCGCGCATGAGCAGGATGACCTTCAGCATGTCTGCGCGGCGGTTGTGCAGCAGGTTCTCCCACCAGTGGCGCACCACCAGTTCCGGCACCAGCACGCAGACTTTGTGATACTCCGACTCCTTTTCCGCGGCCAGAACGTAATTGACCACGGGCAGCAGAACGTAGCGGAAGGGCGATTGCAGAATCTCCAGTTTGGGCACGCACTTTCCAGCGGCCCGCAGCGGCGCGGCCACGTCGCGCTCCCAATCCTTGCAGATCTCGTCGGGCTCCTCGGCGGTTTGCACGTGCAGGCAGCGAATGTCGTTGGACATGCCCAGCGCAAAGCTTAACGCCTTTTCAGTGATGCGGCTCCAGCGATCGATGGGCACCACCACGATGGGCTGGGTCACCTCGGCGGGCACGATCGGCCTGTGGAGATCCGTTTCGCGGTCCACACGGACGTAGTGGCGCTTGACGGCGCGCATCATGAGGATCATCACCACGATCAGCAACGCGGTGATCCATGCGCCATCGACAAACTTGGCCACCAGCACCACGATGGCGGTGATGCCCGTGGCTACCGCGCCAAGGCCGTTGACCAGGATGAGAATTTGCGCTTTGCCCCGGCGCTTCCAGTGCATGACCATGCCCGCCTGCGAGAGCGTGAAGGCCACGAACGCGCCAACAGCAAACAGTGGAATCAGCCGGTCGGTGACGCCACGAAACACGATCAACAGCAAGGCCGTCAAGGCGACGAGTACGTAGATTCCCCAGGAGTAGAGCAGGCGCCGGCCGCGCAGCAGAAACACGTGCGGCATGTAATCGTCCAAAGCAATGGCGCGCGTCAGCCGGGGAAAATCGGCAAAAGCCGTGTTCGCGGATAGAGCCAGCACTAACAGCACCGAGCCGATGGTGACGTAATAGAACCATCCGTGGCCCATCACCGCGCGGGTCAGCATGGAGAGCACGCTCTCGTAGCCGGGTCCGTCGGGATTTGTCGCGGCAATGCCGTAGGCGCGGCAGAGCAGAGCAATGCCGGCCAGCAGCATGGCCAGCAGAACGATGATGATGGTCAGCGTGATCTTGGCGTTCTTGCGCGTGTCGTCGCGAAAAGCCATCACGCCGTTGCTTACAGCTTCGACGCCGGTCATGGCTGTGCAGCCGGATGAAAAGACCTTGAGCAGCAGCCACCAACCCACCATCGCCGTGGCTGCGGGGACTACAGGCAGCGACGTGGCCGGATGAGGATGGCCGCCGGTGTGCAGCACGTGCCAAGCACCGACGCCGATTACGATCAGCAGCGTTCCCGCAAAAAGATAAGTCGGAATCATGAAGACGACGCCGGTGTCGTGCACGCCGCGCATGTTCACGATGGTGAGAATGAGCAGTACAAGCAGGCAGAGTTGCAATGTGTAGGGCTGCAGGCCGGGAACGGCGGAGATGAGCGCGCCCACGCCGGCCGATATGCCCACCGCGGCGGTGAGCACATAGTCGATCATCAATGCCGCGGCGGCCAGCAGGCCCGCGCCCTCGCCCAGGTTCTGCGAGGCAACCGTGTAAGAGCCGCCGCCTTTGGGGTAGGCATCGATGGTCTGGCGGTAACTGAAGAAGACGATGATCAGCAAGGCCACGATTGCGGCGCTCACCGGCACGATATAGTGCACGCCCAACAGGCCCAGCGGGATGAGCAGCGTCAGCGCGGCTTCGGGGCCGTATGCGGCGGAACTGAGGGCGTCCAGTCCGAAGACGGGAATACCTGCGACGGGGCCGATGTGCTCGGCGCGCTCCTCGCTGGTCGCCAGCGGCCGGCCAAAGAGCAGGTCCTGAATGCGTGTGGTTATAGCCATGCGGTAGTCGTCCGGCAGCCTGGGATTTATCGCGGGGAAAATGGCTGTCGAGGAGATTGTCTCACGGAGCGGGGAGATTGCCGTGAATGGGTTGCCGACAGTCCAGTTTCAATTGGGGCGTACGAGCGCTGGATTATCGGCATTTTATCAGTATAATAACAGTAATATATCGGTATTTTATCGGCATTAGCCAGCGCCGCCGAGGGAGCTGAATGGCAACGAACAAGCAGAGTGGATTCGCACCGGTCTTCACCATTACGCCTGCCATTGCCACAGGACTCATGCGCATTGAAGCCGTGAAGCAGGCCCTTGTCACGCTGCCCATCACGCCGCGACTGCTGGCCAATCTACGAAATACGGCGCGGCTTTTCTCCACACATTATTCGACCATGATCGAGGGGAATCGGCTCACCCAGGAGCAAGTTGTTCAGGTCATCGCCGCAGACCGCGATTTTCCCGGCCGGGAGCGCGACCGGGATGAAGTCAAAGGCTATTATGCGGCTCTGGAAGAGGTCGAGCGGCTGGTGACGAATCCGGCCATCGGGCAGGAGAAATTGACCGGGGCCACCGTGCGGAAGCTTCATGCGCTGGTCATGGGTGGAGGCAGAACGCGTGTGAGGCCAACGCCCTATCGCGACGGGCAGAACGTCATCCGCGACAGCCGTTCCAAGGGCATCGTCTACCTGCCGCCAGAGGCCAAGGATGTGCCGAAGCTCATGGAGCAATTGCTGGAGTGGCTGAACCGGGCGAATCCATTGCCAGTGCCCCTCAAGGCCGGCATCGCGCACTACCAATTCGCAACCGTCCATCCCTACTACGACGGCAATGGCCGGACCGCGCGGCTACTGACTACATTGATGCTGCATCTGGGCGGCTATGACCTCAAGGGGATTTACGCACTCGAGGAGTACTATGCGCGGGGGCTCAAGGAGTACTACAAAGCGCTCACCGTAGGGCCGTCGCACAACTACTATCTGGGCCGCGCCGAGGCCGACATCACGCGGTGGGTCGCTTACTTCATCGAAGGCATGGCGGACTCGTTCGAAAAGGTAGAGGCCCAGGCTCGCCGTGAGGCCGCAAAAGGCGGGAAAGACCAGACCGCGCTCCTGCGCGCTCTCGATTCCAGGCAGCGCCGGACGTTGGCTCTGTTTGAGGCATCGCGGGAAGTTGAAGCGAAAGAGATCGGCGGAATGTTCGGGCTCAAGCCGCGTAGCGCCGCGCTCTTGTGCCAACGCTGGGTCGAAGGAGGCTTTCTGGAAATTACGAATGCTTCAAGAAAAGCGCGGCGCTATAAACTTTCCGATGCGTACGAAGCGATCATCGACTGATCCATTGGCTTCCAATTGCAGAAGAAATCCGCCTGGACTCGCTTTCCTCTTCGTTCGACGACGCGGCCCTTCTCCTAGCCTGCGATGGCATCGGCCGCCGGCAGCGTGAAGTGGAAGCGGCTGCCCTGGCCGGGTGTGCTTTCAGCCCAGATGCGGCCGCCGTGCTGCTCGACAATGCTGCGGCAGAGCGCCAGGCCCAGGCCGGTGCCGCCCAGGGCGCGCGAGTCCGATGCGTCGCCTTGCTGGAATCGCTCGAATACGCGCTCCAGCTTCTCGGCGGCGATGCCGCGGCCCTGATCTTCGACCGTGAAGCATACTTCGCTGGCGCCGAATGGGTGCGCGGCCAGGCGGATGACTGTCTCCGGCGGCGAGAATTTCAGGGCGTTCGAAACCAGCTCATTGAGTACCTGGAGAATGCGTTCCTGGTCGGCCCAGACCGGCGCCGGCTCGGTTTCGAAGCGGAATCCGATGTGCATCCGCACCGCCTCGGCGTGCGCAACGTCGGCTGCGCGCCGCAGCAGGTCCACGGGCTCGATGCGCTCGCGATTCAAAGCCAGCCTGCCCTTTTCTCCGCTGTCGAAGTCCAGAATGTCGTTGACGAGCCGCACCAGGCGGTCGCAGTTGCCGATCGCCATCTCGATCATCTGCCGCTGCTTTTCCGGCCGCTTATCCAGAGATCCCGACGCGATGAGCCCCAGCGAGGCGCGCAGCGAAGTGAGCGGAGTGCGCAATTCGTGGCTCACCGTGGAGATGAATTCGTCTTTCATACGTTCCAGGCGGCGGCGGTCGGAGACGTCCTGGAATGCGACGACCATGCCGGAGATCAGGCCGTTGTCGATGAGCGGCGTGGCCGTGTACTCAACCGGAATCGGGGTGCCGTCGTGACGCCAGAAGACCTCATCCCTCATGCGCACGGTCTCGCATCGGCGCAGGCCCTGCAGGATCGGGCTGTTGGCCTTGGAATACGGCGTGCCGTCGATGTGGGTATGGTGGATGATCTCGTGCATATCGCGGCCAGTGAGTTCCTCGGGAATGTATCCGAGCGCGCGCGCCGCGGCCTGGTTGACAAACGTCACGCGACCGTCGAGGTCGATGCCGTAGATGCCGTCGCCGACCGATTCCAGAATCAACTCGCGCTGGCGGGTGAGCAGGTGGAGCGCCTCTTCGGCCTGGTGCTGCTCGGTTACGTCCATGCCGTGGTTGAGGATGAAGGGCCGCTCGCCGGGCAACTCCATACGGCGGCTGCGGAAGGCGATGCGCCGATAAACGCCGTCGCTGCGGCGGAGCGGCAATGCGCCCTGCCACTCTTCGCCGGTTTCGAGTGTGTGCAGGCAATCCTCAAAGGCCTTCGCTCCGTCCGCACCCAAGAGGCCTGTGAAGGCGCGGCCGATCAACGCCTCGGCGCGAAACCCAAGCGTCTCCGCGGTGAATGCATTCAGCGAGGTCAGCCTGCCATCCATAGTGCAGGTAAATACAAATCCCAAGCTGTTTCCCACCATCTCGCGATAGCGCTCTTCGCTTGACAGCAGCGCGAGTTCCATCTCGCGCTGCGCGGTTACGTCCTGGCCGCTGACGATCAGAAACTGAATCTCGTGATTGGGTCCCTTCAAGGGACGAACGGTCCAACTGACGCGGCGGGTGAGGCCGCCTGCAATCCGCCAACTCGTCTCATGCGGACCCGAGACGTGGCCGGCGGCGGCTTCGCGCAATCTTCCCGCGGCCCAGTCCCGGTCATCGGGCTCGAGCACTTCTTCGACAAACGGCCGGCCGGCGGAGTCGGTCAAGTTCAACCCGGTCAGTTGCGCGCAAGGCTCGTTCATTCGAACCACGCGGCCGGCGGTGTCAAGGACGGTCACCAGCGCGGGGATTGAGTCCAGCGTGGCGGCAACAAAGCATCGTTCGATGGCCAGCGCGCGCTCGGTCCGCTGGCGAACGCGCTGCGCCTGCTCCTGCGCCCGAATGCGGTTGTAGAGTTCAAGCCGCGTCACCGCCTGGCGGCCCAGGACCTCAAGGAACGTGAGGTGTTCCTGCGAAAAGACGTTCGGCTCCTTGGCCAGCAGCGCCATGGTGCCGACAACCTGCTGAGCGCTGGTGATCAGCGGAACGGCGGCATAGGAGCGGCAAGGCTCGGCGCCGGCCAACGGAATGCCTTCCGGTGGGAAGCGCGGATCCTGTGCCGCATCGCGAATCAGCAGCGGGTCACCTTTTTTGAGCACCCATTGGCAAGCGGTAGAAGAACGCGGCTGTTCCTGCGCATTGAAACCAAACTGCGCCTTGAACCATAGACGGTTGAAGTCCATCCAACCGATGTAGGCGTAGTTCGCGCCGCTCAACACGGCGGAGAACTCAATCAATTCATCGAGAGCCGGGTCCGGATTGCGATCGAAGATGTCAAATTCCGACCGCGAAGCCAGTACCTGGAACTCCGCGAGTTTTGAAGTCTGGATGGCACTCATCAGGCTAGCTCACCCCGCCCTCAGTATCCGACAGTAAACGCCTGTACACACTTCCACAAAGAGGGGAATTATTGGCCAGTGCGTTGCGACCTAAGTAACTCTAACTTTTGGCCTAATTTACGGTTGCGTGTTACACCCCAGAGGTACTCATGGCGGCGATCATGAGCGCGCGATTCTCCGCGCGGCTCGATATCCAATCATGTCATGCACGTCGGGAACCGCGCAAACACTGGGGAATTCGTTTCGAGGCACGGTAACCTGCGGGTAACCGTGGGGGTAACCTGGCTCAGCAGATTTCACGGCGGCGAAAACGGCCTCTGATAGAGCGGAGATTATGCTAGCATTCGAGAATATGGCCACGGCTTTGCAAATCCCGCTGCATGAATACCTCGGCATCAGCTACAGGCCGGACCGCGAGTATGTGGACGGCGAGGTGCGGGAGCGAAACGTGGGCAAATGGGAACACGCACGCGTGCAGTGGCTACTGGCGCATTGGTTTGGTGCGCATGAGGAGGAATGGGGAATCGTCGGCAGCACGGAGCAGCGGGTTCGAGTTTCAGAACGCCGTGTTCGCGTGCCGGATCTGGTGGTGCTCACGGCTGGAGCGCAACCGGATGTGCTGACCGATCCTCCACTGCTGGTGATCGAGATTCTGTCTCCCGACGATAGCTACTCCGACACCCAGGAGCGCGCCCAGGACTACCGCGCGATGGGCGTGGAGACGGTTTGGATCATCGATCCAAAGACGCGCAGCGGCCGCATGTGCTCCGGGGCTGAATGGGTGGAAAACGCGCGGCTTGAGGTTAAGGGGACGCCGTTGTATGTCGATCTTCCCGAGGTATTCAGCCAGTTGGCGTCGGCGTGAGGGGTGCGCGTACGGCGTAGCTCCCAGGTCTCAGAGGCGAGACCTGGGGCAACCGGCGCCGCACGCGCACCATCTCGGAGGCTTTTGATTTTAATTGACGCCGTTTGCCGGTTGTGGCACTATCACGATGAGCAGTTGGAGCGTCGGACGAACGTGTTAACCGGGCGAACCGCTCAGTTTTAGACAAGAGGCCGCTTTTAGCGGCCTCTTGCTTTTGGCGGCTTGATCTTATCGCCTTTCGGAATGACAGAGAAGATGTCCGGATTGGGTCTGTACTTCGAGCATTCAAGGATCGCTTCATCATGCACGAGGTTGCCAAGCCTGGGGATGGCGGCAGGCTGATCAGTAGCTTTGCTCCATAACATCCTTCTCAAGTTCTTGCAAAAACTTGATGTGAAGATCAGTTGGCAGGGGTGCTTCGGAAAAGAACTTGTTATCTGAGAATTTCACATTGGCTCTGTGCTCAATTGATATACCTGCAATGGAGTTCTTTCGTGTAAGAGGGTCGTGGCCTATGTTCACTCTGCCAACCTCATAGACTAGTCCCTCCTTGAAAAGTCCATCTACGACTTCCCCTGTCTTTTTCGCCAAATTCTGGAGTGGCTTACTTAACATCGAAAGCAGCGGAATCTCCGAGTAAAAGACAATCTGACTTATATATCCCCATCTCCGAACCATGCCTTCTGAATAGGTTAAGCCGAGTGTTTCTCGTCCCCATCTGAACAGATTTTCGAGAACTGTCTTCGAGTCAGCAGTGGAACTCAGTGTCTCTAGGGTGATCAACCCAGGAAAGATGGTAAGTACATCGATGACCTTGCCTCCTGCCTTTCCAGAATGAAAACTGATTCCCTTTTCTGGATCGAAATCCTCAGGTTTGACGGGGTAGATCAAGAACCCATATTTTTCCACCAACGGGGACACAATATCCGCGAAGCGGATCGTCCCGTTGAAATTGAGTTCGTCCACATCTACAAGGGCCACCGCCCTTGCTTTGACAATCGACGTTACATGCATAGAGCCTCTTGTTCGCTGTACTGATTGTTCTCGCCTTCCGCAAGTCCATCCTGCAAAGTGTTCTTTACATCCTTTCTGCTCCCTGACTCGGCAAGAAGTTTTTGGCTGTCAATGGAAACTACATTTCCACCACGCGCCTGATGGGAGGCAAGAAGGGAGAGCACGATCTTATCTTCCAGGCCAGGGTCTTCTTCTCTTTTCACCCGTTCCAAGCTCTCTCGATTGAATTGCGAGGCCTCTTCTGGGAGAGTTCCGAAAGATTCAAACGAAACTTTCAATCTCACGTGGAAGGCCCGAGCGAATTTGATTAGGGTCTTAATGTTCCAGGAAGAATAGTCCACGTTTTCATAGCGAGAAACTCCTGCTTGTGTTGTTCCGATGAGCCGTCCCAATTCAGCCTGGGTCATCTTTCGTTGCTCCCTGATGACCTTGATCTGGGTGGCGACATAGGAGTTCAGAAACGACTCAGCGTACCCTTCAGAATATTCAGGATCTCGTAACTCAATTCTGAGGGCATTCTCAATATCCCGCATTTGACATCCGCCTATCCTTGTCGGCTAAAAGGGCTTCTCGGTTCAATACAGCCTTGCTCGGGTCTGTGTCGAGTTTGAAATTCACTTCAATGGCACCAATCAGCAACGTAAATTCCGTCTCCATTGAGAATGGTCCCTTGCAGAGCATCGGCCTAAATGTGCGGTCGGTGTGGATTTTCAGCTTGTAGATGTGCTTGGCAATTGGGCCGGCCAGAAGCTTGGGCTGTAGCCCCATTCCACTCACTCGAAGCATATCCAGTTTCTGATTCAATTGACCAATGTCACGCCTTGTCAGCCTTTCCTTTGAAATCCACGTCCGGATCACGCTCTGATTTCTAGTATCGGTAAAATCATACAGGGCGAAGGCCATGGGCATCACCTTTTTGTGATAGTCTTTCGGAGCGGGAACATTACAAAAGTGTGATGCCAAATCGGAACGCGGCCGAGAAAAACCATGGGGAAGCACTGTTCCCATAGATTTTGGACGTGACTGAAGATCGACTTCGCCAAACCCGCCAGATGCACTGTAGCCCACACTGCCGTATCAGGGCAACAGAATCTTGCTCTTACATGAAAGCCCACGTTACTCTGCGGACCGTGAAATCCCAGCCTTCTGAACGATTGGAACTATTCGGCAGTTGGGCCTATTGATTGACGGCTGCGACTTCATGCAACCAGCCTGGAGGCTTCAGTAGCTCGCGGGGACGGGAGCCGTCGGCGGGGCCTACTAATCCGTCGCGCTCCATTAGGTCGATCAGATGGGCGGCGCGGCCGTAGCCGATTCTTAGACGGCGCTGTAACAGGGACGTGCTGGCTTTGCCGAACTCGAAGACCAACTGCACGGCGTCGTTGAAGAGAGGATCGTTTTCGTCGGGGTCGGAGTTGGAGCCTTCGACCGTGGCGCGATCATCCTTGGGAGATTCGAGGAAGCCATCGACGTACTCGGCCTGGCCTTGCTCCTTCCAGAAGCCGACTACAGCGGCGGTTTCTTTTTCACTTACATAAGGCGCGTGGAGACGCATCAAGCGGCTGGTTCCGGGCGGCAGGAAAAGCATGTCTCCGCGGCCGAGCAGCGCCTCAGCGCCGTTGGTGTCGAGAATGGTGCGGGAATCAACCTTGGTGGCCAGGCGGAAGCTGATCCTGGTTGGCACGTTGGCTTTGATGAGTCCGGTGATCACGTCCACCGAGGGGCGCTGCGTGGCCAGAATCAGATGAATGCCGACGGCGCGGGCCATCTGCGCCAGGCGCGTGATCGATTCCTCAACATTGGCGCGGTCGAGCATCATCAGGTCGGCGAGCTCGTCGATGATGATGACGATGAAGGGCAGCGGCTCATTATCTTCGCTGTCGTCGAAGAGCGAAGGCATGGCGCTTTCGAAGAGCTTGTTGTACTGATCGATGTTGCGGACGCTGAGCGAGGCGAGCAGCTTGAGGCGGCGTTCCATTTCGCGCACGGCGTTGCGCAGCGCGTTGGCGGCCAGCTTGGGCTCGGTGATGATGGGCGTGAAGAGGTGCGGGATGCCTTCGTACATTCCGAGCTCGACGCGCTTGGGGTCGACCAGAATGAGGCGGACTTGAGAGGGCGTTGTGCGAAACAGCAGGCTCATAATCATGGCGTTGATGGCCACCGATTTGCCGGAGCCCGTGGAGCCGGCGATGAGCACGTGAGGCATGGCGGCCAGGTCGGCGGTAACGATGCGGCCGTTGATGTCCTTGCCCATGGCCAGGGTGAGGCGGGAGCGGGATTTGGCGAAGGTTTCCGACTCGAGAACGTCGCGGAGGTGAATCGTTTCGCGCTCGTGGTTGGGGACCTGAATGCCGACGGTGCTTTTGCCGGCCATGCGCTCAATGAGGATGGATTCGGCGCGCATGGCCAGGCAGAGGTCGTCGGCCAAGCCGGTGACGCGCGAGTATTTGACGCCGGCTTCGGGCTTGAACTCATACGTCGTGACCATCGGCCCTGGGTTGATTTGGACGACCTGGCCGCGGACATCGAACTCAGCGCATTTTTCTACGAGGACTTTGGCTTCATCGCGCAGCTCATCTTCGCGGACGGCTTGCGGTCCTTCGCCGGCATTGAGCAGGGTGCTGGACGGAAGCTTGAAACCGCTGAGATTCTTGGGAGCGACGGTGGCGTGGCGCATGTCGGCATCGGCGCGGCCATGGATCGCGATCTCGCCTTGCTGTGCGTAAGCGGGCACGGGGTCGGACTCAAATTGAAAAGACGCGGGGCGGGATTCGACGGGGCGCGGCCAGGCTGGCTCGGGTTTTGCTTCGCGTTGTTCCGGCCGGCTTGCTGTCCTGCTCTCCCATGTCTCAAAAGCGGGAGTTGGGGCGCCCGGCTGCATGGGCGGCGCAGGGGTGGGCACCGCATGCATAGGCGTGGGGGGCACGGCTTCGGCTCGCTCCCAGATGCTGGGCCTGCGTTCGGCGACGGGGATTTGCTCTTCGGCAGGTTGCATGGCGGCGCGCTGGTAGGCGGGGATGTCGTCGAGCGGATCGACCTCGGGTTCATGTTTGCGGCGGAAGAAGCCGAAGATGCCGCGGCGCGGCTCATGCTGAACTGAGACGAGCTCCGGTTCCTGTTCGCGCTCCGCTTCTCTCTGTTCAGCGCGCTCCTCGCGCCAGTTGCGCCAGCGGTCATTGAGGGACACAGCGTGAAGCCAGCGGTCCTGAATATGCTCGGCAACGACGGAGAAGCTGACGGCGGAGGCGAAGTAGAGACCGGCGGCGGCCAAAACGGCGGCAACCAGCCAGGCGCCCTGGATGTTGAGATAGGTGACGAGAAAACCGGCCATAAGCCGGCCAACGACGCCTTCGATGGGGATTACTTGAAGCCAACGCCAGTGCCAGGGCAGCAGCCCTAAGACGGCCGGAACAAAAACCAGCGCCAGAACGGTGCCGGTCCAGCGCAGCCAGGGGGAGCCGCCGGGACGGGAATGCATCCAGGTCCAGCCGATTCCGCCGAGCCATAAGGGCAGGAAAAAGGCGGCGCAACCAAGCGATTGCAGCAGTAGGTCGCTGAGGCACGCGCCAAAGAGCCCGGCCCAGTTTTTGACAGCGTGTGGGATGGCCGGATCAGTCGCGGTGTTCAGCGACGGGTCGGCGGTGTGATAGGTGGCGAGCGAGAGCAGCAGCAGGAGCGAGACCAGCAGCAGCACAATCCCCAGAAACACGTTCAGGGGACGGCTCCGCGTGGGGGATAGGACGATGCGAATGGGTTTCATGACTGGGGCGCTCCCGCTCGATTGCCGCCCGGGAGTCTGCCGCGAGCGAGCCTGAGGAGCGGGCGAAGAGTCCCAGAGCAGCTTTTATTATCCGTGCACGGGAGGGGGATTTCGGGCAAAAGTGGGCGGGGGGAACCTTGGTGTGGACCCCCGTTCAGGGATCAGGGGTCAGGGGTCAGAGATCAGGGATCAGGCCGGCCACTTGCCATGCTGGCTATCGGGACGCGAGCCGGTGAGAGAAGCGTTGAGCTTATTGGATCAGGCCTTCGGTTTTCAAGACTTCCATACAGCGCTTCAGACCCTCGTCGTTGGTAAGTATGCCGAAGTGCTTTCGGATGGCGACTGCGCAGAGGAGAATATCCACCGGACCGCATTGAACTCCGTGATCCTGGCAGAAGTTGTACAGACGGGCGGCTTCTACATAATCGGCGGGGGTGATTTGTTCGTCGGGAAACGGATCGAGAAACCCTTCAGTCTTGGCGAATTGGGCGCGATTCCTGATGCCTGAGAGTATTTCCTGCCGGATTGGGCCGACGATGGCGGCGCGGCCGTCCCGAATGGCATCCATGAGCTGCATGAGCATCTGTTGCTCGTCGGCACTGATACGGGTCAAGTCGCGACGCCTGAGCGAAAGCGACCAAACGCAGGTGTCGACGATGACTTTCAATCCGGGTCAATCTCAATGCGGTCGAGCTGCCGCAACTTCTTGTAGTTGTATTCGGGATCGAAGTCGACGGTTCCGAAGAGATCGAGAATTTCCAGCTGCTTGCGCCTGCGGATGTACTCATCGAGGGCTGCGGTCACGGCTTCCTTCTTCGTTTTGTGGTGGCCGATCTGCCGTGCCTCGTCGATCAGCTTGTCGTCCAGGGCCAGATTGGTTGCCATGATGCACCTCCGCATGTGTAGCTTACCACACATTCGACTGTGTGGCATGCTGGCGGACAGAGATTCATGGTCTCCATCCTGCGCCGGAGAAAAGGTGCAAGGATGAGGAGCCCGCCACTCTGTTGAGTGACGAGCAGTCAAGAGACAATTAGCTTCCGACGATCTTGGCTCCCCAGATCAGCAACGCTCCGCCCAGCAGAATGCGGTAGATGGCGAACATGGTAAAGCCGTGATTGCGCACCCAGCGGAGGAACCATTCGACCACGCCGAGAGCGACGAAGAAGGAGACCACGGTGCCGATGAGGAGAACAACCCATCGTTCCGGATTCATGACGACGTGAGCGGCCGCGGTTCCGGCTGCCTCCGCGGCTTTGCTGGGGTGCAGTTCCTTCAAGAGATCCCAGCAGGTGGCGGCAATCATGGTGGGGATGGAGAGCAGGAAGCTGAATTCGAGGGCTGAGGGCCGGTCGAGACCCGCCAACTGACCGGCGGCTATGGTTGACATGGAGCGCGAAGTGCCGGGAAAGACCGCGGAGAGCGTCTGGCAGAGACCGATCCAGATTGCCTGCGGAAGGCTCATCTCTTCCACATGCGTCGTGCTGGGCTCGCGGCGATCGGACCAGGCATCGATGATCCACATGACGATGCCGCCGAGGAGCAGCGCGATGGCCATGGCTTGCAGGCTGCCCAGATTTTTTTCGCTCCATTTGTGCAGCAGCAGAGCGGGAACCGACGTGAACGCGAAGGCGATGAGGGTGAGGGAGATGGGATGAGTGAGCCAGTTCCGGTCGCCGTTTTCGCCCTTGGGGAAGGTGCGCAGGAAATCGACGATGCGCACCAGGAAAAGGAGGCAAAGGGCCATGATTGCGCCGAGTTGAATGACGATGGTGTACATCTTCCAATACGCGTCGTCGAGCGGGATCTTCATCAGCGCTTCACTGATGCGCAGATGCGCCGTCGAGCTGACGGGCAAAAACTCGGTCAAGCCTTCCACGATGCCGAGCAGGACGGACTGAAGATACGGATTCAAGAAGCCTCCAGGGTTCGGTTGACGCTGTCGTTCCGCTCACTCAGCAAGCCGCCGGAATGGTGTCGCGCTTTAATTGGAATCCACAATGAGGATACATCAGGGGATGAATGCCGCTACGAAAAACCCAGGACTTCGGGCCAAGGTGGCGTAGAGTGTCCCGCCGGGGCTAAACAGGCTGCGGAAAAACTCGTTCGGGCGGTAGGCCAGGGATTCATCCCTGGCATAAGATCAACAGAATCAATGCGGGCTTTAGCCCCTGAGGGATGCTTTTCGTCGCATTTAACCCAGATCAGGGGTTTTTCCGCAGCCTGTAAAGCCCAGCTTCCTCTTCATGCGCTTATGGCACGGATGAATCCGTGCCCTTTCAAAGCAACAAATCCTTGCGCAGGCTGTTCGTCGCTCACTCCATGTCAATCCCGTAGACGGGCACGCCTTGATCCAATTTGTAAACCAGAGCGCCGGCGCGAAAGGTGTAGTCGGACTGAGGAAACTTGGCTCTCAGCCGCTCGACGAGTTCTTTGGCGCGGTCATGAGCTTGGTCGGACTTCTTGTCGCTTCCGTCGGCGTGGTACATGTCGGTCAGGACGGCCTGGCGGTAGACGGCCTGGTAGAGAGCCTGCGCGGTGCGCGGACCGTCGGGAAATTCAGCGGCGTATTTCTCATAGACTTCGGATTCCTTCTCCGGACACTTAGGCGAGCCTTGCCAGTCGCCGCAGAGCTTGTTGTCGATCAGGGCAAAGGCAGCGAGATTGGCCTGGCGGGTGTTGGGATAGAGCTTGATGACCTTCTTCAACTCGTCTTCATCCATCAGGTCGTGCATGTACGGATCTCTCTCCTTTGCGGAGTGGCGCGAGGCGGCGTCGGCCTTCTGGATTTGCCACAGATCGTCGGCGGCGCGCCATGCGGCTTCAGGCACGAGCGGGGAGTTGGGGAACATTTCGACGATGCGGCGATAGAGCAGGCGAGCGCTCTGCGCGGCGTTGGCGGGACCGCGCGGGTCGGAGGCCAGCGACTCCTGATTGGCGGCTTCGCCCATGAGAATCTGGTCGCCGTTGGGAGTGGTTTCGACGACGATGCCTTTGGCCTCCAGCCAGCCTGAGACCGGCGGCGGAGTGTCGTTGCTGTCGAAGATGGGCTTATCTTTCTCGTTCACTTCCTGTATGTCGGTGTTGGCGTAGACGCGCATCCATGGGCCATTTTTCTCAGCCACGACCATCTCGCGGCCAATCTGCACGCGGTCGATTTTTTGCGATGTGGGGTCGGGGGCCACGTAGAGCCAGGTGACACGCAGGGCTGCCGCGCGAGGGCCGGCCATGGGCTTGATGGGCTCTTTGGGCTTCTTTTGGGCGAGTGCAGGCAAGGTGGCGCAGAGCAGGGTCAGAACGATGGCGAGGGTCTTCGGCGCGGGGAAGCGGGTTTTCATCACAGGGAAGATCATAGAACAGTGCTCAGAGATCAGGGGTCAGAGATCAGGGGCTCGCCCATTCTCTTTAGACGCGGAATGCTCAAGATTCGGTGAGAATCTGTGCGAGCTGGGCTGGATCGACGTTGCCGCCGCTGACTACGGCTACGGCTCTGCGATAGGTAGGGAGTTCGGCGGCGTGGAAGAGCAGGGCAGCGGTCGCGACGGCTCCGCTGGGCTCGGGAACCAGATGC
>Ga0224559_1001146_pt1 | contig 15042 bp, 19 predicted proteins | sample 714S33034metaG_FD_180676 | JGI IMG/M metagenome (GOLD analysis project Ga0224559, IMG submission 180676) | Peat soil microbial communities from Stordalen Mire, Sweden - 717 S3 30-34 | ecosystem: Environmental > Terrestrial > Soil > Wetlands > Peat | place: Sweden: Norrbotten County, Stordalen... | reverse complement strand
AGATCGAGAACGAGAATTCCTCCAACGTCAAAGAGAAAAACTTGATGCCAAACTCTCTACCAGTTCCCAAGGCTCTAAAGTCGGTGGACCGGCAGAGGGAAGCTCTGAAGAGACTTCAGGTGAAGGCGGAGGACTTGGAGAAGGCTCCCAAGATAACCAACCTACTCAAGAAGGCTAAGGGTGGATTAAAGGCAACACTAGCTGCTATGCGCTTCGTGCAAGGAGACGAGGTGGTAGCAGCTTTTTTGTCTAAATACGACTCTATTCCTAAAGGTGATAGGGATCACTTGCCTTGGGAGGCTATAGGATTATCGGCTGAATTGGATTTGAGAGCGTTGTTAGGCTCTGCTGCTTTAGCGATTACAAACTATTGTGGAAATGAGTCTAGGATTATAGCAGTAACGAACCATCCTTCAATCACAAGAGCTAGAGTAAGGTTTGGAAAGACGCTGGTAGGGGCAGAGAAGGACAGGACGGCTCTAGACATGATGGTTGGGGCGTTACCTTCACCGAAGGGTCCGACGTTCATTGGCAAGGCTATATTCGGATCAGGGAGCGCACAGAGTACGCCTAGTACGAGTAGCGATTCTGACGACGGAGAGCCAACAGAGATGTTTGGCGCAGAGGATGATTTGGATAGGCTGTTTCCTCCCGCAAACGCAATGCAAGAGAAACTGATTGGAATTCGGCAGAAACTGCTAACGGAGGGGTAAAATGGAAAACAATACTTACGAATCATTAGGAGAATTTCTATACTTGCACGATTTGGATTGTGTGGATGAAGATTCTTCCTCTACACCAAAGGAAGTTGAGGCGGAGAATCCCGCTCAAGAACCCAGCGTACAACAGATAGATGTGACGAGAGATCAGGAAGTAGGAACTGACCCGGTATATATTGAGCACAGGTTAATTGAGAAGTGGAACGTCTTGGGATTCTTAGTTCACAAAGTCCCTCAATATGTAAAGATGGGATTATCTTATGCGGTATCAAGATGGTACTACTTGACTACACCTAGATATATTCTATCTGTAGACCCACAAAATAATACTAGAAGATGGAATAAGATGGCGATGTGTGAGGTAAAGTCTGGATATAGGCTCGACCCTCTTAAAATAACAGATAGGGACCGTCGGCAGGATACTAGAAAACATATTCACATTTACTTGAACAATCCTTTTCGGAGAGTAAAGAGAGCGATCTACGAGTGGCTAAACAAGTAGGTAACGGAGGGGTAATGAAACGCGAATTTGTAAAAACTAATGGAATTGTATATGGAAGAACTCCTTGGAGCAGAAAGAAATGCTGCTTTGTGAGAGGAATACTTAGGGTTGACGGGGAACTACAATTATGGGCTTCGTGTGGAAGAAATCTGCAAGAAGCCCAAAAGAAATTCGATGAATATCTAACGGAGGGGTAATGGTTAAGACTTCTGAACTTTTGAATCAAATATACGAATCACAAGCGAAAGGTAAGCGTATCTATGCACTAGAGGTTGGTACGCAGACGTGGTCCGATATGGTTAATATATGCGAGGAACAGACAGGAAAGAAGTGCCCAAAGGAAAAGAAAAGCGAGTACAAAGAGGGAAAATTTATGGGAATACCGATACGCCCTAATAATTATCTACCAGAGGGAAGAGTTTTCTTGTTGGAGGAATAATGAATCGGCACTTTAAATATGGAGTATACATAATTCGTCACAAGTATTTTGTTTTACTTGCCGGTATTCGTCTTGGATACTGGTCTTTGCTATGGAGACTAATAATCCATGACTGGAGCAAGTTCACTCCGTCAGAGTGGGGTCCGTATGCAAACTACTTCTTTGGACCAAAGGAGAATAGGGACCACAAAGGATTTGACTACGCATGGATTCATCATATCCATCATAACAAGCATCATTGGGACTATTGGTGCATGGTAGAAGAGGACGAAGAGGGATGCGTAAGGGCGCTTAGGATGCCAAGGAAGTACGCCTTAGAAATGGTTTTCGATTGGATGGGCGCAGGAAGGGCGATAACGGGTAAGTGGGAAGCGAAGGAATGGTACTTTAAGAACAGGGACAACATCATCCTCCATCCAGAAACCCGTAGGACAGTAGAAGGGATACTAAAAGAGGATGTATAGTAAAAAGATCATTGACGAGAGATTATCGATGTTTGCGAGGCAGGAAGGGTGGATGCCACAGCCCCACACTCTCGAACAGGTACAGGAGTTCACTGAGTATTTGGACTCACTTATATCGAAAGAGACAAACTCAAAGAATACATATCTTACCATAAAGAAACCACTCACAACGAAACGGCAAAAGGAGATTTATCATTGGATTGAAAATGAGCAAGCTATGTGTAATCCTCCAGAAGCTCCAATATGGATGGCTGACTATACGTTCAAGCCCATAGGGGATATTAAGATAGGAGATGAAATTATTGGGTGGGAATATAGAGATTTGCTAAACAGAAATAATAAAGAGAAAAAAGAATTTGACAAAATAGGTCGTAAGATGACAAACAAGAGAGAACACCTTACAAAAGCATTTGTTTTGTCAATAAACAGAAGAATATCTCCTATTGTAAAGGTAACGATGGAATCAGGTTCCGTGATTCGTTGCACACCAGACCACCTTTGGTCTAGCGCGGAGAAGAATCGTTGGGATAATCCTTGGATACGTGTTAAAGTAGGTAAGCACCTAAGAAAAATTGTTGACATATATCCAAACAACCCTCCAGACTTAAGAACTGCTGCGTGGCTAGGAGGGATGTATGATGGTGAGGGTTCTTATGGGCGCATAGCGCAATCCTTAGAGCACAATCCCGATGTTCATGCAAGGCTAATAGAGGCAATGAAGATTTTTGAGTTTAAACAGAAATTCACAAGTGGAAAAGTTGGTGTTAATCCCATTGGTTATGATTACATGGGAGTAAACATTAATGGTGAATTGACAGGAAAGGCTAAATTTGCCGCATGGTGCAAGCCTGTAAGGATTAAAAGTCTAGAGAAAAGCATTCTCAAAACAGTAAAAGGTCATAGGGATAAAATAGTAGACATTAAATATGATGGAGAGGGAGAAGTAGTCTCCATGAAGACAACGACAGGTAACTATGTCGCGTGGGGATACGCAAGTAAAAATTGCTCGATGAGTAGTGAATATTGGGAGAGCCGATTCGCCTTCGTATGTGACGAGAAGGGACAAATATATAAGTTTAGTCCGCGTCTATCGCAACGTATTTATGATTCTGTTATTTCAGACTTCGACGAAAAGCAAGTATCTATAGAGTTGCTAATTTTGAAAGGAAGACAATTAGGAATAACTACTCAAACAGCATTAAAGTTCATCCATCGTATCATGTTTGTACCCCACACTCAGGCGATTATGGCCTCCGTCAAGGCAAGCGCATCGGAACTGATTGAACGCATCCTTGACACAGCGTACAACCGCTGCCCGTGGTGGCTGGTTCCTAGAAAACTTCCTAAGAGAGCGTTTGATAACGGATCAATCCTTTCTATTCAGTCTGGTATGCAGGCTACAGGTCTAGCGCAAGGTTGGACCCCGACAAGCGTGCATCTGTCTGAGCTTGCGGACGTTCCAGACCCTAAGAGAACCATTGAGGAAGGTCTGTTTAGAGCTACGCACTCATCTAAAAATCTATTCATGGTTTTGGAAGGAACTGGCGGCGGAAATACCGGCTGGCTTGCCGAGACGTGGCGTGCGTCAAAGGCTGATTGGCCGAGAGGGCGATCTAGGCTCTGCCCTGTGTTTATTCCGTGGCCGATGTGCCCAGAGATTTATCCAGAGACGGATTGGATTCGTAAATTCCCCGTAGAGGGGGGTTGGAAGCCTGCTGAAATGACGCGGAAGCACATTATGCGTTGTGAATCATATATTCGCAATACACCATACCTTGCTAAAGTTGCTGGAAAAGATTGGAGTATGCCAATCGAACAACAGTGGTTTTGGGAATTCAATTATCAATCCGCTTGCAAAAACCATACACAGAAGACGTGGGCTGCTCAAATGCCCGCCGATGACTTTGAGAGTTTGACGGGACTAAATGATGCGGTATTTGGTATAGAAACTACAAATATGATCGACAATGACATATACACAGTCATTGGGTCAAACGATATAGGAGAGGATACAAAAGTACGCAAAGCTCCACTTCTAGCCTACGGAATCACAGGTCATTCGATACAAGAGAAGTTTAATCCTGACCCGTCTACAATTGATTGGGACAAGGAAGCGATACGGATTACGTGGGTATCGAACAGGGGAGAGAGATACGACTGGGAAATGATTCCTCTCCTAGCCGTCAATGAGGATGTAGAAGCGGAGACGATGGATAAGCTCCTAGTGTATGAGGAGCCAAAGGAAGGGGAAGAATACTCGTGCGGAATCGATACAGCGCACGGACTAGGAAAAGAAGACGAAGATAGGACTTGCATATCATTAACTAAGAAGGGTGTAAATGCTGGTTACGATTCTCAGGTAGCAGAGTATACTAGCAATAAGTTAAGCCCAGCACAGACGGTTCCTTTTGCTGCCTGTATAGCAGCATGGTACGGAAAGAAGAATAAAGACCCTAGAGGAGTTAAGTTTGCGATTGAGCAGACAATGGGACCGGGAGATATTTGCCAGAACCAGTTGAAGATTATGGGTTTCAACCACCATATAAAGAGTTTCCGTCTGTATGCAAAGAAGATTAAGGATGAGCAGAAGAACCGCGAGGGATTCTACTCAAACAGCGTGACCGTTCCTATTCTGATGGACTTTTATACGGAAGCGGTTGACGGAGGATGGTACAAGCCTAAATCCAAGTGGCATATTGAAGAACTGAAGACTCTTGAGCGTCATGTTAAAGATGGTGGTAAGGACCGAATGGAACACCGTCAAGGGCAGCATGATGACAGGGTACGGGCTGCTGCAATGAGTTACGTGGCGTTCCACACATATGATGATCTTGCTGCACGGTCACAAAGGCGATACGATGCCCCGCAAGGAAAAAAATCATTGACAAAGGGTATTTGCACGGCAAATTCTGTTACAATTGGCGAAGGTTGGGATGAATGAGGGGAGAAGATATGAGCGAGAAGAAGGTTACAGTACCGGATGGTATGCTGAAGGCTGCATTAGCTCACATGATTGGCTTGGGGTTCAATCCAGCCAAGGAATCGACGCGAGAACTTCTCGAAGCGGCTCTTCGCTGGCAAAGTGAGAATCCGATTGTTCCAACCTGGAGCGATATGGATCATATGCTCGACGCGTATTCTCCAGACGACGTTCCAAGCGTGAGCGATTGCCAATTCGTCGCCGTTGAATGGCAGCGTAGGATGTACCTTGCTCCTGCGCCGGAAGTTACAGAGGAGATCAAACGTCGATGGGAATCATCCCCTACTCCAGAAACAATGATACGAATCGCTGAAGCCTTTCGTCGAGGATCGAAGCCTTTCGTCGATGGAAGAAATAAATAGGGGAGAAGAAATGAGCAGACTAACATATAAATTCCGTCGGTTTATTGCGGACGCGGGACTAGCTGTATCGTCTATTATTGCTCCAACGTCTATGCACGCTGAGCCAGTACAACCTGAAAAGAGGAGAAAAGCTCCATCCAATCGAGACGGTGTTAGATCTTCAGATTTCATGGAGGATTCCAAGTGGGAAGGAATCAAATGGTTTGATAGCCGATTGGCAGTGTATACCGTGCTGGACGAAATGGTTAACTTTAAAGACCCCGATAAGGAAGGTAACTACTGGAAGTCTGTTACCTATAAAATCGAAGTGGAAGGCGATGTACCGTATTGTGTTCTGAGAGGGAAAAGGAACGACGGAGAAATAGTTTCAGTGAAGGCAAGGATTGAGAATGGATGTAACATGCAGGAAGTGTTCGAAGGACTGTGCAAGGATTTGAACGGTGGGAATTGGAAGAAACCCAAGTCGAGGATTGTAGGGATAGAAGGTTTTAGGGGATAAGACGATGGACAGAATAGAAATTCTCAAGCAAGAACTAGCTGCACTCAAACAGCAGCGCAAGGCAGACGCTATAGCGCTCAAGAAGTCGAAACAGTGGGTAAGCGTTAAGAAAGGTCTTCCTGATGCGAACACAAAACGCGCAATTGTGTGGTCGAATAGGAAGATGTATCCATGTTGGTTCTCAGAGGGGAAGTGGTATACCTTCAATGGAACGTGGATGCTGACGAAGGATGACGTTATGGAGGTCGTCAGCCATTGGATGCCTACCGACTGGATGAACGCTCCTTACTGGCCTCAGTGTGGGCCAGGAATCGTTAACCGTTTGCGCTATCTGTGGCAGAGGGTAACGGATAAGGCATCGGACATGACGATTGACCTACGACCGGATGGATGGGGAAGAAAGGCTCAACTGGGTAGGAAGCCAGTGTTTTACACTAACAGTTCAGGAGAAATCATGTCAGGAATGCCAGAGAATGTCCCTGTACCGCGAGGATACGAGAAGGTAGTTTGCAACAGTGTCCAAGAAGCAGAGCATTGGAGTGAGCGTCAGCGGCAGTGGGAGAGGGCTAAGCACGGTAAGATTCAAGAGGATAGGCAGCGAATCGAGGAACCAATTCATGCGGAAATTCGTGCGGAGATGCATCATAATATGACGTATGCGCGAAATCCGACGAATAGGGAATTCATGAGAAGGGCCATTGAAACCAGTGATGGGAAACCTAGTCCGTGTAAGTACGAGAGGGAATCATACCTGCATTCGGAAGCGTTTGAAGATAGGCAATAGAAAATCATGTGAATATATGACCGACATGGAATTCGTAAAATTACACAGCCCTAACGCATGTGAAGGATACCACATGGTTCAATATGATGGTATTTACCATGCAATTATGGGTATCCCTGGTTTTCGTATGATCTCCTATCTTGGAAACCAAACGGCATGGAAAGCGGCACGAGTTTTTATCGAGACAGGGGTTCAGTGGGCCTGCGGAAGTAAGGTCCATCAAACCAGTTCTTAATGACGTAAATAGGAGGAAAAGGTGAGCGACGTTAAGTATGTAGTGCAGATCAAGAGGAACGGAAGATGGGCAAAGACATATTGGACACGTAAAGGAAAATCGGTGTCCAAAAGTGCTGTAAAAAAAGCATTGGCGAGGGCAGAAGAAAGATTTACCGAATACGAATACCGCATCAAAGAGGTAAAGGAGTAGCGATGACAATGATTATTGGAGGTCCGGGTGGAGGATATTCTACTACTCCGATATTAGATGCTTTAAAGAGGGGGAAAGCGATGAGTGAAAAGAAATACGCAGTACCTGACGGAATGCTAGAAGCGGCAATGCGCGCAAGTGTGGATGCTGGTCTTGGAATAGGACCATCTACAGAGTTGCGAGTGGTTATCGAAGCGGCTATACGCTGGCAGTCAGAGAATACTCCACATCCTACCGATAAAGAATTTGGAGAATTAATTGTTTCATGTTCATCTTCAATCGGTCAGGAAAGGTGGGAACACTCAACAGAGTGGATGAGGGCGGGGATTCTATGCCATGAGTGGGTTCGCCGGATGTACGATGCTCCTGAGCCTGAAGCGCCAGTTGATGAAGAGAAAGAGCGTTTTCGTGTGGCTCTTGAGAAACTGGCCCGGTTTGGCAACGGCGCGGCTCTCGGCAACAGTGATGGAAACATAATTGCGCAAGAGGCTCTCAGAGGAGACAAGCCTGAAGCGCCTCCAATAAGCCCGTTTTCTGATGGGGATAATTCTCATTTTCCAGGTAAGGGATACGGGGCAACGCCTACGGCTTCACTAGAGCCGGAAGTGCCAGAGGCGATAAAGGACTTGCTCTGTGATGAGGTACCACACACCGGACCTTACGCTGATGTTCACAACTATCAAATACTTGAAGCCTTCCGTCGCGGCCAGAAATCGGGTGCGAAATGAGCATCGAACTAGAGAGCAGAAGTTGGGTAGTGCTTGGGAAAAATGGAAAACCGCAAAGGGTGCGCTACGATAGAGGAGTATTTCGTTTCAAGCGTGGACAATATGTTTGGGTTCGAGATGCGGGTCACTACAAGAACCATCGAGGAAGTGGTGGTTTCACTATCGTTCAGGCAAGAGTACGAGAGCGGCATTATCATCCTGATCGTCAACCATTTTACCCGAATGGAGAGGGATATACGTTGGACGGATATTTGCATTGGGACTGCTACCCCGGATGCCGAGTGTTTGCAACGAGGGAAGAAGCAATCGCGGCGAGAATGGGAAAAGTAAAATAGTTGTAGACTCGCAGGAAAATATGTTGTAGGCTGTTCTGAGGGATAGAAATAAACGCCAGTTGGGAGGCTGGTGTACCGAGAAGAACGGAAGTTTCGTGGGGTATTTAGACGTAAGCGGTGGAACGAATAAAGTAGAGAGCGATACGGTTCGCTGGCAAGTACCCCCTTTTTCTGCGCCTGCTTCTGAGCGTGTCTCGTGGGTCGAATCTCAAATTGCCGAGGGTGAGGGTTTTCTTTCCGCCCAAAAATGCTATCAGGAACTAGGAAAAAACCTTCGCGTCTTTGATGCTGCGTTTAGGGACAAGTCCCGTAGCTCGTTGATAACTAACGAATTAAAGTACGATATAAGAAAGTTTTGCGAGACCCTTTCTGAAGTTCGAGAGATTGCTGGTTACGCATCTGATTCCCCTGCATACAAAAAAATAGCTGAGATGCTTACGAAGGTCTCAAAGTGCGTCTATTTCGAGTCTGATTTTCCTTTCCAAATCCTAAAAGTTCTGCAATACGCTGCGGTCATGGGTATCGGATACCTGTGGCCTAAAGTCAGTGCGGATGAATATGGATACGGAGAGAGGAAGATGCGCTTCGAGGCTTTGGGACTTTTGGATGTAGTACCAGTCCAGATTCCAAAGTCGAACGACGTGCAGGATGCTTATGCGGTCACGATCTACGATTATATGCCTATTGCGGAAGCGTTTGGTAGATTTCCTCTATTCCAAACCAAACTACAAACGGTAGGGCGCAGGAACTACGCAAACCAAGTTCAGGCAAGGCGTCAGGACTTTGCAGAGCATTATCGTTATGGTGACAATGGCAGGAGTTTTGGTGACCTGTATACGGAAATACGTTATACATTCATTCGAGATTTGAGGATCAATAATACAGGTTTTGAGCTTCCTATGGGGGACATAGGAACATCATGGTTTTACAAGGTTCCTACGGTAGGACAACAAATATTAGGTGGAGTGGTAGACGGAAAACCAGCGTACCGTACAGCGATCCCCGAAGATTGCCGAGTCTATCCTAACCTTCGCCTAATAATTACATCTAGTGGCCTAGATGAACCGATGTATGACGGTCCTGCGTTCGATTGGGACAGCAAAATGCCCATCATTCAATATACGGTTGATGATTGGGCATGGGAGCCGATGGGACGTTCTTTGGTAGGGGACGTGGCGACAATCGAAACCACGGTTCGCAAGCACGAAAGGAAAATGGATTCCGTCATTACCGTAAGATTGAATCCCCCCATGGGCTACAACGCCGATGAAAACGGTGGACAAAAGATTGAGCACATGGACTTGTTTGAGGAAGACGTAAGGATGGGACTGTTTGGTGGAAAGCCAAAGGAGACCTTCCAATCTGTTCTTCCAGATGAAGTAAATGTATCGGAAACGAATTTCAAGTTCCTAGAATATCTAGGCAAGAAGAGAGAGAAGCAATTAGGTCTGCAAGACCTTGGCAACATGGCAAACTTGAAGTTGAATGTTGCCAGCGCAGACGCGATGGATAAAGCAATTGAGTCTATTGGTCCTATTGCCAAAGGAATTGCGGCAAGAGTAGAGAAGGCCAATAAGGCTGTAGGTAACAGGGTTAAGTTCTTGATTCTACAATGGTTTGACACTAACAGGATTATGTCATACGTCGGCCCTGACAATGTTGCGCCGGAAGTATTCGACTACAATCCGAATGATCTTGTTCCTAGCCACATGCCAGATGAAATGATAAATGGGAATTTCCCAAATGCTTCATCGGTGTATGACAAGTTGACTAGGGCACGGTGGTTTGCGAAACAGATTAGGCTTCTTCCTGTGGCTGGTACGTTGCTGAAGTTGACGCAGCAAGCCGAACAATTGAAATTCTTGACGCTAAAGAGAACTCCAGATTGCCCAGTAAGTTGGGGAACTGTGTTTAAGAAGTTGGACATACCTGATCCAGAAGGAGAGATGGAGAAGTATTTCAAGGAGCAAGTACAGTTGACGAAGATGAAGATTATCGCGGCAGCACTTGCGCAGGAAGAAATGAAGAAGCTAGGGATGCAGCCACCACAAGACGGTAAGGGGACAGGACAAAAGAGCGGAGCGCATCCTGGAGGTAGACCGGGAGGAGAAGGGAAGAATCCAAAATCCCCACGGTTAGCGCAAAAAGGTGGAGCAGGCGGAGAACCAAGGCCGGTAATCAAGCAATCGTAGAAAGGTATACATGAAGACATTCGTAGTTATTTTCGACGATGGACGAATGACTGAAGTAGAATCTAATTCAGTTCTACTTATGGATGAAGGGGTTCATTTTGGAATTATTCCTGGATTTATAGATACAAGTATTGAGCATGAGAAATATTCAAGAATTGTGGCCGTTGCCATGAAAAGATCAAAGAAAGATAAAATAACCAACCACTATCTTTATCGTAACGACACTCTCCCCATAGACCATTGGACATCTTTTCAGCGCGGGTATAGGTTCGCACTAGATGAACGAGAAGCATTAGAAGAGTATTCTAAATCATTTGATAAGTCAAAGATACTTCAAATTCTCAGTAGGGAATTAAGAAACTCGTTAGATATAAGATTGAAAACAAGCGAAGTTAACGATGAAAAAGTGAATAGTATTAACAAAAGAAAGGATTCAAAGAAGATTAGGTCGAAAATTCATAATGGTTGATATTAACGAATGTGAATAACAACCAGATTATTCAGTAATCAACAATAATAACGTAAATCACGAACAGGAGACCGAATGGCAATCAAAATCAAGGATCAACGGTGCTATTTTGTAACGGAATCTTCAATTGAAGTACCTGTGGATACCACATCGGTAGATGAAGAGATGCTGGAGTGCAGGGCTGACGGAAAGATGATTGTGCAATACAATGGAGGCAAATGCCCCGGAGTCCATCTTGAGCAAAAGACAAAGATTCCCGATCATATTGCGCCAAGAATACGCGCATTATTGGGAATCAAAGAAAAAATAATTTAATTTCATTTTTTACTTGACAAGTTTCCTTATTTGTTCTAGCGTTATAAAGAATCAAGCGGGCAACTCGCCTCCCTCCTTTGGGACAAGCATGGCTCAAGACCAGAAATGGCCTTGGGCCATTTCTATTTTGCAGTAAAAACCAAAGGAGAACATCATGCCAAAGCGTCATTCGAAGAAGGTTGAAGCAGGTCTCGTCAAGAAGGTAGCTGCGAAGAAAGCTCGCGGCGTTAAGGGTCGCGCAAAGCGCACCGCTCACAAGCTGGCCATCAAGGGCTAATCGTTAGCTATCAACATACAAAGGAGAACACATCATGCCAAAGCGTGTAAAGAAAATCAGTGCAGTTGGTGTTAAGCACCTTCGGAAGGCTTCCCGCAAGCGTAGCCGCAAGGGCGCATCCAAGAAGACCGTAGTCAAGGCGTAATTGAACCGTTTCCCCACCAGTGGCTAGACTGCTGGTGGGGAAACAAATAATGGAGACGCAATGGCTACAGCAGGTACACCAATGCCGCAAGATCAGCAGGGTCAGGGAGCGCCACCGCAGGGTGGAGCACCGGACGCTGGTTCACAGCCACCTCAACAGGGTGGACAAGATACAGCTACAGGTTTGCAACAGTTTATAGCCAAGATATATCAGGCGGCAAAACAGATGAGTCAGGCCGATCCTCGTTTGGCAGCAGGGGCAAACAAGGTAGCACAGGGATGTCAAGAAATGCAAGCTGCGCTGATTACACCTCAGCAACCAACACCTCAATCTCAACAACCGATGACATCATAACAAACTTCCGGGAGAAGATGAAACTATGCCAAGTGTAGCTGAAATATTGAAACAGTCGGGATTCACGGACGAGCAAATTGCAGCGCTCGATCCTAAGATGACTACTGCGTTTGGTGGAATTCTAACCAGCGCCGAAGCAAAAGAAAAGGCCGCGAAGGAAGCAGCTATTAAGGCTGAAGCGGATCGACAAGCCGCTGTAGAATCGGCGAAGCAGGCTGAAGCAGCAAGAGAAGCCGCAAAAGCAGCACAAGACGCGACGGAACTTGAAAAGCGTTCCAATGTAGAGTTTTACGAAACAAAGGTTATGCCGGGACTCTTAGGGTTTGAGGAAGAGAAGAAAAATCTGGAGACGGCAAGGATTAACGCAGAGTCGAGAGCAACATTCTATGAGTCTCAAATAAAAGGGTTGAAGGATGCTGGATTCCTTCCTGCTGACGCTCCTGCTTTTGTAGTACCGAACGCTCTACCAGCAAACAACGCAGGAAGCCGTGACGGGCAAGGAAGATTTGTGGCAGGTACAAACGGAAGTCCAGTTTTTGACCCTAACACAGTGGTTAGCAAAGTTGGGGACGCATACAACACGATTAACGATATTATGTACGAACATCAAGTTCTTTTCGGTAAGCCCCTTCCTATCGCCCCAAGCCAATTGATAGCACAAGCAGATGCGTTGAAGTTGAGTCCTGCGGCGTATGCGGAACGGCAGTTCAACTTTACAGCGAAGAAGCATGAGATGGCAGAAACGGCGAAGAGAGAGCATGACGAACAGATTCGTGCAGCAGAACGCACCGAACAGGAAACCAAGTGGAAGGCAGAACTAGATAAGGTTCGTTCTGAAGCTGAAGCAAGTCGTAAGAAGTTGGCAGAAGGAATGACCGGAAACAACCCTGAAGTTAGGGTAGCCGTATCTTCCAAGATGCCAGAGATTGCCCGTGCAGTCAAGGCGGGAGATCGTCCCGATCCGTTGAAGATGACGGATGCAGCACGCAGACAGTCAACGAGAACAGCAATTCACAATGATCTCTCAGAACGGGAACAAGCAGTAGCGTAATTGAGAATTAATAAAACAGCATAAGTGCTGAAAGGAAAACTAACATGCCATTTACTCCGCAAGACCCGACCTACAATGAAATTGATTCCACTAACCTAGAGAGCGTAAGACGCGAGGTAGTGTGGAATAACTTCTTCGTTGGGACCCCATTTCTTGAGAAGTTACGTGTTGCTGGTGTAGCTGACCCCTATCTTGGCGGCGCTGGCATGACTGAGGGCGTTCTTTACGGGCGTCCGCAGGGTTCCGCTGTAAGGCCCGGTCAGGACATTACAGTAACTCGCCAGCAGATCGATACCAAGCTGAAGTTCTGGCCGAAGGGCTACGCTGCATGGTTCCCGATGGACGACTGGGAAATGGACGATGGCTCTGGTCAGGGTGGAGTGATTAACTCTGGTCCATCCAAAATCTGCGACATCTACACCCTATATTTAGAGGGGCTTACGATGCAGATCAATACCATGCTGGAGATGGACTCTTTCAGGCATGGACAGGCATCGTCCAGCACGATCACTGACAACCGTATCCTGTCTTCGAATGGTTTGGATGAAGCCTTGAATAACGGTATTGACACCTCTCTGTATGGCAACCGCTATACCAGCTACGGAGCGCTGCAAAGGAACGGCAATATCGGCGTTGCCTTGAATGTCACGCCTCTGTATCTAGGCCAGCAGGTAACGGGTGGAACAACCGCTGTTCCTGTAACTAGCAACCCTGGACAGATTGATTTTGGTGCGTTGATGAACCTTTGGACCCGTTGCAAGGAAACAGGTGGTCAGCCTACGCTCGGAATCACAGGCGCTTTTGGATTTGCTGCAATTGCTACCGCTTTGGACACGTATCGCAGGGACGTATCGAATATCAAGCATGATATTCGTTGGGATGCGCTGTCTTTCAACGGAGTTGATATTTTTGCCGATCCTCTGGCCCCATCCGCACAGGCACAGAACTTCATTGCTCTTGGACAGAATGCTGGGGCATCGGGCAACACGAACTTGGTTGACGGCGTTGGATCGAACACGACCACGATTCAGTACCAGACACCTCAGTTCACGAATGCAGCGGGTGGTTCAATTAACTTCTCGCCTACCAACTCTGGTTTGCCGTCGAATGCTTTGATTCAGCCTTCGGAAGCTCTTTACTTCCTAGAGCCTGATAGCTTCAAGCTGCGTACCACGGACAGGCCTGGATGGAACTTTGGCATTCGCAGGACTCAGTTGCCTTACAATGTTAGCATCGACGCTATCTTTATGCGGTTGGCTACTAACTTGTACAACTGCCAACCAAGACACTCGAACTATGCGTTTGGTTTTAGCGCCTAAGCGGAGTATTAAGTCAACGATTTTGTAGCAGTTGAAGTTAAGGAGAATCTACAATGCCTTTTGTAAATGCACTACCAACATGGCTTGCGTTGAACAACGCCAATTTCACGTCTCCTAGCGGAATGACTGACGCCGCAACAGGCCAGACGGAGTACGGTGGCGGTCTGAATGTAGGCGACTACAGTGACTACACAAGCGATCAGGCTAAGACTGCATCCTATACGACTAACGGAATTCTGTATTCAGGCCGTTATCGTTTTGTGCAGGTTGACTCTGGCGCTACCGCAGCAAACGTGAAGGTGGGAACTGTCGGTTATATGAGGGCAGGATCAACCGTTAAGACGGTTGTGGTTCTCACACAGGGATCGGGACAGACACCCGGAACCTATCTGATAGGATCGACTGGCGGCGGTGGGACAGGGGCCGTGATTCAGGTTGTTGTTTCCAGCGCTACGGCCATTACAGCCACGGTTGTAAGTGGTGGTTCGGGCTATACGTCGGTTCCTACGTTCACTCTTGCAACGGGTGGAACGCCGGGATCGGTTGTCGCGCAGTTGGATACATCGATGAACGTGGTTACCAGTGCAGACATCGCAACGGGCTTTGTACGCCCAGTGGTTTTCTTGAACTCGATCACTCCTGGAAACTATGGATTTGTTCAGGAGCTTGGAGTAGCTACGG
>Ga0224559_1001144_pt1 | contig 15047 bp, 6 predicted proteins | sample 714S33034metaG_FD_180676 | JGI IMG/M metagenome (GOLD analysis project Ga0224559, IMG submission 180676) | Peat soil microbial communities from Stordalen Mire, Sweden - 717 S3 30-34 | ecosystem: Environmental > Terrestrial > Soil > Wetlands > Peat | place: Sweden: Norrbotten County, Stordalen... | reverse complement strand
GTCTCTAGTTCGGTCCAGCCATCGTTTTCCCAACTGCCGGAAATTGCGGTCGCCGGCACTCCGCTCGAGCGGACCTGCTGGAACGCAGCCCGGTAGCCGCGATACATCGCGAACATGTCGTGGGTTCCAACGATCGTGAAGCAAGCGACGATGGCGATGAGAATCGGGCAGAGAACCGGCAGTCGTGGCCCGACTTTTTCCTGGTAATACCGCGCCAGCACCAGCAGAAAAAGTACCATCAGCGGCAGCAGGTAACGATCGTAGAAGCCGCCGGTCGAGGCGCGGGGCATCAGCATGAAGATGTATGCGGCGCTAAAAGGCGCAAGGATTACGGCGAGATCGCGCCAGGATACGGAGGCGGCTCTGCCTGGCGGAGAAGACAGCCTGGAGCCGTTCCCGAACACAACCGTGAACAGGCTGACCAAAGCGACGATGGTCGCAACTGTCAGCAGCATGCGAATCCCAAAAGGCAGAATGAGCGGGCGCGCGCCGATGATGGAGTTGGCTTCGAGCAGGCCGGGGACAGTCACGTTACGCCCAAGAAAGGGCGCAATCCAGTGATCCAGCCCATGGTAGCGAAACAGAACAAATCCTATCAGCGCAAAACAGAGTGTACCGGCGAAGAACAGAACGGACATGCGGCGATTGGGCTTGAGCAGAGGCGCAACAAACATCAGCACCACGGGAAGCAAGAGGCAGAGCATTTCCAAAGCGGCGCGCATGCCCATTGCAGCGATATTCTCAAGCGATTTGAGGCCGAAGCTCTCCGGGATAAGCCTTTCAGGAAGCGCGTACGACTGCTGGTTGAACCAGTGCATCGACGCAAAGAGAAATCCGATTCCAACCAGGCAACAGAGGCCTCCGGCGAGAAGCACGCGCGGCCTGCGCCGCAACAGCCAAAGCGTGGAGGGAATCATGACCAGGACTCCAAGCCATGCTATCTGGCGCGCCGTTCCTCCTATAGCATTCAACAGGGCGGCAGAGCCGATCCAGGCAATCGTTGCGGCCCGCGTATCGGCCTGCAGCGCGCGCAAACACATATAGAGGCAGAGCACGATCGAGAACACGCCCGCGACGTCGGACATGAAGGTGAAAGCAAGCGGGAGATAGAGCGGCGAGAAAACGAAAGTCAATGTCGCGAGGGTCGCGTTCCACTGAGAAACGCCCGCGCGCGCCAGCGTGCGTTGCAGCAGCCAGGCGGTGGCGATGGCGACAAGGAACGTGCTGAGTCGAACCGCCGTGAAGGAGAAGCCGAACAACTTGGCAAACAAGGCGCCAAGATAGAGCTGCCAGCCGAGCATCGCCGATGCCCAGCCGTTATAAACGACGTGCCCGGTCTGCGCCAGTATCTGAGTCGTCTTGATATAGGACCAGTCGTCGCAGATGCCGGTCTCGGCGTAAGGATGGATCAGGAGGGCGCAAAGAGCGACTGCCAGCGCGCAAGAGATTGCCGGCAACTGAGATTTGACCTTGACGCGCAAATCAGTCTTCCAGCTCCAGGCAGGCGATTTGAGACATAATGAGATCATTGTACAGACTGCTAACGCCGTCTGCACCGCGCCCATTACGTTACAACCGCGGATCGCGCGAATGGGCACGGAGCTATCTGGAGCATGACATTGAAAGAACCGCATCTGATTCTGGGATTGGGCGAGTTGTTGTGGGACGTGCTGCCGGAAGGAGCCCGGTTAGGCGGCGCGCCGGCCAACTTTGCCGTGATGGCGGGGCGGCTGGGCAGCCACGCGGCCATTCTGAGCCGCATCGGGCGCGACGATCCGGGCCGCGCGGCGATGGAGGTGCTGGAGCCGCTGCCGGTAGACGCAAGCCGGTTGCAGGTGGACCGGGTGCATGAGACGGGCCGGGTGACGGTCCGGTTTGACGGCGCGCAACCCAGTTATACGATTCACGAGCCCGCGGCGTGGGATTTTCTGGAGCCTTCAGACGAGTGGGTGCAACTGGCCGAACGTGCGGACGCAGTCTGCTTTGGTTCTCTGGCTCAGCGCAGCCGGCAGTCGCGGCAAACGATTCAGATGCTGACGGCGCAAACTTCGTCGGCGTGCATTCGAGTTTTCGACGTGAACCTGCGGGCGCCGTTCTATTCGAGCGAAGTGATCGAGGAGTCGCTGGAACTGGCGACGGTGTTGAAGATGAACGATGCCGAGATGCCGCTGCTGTTAGGTCTGCTGGGATTGCCGCCTGACGAAGCGCCGGAGCAGGAACGGCTGCGGCTGGATGCGGAGCGGTTGCTGGAGGCGTTTCCCACGCTGGGGACGGTGGCTGTGACTCGCGGCGGTCATGGCAGCCTGCTGGTGAAGCGCGGCGAATGGCACGAGCATCCCGGCATAGCGATCAGGGTGGCGGATACGATCGGAGCGGGCGACGCATTTACAGCGGCGCTGACGCACTATATGCTGCGCGGGGCGGACCTGGCCATGCTCAACGAAGCAGGGAACCGCTGGGGCGCATGGGTGGCTTCGCAGGCCGGGGCCATGCCGGTGCTGCCCGACGAGGTGCGCGCCGGGATTGCGGCGGCAATTGAAGATTCAACCGCGGGCGGCTGAGAATGTTTTTGTGAGCCGGCGGCTGGCCGTTGAGGTAAATTGAGGTCACTGTGATTATTAACATCGCCAGGCGCGCGCACGACCATAACTGGGAACTGGATCCGATCACGCGTTCGCTGCTGGATACGGATTTCTACAAGCTGCTGATGCTGCAGTTCATCTGGAAGCATTTCCCGGCTACCCATGCCACGTTTACCTTGCTCAATCGTGCGCGTTCAGTGCGCCTGGGCGAGATCGTCGACGTGGAGCAGTTGCGCGATCAACTGGAAGAGGCCAGGAAGCTGCGCTTCCATAAGTCGGAGTTAATCTGGCTGGCGGGCAATACATTTTTTGGGCGGCGGGGCATATTTGAGCCGGCGTTTCTGGAGTGGCTGGAGCGGGACTTCCGCCTGTCCGATTACGATCTATCGGTTCGCGACGGGCAGCTTTCGTTGAGCTTCCACGGTCTTTGGGCGGAGACGACGATGTGGGAGATTTATGCCCTATCGGCCATCGACGAACTGAAGACGCGAGCCAGCCTGAAGCGGCTGAGCGAGTTCGAACTCGACGTTCTGTATGCGCGCGCCAAGACACGGCTTTGGGAGAAGATGGAGCGGCTGCGCGGCGTCCCAAGGCTGAGCATAAGCGACTTTGGAACACGGCGGCGGCATAGCTTTCTGTGGCATGAGTATGTTGTGAATGCCATGAGAGATGTATTGGGAGCTAGCTTTGCCGGCAGCTCCAACACTTACATGGCCTACAAGCACGATCTTGAAGCGATGGGCACCAATGGGCACGAGCTTCCCATGGCCTTGGCGGCGCTGGCCAACGATGACGACGAGTTACGCGCGTCGCAGTACCGCCTGCTTGAGTTATGGCAGAAGACTTATCAGGGCGAGTTACTGATTCTGCTTCCGGATACCTTTGGGACCACGCAGTTTCTTGACCATGCGCCGGAATGGGTGGCCGATTGGACGGGGCAGCGCGTCGACAGCAAGAACCCCTATGCAGCAGGCGACGAATATATTGCGTGGCTCGAGCGGCGCGGGCGCGATGCCAGGAAGAAGCGGCTGATTGCTTCCGATGCGCTCGATGTGACGCAGATCCTGGGGCTGCACGCATACTTCGGCGGGACGATTCGCGACGGGGCGACGCCGGCGGACTTCGAGCGGGCCAGCGACTTTCTGGATGAGAGCAAGTGGGTTCCCGAGTGCAGGATTCGATTCAGTGCGGGCTGGGGCACTTACCTGACGAACGATTTTCGCAACTGCAATCCACAAGGGGATGAGGAATTCGATCCGGTGAGCTTGGTGTGCAAACTAACCGAGGTGGAGGGCAGGCCGACAGTGAAGCTCTCCGATAACTACTCGAAAGCAATGGGACCCGCGAGCGAAGTGGACCGGTACCGGCGGGTGTTTGGAGTCGCGGGTGTGGCGGAGATACCGGTCTTGATTTGATATCACCGTGTTGTCACGGCAGATACTTCTTAAGAAAGCTCAGCGACCGCTGGCGCGCTAACTGCGCCGCTTTCTTGTTGTAACTCGCGCCGCTGCGATCGATTTTATGGGCTCAATCGTATTTGTCCCCCTGATTGGCAGTAATCACGGGCCTGCCTGAAGCTCTCAAGCAAGCTTCAAGAAATGAAGATCGGCGGCAAGTGGACAGCCCGTACAGTGGGCGGTCCTGCCGCAGTGCTCCTTGCCCACGGCTACAGTGAGGGCGTGAAACTCGTTGAAGAGGCGCGCGTGGCTGGCTGCCGGGTCGGACGCGAAGGCCGCGCGGGTAAGATCGGCGAGTGCGTTGTAAGTTGGTCGTGTGGATGAGGTCGGCAGTAACTGATGGCGCTCGGCGATGCGGCGTAGATACTCGTCGGCGACTGGGACAGGGTGATTGAGGGCGTAGAGCAGAATGGCGTCGGCGGTCTCAGGACCAACGCCAGGCAGAGCCAGCAGGCGGCGGCGGAGGATTGCCGTTGGGCTTGCCGCGAGAGCTTCGAGCGAACCGGCAAACTCATCGTCCAGCAGGGCCACGAAGGCCTTGAGAGCAGGCGCTTTTCGGGTGTGGAAGCCGGATGGGCGAATGTGATTCTGCAAATCGCCGAGCGTAATCGCGCGCAGGCCGTCGAGGGTGAGCGCGCCTGCCTGGCGCAGGTTGGCGAGAGAGCGTTCGACGGCTTTCCACGCGGTGTTCTGCGTCAGATAGGCGCCGAGGATTACCTCAAAGGGAGTCTGCGCCGGCCACCAGTGCTGAGGGCCGTAGGCCTTCACCATGCAGTCGTGCATCGCCCGCAGCCGCTGTGCGGGGCTGGGCTGGCGACGCAGCTTCACGACAGGGAATCCTCTTCGCGTGGGGATTGGAGCTGAACCTTCCACTCGAGAATGCGGGCGCGGGCGGCGGCGGCTTCAGCCTGGGGCACGTGCCCCGCTGCTTGAAGAGCGATGGAAAGCGCGGTGTGGGCGAGCGGGTCGGCGGGAGTGAGGGCCGTCAGCGCCATCGCGGCCGCTACGGATTGATTGAGCTGACCGGCATCGCGCAGGGCGCGAATGAGGCCGTGGTGGGCTTCTGTGTGCGCCTCACGGTTCATCTGTACGGCGGCGATGGCGGCTCGAAAGGCCTCGGCGGCCTCCAATGGCGAGCCGGCGGCAAGCAGGGCCAGGCCTTGCTCCGAAAGCGATACGGCAGTCTGTGGATTGGACGCGGTCACGGCTGTCATTAGAATAGCGGAGCTATGCGGCCAACAATCCGGGATGATATTTTAGATAGCTCTGCCAAACGAGCGGCGCTATTGAACAAACGTAGTAATACTCTGTGCGGGCAGGGTGTAAGCAATCTGGCCGCTCAACACCGTGACGGTGCTCTGTTGCATCAGTCCCCCAACGGAAGTGGTTTCGTAGGGCGTTAGCGAGGTAACGGTCCCGTTCTGAAGGGTGAAGGACTGCGATACGGCAGATGCCCCCGCGTTGACTGCCACGATCACGTAGTGCTGTTGCCCGCTTTCACTTCCGGCGTAGGCCGATACGTAAACATTGGTGGCAGGGTTGGCCGTGGCCTCGTAACGGTAGTAGCCAGGCTGGATAAACTTGGCGAATTGGCCGATGGCGTAGCCGTAGTACGTCGGAGCGGGGCTGGTGGTACTGGAGTTGATCAGGCCGTAATTGACGCCGTCGTTGGGGTCGTCCCAAATCCACCACCAGACATAGGCGTTGTAATTGCCCGTCACCATGGAATTGTGGACCTCTTCGGCTGCGGCGAGGGCGTCGGTGATGGTGGGCTGCGTTCCCGACGGCGTCAGGGCGTGCTCGGTCATCCAGAGATCCTTGCCGTCCTGCACGGCGAGAGGGTACGCGGCAGGCGAGACTCCATAGAGGTGGCCACCGATAATGCGAATCAGGCTCTCAGCCTTCGGGTCGCCAAGGGCCGTATTGGACTGAGCCTGTATGAACTGAAATGACTCCGGCATAATGAGCTTCGCCGTGAGCCCGGAGGCGTTGCCCGCGATCCAGGTATCCATCTGCTGGGCAGTCCAGTTACAGGATTCGTAATTAACTTCCGCATAGTCCGGTTCGTTCTGCATGGAGATGGCGTAGAGGTTGAACGAGCTGTGGGCATTGAAATAGGTGACAAAATCCTCGAGATAGGTGGCGTAGGCGGCGTAGTTCGATGGGTCGAGATAGCCGCCGCAGTACCCGGTTGAAGGGCTGCATGTGCCGGAGTAGTAAGGCTGGGACGCGGAGCTATTCTTCATGGAGGCGGGCGGAGTCCAGGGGCTCGCGAAGGCAATGGCATTCGGGTTGGCGGCGACGGCCTCCTGGGCGTTGGCGACCTCGGCGGCCCAGGCGCCATTCGTGGGAACCCAGTTGTTGGCAGCTGTACCCGTGGGATCGATGCGCACGCGAAGTACGCTGAGGCCGAGTCCGCTGCTGGGGTTGAAGAGGGCAGTGGCCTGGGCAGTGGTGAGTTGTCCCAGCCATGCGGTCGATCCGCCGAAGCCGCGGATGATCTGCTCTTCGATTCCGAAGTCCACCGTCGCCAGGTTCGGATTCGCCCCTGTCGTGAAGGTCCACACGTAGTTGGCTGCGAGCGCAACGCCCGCTGAATCCTGTGCTCCGGTGGTGATGGTGGCCGTGTACTGGGTGTTGTAGGCCAGATTGGCCGAGGGCGTAAAGGTGGCTGTGGGTGGGCATATGAGCCCGCATTGACCGCCGGCGGAATAGGAGACGGTTCCAGTGACGGCGGTGCTGCCCGGACCGGTCAGCGTAAAGGTCGACGCGGTGATGGTCGCTGAGTTCATGGGCTGGCTGAACGCTGCCGTCAAAGCCTGGTTCTCAGCCACGTTTGTCGCCCCGCTGGCAGGCACAGTTGAGGTGATCGTCGGGGCAGGGGCCGATTCAGTCGTAAAGCTCCACGCATAGTTTGCGGCCAGGGCAATGCCCGAAGAATTCGCGGCTCCGGTTGTAATCGTGGCTGTGTACAACGTGCTATAAGCCAGATTGGCGGCGGGGGTAAACGTGGCAATCGATCCGGTGGCGGCATACCCGACGGTTCCAGCCACGGCGGCTCCGCCTGGTCCTGTCAACGTGAAGGTCGCGGAAGTAATCGTCGCGGCGTTCATCGCCTGGCTGAAGGTTGCTGTGATGGCTGAAGCGATTGCAACACCCGTGGCGCCGCTGGCAGGCGTAACGGACGTAACCGTCGGCGGAACAGGCGCTGCCGCGGTTGTAAATGTCCATGTATAGTTTGACGCCAGCGCCGTTCCGGTTGAGTCCGCAGCTCCGGTTGTAATCGTGGCTGTGTACAACGTGCTATAAGCCAGATTGGCGCCCGGCGTAAACGTCGCAATCGATCCGGTGGCGGCATAGGTGACGGCTCCGGAGACGGCGGTGCTGCCCGGACCGGTCAGCGTAAAGGTCGACGAAGTGATCGTCGCCGGATTCATCGCCTGGCTGAAGGTTGCTGTGATGGCTGAAGCGATTGCAACACCCGTGGCGCCGCTGGCAGGCGTAACGGACGTAACCGTCGGCGGAACAGGCGCTGCCGCGGTTGTAAATGTCCACGCATCGTTTGACGCCAGCGCGGTCCCCGACGAGTCCGTAGCTCCGGTTGTAATCGTGGCTGTGTACTGCGTGCTATACGCCAGGTTTGCCGACGGCGTAAATGTCGCAACCGATCCGCTGGCGGCGTATGTAACGGTTCCGGAGACGGCGGCGCTGCCCGGACCGGTCAGCGTAAAGGTCGCGGAAGTAATCGTCGCGGCGTTCATCGCCTGGCTGAAGGTTGCCGTGAGGGCGGTGTTCACAGCCGCGCCAGTGGTCCCGCTGCCGGGCGTGACAGAAGTCACCGTTGGCGGAGTGGTTGACAACCCCGTCCCCGAACCCGAATTCGAGCCGCCGCAGCCCGCGACTCCCAGGACCGTAAATGCCAACAGGCAAGCCATTCCGAAACGCATGATGAGATTTCTCCTTGGTTTGTCATTGGCGAAGAGAACGGCCGGACCAACTCACAACCGCGAATGAGTGCATGAATTGTGCTTGGTGCGCCCGGGGGACTGGCGTTCACGCAGCTTCCGGATCCAGCAAGGGCCAACGCCCGCGTTGCATGGGGGCAGAGAAATACCCAACCAGCCCAATTCTTGTGGCGAGCGAATAGTAAATCAATTTATCTGCTTCATGCAACCTGCGTTGTGCTGGATTCGAACACGCGGATTATAACGCCAACAGAATCATTTGGTTGTCATCGTCCCGCAACTCGGAGCCGGAGTCGAGTCTTTGAAGTCTTGCGTATCGGGATTCCAGGTTCATCCGCCCCAATGGCCGCGCCGCAAAAAATCGGGGCCTCTCCACCTTTTTGTCTGGTGAAGAGGCCCCGATGGTTGCGCAGGTCAATCGCGGATCAGCCTACTCGAGGGTTACCGACAGGGTCGCACTCGATTTCACCGATCCGGACGCGCCCGCAAGCCCTGCCGCCGGAGTGGCGGTGATGGTGGCTGTCGATGTGACGGACGTCGTCTTCGAACTGGAGGATGTGCCACCGCAGCCGGAGACAAAGCCCAAGCCGGCAAAGAGGCCAACCATCAACACGAGCATGTAGAGCCGGCTGCGCTTCTTGAAGCCCAAGAAGCAGAGCGCTACCGCCAAGGTCGCCGGGAAGAACGCCCTGAAGTCGTGGCGGACAACAGCAGCCGTCGCGGGCGGCGTAATGGTGAGCGTTGAGGTTACAGTTGTGCCCAGAGGCATACCGGTTGTCGCGTTTGGGGCAAAGACCGTTACAGGATTCGGGTTGAAAGTGCAGGAATAGCCGGTTGGCAAGCCGCCGCAGGAGAAGGCGATCGAGCTAACCGCGAAGTTGTTCAAAGAGGTGAGGGTGATCTGCGTCAACCCGACGGTTCCCCGCTGAATGGTCAGCGAGGAGAGCGAGAGACTCATGTTCAGGTTCGGGCTCTGCCCAGGGGAGTTGACTGCAAATGTCTGCGTCAACGGCACGGCCGCGGCATAGGTGAGGTTGTCGCCGGGCTGTGAAACCGTGATGGTGCAAGGGCTGGAGGAGGTCACACTCGCAAACGTGACCGCCGAACCTTTGACCGTGCAGACCGACGTGGTGCCTGAAGCGTACGTGACCGCGAATCCGGAACTCGCCGTCGCGTTGAGCGTCAAGGTGGCGCCGCCAACCTGCGTTCCCGGATTGGGCCAGGTGATGGTCTGCAGCGATAGCGGCGACAGAACCGGGATGGTGATCTGTGCCTGTGTGGCGGCCGAGTAGTTGGTGTTGCCCTGCTGATTCCCGTCGAGAACGAGATTGGCCGGGGATGGCAGGGTCTGGTTCGGCACCAGCGCAAGCGTCGTGGTTGTGGTTCCGTTATTCACGGAACTACTTAGGATGGTGAAGGCCACGGCATTCTTCGGATCCGGGCTGAGGGCGACAAGATTATTCGTAGCTCCGCCCGTAGCCTGGATTTGGACCGTCGCGCACTGAGTGATGACGGAGCACGACACGATGTAGTGGAGCGGCGTCGTGACCGGAGTGATGGTAATGGTCTGGCTCGCCTGGTTGACCACCAGGACTTGCTGAACCTGCGCCGCAGCCAGGTAGTTCACGTCGGCCGCCTGGTTGGCATCGAGCACTATGGTGCCCGCCTGGGTGATCGTCAGTGTCGCCGACGAGGTGTTGCCGGTTACCGTCGTGGTGGAGACGGTTCCAGCGCCCGTGCTTTTCGAGTCGACCGTGAAGACCACGGGAGTCGAGGCGCCGGCGCCAATCGCGCTCAGGTTAACCGTCAACCCGGGTGAGTACACTACCGGCGAGGTCGGCGGCGTAAAGGTGATCGTCTCCGATGCCTTGCCGACGGTGAGCGTCAACTGGACCTGCGCCGCAGCGTCGTAATATGTGCCGTTCTTCGCCAGGCCGCCCGCCTCGTTGGCGTCGATCACGATGCTGCCTGCCTGCGTTACTGTCAGCGTGGCCGACGAGGTTGTACCGGTCACTGTGGTGCTGGAGATGGTTCCGGCGCCCGTGCTGGTCGAGTCGACCGTGAAGGCCACAGGATTGTTCGATCCACCGTTGGTTACGCTCAGCGCGATCGTCATGCCGGGCGTGTAGGTGTAGGTAGTTGTTGTGGGCGCTGTAAAGGTGAGCGTCTGCGGAGTCGTCAAGGCGAAGCCGGTCACCGTTGCGGTTCCTTCGCCTCCGTTGGTGGTATCGGTGATAGTCAACGTTGCGGTTTGAGTACTGGGCTTTGTCGCCTGGAAGGTGATGGTAGCCGGATAGCTGGAAACGGAGATTGGAGTGGACAGAGTTCCGTTGCCCGAGCCGACCGACACCGACGAGCACGTTGTACCTGCCGTGGCGGAGAACTCAGGATTCGAGGATGCGATGGCGATGGTTGCTGCCGTTCCGCAGCCGAAGGCGTTGTCGACGACGGTGGCGGAGGCGTTGACCGCAGCGCCTTGGTACTGGGCGCTGGGCGTCGTCAGGTCGCCGATCAGAGCCTGGCCAAGCGAGTCGCCGCCGTTGTTATACGCCACCCAATATACGTTGCCGCTGGAGTCGATCGCGAGCTCCTTGGGGCCTTGGCCTACAACCCCGTATTGGTTGGCGATCTGCGGCCCGCCTGCCTGCGTATTCGGGATGCCGAAGATTCCGTCGTACCCCACGCCGTAGTAGACGGCTCCGTTTGGCGCCACGGCGACCGCGTCAAGCTGGTCGTCGTAGCTACCAGGTTTCGTGTTGGTGAAGGTCTGAATCGCGGTCGGAGTCGCGGCATAGCCCGTCCCCGACGTGTAGGGCAATTCGTAGAGGTGCGAAGTTGCGCTCTCGCCGCTTCCGCCGGAGACCGCGGCCGAGTCGGTGAAGAAGAGGTTATCCCATGGATCGACCCCAATGCCGCCGATGTAGTACTGAACGTTATACGCAGTGCCGCCAACGGTGACTGAGGTTGCCGTCTCCTGGAAGAGCAAGACGGGCGCCGATGCTCCGGTTTGACACGCCGCCGAGCACTCGAAGATGGCGTGCGGCGCATAAGTGCCCTGATCGTCGGTGGCGATGAAGAGATTGCCGCTGGCATCAACGGTCATCGAGCCAATGCCGACATAATTGGCGAAGGTCGTGACGGCAGCGCATTCGGTGGTGTCATTGCCCGTGCATTGAGGCGGCGCGGTGCTAGTGGGATCGGTCAACGTCGCGTAGGTTCCGGTACTGCTGTTGTACGGGAGCTTTGCGACGGTGCCGCTGTAGCTGCCGCCGAGGTACAGGTCGCCGGCGCTATCCTGCGCAATTCCCGCGACGCTGCCGATGGAGCCGAGTTTCGTCCAAGCTCCGGTTTTTAAGTTAAAGAGTTCGACTGCGTTGCCATAAGAAGTGCCAACCACCGGGTTGCCTGCCGGATTCACGACAAAGGAGGAGCCGCCAGACCCGGTGCTGCCGTATGCCCCGCCGTTGGGCAGCGGTAGTAGCCAGTTGACTTGGTTCATCAGCAGCGCGGGCACGCCGGCTGCAACCACAGTGTTGCTGACGGTGATGGTCACTTGAACTTGCGTCGCCGCCGCATACTGCTTGCCGCCGCCGGCGCCGCCCGCCTGGTTGGCGTCAACCTTCACGGAACCGACAGACACGGCCGTCAGCGTGCTGCCGTTAATGGTTGCGCAGGTGAGACACCCAGAGGTGGGGTCAATGGAGAAGACGACCGGATTACCGGAGGCGCCGCCTGTAGCCGACAGCGCGATCTGCTGGCCGACCTGCAACGATGCGGGCGGATTGAAGCCGGTGATGGTCTGCGCCATAATCGCCGACTGCGTGGCCGTGCCGCTCATGTTTACGTTATACGTGACAGCCGGAGTCGCGACATTGATGATTGCCGTGCCCGTCTGCGCTCCGTTGGCAGTGCCGACGGGCGGGGCGAAGGTGGCCGTGAATCGGCAAGACACACCGGGAGGCCCGGAGCTTCCGCTGTTGCATCCGTCGGTTGCGGCCGGGACCAGCGTGAACATGGTGTTGGAACCCTCGGTAACGTCTGGAGTTGCCAAGGTTCCGGCCACGTTACCGGACACGATCAGGTAGACCGTTCCGGAGTTTGTCACGCCGTCCTGGACGGTGCCGAGGTCGATAGCGGCGGCAGTGCGCTGGATGGCATACACTGCCTTGCCCGTCGCGTCTGTTGTGTAGAGATCGCCCACAGCGTCAAGAGCAATTCCGAGCGCGGAACTTGGATTCTTCTCGATGGTTATTGCGTTTGCGGCGGTCAGTGTCCCGCCAAAACCGGGGACCCACACGATATTGCCGCTTTCCTGGTCGGAGATCACCAAGCTGCCGGAGGGATCGACCGCAACTCCCCAAGGTGAGGTTATGCCCGGCGGCGTCAGTGTGGATTGAGCACCGGCGATGTCGACAAGAACGTTGCCATTGCCAGTGTCGGCAACGTAGATGTTGCTCGATGCATCGACGGCAACTCCCCACGGGTTCTTCAGCCCCGTGATCGGGACCGCGGTCTGTCCGGTGATGAGGTCATAACTTACGACCCGGTTGTTGCCGAAGTCGGCGATGTACAGCCTGCCGTCCGGCCCGACTGCCAATCCACTCGGCTCGTTCAGTGCCGCTCCGTTGAATACAAACGTAGGTGGTATCAGGATGGATTGCGAAGCGGGAACCAAAGCGCCGCTTACGTCGGGAATCTCGACGATTTCGTTCGTCGAGAAGTCGGCAATGTAGAGGTTCCCGTTAGCGTCGAATGCCGTAGCGTCAGGCTCGACGAAGTTTGAGCCGATCGACGTAGGTGCGGTCCCCGCCGGCGATCCCGCCGGGATCCAGAAAACTTTCCCTGCTCCTTCATCGGCCACAGCCATATCTCCGGCAGCATCCACAGAGACCGAATAGGGCTTGGTAAAACCGCTTCCATACGCTGTCGACACGCCGGGATCGACATTGCCTTCAGCGCCCTGGCCGACGCCGGCGAGTCCTGCCGTTCCGCTGGCGCTGTTGGCGGAGTCCGCGATGGTCAACGCCGCATTGCGTTCGCCGGCCGCGGTGGGCGTGAAGTTGATGGTGACGGGAAACGACGAGAACCCGGCCGCGGTCAGCGGTCCCGAGGCGAAGACGCCGTTTCCTCCGCCGAATGCGGTGGAGCAAGTGGCGCCGGCAGCCGCGCTGAATTCGCTCGTGGACAAGCCAAACTCAGTGACGGAAAGCGCCAGCGCCGGAGGCGTAGTGCAAGAGGCCGCGCTGTCGAAGATCGTGGCACTGACTGAAGCTGCGGCGGTGCCTGTGGGAGAGGCGCCAAGCGACAAGCTGCCCACTGGGATAAAGGAAACTACGTCGCCCCCGTTATAGGGAATTCCGTAGAGGTTGCCTCTGGAATCGATCGCGACGCCCTTCCCACCCTGCGTGGAAACCACAAAAATGCCGCTCGGATTGGGCCCGCCCGATTGCGTATTGGGAATGGCAAAAATGCCGTCGCCGTTGACAGAGAAGTACAGCGTGCCGTTGCCGGCGACTGCGAGACCGCTGATACCGTTGCCATAGCCGGCGCTGCTGGTGTAGCTCTCCACGACGGTTGGCGAGGCGGCATACGATCCCGAGGAGAGCGGGATCTCGTTGAGGTTGGTCGCCTTGCCCTTGGAGTTGACGCCATCGACGAAGAAAATGTTGCCCCACGGATCGATTCCGAACGCGCCAACCGGATTCTTATCGGCATAAATCAGCGTCGGTGTGGCGGAGGAATTGGAGATGCAGGCAACGTTGCACTCGAAGATCGTGTTGGGGTTGGTGGTAGGGAGGGTGTTGGTTTCGAAGAAGAAATTGCCATGTCCATCAAAGGCGACGCCGGCATAGCCTTGGCCGCCAAGGGTGTTTAGAAAGGCAGAAATCGCGGGCGCGAAGATACAAGCCGAAGTGTCCTGGTTGCCGCCAAGGCAGTTCGTGGTCGGAGCCGTTGTCCAGCCCACATACTGGCCAGTCGCAGCGTTGTAGGGGACCTTGTACACGTTGGCGTTGTAATTGCCGCCGAAGTACAGATTGCCGTAGCTGTCGAGCGTAGCCGCCGAGCCGGCCACGCCAGAGGCTAGCGTCGTGTCAGTCCCGGATGGGGTGATCTGGAGAAAGTTGCTTCCCCATCCACCACCGACCAGGACGTTGCCATTGACGCCTACAACAAATGTTCCCCCAATGGGCTCCTGCGAGCCATCCCAACCGCCGCCGGTGAGCGCTCCTAACTGTACGGGCGTGCCGGAGACCACGATGGGTGGGGTGCTCCCGCCAGCCATCGCTGGATTCGCACCAAGGCAAAGGGCCAGCAGCACGAACAGAACTACCCATGTTCCCGCCGCAAAGGACCGCACTGGACTCGTCAATCTGTTCAAAGTGGTTTGCATTTCCTCTTCTCCGATCTGTTTCCATCCCCGAACCCGGGAATCGGTGACGGTCCGGTTTGTCCCGTATCGTCCTTTGCCAACATCAAACCTGCGTCAAGCTCCGCATCCAGCATCTACCCAGGTTCTCAACCCTGGGGTCACATTTCGTGTTCATCGGTTCAACATCGATTGCCACTTGAACTCCCGTACCTTTCGAGCTCTCATGTCTTCTGATGTTTACGCGATTTGAATCCCATCCCGGTTTGCGCTAACTGTGAATATCCCATTCCATCTCACGCACGATTCAGCGCCGGGGGCCGAATCACTTGTCTCCGAATCGACCCGCAAGAAGCTGGCCAAATACACGAAGGAAAGAGAGTCCTGAAAAGCCCACCATAAACTCCGGCATATCTCCACGCGCAGAATGAATACGTCAAGTTATCTGGAACTGCGAGCGGATTATCCTGCAGCTTTGGCAACGGTACACCCTACTCGACAAAATTTGCCGTTGTCAAGTGAAAAGCGCTTGAGTACAGCAGTTCTAAATGGATTACGATATCGGCCATCCGATGAGCAGCGCATTGGTCTGCTCCCGTAGGGAGCCATCGAGAATAGCCCAGGGCAAGCGCAGCGCAGCCCTGGGTAAGAGGCAAAGAGAGAGTCATCCGCCCTG
>Ga0224559_1001143_pt1 | contig 15067 bp, 16 predicted proteins | sample 714S33034metaG_FD_180676 | JGI IMG/M metagenome (GOLD analysis project Ga0224559, IMG submission 180676) | Peat soil microbial communities from Stordalen Mire, Sweden - 717 S3 30-34 | ecosystem: Environmental > Terrestrial > Soil > Wetlands > Peat | place: Sweden: Norrbotten County, Stordalen... | reverse complement strand
CCACTTAAAAGCTGCGCACCGCCGACGATCTGCTCTCCATCGCGACCCTGGGGTTTCGAGGCGAGGCGCTGCCCTCCATCGCCTCCGTTGCCCGCGTGACATTGGAAACGGCAACCGGCGATGATCCGTCCGGAACCCGGATGGAGATTGCAGGCGGCAAGATTCTGCACGTCGACGACGCGGCGTTGCCCCGGGGAACCACCCTTACCGTCGCCGACTTGTTTTTCAACACTCCGGCCCGGCGCAAATTTCTCCGTGCCGAATCCACCGAGCTGTCTCACGTGACGGCGCTGGTGACGCACTATGCGCTGGCCCATCCGGAGAAGCACTTCGAGCTGGTTTCGGCCTCGCACACCATCGTCTCCGCGCCGCCGGTGAGCCGGACCGCGGAGCGCATCTACCAGATCTTCGGCAAAGACACGCTGGCCCAACTGCTGCCGGTTGCCGCCGAGTCTCCGCTGGCGCACGGCGGCCTGCCCGAGCCGCCGCCCTGGAAGCGGGATCTGAACCAGCCAGAGCAGCCGGCCCGCGATCCCGGCGTTCTGCGGGTGAGCGGCTTCTACTCCAAGCCGGAGCTGCAGAAGCTCAATCGCAATTCGATCTACATCTTTGTGAACAAGCGGCTTATCCGCGACCGGCTGCTCATGCACGCCATCACCGAGGCCTATCGCAATGTGATTCCCCCTACCAGTTACCCGGTGGTGCTGCTGTTCTTGGAAATGCCGCCCGAGGAAGTGGATGTGAACGTGCATCCCGCGAAGACTGAGGTTCGTTTCCGCCAGCAGAGCCTGGTGCATGATTTTGTTCGCGACAGCCTGCGGACGGCGCTGATTCAGGCGCGCCCGGCGGCAGGATTCCTCGGCTCCCATGCCGCGCCCGCCGCCAGCCCTTCGCTGATGCCCCCAGCTACATCGCCGCTGCCTGGCGCTCCCGACTCCGAGCCGGAGGCGTTCGCAGGCGCAGCCGACGGAGCTGAGCCGTTCCAACTGACGCCGAGGCTGCCTTCGCCGGTTCCCGGCAGGCTACCGTTTGACGCTCGATCGCTGAATCCGGGCGGGTGGGGCGGCCAGGATCAGCAGGCCTGGGGCGAGGCTGCAGCGGCGTTATTCCAGCCGGCCGCTCCGCTTCCTCTGGACGGCTGTTCTCCAACTTCCGCAGATTCAACGGCCAACGGGCCAGGCGCCGGAGAGGCAACCGCATTAGCCACAGCCCAGGTTGAGGCCGAACAGGCCGCTGCAAATCTGAACCATCTGGGCTCACTCCGCCCGCTGGCGCAGTTGCGGGAGTCGTTCATTTTGGCCGCCGGCGACGATGGCCTTTGGATCATCGACCAGCATGTAGCACACGAACGAGTACTTTTTGAAAAAATCTTAAGGGACCGGCAGGTGGAAAAAGTTCAGCGCCAGAGGTTACTGATGCCCGTCCTGGTGGAACTCAAACCCTGGCAGATGGTGGTGTTTGCGCGCATTGCCGAGGAGCTTGACCGCAGCGGCTTTGAGGTGGAACCCTTTGGCCCACAAACACTTGCGGTCAGGGCTGCGCCGGTTGGCCTGGAGGGGGCGGCCTTGGAGCGGATGCTGGCCGAGGTGATTGAGCAATCTGCCGCAGATTCCGGAGAAGCCAAGCAGAATGAGGAGCTTGAAGCGGTCCGGACGCGAATTGCCGCTTCCATCGCCTGCCATTCTGCGATTAAGGTCAATACTGCTCTTGACCCGGTTCGTATGGAATGGTTACTGTTGGAATTGGCAAAAACAAGCCACCCAACCAGTTGCCCCCATGGACGTCCAATAGCTTTGCTGTATTCTTGGAAGGAGATCCAGCGGGCCTTCCATCGCATCTAAAAGACTTGTAGACTTGGAAGGTGGCAACTCTGCTCTCAGGAGCGGGAGAAGCTAGGCGCCTTAAGCCAGCCTGGAAGTGAGGTTTTTCTTTGACAGCAGAACAATTGGAAGCATCGCGCGCCGAGAGGATGCGCCAGAATGGACACGGGGCAATCACACTGGAAGACGCCCGTGTGTGGATTGAGGAGACCGGTTTATGTCTCTTCCTGCCGAGGCGGCAATTTTCTTCGTCGATCGCGCCATCATTCGTTGAGGCCGTAGCCGGCCATCAGAACGCGACTCCCGATCCCAAGCACATCGCGTTAGCCGAAGAACTGCTGGTGCGTCTGGAGACAGACGGAGTGGCGGTTCGGTTAAACCTTCTGGGACAACCTGGTGAGCAGCCGGACTTTGTTGTGGCCGCATGGGTTCTGCCCTACGTGTATGCCTTGCGGGGCGACCGCGACTGGCGCCGCTGCCCGCAATTGACCGGGTCGCGACAGGTGTCGCAACTCGCCGTGCAGGCCTACAAGCATCTGGAGACGGGCGACACAACGCTTGCCGCGCTCACCCATGCGCTGGGCCGTGAAGTCACCGAAGGCGCGGTTTTGCGAGCCATCACAGAACTCTGGCAGCAGTTGCGCATCATTCCAGTCGTCTCTGCGCCCGGCCAGCCCGCCAAATGGCAGTTGCTGCGCACGCGCTTCCAGAAGGCGATTGCCGAAGGCGCTTCCACCTCTCAAGTCACGGCAATTTCGGTGCTTGCATCCATCTACCTGCAGGCAGTGATCGCCGCGGGCATGGAAGAGGTTGAGATGTTTCTGGCTCCTCTTACGGCGCGAAGCAAGGTGCGTGAAGTGCTCCGCGGGCTGGTGGCTACCCGCCAGGTCCACACCATCTCGATGGGCCACTCGCCTCAGTTCTACGTCGCCGGTACATTGCCGGAATTTGCTCCCCCGGTGACCACTTATTCCGCCTATACAAGCTCGTCCATGCCGGCCTCCGCCTACTTCCTGCACTCTCGGGATCATGAGGAAGAGGCAGTGGAGTTTGAGACGCCGACGCTTGCCGCGTCCGCTGCACCGACGCCGCCGGCAGCACCCGTTTCGCCCATTGCCAAAGATGCGCGGATTTCATCCGAGTCGCACGCGCCCCGGACGGCTGCGAAGCGCAAACCTGCTTCTGGTGGAAAGTCCGCCGCGGCGCGGCCTCACTTCAGCCGGCCCGTGGCGCATTCCCGCGACCGCAAGCCGGTGCAATCTTCCTCGAGCAGCCGGCAAGTCCGCCGCGCAAGCGCTGAAACACGGCTCTCAACGGCAAGACCGGCCCGGCCCTCGGCAACACAGCAGACCGGCTCGCGCACAGCAGACGGGTTGCGCCGGGCAGCCGGCGTTAGCTGGAGCCCCAATACTTCAAAAAATGGCAACGCGAAACAGAATCGAGTTCAGGCCGGCAATGGTTCCAGCAATGGAGACCGGTCGAATGGAATTCACGCCAATGGAAGCGCCACGAAATCTTCCGCCGCGGCGTGGAGCAATCGCAACGGTCATGGCAACGGAGCCAAGGCCACAGGCAAGCCAGGCGCGGGCGCACGCAATGGCAGCGCAATGCGCAAGGAAACGCGGCCCGATGCGCGCCCAGCTCGCAGTAGCCGCAAGCCGGCGCTGACGGCAGGGGCAAAGGCTGGGAACAGCAAGCAGTATGGCTTTACCGCCAGGCCCAAGGCCAAGTCCGAGCCCAAGCAGGAGACAAAGAAGCGCGCATGAGTTTGGAAGATAGCCCCTTGCGCGCTTCACAGCTTGCCCAAAAAATCATCGTCGCCATCGATGGTCCGGCCGGGGCGGGAAAGAGCACCATCGCACGGCATCTGGCCCGGCATTTTGGCCTGCTTAATCTGGAGACGGGCGCGATGTATCGGGCGTTCGCTCTCAAGGCTCTTCGTGCCCATCAGCCTCTGGACGAGAGCCCCGGGCTTGAGCGCTTGGCCGCGGAAACGACGATCCGCCTGGAGTCGAATAGACCGGACCCCGGCAAACCCGAGTCGAGCGAGCAGGAGAATCATGTCTTCCTCGACGACGAGGATGTGACCGGCCTGATTCGCAACCAGACTGTGACCGACGCAGCCTCACGGGTGAGCGTCTTCCCCGCGATTCGTGCCTGGATGGTCCGCCTGCAACAGCAGCTTGCCGCCGAAGGCGGAGTGGTGATGGAGGGCCGCGACATAGGCACCGTGGTCTTTCCTCATGCCGAGGTCAAGATTTTTCTCGACGCCGCTCCTGAAGTGCGCGGTCTGCGCCGTTTCGACCAATTAGGTCCCACGACAGCCGTGCAGCCAGAGGAAGTAATCCGCGAACTGCGCGCCCGCGACGAACGCGACCGCAACCGGCCCGATTCGCCGCTCAGGGCGGCTGCGGATGCCGTGCTTCTGGATTCGACTCACATGACGCTGGAACAGGCCGTCGAAGCGGCTGAAAGCATTGTGGCGGCAAAGTTGAAACTGACGGCAATTCAAAACTAAAGTGCAGGGCACGAAGCCGCCCGCATGCGATAGGCTCATAGATGTATGGAAATTACCTGCACCCGCTGCCACCAGACCGTCCAGGACGATAACTGCTACTGCCCCACGTGCGGACTGCCGCGACTGGTCTATTCGGCCGAAAGCGGCCAGGGGCTGCCTCAGCCTGAGCACTGGAACGAGCCGGTGCGGGATGCAAGCACGGTCAACTGGAAACCTGCTATCCGCGCGGCCGTGACGCTGGCGATTCCTGCCGGATTATTGTGCTCCATGCTCTCGCCGGTAAGCATTTTTGGGTTGTTTCTGATGGCGATGGCGGCGGCATGGACGGTGGTGCTTTACGTGCGCAGCCAGCGTCCAGCGTGGATCACCGTGGGAGCCGGCGCCCGGATCGGACTGGTCACAGGGCTGATGGGGAGTTGGATTGCCGTCGCAACGACTGGCGTCACGCTGTTTGTGATGCGGTTCTTTTTGCACCAGGGAAGATTCTTCGACGACTTCTGGAACGATTTTGTGAACCAGCAGATGGTGCAGCAGTGGACGTCGATGGGAGTCGACGCATCGACCATTGCAACGACAAGAGCATGGTTGATGGGACCGGAAGGGCGGGCCGGCTCGATGCTGAGCGCCGTCCTTTTCCTCAGCGTTGGTTTGCTTTTCTTCGCGGTTGGCGGCGGCGCTTTGGGGGCGCGGCTGCTGGCCCGATCGCGCCGCCCGGAGATCTAAGGCCGCTTCCCCCAGGTCTGCTCCTGTGAACATTCAATAGTTTCGCTCCCTCGCCGACAAGCCTTTTCCGAGTCCGGCACACGCTCTCATTGAGCACCACTTCTCCACAACTTGCCCTGGAGCGGTGACCCCTCGTATGATCCATCGGAAGACAGGGCGGCGAGGGACGGAGCGGCGGAAGACACGCAGCGAAGAATCAGCGGCGAGAGAGCAATCATGAACGAACAGGAAGAAATACCCATTCTGCGCGTAAAGGGCAGGCTGATGTCCGCCTCGGAGGTTGAGCGTACCCTGGTGCGCCTGGCCCACGAGATCGTTGAAAAGAGCAATGGCAGCGAGGATCTGGCGCTGGTCGGAATCAAGCGCCGCGGCGTTCCGCTGGCCGAACGGCTGGGCAAGCTGATTTCAGCCATCGAGAAACGTCCCGTCGATACGGGTCTGCTCGACATCCAGTTCTATCGCGACGATCTTACAACAACGGGCGTGCGTCCAGTGGTCACCCCAGGGGCCATCGGCTTCGATATCGACGGCCGCGACGTCGTGCTGTGCGACGATGTGCTCTATACCGGCCGCACGGTCCGGGCCGCGCTCGACGCCCTCTTCGACCACGGCCGTCCGCGGCGCGTGCAACTGGCTGTGCTCATTGACCGCGGTCATCGCGAACTGCCCATCGAAGCCACCTACGTGGGCAAGCATGTTCCCACCAGCAGCCGCGAGATTATTGAAGTGAAGTTTCGCGAAGTGGACGACGACGAACAGGTGCTGCTGGTCGAGCGAACGGACTAGAAAGGCAGCTTCCAGCCTTTAGCTTTTAGCTCCTGGCTAGAAGCTGAAGGCCGGAAGCTAGAAGCTGAGACAAAATGAACGCCGCCGTAACATCCACCCGCCGCCAGCTTCATCCGCCGCCTGTGCCCGCCTCGCCGTTTCCCTATCACCCCGGATCGCTGCTCTCGGCATCGGACCTTAGCCTGGACGGAATAAGCCATATACTCAACCGCGCTACGGCCCTTGAGAATGCCGACCCGCTGGTTCGCGATCGCATTCTGGCCAAGCGCCGGGTGGCGTTGCTCTTTTACGAGTCGTCTACGCGGACCAGAACGAGCTTTGAGCTAGCCGCCAAAGGCCTGGGCGCGGATACTACGCTGGTGTCCAGCCTTTCTTCGAGCATTGAAAAGGGCGAGAGCCTGAAAGATACCGGCCTGACTCTGCGGGCGCTGGGCGCTGAAGCCATTATTTTGCGCCATAACTCCTCGGGCGCAGCCTGGCTGCTTGAAGCCGAGACCCGCCTGCCGGTGCTGAACGCGGGCGATGGTATGCATGAGCATCCCACCCAGGCGCTGCTCGATCTGCGCACCATTTTGGCGCACCTGCGGCCTGGTGTTGAGAGCTTGACCGCCGAAACACTGGCCGGCGTGACCATCACGATTGTCGGCGACATTCAGCACAGCCGGGTGGCGCGGTCGAACATGATGCTGCTGCCCAGGCTGGGGGCGCGCGTGCTGTTATGCGGGCCCAAGGAACTGCTGCCGGACATTGCGGGGTCGGCTGGGCCGGGGATTGCGATCGAGCGCAATTTCAATGAGGCGCTGCACCAGTCGCAGGCGGTAATGATGCTGCGCATTCAGGCGGAGCGGCTGGCCGGGCTGCAGCTCGATCTTGAGCAATACAAGGCCAATTACCAGCTCACAGGACCGCGGCTGGCTGCCCATGCGCCGACTGCCCTGGTGATGCATCCGGGGCCGATCATTCGCGGACTTGAAGTAACAGCCGGGGTGGCGGATGGCGCGCAATCGGTGATTCTGGAGCAGGTGAAGAATGGGGTCGCAATCCGCATGGCGGTGGTGGAACGGGCGCTGACCGCATCGCAGGATGGAGGCCGCGCATGACGGCGCTGGTGATTCGCGGAGGGCACCTGATCGATCCGGCAGCGGGCGTTGACGCGCTCAAGGACATTCTGCTCAAAGACGGGCGGGTGGCGGAGATCGCCGGGCCGGGCAAACTGAAGCTGGCGAATGGGGCGGATGTTCTGGATGCGACAGGACTGACGGTGGCGCCGGGGCTGATCGACATGCACGTTCATCTGCGCGAGCCGGGCCAGGGTTACAAGGAGACGATCGCCACGGGCACGGCGGCGGCAGCGGCTGGAGGTTTTACGGCTGTGGCTGCGATGCCCAACACCATTCCCGTCAACGATTCACCGGAGACTACACGGTGGATGCTGGCGCCGGAGCGAGGCGCGGCGATTCGCGTATATCCCGTTGCCGCAGCCACGCGCGGTTCCAAGGGCGAGGCCATCAACGACTATGCCGCGCTCAAGTCAGCGGGCGCAGTCGCAGTGACGGACGACGGGCATCCGATTTTGAAAGACGGAATAATGCGTGAGACCCTCGCAGCCGCAGCGCGCGTGGGCCTGATGGTGATTCAGCACGCGGAAGATACGCGGCTTACGCAATTCGCCGGGGGAAGCGCGAGCATGAACGCGGGGGTGGTGGCGTTCAAGCTGGGACTGCGCGGAATGCCGCCGGAGGCTGAGTCCGGGCTTGTGGAACGCGACATTCGCCTGGTTACGGAGCTGCGCGATATGCGCGCTCATCTGCATGTGGCGCACACTTCGACCGCCGCGGCCCTGGCGGCTGTACGGCAGGCGCGGCGCAGCGGTTTGCGCGTGACATGCGAAGTGACGCCGCACCATTTTCTGCTCACCGAAGAGCACGTGGGTTTCTACAACACGAACGCGAAGATGAACCCGCCGCTGCGCTCGGCAGCGGATCGAGACGCGATGATCGAGGCCATTCTGGATGGCGTGGTGGATGCGATCGCAACCGATCACGCGCCCCACGCCGTGCATGAGAAGGAAGTCGAGTTCGAGAACGCGCCGAACGGCATTACCGGCCTGGAGACGGCGCTGGGCCTGTCGTTGCGCTGGCTGCACAAGGAGTGGCGGATGCCGCTGGGGCGCGTTTTGAGCCTGCTGAGCGCGCAGCCGGCAGCGCTGTTGAACCTGAAAGGGCGAGGCACGCTCACTGTCGGCAGCTTTGCGGACGTGGTTGTCTTCGACCCCAAGGCGGAGTGGACCTACAACGCGCGCGAGACGAAATCCAAATCGCGCAACACCCCCTTCGACGGCTGGACCATGCAGGGCAAGGTTCGCTGGACGATCTCCGAGGGGCGAATCGCGTACTCAAATCCGGCGTAGGTTCACAGCTTCACAGTTTCACTGGGAATTGTGGGGAGAGGGTAGGGTTATTCTTCTGGTTACCCCCGCCCAAACCGCAGCGCGTTGTGTGCTTTCCCCATTCAAGGCACAAGATATTGTGGAATTTTGATGTCGAAAATGGTCGAAAAGAGCGTTGAATTCACGGTCGGAATTCGGCGTGGTTTGGGGGATGGTTAGACCGGCTGGAAGCGTGCGGTGCGTCGATCGGTTGGAGATCAGGCATAGAGCTATTCTGCGCTTCTTGAAGGTAATTATCGGCAAAAGCGCTTGGTTGGGCCTTACGGTGCGATGGCCAGCGACGGGTGGTGCGGTTGGGCCGGGCATGTGAACTTGCATGATATATTCAATTGGATATAATGAGATGATGAAGCCGCTGTGGTTTCTTGGGGATTCTCGAAAGGCGTTGCAGGAGTTTCCCAAAGACGCTCGCCGCGAGGCTGGATACCAACTGGAACTGGTGCAAATGGGGCTGCCGCAATGGATTTCAAGCCAGTGCAGCCCGTCGGGAATGGCGTTGAGGAGTTCCGCGTGAGGGACGAATCGGGTACATACCGCGTGTTGTACACGGCTCGACTTGCGGAGGCGGTGTACGTGATCCACGCCTTCCAGAAGAAGACCAGGACAACTTCACAGCGCGATATTGAAATCGCACGCGACCGGTTCGAACAACTGATGCGAGGGCGATGATGAAGAAACTCAAGATCGAGAAGTTCAACACAGTTTGGGAAGCAATTGAGGAGAGTCCCGAGGAAGCGGCGAATCTTTCCATGCGTGCAGAGCTGATGCGGCACATTACAGGACTGATTCAAGCCAACGAGTGGACACAGGCTGAGGCTGCGAAGCGGTGCGGAGTGACTCAGCCGAGGATCAACGATCTGCTGCGCGGGCGAATTGCGCGGTTTTCTGTCGATGCGTTGGTGAATATTGCGGCGGCGTTGGGGCGCAAGGTTAGGGTTAGTCTTGAGGACGCGGCGTGAGGCGCGCGGTTTGGTCGCTTCGGTGTAAAATCGGTTAGTAAGAGAGCGGCAATCTTCATGGCCCTGCACTTTGACATACCGGAATCCATCACCAGCAGCTTGCGGCTTCCAGAGCCGGAGATGGAACCGCGTCTGCGGGCTGAGCTTGGTGTCGCGCTCTATGCCCAAAGCATCCTGCCGTTTGGTAAGGCGTCCGAACTGGCCCGACTCTCCCGGCATGAGTTCGCGGCCCTCCTGGGACAGCGCGAGATACCGCGTCATTACTCGGAGCAAGAGCTAGCTCAAGACCTCGAATATGCTCGCGGTTAGCAACACTTCTCCCATCTCGAATCTGGCCTCGATTGGCCGTCTCGAACTGCTGAAATCCCAGTTCTCCGAGCTTTGGATACCAGTTGGCGTAGCTGAAGAACTCGCAGCCCATCCCGACCCCGTTGCGCAGGCGACGATCCAGAACGCTATTCGATCCCAGTGGATCCAGATTCGTACGCCACGAGACTCCCGCCTGCTGCGTCTTCTTTTGTCGCAGCTCCATCGAGGAGAGGCCGAGGCGATTGCCTTGGCGACGGACCTCAATGCGGACTTTGTCCTGATTGACGAACAGGAAGGTCGCCAGTTGGCATCGAGGACTGGCCTCGCCGTCACAGGTGTTCTGGGAGTCCTGCTTCGCGCCAAGCACGCTGGAGAGGTCCCCGCTGTCAAAACCGAGATGGAAAACCTCCGCGCCAAGGCCCGCTTCTTCGTTTCTGCGGCGCTGGAGAAGAAGGTTCTCGCTTCGGTCAGGGAGTAGCGGGAACTTATGCTTGTGCACAAGGTTCGGGTTAGTCTTGAGGGTGCGGCGTGAATTGCTGCATGGAGATTTGCTGCTCGGGTTGAGTTGAGGGCCTCAATTGAGGGGCGAGGAGTGAATGCGCTGCACTCCATCGAAGCAATCGCCGAGGCTGCACCCTTTGTTCCGTTGAAAGTGTTCCCCGTGTGCTGCCATCGATGGATTGCCGGAAGCCGACATAAGCTTGACTTTTCCAAAGCACTCTGGACAACGAAACGTCTCATCGCCCAAACGCAAGCCATCGACCACCGAGATGGGTTGCCAGCCGAATGCGCGATTCTCGCCTGTTCTGTGCCACTTCCTGACTTCCACCTGAACCATTCGAGCCATTTTCTGCTCCAATCGCCTCCCGGCCCACCTGTTCCGGCCGATCTGTTACGCCGCCGACAACCGCAACTCAACCTTCGACTTCGTAGCCTCAGCGAAGCGCAGCAGCGTCTTGGTACTGGGTAGAGTCTGCCCGCTCTCCAGTCGGGCGATCGCAGACTGGCTGGTGCCCATGCGCGCGGCCAGTTCGGCTTGAGACAACCCCGCTCGCGCACGCGCCCGAATCAACTCGGACGCAATCGCAAACTCCTGCTCAAGTGCATCAAACTCGCGCTTGACGTCCGGATTCGCCAAGGATCGCGCCATAAACTCTTTCAAGGGAATCGTCATACAATCTCCTTCGCTCGCCGCAACGCGATGTCAATCTCAGACTTCGGCGTCTTCTGCGTCTTCTTCACAAACACCCGCAGCACCACAACGCGCCGGCCAAGCCTAGTCACATACAGTGCTCGTGCAATTCCATCCTTGCCCATCAGTCGCATCTCCCAGAGTTTGTCTTCGAGATGCTTGACATGCGGCTCACGCATGGTCTCCAGGCCTGCCTGCTCAATTTGCAGCGCAATGCGAAGGAATCGGGCGTGCATATCGGCTGGAAGCGATCGAATCTCCGCTGCAACCGTTTCGTTCAGAACTTCGACCGACCAATTCACAGCCCATTGTATCTCAAATTTGAGATAATTGAAAGAGCCAAGGCAATTGGCCTACCTGCCCGTGCCGCCGACAGTCATTTTGTCGAGCTTGATAGTGGGCATGCCCACGCCAACCGGCACACTCTGCCCATCTTTGCCGCAGGTGCCGATGCCTTCGTCTAGCTTCAGATCGTGGCCGACCATCGACACATATTTCAAAGCTTCAGGCCCGTTGCCGATTAGCGTGGCGTCGCGCACCGGCGCGGTGACCTTGCCGTCTTCGATCAGATACGCCTCAGACGCCGAGAACACAAACTTGCCGTTCGTGATGTCCACCTGGCCGCCGCCGAAGTTTACGGCGTAGAGGCCGCGCTTGACGCTGCGCAGAATGTCTTCGGGGGCGTCGTCGCCGGCAAGCATGTAGGTGTTGGTCATGCGGGGCATGGGGATGGACTGGTAGCTCTCGCGGCGGCCGGAGCCGGTGTTTGCGGCGCCCGTCAATCGCGCGGAGAGCTTGTCGGTCAGATAGCCTTTGAGCACGCCGCCTTCGATGAGAATCGTCTCCTGAGTCGCGGAACCTTCGTCGTCGACGTTGAGCGAGCCGCGGCGGCCGGCAATGGTCCCGTTGTCGACTACGGTCACTTTTGGGCTGGCCACCGACTGGCCGATCAGCCCGGCGAAGGCCGAGGTCTTCTTGCGGTTGAAGTCGGCTTCGAGGCCATGGCCTACCGCTTCGTGCAGCAGGATTCCGGGCCAGCCGGGCCCGAGAACCACTTGCATTTCGCCGGCTGGAGCAGCCACAGCTCCCAACTGCAGAATCGCTCCGCGGGCAGCTTCGCGGGCCAGGCTTTCAGGGCTTTTAGACCCAGTGAATTGTTCCAGACCGGCGCGTCCGCCGCCGCCAGCCGAGCCTTTGGTAGTGATGGCGTCGTCCTTGGCGATCACAAAGACATTGAGCCGGCAAAGTGGCTGTGTGTCGCTGGCAAAAGCTCCGTCGCTGGCGGCAATCAGGATGCGGCGCAGTTCCTCGGAATAGCCGGCCCGGACCTGGACGATGCGCGGGTCAAAACTTCGAGCGGCGCGGTCGGCGCGCAGAATGAGCTCAAGCCGTGCAGCCAAGTCAAGATCGAAGCCGCCGAGGGGAACGGGATAGAGATCGGCGGCGGGCGCTTCTACAAAGCCCTGCACCGTTTGCGTGGCCGGCCCCGAAGCAATGAGGGCGGCGGTGCGTGCGGCGTGAAGCAGCCGGTCGGAACTGAGATTGTCGGTGTAAGCGTAGCCGGTGCGCTCGCCGGAAAGGACGCGGATGCCGCATCCGGCGCTGGTACCTTGAGAGGCGGATTTGACGATCTGCTCGTCGACTCCGAGAGAAGTGGCAGTGACCGATTCGAAGTAGAGATCCGCGTAGTCGCCGCCGGCCGCAAGGGCTTCGCCCAGGCAGCGTTCCAGCAGGCGCTCGGTGAGTCCAAATTTGTCAAAGAAATAACGTCTGTGGCTCTCGCGCGGGGAAGCGGCCGGATTGGTCATTGTATGTTCAGTTTACGACGGAATCCGGGCCGGCGCGTGTCCGCAGCCCCCCGTTCCTCTCTTGATGCGGGGCGTTTGGTACTCTTCCGTCCGGGCGCCGGTCATGCTAAATTCGTCCCATGAAGAAGATTCTTGCTGCCGCTTTGCTGTTGATGGTGTTTGCGACCCCGGTGTTCGCTACCACGGGACACCATCATCACCATCACCACCACCATCATCACCACCACGCCTAGAACGGATCTGGTCCCGCAGCAGCGCTACCGCCGGGACCAGGCTGCTCTGCCCCGATTCATTTCGAAAAAAGGCCGAGCACGGCAGGTGAGTCACGAATTCCCGCACACCAGCATGGTAAAGTTCGAGCCATGACAAATCTGCACGACCTGCGATTTCCCATTGGCCGCTTCAGCCCACCGGCAAGCAGCCTGCCAGGCGTTCGCGCCGCGCATATTCAAACCCTGCGCATGCTGCCGGATCGTCTGCGCCAGGCCGTAAGCGGGCTGAGCGATTCCCAGCTCGATACGCCCTACCGTGAAGGCGGCTGGACGGTGCGCCAGGTGGTGCATCACCTGCCCGACAGTCACGCCAACGCCTACATCCGCTTCAAGCTCGCCCTCACTGAGGATTGGCCTACCATCAAGCCCTACGACGAGGCCGCCTGGGCCAAGCTGGCCGATAGTTCGCTGCCTGTCGACGTTTCGCTCTCCTTGCTCGCGGCCCTGCATAGCCGCTGGGTTGCGCTGCTGGAATCAATGTCGGAAGACGACTTCCGCAAGGGCTACATCCATCCCGAAGAGGGTCGCCAGCGCCTGGCCAATGTGCTGGCGATGTACGACTGGCACTCGCGCCACCACACGGCCCACATCACCAGTCTGCGCGCGCGGCAGGGCTGGTAGGCCCAGGAGCATGGCCACCGGCGATGAGGGTGCGTCTGCTGAGCGGCTGACTCAAAGCATTGAAGCTTATCTCGCAGACCATCCCGCCGCCGCGGCGCTTGAGGATGGCCGCGTACTGTTCGATATGCGCGCCGCCCACTATGCGGTGAGCGAGCAGCATGGGCGCTGCCTGTTGCAACTATGGAGCGAGGAGCGCAACCTGATGCGCACGGTGGTGGACGTGCAGGAGCGCGCACAGTGCCTGCGCCTGATGACCCGCCGCATGGGCGCCGCCAAGCCTCAATCCCTCGAACTGGTGCCTACCAGCGACCGGCGCACGCCAACTGCCCGCGAGGCTGGGCGCAGAATCTATCAGCGGCTGCTCGAACGGGTTCTCACGCGAAGCTTTATCGGCTCCAAAGTGGACGGAATGCGCTCGGCCATGGATCTGGAACACAGCTTCGGTCCGGCGTACGTAAGGGGCCGTCTGCTGCGCGGGACGGCGGCGGATGCGGTCATCGGCGTGGGCGAGGCAGAGCCGGCGGCCACGGTGGACGGAATTTTGACGCTGGGCATTCTTTGGCTCGACCATTGCCGCCGAAAGGGCGACGGGCGAAGGCACTTTGGCGGGTTGAAGGTGATTGTGCCTGCTGGATCGTGGCGGACGACGGCGGAGCGAATGGCCTGGCTGAACCACGCCGTTGCGGATTTCCAACTCTTCACGCTCGACGAGCGCAGCGAAGAGCTCGCGCCGGTGGATTTTCGCGACACGGGCAACCTGACCTCGCGACTGGTTCATGCATTCTCGCCGTCCGCCGCCATCGAGCGCTGCCACGCTGGAGTAGACCGTCTGCTGGGGCTGGTTCCCACGGCGGCCAGGGAGCGGGTCGAGGTGCGCGCCGGTTCCGCAACCGAGGTGGGGCTGCTGCTGCATGGGCTGGAGTTTGCGCGCGTGCGGCACGGGGTTGCGGCGCACTCATTCGATCGCGAAGACGAGATAACATTTGGCGCGGGAGCCAACGAGACGCCGCTGACGGCGGAGAATGAAGGACTTTGCCGCGAGCTTTTTGCTCGGCTCTTCGCCAGCAGACAACCGGACGGTGCGCACAACGACCCGCTGTTTCGACTGCAACCGGAGCGTTGGCTTGAGGCGCGGCTGCGCGGAGGAATTGCCGAGCTGCTGCCGGGGCTGCGCGGGGACACGTTGTACACGCAGGTGCCGGCGCTTTCGGTTGGAGATCGAGGCTTGCTGGACCTGCTGACCCTCGACCGCAACGGAAGGCTGACGATTATTGAACTCAAGGCCGACGAAGATCTCCATCTGCCTCTGCAGGCTCTGGACTACTGGATTCGCGTGCGCGCGCTGAACGACGACCGCCAGCCCGGCGTGGGCAATGAGGGCGGCAGGCCTTTGTCGGCATTTGAGCGGCAAGGATACTTTCCCGGCGCGGAGGTTTCGCCGCTGGCTCCGCGGCTGTTGCTGGCGGCTCCGGCACTGCGGATTCACCCCGCCAACGAGCCGGTGCTGCGCTACTTTTCCCCGCAAGTCGAGTGGGAGTTGATCGCGGTGACAGAGCATTGGCGGCGCGAGTTGAAGGTAGTTTTCAGAAAGCGCAGCGGCGACGCGCCGG
>Ga0224559_1001142_pt1 | contig 15069 bp, 17 predicted proteins | sample 714S33034metaG_FD_180676 | JGI IMG/M metagenome (GOLD analysis project Ga0224559, IMG submission 180676) | Peat soil microbial communities from Stordalen Mire, Sweden - 717 S3 30-34 | ecosystem: Environmental > Terrestrial > Soil > Wetlands > Peat | place: Sweden: Norrbotten County, Stordalen... | reverse complement strand
GTACTTGACAATAAGCTTGACAGCGCAGCCTGGTGTTTGCAGCAATCTGTCGATATCGGGATTCAAAGTAAAAGAGAAAAAGAATCTTATGTTCCCGAAATTCTTGATGAAGCGTGTCATAATCTTGTCCTGGTCTATTTAAACTTGAACAAAAAGGATAAAGCGGTGAACGTCATCCAGGAAATGAAGACCAATAGTGTACCTGTTTCACAGGATCTTATTGATCTTGCTATTGCTCCGTCATCCGGAAAGAATAAATGAGGGGTAACCGCCAGGAAAAGTAAAAAAGATTTACGATTGGACGGTTTACCTGCCGATAGGTAGGCAGGCGATTTACGAATGGAAATTTAGATTTACGAACAAGTTGCAGAGTTAGGCTCCTTTGACCCCCGGTTTCACCGAGGGTTACCCATATTAAACCCCTTTGGGGTTAACAGGTCGTAAGTCAAAATCTAATTCTTTAAAAATTTCCCCTCTTCAACGGTTCCGTTATTGATCAATCTCACGAAATACACTCCGCTTGGAAGATTACTAATGTCCAACCGGATTTTGGGTTGGTTATCTTCTTTTGCCAGCACTTCCTGGCCGGCGAGGTTCATTATTGATAAATGCCCGTGGGTTAGGATCACGCTTGATTCAATTGTCACAAGGTCGGATGATGGATTGGGATAAACAATTAAGGTATTTGAGTTAGGTGATAAATTATTCAAACCTTCAGGGTAGCCCCCACCGTTTGAAGTTTTTAATATGGTTCCAAGTGCTCCAACTGCATAACCCGTATTTTGATTTGTAAAGAAAACAGAATGTAAATCATTCAATGTTCCGTTCGGAAGAGTATCCTAGAGAGCACCTTCATTATAGGTCTTCCTCACAGTTCCGGCTTCACCGATTGCAAAAACCGTATCTGCATTGGTACAAAAGACTGAGTAAAAATAAAAATCCGATTGTCCTGACTCGCCACTCCAGGTTGCGCCTCCATCAATGGTTTTCCAGATTCCGCCGCTCCCACCAATAAAGCCCCCTACAACAAAACCCGAATCGGGATTCAAAAAGTAATCCGAAAGAAAAACATAGGATGATCCATAGGATCCGACGGTGAGATCAGTCCAGCTTGTGCCTGCATTGACTGTTTTTAAAATGGTTCCGTAGAGACCTACCGCATAACCCGTATTGAAATCGGGAAAATAAATTGATGTAAGATCATTGGGAGTGCCACTTGATAAGACGGTCCACGTTGTACCTCCATTGATGGTCTCCAGGATGGTTCCGCTGTCCCCCACTGCATATCCGGTATTTCTATCGGTAAAGCAAACCGAGACCAGGTTTTTATTTGTACCACTTGATAAATTAGTCCAGGCGTCTCCTCCATTTATGGTTTTTAAAATGATCCCACCTGCACCCACAACATAACCTGTATCAACATTCGTAAAGAAAACAGAGGCCAAATAATTCTGCGTCCCACTTGTCAGCGCATTCCATTTAGTCCCTGCGTTAATGGTTTTTAAGATAGTTCCACTATCACCCACCACATACCCTGTATTTGCATCGGGAAAGTGAACAGAAGCAAGGTAATTCATTGTTCCGCTCGTGAGAGCAGTCCATTGTGAAAAGGTAAGTGTCGAGACAAGCAACATGAAAACAAGCAAGCTAATTTTTCTCATAACGTATTTCATTTTAAGTAGCAGGTGAAAATACAATCACCCGGCAAAATTACTCAAATGCATTAATAAAACGGAAGGGATGAGATAATTCTCATTAATTTAGCATCCTAACTGAAAACAGTGTCAAAAATGAAAAGATCACTTACCCTAAATGGAATTGGAATTATCCTTTTCCTGTTTACAATTATCCTGCTTCTTTCAGGATGTGCCAACAATGAAGTCATAACCGATTGCCTCAAAGGTCATACTTATGGTTTCTGGGGTGGGCTGTGGCATGGCATCATTGCGCCGATTGACTTGGTCATCAGTCTCTGGCGGCATGATATTACGGTGTTCGCTCCACATAATAATGGCGCCTGGTATGCTTTTGGATTTATTATTGGCAGTGGTGGTTGGGGTTTTCTTGGTGGACACAGGGCATCCAGGAGTCATAAAAGAAATAGTTAAAACAATTTTACTCCAATGAACCCGATACAGGTTATTGTTTATAATGAGAAGCACATCCTGTTGATGGATTTCACTGACAATAAAACAACGGCTGAAATAACTCAGAATGTCAGTGAGATAAAAAAGACTGTCGAGTTACACCCTCCCGGGTCACTTTTAGCTTTGCTTGATGTCACGGGGGTCGTTGTTAATAAGGAAAGAATAGCGATTATCCAGGGAATGGCTGCACACAACCTGCCATATATCAGTTTTATTGCCATTGTTGGGTTGGAATTCTTCAGGGCGGCAATGTTCAGAATCATGCTATGGCTATCGGGAAGAAAGAATCACAAGGTTTTCAGGAAAAGAGAGAACGCACTGAAATGGCTTGGAGAAAAGTAAGATCAATCAACGAACACACCTGATTATAATTGAATTGCATTTTAGTTATTATATCTAACTTACTTCATAAAACAATCTTCACTCAGACAGAGCTTTTTTATTGATGTTCGATCTAACGCTGAAATGCTTACCAGTTGCAGGATTTCGTACAATGTCGGTGTTAATTTTAGTTGCTTTTTTACAATAATTACAAGCACATAAGTTGCTATTGCGATCCAAACCTGCGTCCTTACTGCGTTTTCGCTATGTCCCCAGAATGTTTGAATTTTCAGGTGCTGTTTTATCCATTTGAATATTTTATGCAAAGTTAAAGATTATGCAAAGTAACCATCATAAACCTTCTTGGATGAGCAGTAAACACGCATTAACTTTACATAATCACTTTACATAAATATTATTGTTTATTTAGGGGTGGCAACATTGCCAGAACTAAAAGCAGTAATATGAAACAGTATCAAGCCGTAGAAGAACTAATGGATAGCTGCGTTCAGTATTTTGAGCAACAATCTTATTCTCCACTCAGAATTGATCGCTATAAGTTTTTATGGAAAACCAAGCTGATTCCATTTATGATTCAGAAATCATTTTTGAAATATGATCCTTCGGTGGGAGCAGAATATGTTCGATCTAAGATCGCCGGAAGCATAGTCACCCCTTACGAACGGGACATGATTAGAAGTCTACACGTATTGAATGAGTTCCAGGAAAAAGGAACCATCAGCAAAACTAACCGCAAGCATTTTAAGCGGGAATTGTTCGGTCCGATAGGTCGGTTAATGGATAAATTTCTTTTGCATCTGGAGTCTTTACGCCGAAACAGAATTACGATTTCAGATCACAGATTATATCTATCCAGATTTCTTTTCTACTTGAACAGTAAAGAGGTCTCCGATATTGAAGAAGTCATGGAAGAACATATTCTGTCTTTTGTGTCTACTCAGACCAACAGTCAAATAGGGATCGTATCTACCATCAGATTTTTTCTTAAATTCTTATTTGAGGAACGCATCATACAGACTGATTTATCTGCGGTTCTTCAACATTACAAGTGGATCAAGAGAGAAAAATTACCCTCTGTATATACCAAAAAAGAGGTGTTACAAATAGAATCATCCATCCACAGAGAGGATGCAACTGGTAAGAGAAACTATGCCATGATCTTGTTGGCCTCACGACTAGGATTAAGAGCATCAGATATTGCTCACCTGACTTTCGGCAACATCGATTGGGAGAATAGTGCAATTACATTTTCACAGTTTAAGACTGGCAAAATGATTGAACTTCCTTTGCTTGCCGATGTAGGCGAAGCCATTATCGAATATCTGAAATATGGCCGCAAAAAATCCGAGTTGCCAAGGATCTTTCTTTATACCCGTGCACCCTTCACTGCCATGACAAACGCTGCCGTTGCTGGCGCTCTTGGTCGTACCGTGGATGAATCCGGTGTTGACACGGACGGAAGGAAGCACGGGCCACATGCTATGCGCCACAGTCTGGCCAGCCGTTTCCTTGAAAACCAGGAATCAATACCTATTATATCCGAGGCGTTAGGACACCAGAGTACAACAACTACTATGTCTTACCTTAGAATAGATATGGAATCTTTACGCAAATGTGCATTGACCGTTCCTCTTGTAGATCCTTCATTTTATGAGCAGGAAGGAGGTGTCTTCTATGAATAAGTTCGATTATACCAGCATCTATGCGCCTTACTTCAAACAGTTTGTGGCGAACAAGAAAGGACTCGGTTACGTGTCGTTGCGAATGGAGTGGGTCTTCCTTGAGTTTGATAAGTTCTTTATAGACAGTAATTTAACGACCCTTGGAATAACCAGGCAACAAGTTGACGAGTGGAGAGTTACAAGAATAAATGATGCGCCATCCACAATTTGCACCAAATACTGCATTCTGTCACAGTTTTGCAAGTATATGTGCAAAATTGGTTATGACTGTTATATCCCCAGAATCCCCGCTAATCCGGCCAGGAACAGTTTTACTCCTCACATCTATTCTAATCGGGAAATAGCAGACATTTTCCAAGCCTGTGATAATATGAGATTGTATGACAAGCATATGTCCACCATACTGTTTATTGTACCAATCATTATCCGTTTGCTGTATGCGACAGGTCTGAGAATAAGCGAAGCCTTGACTTTGAAGAACAAGGATGTGGACTTTAGCCGGCGATACCTATGTGTCAGAAAAAGCAAGAATGGGGAAGAACGTATTGCTCCCATGTCTGATACCTTGGAAGAGGTGCTGAAACAGTATCTTCATTATCGGGATCAGATGCCCATACCCCGTATTAATGATGCCAACGGGTACTTCTTTGTGTCACCTAATGGAACAAATTGCCGTCAAGGCAGTGTTTATAACTGGTTCAGGAAGGCGCTCGCCCTATCAGGCATCCCACACACAGGAGATCATCAGGGACCTCGTATTCATGATCTTCGGCATACATTCGCAGTTCACTCTCTTGTACAGATGGCTAAATCCGGACTGGATATCTACTATTCATTGCCCTTATTATCGGCTTTTCTGGGTCATAAATCATTAGGCGCAACCGATGGTTACGTAAGACTTACTACAGAAATGTATCCGGACCTCCTGAAAGACCAAAAGGGTATCGGCACTCACGTGTTCCCTAAATCCAATAATCTTACGTACCATGGAAACGACTGATTTTGCAAAATATCTCAGCACTTTCCTGACCAAGTATCTTACGGGTGAGCGCAACTGTAGCACAAATACCATCTTAGCTTACAAGGATACTTTTGTCCAGTTTATAACCTTCATAAAAGACCGGAAAGGAATTGAAGTACAAAAGCTGACCCTTGAATGCATAACAAAGGACGTTGTCATCGACTTTCTTGACTGGATACAAGAGAACAGGCATTGCTGCAACGCGACACGGAATTACCGTCTTGCCGCTCTGCATTCATTCTTCACTTACTTGCAATACGAAAACCCCGAAAGGATGTATGAGTGGCAAAAAATACTATCCATAAAAGTCAAGAGACACGAGAAAAAGAGCATTAACTACCTTTCTACTGACGGCATAAAGCTTCTTCTTGATCAGCCGGATCTAAACACCGGAAGTGGTCGGCGCAATCTTGCAATGCTTGCACTTATGTACGACAGCGGTGCAAGAGTGCAGGAAATAATAGACCTTACCCCGTCCTCTGTCAGACTTGACAATCCCAGCATTGTTAAACTCTTTGGAAAGGGACGCAAAGCCAGAATTGTACCGTTGCAGGAAGAACAAACGGTGTTCCTAAAAGAATATATGCAAGAAAATAATTTGTTGGAGCCATATGCGAATCAGTATCCGCTTTTTTCAAACACCAGGAAGGAAAAGTTTACTCGTTCCGGCGTGACGTATATCTTGAATAACTGTGCGAACCTTGCAAGAAAAATCAATCCGGCGATCATACCTGAAACAATCAGTTGCCACTCTTTAAGACATTCAAAGGCCATGCATCTTCTTCAGGCTGGGGTGAATCTTGTATATATACGAGACCTTTTAGGACATGTATCAGTTCAGACCACCGATATATATGCTCGTGCTGACTCCAGACAGAAACGGATGGCTTTTGAAAAGGCATATGTTGACATTAATCCCAATGCTGCTAAAACAAAATCCTGGGAAAAGGATAGTAATCTGTTGGAATGGCTGAAAAACTTAAAAAACTAGCTTCGTATTTATGCAAAGTGGTACTGTAAAGTAAAAGGATTAACAAGTTGATTGTAAACACTCTTTATGATGCCACTTTGCATAATCTTTAACTTTGCATAAAAAAATATCTCGATTCCCCAGCGATTCCTATATAAAGCAGCGACTGTAAGCGCTGATAATTTGAAATTGTTTGTAAGGAAAATTAATGTCTTCCCGGTTTCAGTATCAAAATATCGGATTCTTTGCAAACATTCGGGGTGGTTTTTTGATGTTAAAGTCCCAGTGAGAACAATGGTTTGATCGCATAGCACTCCTTTTTCTTTTGCTGTTACACCCCGACCTAAAACACGGTATTTCATATTTGTCTTTGCTCTGATGACGAAGTTAGTTCTTTCACGTGAAAATCGCCTCAGCCGTGCAAAATCGATGTATGCTTTATCCATTACCAGGTAACTTCCAGCAGGAAGTGAAAAGTAGTCCAGTGTATTAACCTCGTGAACAGATCCATCGGTGATAAAAATATACTCTGGTATTGCTGTTTTCAGATCAAGGACTGTATGCAGTTTTATGGCTGCTTTGGTTGATCGAAATTTGGCCCACCAAAAGACATCTAGACAAAGATCAATGGTAGTGGCATCCAGAGCATAAACTTTTCCTTTGAGTTTTAAATCCAGTAGGTTGTCATCTTTGCATAACTCCCGTGCCTGATCGATAAGTTTGAGTGCAAAATCACGAAAAATTCGCCAGTCACGTTTTTCATTCGGCTTTGACAAAGTAGATTTACTAAACGGCCTGCCAATGCCAAGATGATAAAGTTTATCCTTCTGGAGTTTTAAACAAAGGGCTGTGTCAGAAAGGCTTTCCCTGTGAGTAAGTTGGCCAAATGCCATACAGAGAAACTGCTTCCAGCAAGTGAGTCCCTTGTTATTGTAATCACCATTGTACCGTTTCACACAATACTTGAAAATATGAAAGGGGGCAAACTCCATAAATTGTGCAAAAACCATCTTTCCCTTGTTCATCTTGCGTTTTTTTGAACAAAGGACGGTAAAACCGAATTCAAATCGTTGCTTAATAAAAAACTCAGCAAACGAAGATATATCAAGACTTTCAAAGAGCTTCTAACAATCTATACGAAACGATAGTGTTATTGATTGATGACAACAACTTAAAAAATGTCCAGCAATATAAAAGAGCACGAAGTCTTTCAAATTCGTACAGGTTTTGTATTGGGATATAAAGGTATAAAATAATATTGCTTCCCTCCGTAACAATTTGGTGATGGAACTTCAACTTCTCCTCCACTACCTTTGATCCTCTTTAATTCAGGAAAAATTGCAATGCAACCTTTTTAATAGAGAATGTGCGGACCGCGACGATATAGTTTTTCTGGAACAAGACAAACTGCGGCATCGGAGGGTGCTTCAGCATCAGCATAAACAGGATACTGATCAAGGAAAGTTTCTTTTTCATTGTCGTCATTAATACACCGCAAAGGTAGGGAAATTAATAGTCAGTCAATCACCAACTTCTTCCTGCTTTTGCCTTGTCTGGTTTGGACTTCAACAATATACATTCCCTGATGAAGGTTTGAAACATCAATTGAGTTTTTGGCCGCTTTATCAGATAAAACCATTTGACCGGTGTGGTCAAAAATTGCCACATCTTCAATGGTTAACCCATTTTTGACGGAAATAACCACCCTATCCTTTGCCGGGTTGGGTGAGAATGAAAATTCATTTGCATTCATTAAATTATGGACACCATTCAAGACATGATATTTTGCAACATAACGAAATCCGGAAGAATTGGTGAACCAACCTGCAGCATAAATATTTTCCTGTCTGTCTGCACATATAGAATAAATTCCGCTATTCGCCTTTAATGTGTTATTGCCGCCCAGTTCATTCCAGCTCTTTCCGTCCCAACAGGCAACATACCTGTTACCGGAGGCATTTGTAAAATATCCGGCGGCATAAACATTTCCGAACCCGTCTGTACAGATTGATTCAATATAATAATTTGCCTTTAAGGAATTGCTGCCACCCAGTTCACTCCAATGTGTTCCATCCCATTCGGAAACATAGCCATTGCCATATTCATTAGTAAAATCTCCGGCAGCATAAACATGACCCCTTGCATCAGTACAAATAGAACTAATATATCCATTTGCGTTTAATGCATTACTGCCGCTTCCCAACCAGTTCCAGGTTGTACCATCAAACCTGATGACGTTGTAGCCGGAAGTATCACAGGCTGAGCCGGCAGCATACACGTTCCCGGATCCATCTGCACATATGGAAAAAACAGATCCGTTCAAGGTGTAATTCTGTATAGAAATTGGTATTTTTATCCAGATGGATGATCCGGCATCCCATTTTACAATGCAACTCTTATTGGTGGAATCACAAAGTGCCCCTCCGGCGTATAAATTTCCTGATTTATCTGTACACATCGAATAAATCATAAGGTTTTTCATATTGACATAGGCCAGACTGGGTAAAGTATCCCAATCACCGGAAGAAAATTCAGCTACATGATCGTCCTTGCCACATTGTGAGCTTACTGCATAGATATTAAATCCATCCGTACAAATGTCAGCAATCGAATAATTCTCATTAAGCCCTTTATTATTGTTAATCAATTCCTTCCAAATCACACCATCCCACCTGGCAACATAAAATTTGTCAGAATCGTTTGTAAAATCTCCTGTCGCATAAACATTTCCTACCGTATCGGTAGTTATTGAATAAATCCCTCCGTTTGCATTGAGGGTATTGGCGTCATTGCCGAGTTCCGTCCATATGGATGACTGTGCCAAAGCATCTATGAAACCAACTACAAATACGAGAAAAAGTACCCGTCTTTTCATAGGGTGTAAATGTACAGAACAAGAACCTGAATGCCAAACAATATTTTCTTTCTCAGAACTGATGTCCCTCCTGTAAGCAGAATTCCTTTCAATGCTGTTCCGAAGATTGGATTTGCAACTTTTGCAAAGTTTGGACATAAAATATTTTATTTTCATTTGTTTTTTTATCTTTGGGAAGTCAAATCCAGCTTCAATGGTTCCCAGGATAAATTACAACATCAACAAGGACATCAAATATGGTCATTTAGAACTTGTTGATGCTCCAAAAATCATCAAAGCATGCAGGGATAAATGGTTCAATCAAACATTGACCCAGGTTAACAATTCGGTTGTCAGGCTGGGAATTGTTGAAGGGGAGTTTCATTGGCATAAACATGATGCTGATGACGAATTTTTCTTTGTCCTTCATGGAAAACTGTTAATTGATCTCGATGACAGGACTCTTGTATTAGGTCAGAACCAGGGAGTTACAATATCCAAGGGTATCCTGCACCGGCCAAGGGCTCCAAAGAAAGTGGTGATGCTGATGGTTGAGACCAATACCATTGAACCCGCTGGTGACGATTATACATTCAACTCTGAGATCACTACCTTATATCCTTCAGAAGTATCCCTTGACACTCCGATTAAAGATTTGTTCCTGATGGAAGGAATAAGTACCAGAAGTATCAATGTTTGCATCTCAGAAGGGTTGAAAACCATTGGGGAGTTATTACAATTCTACAAAGAGCAAAGGAAGAAATTTGCTTTAATAAGAAATTGCGGGGTTAAATCAGAAGAGGAATTAGAAAGGATTTGTGAAAAATATAAAACTATGATTTTTTGATCAATTTACGGAGTCCAAAACCTGCATAGGCACCTGTAAATGCGATTTAACACGACACTCTGATTATTATTACAATCCATAATGGTGATCGTGAAGGGTGGGTATGATGGTAACCCTGCCATTAATCGAATAAGATTGAAAATGATGTATGTGAATCTAAAGGATTATCAATTTTAAATCCAATATTGACAAGACCCTGACGGATTTTATTTATAAACGCAGGATTACCCTGGCAACTAAATTGGATATTTAAATCCAGTTTTTTAACAATATTAAACTTTATCATCTTATGCCTTAAAAATTGCAATGAGGAATTGACCATTTTTACTATTTCTTCATTTTTTAATACCGGTGGAACTTTCGAGATTTTAAAAGTGGAGGATGTTTCAATATATTCTATTGATATGCCTTCTTTGTTAAAAACATTAATAAATGGAGATATGCGCAAATATAAAAAATCCGGATTAAACGGATGCGGCATTTCAATGGCAAACCTGCAACTTGTCTCTGTTTTTATTGTTCCCCTATGATTTACATTTTCATTAAATTGAGCTAAGATGAGCTCGGTTTTGTGTTTTTTAAACTTGTTCATGATAGTATATCTGAAAAATATCAATATATGACATCCCTAATGACAGGGTAATTAAGCCCATCAAATTTAAGAGAAATCTTACTTTAAAACAAGTTTTCTTATTATTGAAATAATTTCCGGCAAGGGCAAATTGAAAGGAAATGACTGAATGAGGCGTAAGTTGTCTTTATAATTTTTTTAGCAGAATAGCCCCACTTGAATAGCCACCGCCGAAAACTGAAATGACAATCATGTCATTTTTGCTGAATCTTTTCCAGTTTTGAGATAAGACTATCGGGGTACTTGCTGAACCTGTATTGCCAAGTTGTTCAATGTTTATAAGCACCTGGGATGGTTCTAAGTTCAATTTCTTTGCCACAAAATCTGTAATCCTGGCATTTGCCTGATGCGGAATAAAATAGTTCAGTTTGTCAAGAGAAATGCCGTTTTTTTTCAGGATTTGCTCAGTTTCCTGAACCATATACTTGCAGGCATATTGAAAAACATCTCTTCCCAAGGGCATCTTTATTCCCCCGTTCCTGGGTCGTGCATACACCGCATCAATGCTTCTGCCAATATGACCCAGGCCAGTAGTGTTCATATCTAGGACTTCAAAATCCCGATCCGTATATTGTTGTTTCGTAAGTATAACGGCTGCTGCGCCATCTCCAAATAAAAACCCCGATCTTGCATCAGAATCATCACTGTAAAGGCTGTTATTTTCAGAGATGACTATTAATGCCTTGCTTGCTTTATTATTAGCAAAAAAGCAGTCGACGATTTCTAAAGCATTAACGAAGGATGAACATGCAGAACTAATTGTAAAGCATTTTGCATTCTCAATATTAAATTCTTTTTGAACGGCATGAGCCAAAGTGCCTACGGTATCATAAGGGGTGTAAGTGGCCCCGATTATCAGATCAATTTCATTTACCGGAAACGGCAGATCGCAAAAAGTTCTCTTAACGGCTTCAATTGCGATTGAATTGGTGTTCTCGACAGGCAGGGTACGTCTTCTTTGTTTAATACCGCTCTTTGAAAAAATATCCTGTTCCGGAATCCCATAATTGGTGAAAAAGTATTCATTGGGTATAACGAGATCAGGAATGTAATCATTCACCAGGTTCAGTATCATATGGAGCAGCTTTTATCAGGGATTCGGCAAAATTACCATTTTCCAAGTATCAGCAATTAATTTTAACAATTAATCCAGTTTTGGGTTTTATGTGATTTTTTAAATAATGGTTAACAAATTAATAGTTAACTTTAAGGGGGTCAATTTGATTGGAGTTTTTAATAACACACAAGATCATGAAGAAACAAATTTTTCTCTACTTCCTTATATTTACTCTATTCTGCAGAGTTTCGTATTCACAATCGAAATCACCTGTCAAGCTTATAAAAGGGAAAACGCCGGTTGGGTTTGAATCGGAAATTAATGATTTCCTGAGACAAGATTCTGCTGCCTTTCCACACTATGGCGCTTACCTGTTTACGGGAAGTTCAACCATCAGGAAATGGCAAAATTTAGCAGCCGATTTTAAGGAAATCAACCTTATTCAGCGTGGATTTGGCGGATCCAATATAAAAGCGCTTGACAATTACATCAATTATATTGTTTTACCTTATAAACCTGGCACAATAGTGGTTTATGAGGGTGATAACGATCTGGCTGAAGGGATGAGTCCACATGAATTTAGCAGTCTGTGTGACACTTTCATTCAAAGAGTCCACAAAGAGTTGCCAAAAACGATGATCTGGTTTTTGCCGGTCAAGCCATCTTTTGCCAGGAAAGAACAGCTTGCCTTGCAGGAAGAAGCAAACAGGCAGTTGAAAAAGCTAACCGAAAAGAGAACAAAAACCGGTTTTATTGACATCAGGCCGTTGATGTACGATAAGGAAGGGAAACTGCGTAAAGATTTTTTTGAGGCCGATTCTTTGCATGTTAACAGCGCGTGTTACAATGTCTGGGCAGGTTTTATGAAAGAGAAAATGGGGATTGAGAAAAAGTGAGGTGGTGAACTGGTGAGGTGGTGAGGTAGTGAGTGAGCGGAAAGAGCGCGGTTACGGTTTCAACTATCAGTACACTACTCATTTTTTTTGAGTACGGGAGTGTATGACATAAACAGAATTGACATCCTTCATTCTAAAATGTGTGAATAATGTAACTAATTAAAAAAGTTATGTAACGCTTCCTGTAATTATCAGAAGCACCTTTGTACCTTAACAAAACAATAAAAAAAAGATGAAAAAAGCACTTGTTATTTCTAAGTCAATTGCAGCTTTTACAATGGTTGTATTAATGCTCATGTTGACGAACTGCACAGGCAAAAAAGAAAAATGTTCATTCAGCCAGGCAGGAATTGACTCACTCCGGAATGAGATTAAAGAACTCACAAAAGGAAATGAAATGATTGCGAACAATCTGAAAACATTTGATACCCTCGACTACACGGTATTCACTAATCAGCAATGGACACGGCTTCATGAAAGCCATTCCAAGGACATAAAAGTCAACTGGCCTGACGGACATTTTACCATCGGCATTGAAAGGCACATTGCAGATCTGAAAGCGCTGTTTGTATATGCACCCAACACCAGCATCAAACAGCACCCCATTCGTTTTGGATCAAATAACATGACCTGTGTTACAGGTGTCATGACCGGGACCTTTACCAAACCGATGCCGATTGGTAATGGGAAATTTATTCAGCCGACCGGCAAGTCGTTTACGCTCCCGATGTGTACTGTTGGGATATGGAAGGATGGTGTAATGATAGAAGAATATCTTTTCTGGGATAACCAGACTTACATGAATCAAATCGGATTAGGAAAATAACCAAATAAAAGTTAAAACTACTAAAATGAAAAAACAGGAAGTTACAACGAAAACAAAATGGTCCATTGATATGGACCACAGTGAAATTGGTTTTAATGTAAAGCATATGATGATTGCACATGTAAAAGGAGTATTTAAAAAATTTGATGCAAGTATCTATACCATTGGAAAGGATTTTACCACGGCTGAAATTGATCTATGGATAGATCCCTCCTCAATTAACACGAACAACGAAAACCGGGATGAACATTTGAAAAGCGCTGATTTTTTTGACATTCAGAAACATAAGCAAATTACATTCCTATCCAGTACCATCGGAGAACCGGATCATGAAGGGAATCACGAATTGTGGGGAGAACTTACCATGAACGGGGTTTCGAAAAATATAAAATTAAACTTACAATTCGGCGGAATCGCCCATGATCCCTGGGGAAATGAAAAAGCTGGTTTTACAATCACCGGAAAAATAAGCAGGAATGACTGGGGTCTCGTTTGGAATAAATCTATAGAAACCGGCGGCTTGTTGGTAAGTGAAGAGGTAGCGATAGTATGTGAAATTGAACTTAAAAATATCGGGTTGAAAGATCTGACCCTGGAGATGGACCCCACCTCTCATGTGTAAATGCATTCGAAAGTGTGAATATTGCTTTTGCAGCATGGGTTGAAGGGAACGCAATTCTGGAAATCAATAAAGTCAAAATAATTGTTAAGATCTAATGAAAGTGATAAACTGGATATATGTTTTAGACGATGCAGATTTACCAGAAGGCCACATGGTGCCATGTTATCCAATGGGAGTGAATGTTGCACTGGCACGTGCCGGCGGTATTGTTTATGCCTTTTCAGGAATGTGTTTGCATATGGCATGCCCGCTATTCACAGGAAAGCTGGAGGGTTACATTATTACATGTCCATGCCATGACTGGCGGTACGATATCCGAACCGGTAAATTCATAGATGCGTCTGAACTTGGGCTTGGAATTTATTCCACAAAATCCGTAGATGGCAGATTGTTCATTGACCTCAACTAAAAAAAACAAAACCGAAACTTTTATAAATAACAGACAGATAAACAGAGGAGACAGTCATGAAAAAAGTAACTATATATACTCTCTCAACCTGCCCCTGGTGCAGGAAGACGAAGAATTTCTTTAACGAGCACAACATTCCATTCACTTTTATCGACTATGATCTGGCCGACGAACCGACTCAACGAAGGATTATACAAGAGGTTGATGCGGCGGGCGCAGACGGCTTTCCGTTTGTCAGGATCAACGATGAAGTCATTGTGGGTTACCAGCCGGAACGGTATTCCAAAGCTCTTGCACTATGAGGCAGAGCCCCGTCAATGTTGAATCAAGAAAGAAGTCGTTGCATTATTTCTACGAAAAGGTGGTGGGGCCATTGGGCTTCAAATTTACGCCCGACGAGGAGCTGATGAATTTTTTGCTTGAACAGGAGGTGAACCTGGAAAGCAGGCATGGAATCCCTTTCTGTCCCTGCCAGCCATTGAGGAATGACCGTGAGCGTGATATGCAGATCGTATGTCCATGTATTCCTTTTCATCGGAAACATTTCGATGATATTAAACGCTGTTGGTGCGGGCTATTCGTGCATAAAGATGTTGTTGATCCCGATAAGCTGCCGCAACTGCCCAAAAAGGAGGTGGAAAATGAGTGAAGGGTTTATCCGGATAAAAGCCGATGAAATTGCTCCTGGCGGAATGAAAGCTATAGAACTTGATGGAAACGAGATCGTTATCTGCAATTGTGGCGGAAAATACTATGCCATACAGC
>Ga0224559_1001141_pt1 | contig 15097 bp, 9 predicted proteins | sample 714S33034metaG_FD_180676 | JGI IMG/M metagenome (GOLD analysis project Ga0224559, IMG submission 180676) | Peat soil microbial communities from Stordalen Mire, Sweden - 717 S3 30-34 | ecosystem: Environmental > Terrestrial > Soil > Wetlands > Peat | place: Sweden: Norrbotten County, Stordalen... | reverse complement strand
CTCATCTTCGGGAATGGACCCAAACCTCAAGAAAATCCTCGACCAATACAGACGCATGGATATTCACTTGGATTCAGAACAAATGGCGGCGTGATCCGTGATACGAACTCGGCACTGTCCAGTACATCAGAAACGTCCTGTATAATTCGCGCCAAATTATCGGCATTCTCACAGTGCCGTTGCACGCGAAGAGCAAGGGTCTTGATCCCTCGCTGCACCAGATAGCAATCGAGCGGACCAGGAACAGCACCGCGCGCGTTCTGTAGGAAGCGAACGCGCTCAAGCTGTTTGGCTGTTCGCGCAATCACGGCACCGCCAATTACATCCGAGTGACCACCGAGATACTTTGTCGTGCTATGCACAACATAGTCGGCCCCCCATTCAATAGGGCGTTGTAGGCAAGGTGTCGCAAAGGTGTTGTCTACTGCTGTCAAGAGCCCATAACTCGCAGCCAATGCACTGAGAGACGCAATATCCACAATGTCGAGCAATGGGTTGGTTGGAGTTTCAAGCCAGAGCAAGCGTGGCTTCTTCAGTGTGAGGAGCGCCCTTTCAAAAGCGTTTGGCTCTCCCGACTCTGCAAAGGCTACTTCAATACCAAGCGGGCGAAACACCTTGTCCAGCAACCTGAATGTTCCACCATATAGGTCATGGGACGCCACGACGCCCTCGCCTGGTTGCAATGTGTCGAGTACGGCCGAACACGCTGCCAGACCCGAGGAGAATGCGGCGCAAGCTTCACCACCTTCCAGCGAAGCGAGACACTCTTCAAGACTGGCTCGCGTAGGATTGTTGCTGCGCGCATAATCGTATCCAAGATTCTCGCCTGGCGCTCGCTGTGTGTAAGTCGAACTTAGATACAGCGGAGGTATGGTGGCTCCGGTCGATGCATCTGGTTCCTGTCCGGTGTGTATTGCACGGGTTTCAAATTTCATAACTTATCTCTCTTGCTCCAATTCCTTCTTGCTTGCCCGTTCGTAAAACTCCATCAAATCGGCCCGTGTAATCAGGCCAGTTAGGCGTCCCTCGCGCATAACAGCTACCGCCGAGTTTCCAGACAGCAGCAACCGATAAATCTCCTCCAGCAGCACACCGGCGTCCACTTGCGGCAGCGGACGAGCCATCGCGTCACGCAAGCGAACTCGACGCGACTCAACACCTCGGTGTTGCGCATGGACAATGGTAATCTCCTGCACGGCCCCAATCATCAGTCCGTTTTCTAGTACAGGCAGTTGAGAGATTCCGTGCTCACGGAATACATCGGCAGCGCGTTGCAGTGAATCGTCCGGCAACAAGTAGATCAATTTGTCCTCACGATTGAGGGCCGAGAGAACATCTCCTGCCGTTGTTTGTTCAGGTGCAAGTTTAATAAAACCGTTTTGCGCCATCCAGAAATCGTCATACATCTTACTCAAATAATTGCGTCCCGTATCTGGGCACAACGCAACCACCACATCATCAGGCGTGCAACGGAGGGCGTACTTGAATGCAGCAGTAAGTGCCGTCCCACTGGAACCTCCCAGCAGAATGCCTTCCTCGCGGGCAACCTGCCGCGCTGTGAAGAACGATTCTGCATCGCTAACTCGAATCCACTCATCGATCACCTGCGCATTCAATGTGCAGGGGACAAAGTCCTCGCCGATACCTTCAACCTTCCAGGGTCCAGGAGTTCCCCCGCTAAGAATCGACCCTTCAATATCGGCACCGATGATACGAATCCGAGGGTTTTGTTCCTTCAAGTAAAGACCGGTTCCACTCAACGTTCCTCCTGTACCCGCCGAAGCCACAAACACGGAGACACGTCCCTCGGTTTGCTCCCAAATCTCTGGACCAGTCGTGTCATGATGCGCCTGTGGGTTGGCAAGATTGGTAAACTGACTGGCACGCCATGATCCTTTGATCTCACGCGCCAGACGCTGAGCCACGCCGTTATAACTTTCCGGCGAGTCTGGCGGCACATTGGTAGGTGTGATGACAACTTCCGCGCCATAGGCTCGAAGAAGCCGCACCTTATCGCTGCTCATCTTGTCGGGCATGACAAAGATGCAACGATAGCCGCGTACTGCGCTAACCAGTGCCAGTCCTAGACCAGTATTACCGGCTGTAGCTTCTATCACGGTTCCGCCTGGGTGCAGCAAACCGTCACGTTCAGCTTCTTCAATCATCCGTAGCGCCACCCTATCCTTGGCGCTGCCTCCAGGGTTGAATGATTCGACCTTGGCATAAATCGACGGCCCCAGATGAGCAACCGAGCGGTTTAGACGAATCAGTGGGGTGTTCCCAATGCTTTCCAGCACGTTATCGAATTTTGTAGCGCGCTGCGGTTCTGCGATTGAAGTTGGCACGGACCACTCTCCTTCTGTTAGCTCCAATGGAACTGTTGCCTATCGGCTGCATACTTCGTTTGAAGATATTCGCCCAAACGAAACACGCAGCCGTTCGGCTGTTAACAAACTCTAGAAATCATACCGAATCGCAAACTGCCCGGTACGATTGCCAGCATTCTCCGCTGTCTCCGCGCTCGAGGTCTTCCCGAAGGTACTTATATTACTCAAGTCAACCGAAGCGGGCGCATAATTGACGTGGTTGGGAAGGTTAGTAAAAGTCGATTCAAAGTGTATCGTCTTTCCATCGCCAACCTTAAACTCCTTCGACAGCCCGGCCGCAATCGCCACTGTTCCAGGACCATGAAGGCTGCCAACGCCAGCATTTCCATCACGTCCAAGATCATTGGGGTTCACCGAACCGTCAGGAAGAAAGTATCCATAGACACGCTGAAAAGCATTTGGATCAAAATACACACCCGCCTTGTGATGGGAGATATTGCCATTTTTGATTCGGTCAGGGCGTACTGCCGTTTCATGGCAACCTGAAACCGGAGGTTCGACACCGATATTGGCGGGATCATCGGTGATCGCCTCGATAGGTGTCTCAAACGGTCCAGTTTGTAAAAGCGTAATCGTGCTCAGCTTCCATTGCCCAAAAATAGCATCTGTAAAGCGGTTTGCATTTCCCAGCAGGGCGTTTCCGCGGCCAATCGGCAAATGATAGAACCCAGCAAGTAATGCGCGATGACGGCGCGTTGCAAAGTCATCGCCTCGGTCTCCACGATGGTCAAAACGATTTGTATAAGTGGCGCCAGATTCATAAGGAAAACCGGGAATCAATTGTGCAGTTCCTTCCGCATTTGTCAGGTTTTTTGCAAATGTATAGCTGCCCTGCAATGTCAAGCCGCAATGGATATGATGAGTCACTTCAGATTGAAAAGCCTGGTAGTTAGCTCCCGCATTGTTACTCAGCATATGAATCATGTCCCAGTTTCTCCACGGGCGCTGCTTAGTGCCGACATCCGCTACGCTTGGCGTGTATTGATTGATGTCTTCCATGTTCTCCAGACGATAGGTGTTCATGCCAATGTAACTGACGCGGGCGGTTGTACTATTGTGCAGTTCACGTTCTATGGTGAGATTCCACTGCGCCGATGCGGGATCGCGCAGATGTGGATTCGTGCCGCACATGAACGTAGCGGTTCCTGCCGCTCCAACTGCTGAACTTCCCGCGAACGCACTAGGAAACTGATATGCTGGCGCAACTCCAGGTGCTGAATAGTTAGGAAAATACTGCACGTTCGCAGTATGCACACCTGAGACTAATTGTGATCTTGTGCCAAGTCCACCGGCAGTAAATATTCCTACCCCCGCCCTTATAACCAGATTTGAACTGCCAAAGGGACGGTAAGCAACTCCGAGACGCGGATCCCAATTTCCATAGTAGTTTTTGCCCAGCCCCTGCCCTAGCCCCGCTTGACTGGCTGTTTCAAAGCTGGTGCAAGGCAGGGTTGAATCGTAGTAAGCTGACGTATACTTGCCGCCGGGGCATAGGTTGATCGAGTCCAGAAATCCTTGCGCGGGCGTCAATGTATGATCTGGCACGATAACATCATCCTTAGCGAACTCAAAGTCAGTGATATTACCACTCTTTTCGGAGAAAGGGGGATGCAGTTCCCACCGCAATCCGAAACTGACTGTGAGACTATGGGTCAGCCTGTATTCGTCCTGGCCATAAAACCCAATAAAATCAGATTTGCTGTTTAGGTCCGGTCCGGTAAGCGCCGAAGTGGTCGCAGATGGAAGCCCAAGCAAGAAATCGTCGAAGGCGCTTCCGGTAAAGCCTGCCTGCTCGAATGAAAATGTGCCAAAATCATCTCCGCTTGTAAAATGTTCCACGTCGTGATATCCAAACAAATGAATATCCACGCCGACTTTTAGAGTGTTATGACCTTTGGCCCAAGAGATGGAGTCAGAAAACTGATAGTTGGAAGATTGAGTTGCTCCATCCTTGCTCCTTCCAATCTGGGTATAGTTGTCTCCATTGCTGAAGTCCATATACGGAAAACCGCCCGACGTCGGGTGCCCTGTTAAATCGAGACCAGTAATTCCAAGTGCATTAACCTCGGAATTCCCGTTGAGGGGAAATGCTTCAACATTGCGCCAATAGGCAAGGCCAAAACGGAACTCGTTCAACAGTGACGGCGTAATTACATAGTTGTGAGATACAACAAGACTGCGATCCTTTTCCGTCCAATCGCTTGACGGAAGAAACGGATTTACCGTCTTACTGCCAATATCTTTCCAGCTCCAGCGCGCAAATAACTGCTGCTTTTTGGTGATTATCCGGTCAACACGCACGTCGTATCCGTTAGTATCGATCGGAGTGGGAGTGTTTGTAATGTAGTTCACCCCAGTCGGAAGTGGCGTTATGTTTGGCGTTGGAATATATGCCAGTACCTTCTGGGCAACCGGATTGATTATTGGACTTATTCCGGCCAAGCCCGGCTTACTACTTATCAGTGCAGCTAAGTCAACCGAGCGATCCGCCGTGCTTGGAACTACGTACTGCTCAGCAGTATCCCTGTGCAGACGGCTTCCTTCATAGTCCGCAAATAAGAAGGTTTTATCGTCTCCATGGTGGAAATGCGGCACACGAAGAGGCCCGCCAATGCTTCCGCCGAATGTGTTAGCGACTTTTTTGGGCTTACTGCCGGCATTCAGCGTACTCGCATCAAATACAGAGTTCTGCAGATACTCAAATGCGCTGCCATGATAAATGTTTGTACCGCTTTTTGTTGTGAATGTTACATCGCCTGCCATGGCAAATTCGGCATTGTTATCCACATCTGAAACATGGAATTCGGCAATTGATTCCGTGGAAGGATATGAATTTGTCAACGGCCCGGTATGACGGATATTGTTGGTCGAAATTCCATCTACTGTATACTGCACGCCGGTGGGAAGAGTTCCGCCGACAGAGATCTTTCCGCAATGGTCGACCTGAACTCCCGGCGCTGCATCGATGGCAGCCAGCGGACTGGTTGTAGTGCCACGGAAGTTCAATGGCAATTCGCTGACTTGCTGGCCAATCATGGTGTTCTCGATCGTTGCATTCTCAGTATTGAGAGCAACCCAATTAGCAGAGACCTCGACGTTTTGATTGACAGCCTGGACGCCGAGCTTCAGATTGACACGTCGCTCCTGGCGCGCATCAAGCAGGATATTCGACACCAATGTCTTTGTGAACCCATTTTTTTCGGCGCTGACCTCGTAATTCCCCTGCTTCAGGTTCAAGATTACATACTCGCCAGCCTGGCTGGTCATTGCCATTGATGAACTGTTATCGTCAAGGTTGCGAATCATGATCATCGCATCCGCGACAAACGCGCCGGTCTGATCTTGCACGGTGCCGACAATACTGCCAAACGTTGATTGCGCCTCTCCCACTCTTACCCTGAACAGTATGATGGCTGCAATTGTAAGTACACTCAACCATTTGAATCGCATCACTATTATCCTCCAGAATTGTTGTCTTTCTTTTGTTACTGTCAAAGCCTGTTTATTCAGGCACAAATGAGCAGGGGGAGATATGAGTTGGATGAATGAGCACATCACCGCGCACCGTCCAACGGAAGTCCAACTGGAACGAAAAGAATAGGCCCGCCCAGTCATACTGGTTACGGGACTCACACAAGCTTTGACTTGCTTTTGTTATGCTATAAATTTCGCATAACACGTGTTCCCGTTCACCGGCGCAGCGATGTGCCAGGGACAACAACAACGTATTTGCATGAAGTAATTCACGATATGCTCCCTGCGAGATTGAACTGAAATCTTTACACCCATCGCGTTTCTTACTGCACAAATGTCAGGATCGAAGAATACAAATCCTCAATGAGCCTCAATCCGCCGTTATAGCCGAGATAACTGCAACTCATTACAAGGCGATCCGTCATCGGCGCGGCAATGCTCAGGTGGCAGCCGCCAATTTCCTGAGCAATGTCTCGGTCCCAGATGCTTCCAAGTACGATGGGCGGAGCGGTTGCAACCTTGCGAAGCACCTCATTGACTTCCTCGCTATCAGCAGAGAATGTAACATTGCTGGAGATTCCCGGAGCAATGCCCGCATAACCTTCAGTAATCGATGAGCGGAACTCTTCCGGGGGATCATCGGTGACAAACTGATGCAATGGCAACAGGCCAAACTCATTCGTCAGCATTCTGCTCACTCCAATGCCATAGAAAGAATCCGCAATCGTCACGAAGTGCCCAGGCATATCCCAGCGGAACTCCAGAAAGAAATCTGCTGCGCGTTCAAAGAAGTAGTGAAAGTTTCTTTCCTGCTCTTGAATGAATCTGGTCGCAACCGTTGTGTCGGTATTGGCATACTCTTGCACCTCGCGCAGGAATCGGGTCGTCTCAATGCCTCCGATAGGCAAAGTCGGATAGTGCAGCCATGGAGTGCCAAAACGTTTGTTGAGATTGCGCGCAATTGAAACACCGGCCCAGGACGAAAGAACAAGATTGAATTGCGCCGCTGGAATCTGCTTCCACGCCTCCAAGCCGCCGGAGTTAGGTCCGAAAAGAATATTCGGCTTCAGGCCAAGGCCGGATAAAAGTTCACGAACGGAGGCAAGATTGCCGGCCCAAAAAGTATCTTGATAAGGTACGCTCGACCATACGTTAACCAAACCAGGAATGACTTCCTTCGGTTCTAGCAACTGGTCGATAATTGCATTGGCGACAATTTCGTGGCCGACTGCGCTGTTGCCGCGAAAGCCGGCTGTTGCCGCATAGACGATCGGAACACCGCGCTGCCTATATTCCGAAACAATGTGCTCGGTGTCATCGCCGACTAATTCACTGGTGCACCCGCTCAAGACGACGAACAGGTCGCCATTCATAATCTTCAAGGCGTTGTCAATGACGGAACGCAGGCGGCCTTCACCGCCAAAAACCACTTCTTTTTCGCCTGTGTTGGTGCTCACGATGGCAGCGCCGCCGCTATACCCACCGCCTTGAAACCCGTTGTACGACCCCAAGCCGGTGTGTAATTTGAAGCCGCATCCTGGACCGGCATGAAGAATAGGAATGGCGCGCTCAATGGCCGCAACAGACTGCTGCCCTCCCAGAGCGCACAGTTGGCGCGGATGTTGGAGAATACTGGTCATGCTTCACCTCCAAGCATGCTGAATGGCTGCTGATTCAGCCACCAATCTGTATAAGGCAGAGGAGAATTGCGGAGGAGTGTACGTTCGATTGCTGGATTGCGTAGCCAGTCGGAGATCTTATTGCCATACCGGACTAAGCCGCGATAGCCCAAGGCAAGATGTTCATCGTCGATAAAGCACGCTGGAATGCCAAGTTTGGCGACACTGACCGCGAGACTTGGATGACGAATGATGACCAGGTCTGGTTTGATTCTGCGCAGAAGATTGACCAACTCAAAGGCTTGTTTGTTGCAAACGCTATAAGGCATCTTTCCAGACCGTGTTGTTGCGGCTCGCAGAGTATCGCCGACGGAATCGCCATGGTCGAGTTTTGCATCGTGATGAAACATGCAACTTCCTACCAGTTCGATGCCAAGGTCTTGGAGAACCTCCATGGAACTGTGTCCATGCGATGGTCCTGCTGCCACGAAGGCTTTCACGCCAGCAAATCGTTCTTGTAATTTCTCCAGTTCCAGCTTGACCGCATTTCGCTCGGCTGAGATAAACTGCTCGACGATTTCGGTTTTACCAGTTACACTCGCCAATTCGCGCAGCCAACGATCCGTGCTGGCCAATCCATAAGGCGGCGGCGACTTGATCTCTGGAACGCCGTACTCTTTTTCCAGCCCCGCGGCAAAATATGTTCCTAGAGTTGAGCACATCTGCGTCGTAGCCCCGGCTTCGGACAACTTTTCCAGTTGCCCAACTGTAGTGAAGGGAACAATAAGATTAGGAATAAGTCCCAGCGGCCGCAACAGCTCTGAAAAATGGTCTTCACCAATAAAAGTGATGATGTTGATTGCTTCCGGACGCTTCGTTTTAGCCGGACGCACAATCTTTTGCAAAATCGCGTTGTATGCGGCGTCCCATCCGGTAGCCCACACTTGAGAACGAAACCCTTCGCAATTCACGGATGCGATTGGAATGCCAAGTTCCTCTTCTGCGCGCTCGATAACACTCTCCAAATCCTCGCCGATAATTCCTGAAGTGCAGGATGCAGTCACAAAAATTGCCCGCGGATGATAAGTGCGGTAAGCCTTGTGAATAGCCTCCAACACCTTTTCAGTCGCGCCAAAAATTGTGTCATGCTCCGACAGATTCGTAGTGATAAGCCGTGCGCTTGCTCTGCTGAGGCTCCGCTTTCCTTGCCCATAACGGTTGTACAGATTGAACATGGGAAAGTCTCCCGCGCAGCCGGCAGGAGCGTGGTTAATGACCACTGCATCTTGAATGAGCGATAGTTGCAAGGTGGCGCAAAACGAGCTGCATGTGCCAGCTTGTGTGAAGGACCGCTCGCGCTCTTGCAGCCTACCAGAACGGGAAATCTGCACAAGTTCATCCGGAGTTCCGACGAAGCCGGTGATGGATCCAAGCCGGCGTTCGCGGATGGCCACTCCAGGCTCGCGCCGCGCAACCGTTTTATATTCGCTTAGTGTTTCCGTGGCCATAAATTCCTTCTTTTGGTTTTTGAATCATTCAGCAGCCGTCAGAGCTAGTAAGTCGTTAATACTGCTCCATAAATGTCCTCCACAAGTCGCAAACCTCCTGCATAGCCGACGTAGGCTCTATCTAATACAAGCCGGTCGGTAATAGGGAGCGCAATGCTCAAGTGGTATCCGCCTATTTGCTTGGCCACATCGCGGTCCCAACTGGTTCCAATGACAAGAGGAGGTTGATCGAATTTTTCATTTCGCAGCGCGTTCGCAATTTCTCCGCCGTCATGAGTAAACGTAACTTCAGCTGAAACTTTTTCTTTGAGCGTGGCAAATTGCCGTATCAATTCCTTGCGGAATTCTTCTGGCGGATTGTCCGTAATAAACTGACGCCCCGGTTTCAGTGCAAGCTCGTTCACCAGAAAACGGCTGATTCCCAGGCTGTAGAACGAATCGGAGACATTGATGAACCACGCCGGCAAATCCCATCGCATCTCCATAAAGAAGTCCGCAGAACGGTCGAGATAATGGTAAAAATAGGCCTCTTGCTTCTCGATGAATTGCTCGACATCTTCTTTTCGCAGTTCTGCAAACTCTCCGACAGACCGGAGAAACTTGGATGTTTCGACTGCGCCGATGGGTAGAACCGGATAATGAAGGTAAGGGGTGCCAAAGCGTTGCTTCAACTTTTCGGCGATGGAGAGTCCTGTCCACGGCGAGAGTACGATGTTGAAGGCCGCGGCAGGAATCTTTTTCCAGGCATCAATACCGCCGGAATCGTGGCCGAAAAGAATATTGGCTTCCAACCCCAGACCTTCAAGCAATTGGCGAATAGCTTGAAGGTTACCTGCCCAGAACGTATCTTGGTAAGGCAACACCGACCAGACATTGACCAGATTCGGATTGAGCCGATCTGCCGGCTCAAGATATTGGTCGATGATCGCTTCCACGACCAATTCATGACCGCGATAGTTGTTGCCCTTGAAGCCGCCGGTCGAGGCATGAACGATGGGTACACCGCGCTCACGATACTCGCTCACCACTGTGGCCGTGTCATCGCCGACCAGATCAGCCGTGCAACCGGTGAGAACTACAAACATGTCGCCATCCATCACCTTCAATGCGCCGTCGATGACTTCGCGCAGGCGTTTCTCGCCGCCAAAGACAATATCTTTTTCGCAACTGTTCGTGCCCGGAACTGCATTTCCGCCGGCATATCCAGAACCTTGGAATCCATTGAAAAACGCCATTCCGCCGAAAAGTTTGTTGGAGCAGCCGGGACCGCCATGAACGATAGGAATAGCTCGTTCAATGGCCACAACGCTTTGCTGGCCGCCCAGAGTGCAGAATTGTCTAGGTTGTTCGATTGTCGTGCTCATTCTTCGGCTCCGAGAAATGTTGCAGATCCCTGACGCAGCCACCAGTCTGTATAAGGCAGACGGGTATGCTTGGCTAGGTGTTGGTAGAAAGATGGATTGTTAACAGCATCGGCAATCTTGCGTCCGAAGCGCAGAAGCCCGCGATAGGCGAGACCAAAATGCTCATCTTCGACGAGGAAGGTTGGAATCCCCAGCTTTCCGCCCCAAACCGCCATGCCAGGATGGCGCACGATAAAAACATCCGGCTTGAGACGGCGCAATTGATTCACAACTTCATAAGACTGCTTGTTACAGATTGAGACGGGGAAGTCTCCGTAAGTCTTTACTACATGCTCCAGACTGTCAGCCGCGGGATCCTGATTATCGAAATTCGGGTCGTGATGCCAGAAGCATCCACCAGCAACATTCATGCCCAGTTCACGAAGCACGGACGCAAGGCTATGCCCATGCACCGAACCAGCGGCTACATAGCCCGTCAGTCCTTTGAGTTCCTTTCGCAGTTCCGTCAGTTCATCGGCGATAGCTTCGCGCTCAGAAGCAATTAGTGCTTCAACTTCCGCCTCTTTGTGAGCAACTCTGCCAAGCGCCCTCAGCCAAGCATCTGTGCCAGCCAAGCCATACGGCGGCGGAGCCTTGATCTCCGGTACTCCATAGAGTGATTCCAAACCAGAGGCAAGATATGTACCCAGCGTGGAGCACATTTGCACTGTGGCCCCTGACTCAGAGAGCCTGCTGATCTTTTCAATGTTTGAAAAAGGAACGATGAGATTGGCCACAAGTCCAAGCTTGCTGAAGAGCTCCGTGAAGACATCATCGCCCCAGAACGTGATGATATTAATAAGTTCCGGTCGTTTGGTTTGAGGAGGCTTCACAATTTTTCGCAGGATTGCGTGGTAGGCAACGTCAAAGCCTGTGGTCCACACCTTTGAGCGGAAGCCCTCGCAATGCACAGTAACGACAGGAATGCCAAGTTCGATTTCAAGTGAATCAGCGACGGAATCAACGTCTTCGCCGGTGATGGCAGAGGCGCAGGAAGCCGTGATAAAGATGGCCTTGGGGTGGAATCGCTCATGGGCATCACGCACAGCTTGCTCCAACTTCGCAACTCCGCCGAAGATGGTATCTGTTTCGGTCAGGTTTGAGCTGACCAGATGCGCATTCGCGGGAGTTATTCCTCGCTTGAACTGCCCGTAGCGGTTGACAAGATTGAACATGGAAAAGTCGGCTGCGCAGCCCAGCGGCGCATGATTGACAACGGCCGCATCCTGAATCAACGACAATAGGCAGATGGCGCACGAAGAAGCGCAGGAGCTGATTTGAGTGAAGGAGCGCGTACGGTCGCGAAGCTGGCCATCACGAGAAATCTGCGCCAGTTCGGCAGCGGTTCCTTCATAGGAAATGATCGACCCGAGGCGCTGTTCGCGCGTTTGGATATTCGAGTTTGCAAGATTTACTAAAGCCATGCCATTCATCTCCTAAAGCGCCGCATCCGATTGCGCCGTGCGTTCTATTGCAAATCGGTCATAGTTGTTGTCCAAGTGAATTTCGATCTCTGCAACGATGCCGGGACGGCGGATTCGAAGAAGAATAAACCACCCCATGCCGGAGAAAATCAATGCGGCAAAGATATAAATCATGAGGTTCTGCGGATAGGGCGGCACTGGGTAGAGGCTCGCGATGAAAGGCACGAGAACCACCGCGATGGCCAACATGGACACCAGCACGTTCCAGTTCTTCAATTGGTTTTTGCGATGCAGATGAAAGGGTGTTCCAATCGCGATCAACAGATAAGTGAGAAGAAAGCCGAATGTGCAGACGCTTCCGACGTATCCCCAAATATCGCGAGCAGGAATGCCAACCGCTACAAGTGGGGCAGCCACCAGAAATACAATCAACGATGCCGAGTTGATTGCAATACTCGGCGTTCTGTTCTTAGTGTGGATGCGGCGAAGAGCAGACGGCAGCACGCCATGTTGGGCAAGCAGAAAAAGCGTTCTAGCGCCTGCACTGATGCAGGCCAGCACGATGGAGATGCAACTCACCAAACCCGCAACGGTTAGTAGCAGAGCTAGGAATGTAACTCCGTGTGCCCTCGCTACATCGAACACGGGAGATTGACTATCCGCGAGGCGGGTGGGCAATCCGCGAAAGCCAGCCACCATTGCATACGCATGGAGAATGAAATAGAAGCCTGCGATGATGCTGCTTGCCACGATTGCGCGCGGAATGGTTTGCAAAGGGTTTTGAGCCTCATCGCCCAATGAGGCCGCGCTCTCAAAGCCAACAGTTGCCATGAACGCAAGTACCGAGCCAAGGCCGATGGCCGAAAAGGAAAGGTTGTGAAGCTGAAATTGTGACAGGTCGATATGATGGCCTTGCTTGAATAGAATAGCTGCGGCCAGAGCAACTCCTACAGCCATGGCGGAAAACTCGATACCGAGCATAAGGTGTGCGGAAAGCCGCATATCCTTCCATGCGCAGTACCAAACGAAGACGAGAAGCCCAACCAAAAAAGCCAAAGGCGAAAAGTGAATGTGCAGCGGAGTCACAAGATTGTTGAAGTAGGCGGCAAACAACGGAATGCACGCGGCTCCGCATCCAATATAGGCAATCGCCAGTGCCCATCCGCCCAGCACACCGGCGGTTGGACCGAGACTGCGAGCGATGTAATCGTAAAGCGAGGCCGTGCCTGACGAATCACATGCAAAAGCATTGATATTGAGCGCCACTAAAATGATTCCGACAGTCGCAATGAGAAATGCCAGCCAAGTCCCCGGTCCTGCTATCGAGGCAACAACAGGGATCGAGATCAGCGGCGCGCCCGATGCGCCGATGTTAGCAATCGATTGTCCCAAAACCGCCCAAGGCCCCAGGCTCTTTTCGCGCAAGCCTGGGTTGCGGAGCAATGGCTCATTCGCAACAATCACTGGAGCGCCGTGCTGGTGGGTTTCTGCCGCGTTGTTGATAAAAATTTCCATTTTTCCCAACCAATTTCCTGAAGCTTCTGTCCGCAATTCCTTGCCGAATCATCCCCGGCCTTGCTCTATTGCGCGTTTGCGATTAGCTTGCTTCATCCGTGGGAGAAGGTGGCCTCTGCCATTGGCCTTCCATACAACTCAGAGGAATAATCGTTCTCGCCAGGAATGCCGCAGGCATCGGCACGACAACGATTGCAATGCGTAAAAACGTTCAAATGGTTTTCAGCAGCACGGCGCGCCTCGCTTAACTGAATAAAGTCTGGAGGAGCAACGTATGAAAGTTCGTATTGAGGAATGAGGGGGATGATGTTGATCAGAGAAGCGCCTGCTGCGGCCACAGTCTCTGCCACGGCTTCGATGTGCTTGTCGTTGATGCCCGGCACCAGCACGGTGTTGACTTTTACCACCGCGCCCAATTGCGTGACGCGCTGTATCCCAGCCAATTGTTTTGCAATCAGCAAATTTGTCGCATCAATGCCAGACAGTTTCTTTCCACGATAGACAACACTGGAGCAGATCTGATCGAGTACGAAAGGATCGACGGCATTGACTGTGACAGTTATGGTCTTAACGCCCGCTCCAATAATCTTCTCCGCTTTCTCTTCTAGCAGAAGGCCGTTTGTCGAGAGGCAATTAATCAAAGCTGGAAATCGTTCATGCACCAGCGCAAAGGCGCGAATTGCATGGCTCGTCGCGAGTGTGTCTCCAGGACCTGCAATTCCAATCACGCCGATGGCAGGGCAAAGCTCCAGCGCGCGCGCCACAATCACTGGAGCCTCTTCAGGCGTGACTAGCCGTAGGGCCACGCCCGGCCGTTGATCCACAGTGTTGAAATCACGCTGGCAGAATCGGCACTGAATGTTGCACGCGGGACTGACTGGCAGATGCAGCCTACCAACCCGTTTGTGTCCCTCTGCCGTGAAGCTATAGCACGGATGACGCCCCTCCAGTTGCGTCACAGCTGTCGGCAATGCCATGCGCATCTGGTGCGCAGGGCACCCTTGCGCCGCGTTGCGGACCTCGCCGGATTGGAGAATCTTCAACATTCTTTCTGGCTTCACTCGTAACGACTTGAGGACTGCATAACTGCGATTGCTTGCCTATACACCGGCTCCAGCCAGCGATACACTCTCCGCTTCCATGCGCAGAATGTCGGTGGCCCAGCTTGCCGCCCAGGCGCGCAGATCCTTTTCATCCAACGGCTTGGGCACCTTCGATGCGCGGTGATTCCATATCTTGTTTGCCAACTGCCGGTATATCTCTGCCTGGTCACTTTCAGGCGCGGCCTCGATGGTTGTCTTGCCCTGCAATTCGCTGTGCGTGACGGTGAGTGAGCGCGGGATATATTGCATCACTTGCGTTTCTGTTCTGGCAACGAAATCGTCCACCAGTTCGCGTTGATAGGAGGCATTGATGGAATTTGCAATGACTCCGCCAAGCAGTCCGCCGCCGCTTTTGGAGTATTTATGAATTCCTTTGAACAGATTGTTGGAGGCATAGATGGACATGAAATCAGCCGAGGAAACGGTGAATACATGCTCGGCAATTCCTTCGCGAATCGGCATAGCAAAGCCGCCGCAGACCACGTCGCCGAGCACATCAAAGATCACAATATCCACGCCCAGATACTCAAAAACTTTGAGATGCTTGAGCAGTTCCACCGCGGTGATGATGCCGCGTCCGGCGCAACCCACTCCGGGCGCGGGACCTCCGGCCTCGACGCAGTACACTCCCGCGAATCCCTCGAAGACAACCTCATCCAAAGTG
>Ga0224559_1001138_pt1 | contig 15124 bp, 16 predicted proteins | sample 714S33034metaG_FD_180676 | JGI IMG/M metagenome (GOLD analysis project Ga0224559, IMG submission 180676) | Peat soil microbial communities from Stordalen Mire, Sweden - 717 S3 30-34 | ecosystem: Environmental > Terrestrial > Soil > Wetlands > Peat | place: Sweden: Norrbotten County, Stordalen... | reverse complement strand
ATTGGTACAATTAAATCATTTTCTTTTAGCTTTTCATCCACTAAACTGATAAGCTTATGCACTAACCATACTGTTTTTAGGGAAATTAATATACTCCTGCAAGGATTCTAATAGTTGCTTATGGGATAATGAACTTACCTCAGCACTACCCATACCTGATGAAGACATGAGTAGGATTATGGCTTGAAATTTGGGGTTACAATTTTTTAGAGCTAATTTGATATCATCTTTTGATGGAATATCTTCACCACTTTCAACATTATATTTCCGCTAAGATGCATCTTAGGAAGCATTATGTCGTATTCAGTATAAAACGTCCTAATTATCGTTAAAGTATTAGCGATGTTATGAGAACTGTAATTATTAATTTCCATATAATCTTTAAAATCTAATAGATATTTCTTGACAGATCTATTTCTCATACGTATCTGAAGATCTTCCTCTTTTTAGGCTTCATCTATTAACTCGGTAAGAGTTTTACCAATAAAATTACAATACATTTTTATTTGAGTGTTATATCGTCTAATTGTACCTTTATGAATACCACGATTTTGAATAAAAGCTTTAAATAGTGAATCTTCTAATATGTCCATACAATGAATTTATTGGTTTAATGTATATAATTTTGTTACAAAAAAAGTGAACCTTTTATAGTAACCATTATAATGTTTTATTGAACTTATTATATTCAGCGAGTTGAAAAAGATTTAATCTAATAACTAAGATGGTGGCAATTTTATGGCAACTAAGAAGGATACAGTAACTAAGAAGGATACAATATCAATTGATAAAGAACTTAAAGCAAGGATGAAAATATTCAAAGAGGCTCTTAAAAGTGAGGAAAAGATGTTAGAGCTGCATGACAGTATTTATGGGTCTGAAGTACTCATAAGGTTCGAAGTTTTTCTTCCTTCCAGGGATCCACTGCTCTTTGCAGACGGCCTTTTCTTATATATGAATGATCAAGGGGAAATTGTAGATGCAGAATATCTTATAAAAGTTGAAGATAAAGTAACTGTATCAAAGCTTAAACCTAATGATCTGAAGGTTGTTAAGGAGCTTTTCAAAGATTCATTCTCTTTGGAAATTGAATAAATCTTTTTTTTTAGAACTTTTTTTTTATTAAACCCATTAATTTAAATTGATTATAAAATTTTATTTTGTCCAAAAATAATTATTCTAAAGTTAATTTGTAACAGTTTATATATCAATGAGGTTCATATAGTATCTTTGAATAAACTAGAATTAATCTAATCTGTATTAATTTTAGAATTATTCAAGATGTGTACATAAAATTCTAGGATGTTATATGTTTATTATTTTAATAAACGATCAGCTCAGTTTTATGAGCTGTTTATATGTCCTGATTTACAACTATCCATAAATTTTCTCATTAGTACATGGAGGAATAATTACAATGCGCAGTTTTGAAAAATTAAGTTCCTTAAAGGATTATATTCCCCTAAAAAGGAGTGAATCTGGAGGGAAGAATATAGGTCTCCTAGTAGATGGTCCAAATATGTTACGTAAGGAGTTCAGCCTTAATCTTGATATTGTAAGGGACGTTGTTTCGGAATATGGTAATATGAGGGTTGGTAAAGTTCTTTTAAATCAGTATGCTTCTGATAAACTTATAGAGGCAATTGTGAATCAAGGTTTTACACCCATAGTTGTTGCTGGCGACACTGATGTTTATATGGCAGTTGAGGCTATGGAATTAATTTATAATCCTAATATTGATGTTATTGCTCTTATGACTCGTGATGCTGATTTTTTACCAATAATTAATAAGGCTAAGGAAAATGGAAAGGAAACCATTGTTATAGGTGCTGAGCCTGGTTTCAGTGCAGCACTACAGAACTCTGCAGATAGTGCAATTATTTTAAAATCTGATTTAAATAAAAAGCATGAATAGGTACTAAAAAAATGCTTGTTAATTCTTTAGCAGATGAGGTTAATAAGAGAGATGCCTCACTCAAGATAATTAAATCAATACTCCAAAGTGATGGGAGAAAAGGCTTTTATGATTTAACCGGATTAGCAGGGGGTTTTCCAATTCTGGCTGAAGATAAAGCTCTTTTGGAAACTTATGCCGGTCCAGCAGTGTTTGAAGAAGCGATTCAAACACTTGGTAAGATCCATCTGGGTGGTGAAAAGATACTTGCACTCAACAGAACTAGTTCAGGAATTTTAGCAGCAATACTTGCACTGGTTAATGAAGGTGATGAAATAGTGCACTTTCTTCCTAAATCCCCTGCACATCCATCAATTCCTCGAAGCGCAGAATTAGTTGGTGCTAGTTATAGGGAATTTGAGGATATAAATGAATTTGAAGTCTGTGATAATACTTCACTTGTTTTCATAACAGGATCTACAATGGATCATGAGGTAATTACTTTAAAAGACTTTTTAAGGGTAATAGAAATTTCAAAATCTAATGAAATACCTGTTTTTGTAGATGATGCTTCTGGAGCCCGATTACGTACTGTTGTATATAAACAACCTCGTGCAATGGATATGGGTGTGGATATTACCATAACAAGTACTGACAAGCTAATGGATGGCCCTAGAGGTGGATTAATGTCTGGAAAAGCAGATATTATGATTAATATAAAAACAAAAGCTCATCAATTTGGATTAGAAGCACAACCTCCTCTGGTAGCTGGTATGGTGCGTGCACTCGAAAATTTGAGTCCGGAACGAATCTTAGAAGCTTTTATTACTAAACATGATCTGTACAATGGTTTAGTAAATGATTTTAAAGGTATTAAAGAGACTCCAACAGGTGTTATGTTAAAATCTGAGGAACTTAAATTAGAATTGGATAATAGAAGTATAATAACCGATTTAAGTCATGATGATCTAGCATATCTTTTTTCAATGTTATTACTTCGAAATCATGGCATAATAACCATTCCTGCTGTTGGAATGCCTGGAACATCTTCTACCATACGTATTGATCTAGCATCTAATGATGCAGAAAGAATAACAACAGAAAATATTGTTGAAGCTTTTAATGAAACTCTTGAACAACTTATTAGGATCATTGATGATACAAAAGCCTGTAAATCAGTTCTTTATTATTAAATTTAAAATCTTTAAAATCAATAATAATAGATATTATTTATTCTAATTCAAAATGAACATCTTCTGGGGGTTAAATCTTTGATTGAAATTGATGGATCCTATGGTGAAGGTGGGGGATCAGTACTTCGTATTGCAACAGCACTTTCAGCAGTCACATCCAAACCCGTCCATATAACAAACATACGTTCTGGAAGACCTAAACCCGGGCTCATGCCTCAACATATGAATGCTGTTAAAGCTGTAGCAGACCTTTCAAATGCATCGGTTAAAGGACTGGAGGTAGGATCAACTGAAATTTCTTTTACTCCTAAATCTTTGAATGGGGGTGTTTATGAAATTGATATAGGAACTGCTGGTAGTATCTCTTTAATACTTCAAGCATTTATGATTCCAGCAGCATTTGCAGATGGTCCTGTTAAAATTAGAATTACCGGTGGCACAGATGTTAGATGGGCTCCAAGTGTTGATTATGTTGAAAATGTAACACTTCCCATTTTAAGGTTGATGGGATACAATGCACATATCAATATTATTCGTAGGGGGCATTACCCTCGTGGAGGGGGAATTTTAGAAATTGAAGTTGAACCCATAATGAAATTAAAACCATTAAATATTTCAGACCTTCAATTTGACTGTATTTGTGGTATATCCCATTCTGTAAAACTTCCAATCCATATAGCTGAAAGACAAGCCCAAAGTGCGGAGAATATTCTTCAAAGTGAAGGATACAAATCTAAAATTATAATTAAAGGTTCACAAAATGCCACTGGTCCAGGATTTAGTATTTTCCTATGGACAAATGGTATAACACCTGTAAGTGGTAGTGCTATAGGTGAACCTGGAAAAAAAGCCGAAAAAGTGGGTTCTGAAGCTGCTAAACAAATTTTATATCATATATCACGTAGATCAGCTGTTGACAGATATATGGGTGATCAACTAATACCCTACATGGCACTTGCTGGAAGTTCCTCTATAAAAACAGCTGAACTTACACAACATGCCCTAACCAATATACACATAACCGAGAAGTTTATTGATAAAAAATTTCAAGTTGATGGAATTATTGGTGAAGCAGCAGTTATAATGGTGGATTAAAAAATAAAAATTTATAAGAAAATATTAAAAAAAAGTAAATTTTTTTATGAAGTATTAATGTGAAGACATTCACCAGATATTATTTTTCTTAGACTGCCATCGTCAAGTTCTAATATAAGAATACCATCTTTATTGATTCCTATTGCATCGCCACGGATAGTTTTGCCTCTAGTTCTGACTTCAACCTTACGTCCAATTGTTTTTGAAAGAAAACGCCATTCATTAAGTATATCTGGAAATTTACCAGAAGTAAATTGGTTGTACAACTTTTCCAAATTTAAAAGGAACTTCTGTACTAATATAGCACCATTTATCTCGGTATCTAATTCATTTTTAAGCGATGTTGCACCTTCCTGAAGGTCCGGTGGTAAAAGGGGAACATCCACATTCATGTCTATACCAATTCCAACTATAACATAGTTTATTTTATTAATATTGGCGTTGACTTCGGTTAATATACCACAAACTTTTTTGTTTCCAATTAATATATCATTAGGCCACTTAATTCCGACATCTAGGTTTAATTCTTTTTTAAGAGTTTCTGCAACTGCAACTCCTGTTACTAATGTCAGTTGTGGTGCTTTTGATGTAGGTATGTCAGGTCTGAGTATTATACTCATCCATACACCGCCAGGGGGCGATATCCATGTTTTACCCATTCTACCTTTACCCCTATTTTGAATTTCAGCTACTACAACTGTACCTTCTTCAGCACCATTTTCAGCCAAGTACTTCGCAACATCATTGGTTGAATCTACTTCCTTGAAGTAATGTATGTCTTTACCCATAAATTTGGTTTTGAGTCCCTTTTTAACTTCATAAGGTAAAAGGAGGTTTGGAGTTTTAATGAGTCTATAACCTAATTTAGAATGATTTATAATATATCCTTCGTCTTCGAGTGTATCGAATTCAATCTCTACTTCTTTTTGGGATTTACCTGTTTCATTTACTAATTCTTCTAAAGGAACGTATTCATCTTTTTTTTCGTAAAGGGTTTTTAATATTATTTTTTTAGTCATATAAATGCCTCTTTACCATTTATTCGGCTTTTTTTAATGAATCTGCCATATAACTTGAAACAGCTGCTGATACTGCTGCAACTTTTCGGGAAGGCAAAAATGTAGATTTAAGACGAGCTTCCATTTCTTTATCTTTTTGAATTACTTTTTCAATATTTTCAATTATCTCTTTTTTATACTGGTCAACAAAGTGTGTGTGAAGATTAGCAGCTCTAAATTGTTGATTGGCCATCATTGACTTATGGAATGGTATGGTTGTCTTAACACCAAGTATAATATATTCCGACAATGCCCTTCGCATTCTTGCAATAGCCTCATTACGTGTTCTTCCCCACACTATAAGTTTGGATATCATTGAATCATAATATGGTGGTATCGTATAATTGTTGTAAACACCACTATCAACCCTTACACCATTACCTCCCGGTGATCTGTAACCTGTAATTTTACCAGGATTAGGTGCAAAATCGTTAAGAGGATCTTCAGCATTTATACGACATTCTATTGCATGACCTCTGACTGATATATCGCTTTGGGAACAGCAAACTTCTCTACCTGCTGCTATTTTAATCTGTTCCTTAACAAGGTCTATACCTGTAACTGCTTCGGTTATCGGATGTTCAACCTGTATACGGGTATTCATCTCAAGGAAGTAATATTCACCATTTGAATAGATAAACTCAACTGTACCTGCATTAGTATATCCTATGGATGTTGCTGCCTTAACAGCTGTTTCACCCATTTTTGCTCTGAGTTCGTCTGTCATAATTGGTGATGGTGCTTCTTCAATTAGTTTCTGGTGTCTTCTTTGTATTGAACATTCCCTGTCAGCTACATGGATGGTGTTGCCATGTTCATCTGCAAGTATCTGAAATTCTATGTGTCGTGGTTCTTCAACGTATTTTTCGACGTATACTGTAGAATCTCCAAATGCAGATGCTGCAACAGATTTAGTTGATTCTATGGCTCTTACCAATTCATCTTCCTCATAGACGGTTCTCATTCCTATTCCGCCACCACCAGCAGATGCTTTAATAATAACCGGATACCCTATAGCTTCGGCCATTTTAGCTGCTTCTTCTACAGAATCTATTCCCTTACTTGCTCCGGGTATCACAGGGACACCTGCCTTTTTCATGAGCTTTTTAGAGGTAATTTTACTACCCATCTCTTCAATAACTCTCCCACTTGGCCCAATTAATTTAATGCCATGTTTTTCACATTCTTCACCTAGAAGAGAGTTTTCTGCAAGGAATCCATATCCGGGGTGTATTGCCTCTGCACCTGAATCCAGTGCAACGTCTATTATTTTATCAATATTCAGATAACTTTTTGCAGGCGCTGGTTCGCCAATATTAAAGGCTTCATCTGCATATTTTGCAAAAAGAGAATTTTTATCAGCATCTGAGAATACTGCAACACTGTCTATTTCCAGTTCTTTGCAAGCTCTCATTACACGTATTGCTATTTCTCCACGATTGGCTATTAAAACCTTTTTAAACATGATATCTTTCCTTAAAGAATTTTATTTATCATACCTTTATAACAAGCTTTGAAATCTTTTTTTTAGCGTTAATATTATATATCTATTTTTATATGGAGATATATAATAAATTTTATACTTCCTAACTAAAACTTATTTATAAATGAGTTGTAATGAATATTTCTATTAATTATTCGATCTTCAATTCGAATCATAATATAAACTGGAATTTTCGTATCCCAATTATAGGGGAGTGAAAATACATATTTAATTCCATAGTTATAAGGATTCTTTTCATGTTTAACAAAAAAAGACAGCTTGAAATGGCTTTACAGGATATTCCTCCTCATAATAACCCTAAAATAGATCTGGAACAGTATTCTACACCTTCAATTATAGCTGCTGATGTTTTATGGAATGCTCATTCTATTGGGGATATAGATGGGATGAAGGTTGCAGATCTTGGTTGTGGTACTGGTATATTCACTATTGGCTCGTCTATGATGGGTGCTAGAGAATCTGTTGGTGTTGATATTGATGATGAAGCAGTTTCAATAGCAGAAATACAAGCATTGAAAATGGGAGTTCAAGATAAAGCCCGGTTTGTTACTAGTGATATTAGAGATTTTAGTGAATCAGCTGATACAGTTATACAAAATCCTCCATTTGGTGCTCAGAAAACTAACAGAAAGGAGGCAGATAGATTATTCATGGTAAAAGCACTTGAAATTGCACCTGTTGTTTATTCATTCCATATCCATGAAACCGAAGATTTTGTTTCTAACTTCTTCAAGAAAGAAGGTGCTGATATATCTCATGTGTTTCATTATACCTTCCCAATACTTCGAACCTATGATTTCCATAGGAATGATAAAGTAGATATTAAAGTTGTACTACTGAGAGTTGAAATATAGGGGAATGATACTATGTAACAAGTATAATTATTTTAATTGTTTTCTCGTCAGTAAACTTCTGTAAAACCTACTTGCTCGAAACTATTCTTGTAATTGAATTTTTAAATATAGATCATTGTTAAAATACTCATATAAATCAATACATTTTTTTTTATTTGATTAAGTTCAGGATAATAAAATCTGGAAATTATTATATTGATAAAGAGATGTTCCTATTCTTTTTGGATATGCAAAACTTTATATATTAAAACTTTTAAAGTATAATTTAGCTGATAATGTTAATAATATGAAATATGTTAGTAATAAGAAGGTGAAATCGTGGATTTAATAATACCTATGGGATTGATATGTGGATTTTTTTTACTGTATTCTATCCTATTTCTGGGATATAATAGATCATTGAAAAAATCTCAAGAAAAAACATTAAATTAATGAATTGATAATATTTCTTTTCATTTTCTGTGTTTACTTCTAGTCGGACAATAATCTATTTTAGTTTAGAAATTAGATATAATTATGTTGATTTTTCTTATCATGAAAAAATATAAGATCTTACCATAAAATTTATAAATTATGGTGTACTAAATTGTATTAAGAAGAATTAGACCGGATAATAAAATGTGTTATTTGGTTTGTTTAGATAATTTTTTTTTATGTTCTTAAAAAAGATATGAGGTTAAAAAGAAGATTTGGTGGAAATTATGCTTTCTAAAATGCCACAAAAGACTGTAAAATCATCATTTAGAAATAAATTGACTATCATCAGTTTGATATTATTAATGGGTTTAGGTTTATCGGCTGCTTATTTTACTGTTCCATCCTTACAAAGCCCTATTCCCACAACAAATAATCTGATTGGCAATACAACAAATAATACTATAACTGCCCCGGTATCACACACAAATGCATCAACAATCGGAATAGAAACGCCACAAGTAAATACAACATCAACTAATACCAATAAAAGTACTGGAAACACTCCAAGTGCTAGTACGAGTAAACAAGTTAATAATACGAGTAATAAAGGTACAAATACAAATAAACAAGGCAGTAATACCTCTAAAACTACAACAAATAAAATTAAGACATCAACAAATTCTCAAACAAGTCCATCATCCACAAAAAAAACAACTAACAATACTGGATAATTGGATTGATAAATTTTTTCATTAGTTTCTACATTTTTTTCTTTTAAATTCTTTATTTTAAATGAATTTTAGATTATAATAATAGAGCATATCATTATATTATATATGGATTATAATCTAAAATAATTCTTAGATTTAATTAAATTGTTCTATTCTATTACAATTATCATAACTGGGAGATAACTTGATGGATCAAGACTCAAAATGTTACATTCCTTCTCTAGATCTTCCTGACGACTGGTCATGCTTAAAAACTGTTGGTCCCGGACCATTTGTAACAAAGGCTATCATGAACCATCCTCAAGGATCAAGGGTCCAATGGAATTCACGGGATCAACGTAAACATCATAACCTTCTTGAGGGCAATCCAACTTCTACATGGTATTCTCCAAATTCAATTGGATGGTGGGTAGGTATATTATTTGCAATTGGTGCTTCTTGTTTTGCCCTTGGCACAGTTCCCATGTATCTTAATCATGTTGGTATACAAAATGATGGGCTAACATTTTTTATTGGATCGATCTTCTTCACTTCAGCATCATTATCACAATATATAGAGACTATTAATGCACGTCAAACTCCTATAGGTTCTTTAATAAAAGAAAAAATACGGTTTATTACATGGGAACCAAGGAGAATTGATTGGCTTGCAAGTGTTGTTCAGTTGATTGGAACTGTTCTCTTTAATATTAGTACATTTTACGCCCTTAATTTTGCCATGACAACACAAGAGATAAACCACCTTGTGTGGGGGCCAGATGCCTTTGGTTCTATCTGTTTTTTAATTGCAAGTGGACTTGTATGGTTGGAAGTTGGGCATTCACTGCTATCATGGCAGATAGGAAATATTTCATGGAGAATTGCTTTGTTGAACCTTGTAGGTTCAATAGCTTTTGGAGTTTCTGCTGTATCAGCATTTATTCCGCCAATGACAGGACAGCCTTTGAATATTGTATTAGTAAATTTTGGAACATTTGTAGGAGCTGTATGTTTCTTTTTAGGTGCGATATTGTTACTTCCAGAAAGAACCAGTCCCGATGTTATCTTGAAAAATAGTGACTCTGTTTTAGGTAAATAATTAAAATAAATAAAAAAAATAGGATAAATAATTTTGCTAGTAAAGTAGTGTTGGATTACCCTTTTCATCTATAGTTTTTCTTCTTTCTTCAGTGGATTTGTTCAGGTCATTAATGGATTCCATTATATCTTCGAAAAGCATTTCAACCATATCCTTACTGAAACTTTCCTTAATAACCATTCTTAAAACGGATATGTCATCGGCTTTGGCGGGGAGTGTGTATGCTGGTACAATCCATCCTTTCTGTCTGAGCTTTTCAGAAAGGACGAATGCAGTAAATTCACAATTTTGAAGTTTCACAGCTACCAATGGATACATAACGTTTTTGTTAATTACTTCAAATTTACCAGTTTCCTCCAATTTAGAGGCAAGATAACGTGCATTTCCTTGCATATTTTCCATAATATCCCTATAACCCTCCATTCCAAGTCTTATAAAGTTATAATATTGTGCAATTATGGTACTGCTACCTTTTGAAAAGTTAAGAGAATAGTTGGGCATGAGTCCTCCAAGATAATTAATATTGAAAATAAGCTCTTCTGGAAGATCTGTCTTATCTCTAAATATTAACCATCCAATACCAGGATATACTAATCCATATTTATGGCCCGATACATTGATTGATCTTACTTGTTCCAATCTGAAATCCCAGAGTAAATCTGGATAAAGGAATGGTAAAATAAAACCGCCACTAGCACCGTCAACATGTATGGGTATATCCCATCCTTTGGTTTTTTTGATTTCTAATAATGCATCGTTGATATCTTCAATTGGATCCATCTGCCCTGTAAATGTTGTTCCAACAACAGCACCCACTGCAATGGTATTTTCATCTATTTCTTCGATAACATCTTGGGCTGTTATGGTGTAAATATCTTCACTTAATGGGATCAATTTTAGTTCGACATCGAAATATAGTGCAAATTTTTCCCAAACCGTATGAACATCTGCTCCCATTACAATATTTGGTTTATCAACTGGTTTGCCTTCAGCTTCCCTTCTTAACTTCCATGTCCATTTGTGTGCTAAAAGTCCTAGCATAATCGATTCGGAAGAACCTATTGTTCCACTTCCAACTGAATTACAATCTTCTGGTGCGTTGAACAATCTTGAAAGCATATTAATAACCCTATCTTGAATAACTTCCGTTTGAGGATATTCATCGTTGTCAACATAGTTCTTTCCAATACTTTCCATTATGAGCTTATCTGCTTCTGGTTCCATCCAAGTCGTTACAAAACTTGCAAGGTTTAGGGCAGGGTTACCATCTAAGTTAAGTTCATCGTGTATTATCTGGTAAGCAGCTCTAGCAGGCATACCTTCTTCGGGCATTTCATATTTAGGAACACTTTTTGCGAAGTAACGACTGCCGTAGGTAGTTGTATGTACCCTTTCAGATTCTTCCATTTCATCTAAATTTTTCTTGTTAGATAACATGTTATTCCCCCTTTTTTTATTAAATAAAATTTATAATCCCTAATTTTATCATCATTATCTATTCTTTATATATTCCTTCAAGTCATCAAGTTCTGATCTTAGTTCATCTATATTTTTATTAACTTCACTGATCCTGTCCAGTTCATCTAAACGTAATGTTATTGTGTCTAATTTTTCATCCACAGATTTTACTTTGGCACTGGTTTTTTCAGCTAGAGCCTCTGTACCTTTTCTAAATTTTTCAATTAAAGAGAAAGTAGCAACTGATGTCACTATACTGGTGAGTAATAAAGCACTGAACATGGAAATTACACCCATAAGCCTTCCTATACCCGTTACAGGAACTATATCTCCATAACCTACAGTGGTTATGGTTTGAAGAATATACCATATGGAATCGTCATAGGATGTGACTTCGGGATTTACACCATGTTCTACCATGTAAAAAACATATGTACAAAAGAAGAAAATTATTAAGAAGAATGCTAATGCATAAACCAGCCTGGTTTTTTCATGGTACTTTATAACCTCTAAACCAACTTTTCCTGCAAACAAATAGAGAGCAAATATTTTGATTAATATTAAGATCTTCACGATGATTGTAGGATATAAAACACCAAAAAAATGGAATGAAATGAAATATATTGGTATTAAAACAATAAAATCGGACCAGTTATCATAAATAAATGTTTTTAGATTGGATTTACTGGTTTTAACTCTCCATAGAAATACAAATAATAATATAAAAGACACTACTAAATCGAAAGTACCCATATTCTCAAGTGTTATCGATTTTAAATTGGGAGAGAGTACTGTTAAAAAAAGCAAAATTCCATCCATCAATATTAGGAAAACCAATACAGCTTGCCATAATATGCCTGGTCTGTTACTCATCACTTTCATGATAGCTATTATTTCCTTTTGAGCATAAATCAGTTTATGTTCATGTTTTCAAAAATAACATAAAAATACTAACTAAATTAAATTAAAAAAAATAAAAAAATTTAATTCCTTATTTTATTTCTTAGCCTTTTTATCCCCAGATATATTTGCCTGTGAGATAATTTCAGGTGCAATTAACTCGATTATTCCTGCAATAATAAGGAATGCGCCAATTAATGCGGCTAAAACTAATTGATTGGCTGCAAATGTACCTATTATGGCAAATATAATACCAATAATAATACCTAAAACTCCGACACCCTTACCTTTAATTCCTTTACCTGATATAAGTGATTCTAATCCGGCTAAAACTAAAAAAAATCCAACAATATACAATGCTATGAATGAAAAGAATTGAAAGGCTTTAATATCTCCAATAAATACAATTCCCATCATTATAGCGAAAACTGCTACTATTAATCCGGCAACACCAGCAGCTATACTATTACTTTTTAAACTCTTAAATAAAATCCAGATACCCACAAATACTAATCCAATACCTGCAATGGCATTAACAGTAAAAACACTGATTAAAGGGAACACAATAACAATTAAACCTAATAAAATCCCTAAAATACCAATCATAACATTTCGTCCTTCTTCCATATTGATACCTCCACCATATTTTATTATAAAAAATTATTCCTCAATCGATATAATCAACCAAATAATATCACCTTAAATATTCATGATCTTAAGTTTATTACGCTATAATATTTTAATTGTTATGTTCTACGTTAAAATTCAACTAATCATCCAATACTTCACAATCTTTTAGGAGTAAACTATCTAATTTTAAATAATTTCATCACATGTAGATAAATAGATATAATATATATTCCATATCTTCTTTGTAATATTTTTAGAATCATGAATTGATATTATATTATAAAATATTGTTGATTAAAAAAAAATTTATCAAATTATCTAAGGATTAATGGGTTGTTAAATGATAAGATATTTAATTTAAAGAAAATTTATTATTCATATAGAAACAATATAGTATAGTACAAAAAAATTAAAAATTGGGAGATGATTATAGATGGCAGATGAAAATCCTTTAGGTGAATTAATCATACCAGTAGAAGGTCTTTTAAAAGAAGAATTACAGGATGAAATTGAAGAAAGAATCTCATTTACAGTTGAAAACCTTTATCACCTTGACAATGAACTTGATGTATTTGTTCAACTAGTTCGAGATAATGTTGAGACTAATAAAGACTCTCCAGACAATCTTATGACTCTTTATAATTATTTAGACGAGATGTGGAGTGTACTTATTACAAACGACCTTCGTGATGTTCTACTCGACACACTTTCCATTGTACAGGAACGTAAACATGAACTTGAAGAAATACTCGAAGAGATAGAAGAAACTTTAGAAGCCCAAGAAGAATCACAGGATTAAATTATTATTGACCTAACAAGACCAAATATTATTAAAATTCCTGATAATGGGGATAGAACTAAATAATTCTATTTTTAAATATTTTTTTATGAGAAATTTTAGATCTAGTTTATTAAAAAAAATTGGAGTTGATGGTTTATGGAATTTAAAGAATTGTTAATGGCCAGATATGCAACTAAAAAGTTTGATGGTAAAATAATTGATGATGATAAAATAGACCAGCTATTTGAGATGATTCGTTACGCACCATCTGCTTTAAACTTACAGCCATGGAAGGTTAAGGTAGTTACAGATATTGAAACTAAAAAGAAGTTATCTGCAGCATCAATGGAACAACCTCAGATTAACAGCTGCTCCCATCTACTTGTATTCTGTGCAGACACAGATCTAAATGGAAAAGCTCAGAAGATAACCCAGCTAATGAATAAAGTTGGTGTTCCAGAAGAAAATCTCAAACAATTCAAAGATGTCATGAATATATTCCTAAGTAACTACGACAACAAAACAGGAATAACCGAAGCACAGTACAATGTATTTATAGCAGCTGTAACAGCTATCTATGCAGCTAAATCACTTGGAATTGATTCATGCCCAATGCAAGGATTCAATGCTGAAGCATATTCAGAAATTCTTGATATTCCTCAAAGTATTGTACCAACCATTTTAGTGCCTATTGGATATCCTGCAGATAATCAAATGCCTAAATTAAGATTTGAGAAAGAAGAAATATTCTTTTAAATAAGAATATTATTTATTTTCCTTTTTTTAAGCTAATAAATTATGATATATTTTAATTCGATTTTCCTACCCCTTTAAAAACAATTCCTTTATCTATAAATTCTTTTTTATCTAATATTTCCCGATTACATATAATAACAAAATTCTTTACCATTTCTGGAGCTATTTGACGATATATCGTTATGATCCGTCATTAAGACAACACAATCACAATTAAAAATTTCCTCTAATTCAACTGGTTTTGCACCCATGTCACATATTGCAGAAATTATGTACAATAAAATGACTGTTCCATAGCATTATATATGGTACAGAATTAAATTTAAAACAACTATTTTTACAAGTTTGATGTGAACGATAGCAACATCTCAATTTTTTTATTGTTGGGAGTTAATGATTAATTTTTTGCATTAAACTCTAAAAAAAATGAGTATATATGGGAAGAGGTACATACTATATCTAATCTCTACTAAAACATGTTTTTAAGAGGGATTTTAAGCTTCTTTCGGTACTCAAATAGTAAAAATCATGGTAAATATTGATAGAGGGGTTTTGATCATTTGTAAAATGTCCCCCACATAGTATATAAGCCATGAAAACAAATATTAAAAGATGGAAAGAAAGCGTTTATCAATTTTCGTTCCGGCTTCAATATTATCTGAAACGAAAGATTTAAGAATAAAAACATATAAAATTGGTTTGATTGGAAGAGCTGCAGCCATATTCAAGGCTGACAGAATAGTTGTTTACAGCGATAATTCTGACAAAGAAGAGG
>Ga0224559_1001137_pt1 | contig 15125 bp, 10 predicted proteins | sample 714S33034metaG_FD_180676 | JGI IMG/M metagenome (GOLD analysis project Ga0224559, IMG submission 180676) | Peat soil microbial communities from Stordalen Mire, Sweden - 717 S3 30-34 | ecosystem: Environmental > Terrestrial > Soil > Wetlands > Peat | place: Sweden: Norrbotten County, Stordalen... | reverse complement strand
TGATGTTCCTTAACAGCAAACTCAGCCAAAAGGATACCTGCTATATAAGCTGGTAAAACTGCCTCACTCCCCGACCATGTTGCCAAAGCCCCTAAACCAAAAAGCACAAAAACAACCCACTTGATACGGATGGCAGCTGTTTTATTGCCATACTTCCTATGCAGAAATGACGTAACATATGGAAAAAGACTCAGAACGACCAAACTAACGACGACAAAGATCACTGTTTTATAAGTAAATGGTGAAAATATAAGCCCAAGCGCAATTACAGTACCTAGGTCATTAACAAAACATGACCCCAAGATGCCTTTTCCAAATTCAGTCTTATTAAAGCCCGTCTCTAACATCACCGCATACACAACGGCCATAGAAGTTGTAGAGAGAGCAACCCCTGCCAACCAAGAAGCACGCATGTCCCAATGAAGGAAGTAATGAGCAAAAGCAGTGCATCCAAGGAAGGGTGCTAAAAATCCCACCAACCCCACTACCCCGACTTCTACCCATTTAGTTCGAATAACTCTTGGATCAAGCTCTGCTCCAGCTAAAAAAGTAAGCATTACAGCCCCGCTAGAAGCCAAAAAACGAAGCCATTCCAAATTGCTCCCAAAGGCAATAGGGCCATAAAAATGGTTAGTTACTGTAGCCGCGAGTATACCCACACATATTTCCACAAGCGCTATAGAAATTTTTAAATGATTGGCAACAATAGCAGAAATAACTGCCAATCCTAACCATAATGAAGCAATAGTATAAATACTTTCCATAAATCCCCTTTCTAATCTTTGGTTATGTTTTCATTATACCTACATGAAGGCCCTCAAGAACGTCTATGAAATTATTTATAGAGTCACCATCGACAACCAAAGGCATCTCGACTGCACAGCCCCCTACGGTGAATGCTACCTTTATTTTTTGTACTATATACCCATACAAATTTTCTTCTGCAATGGAAATACTCTTAATCTTATTGATCGGAATATTTTGGACTTCCACTCCAGTGCCAATAAAATCCCCTAAACTATCTCGTGCTAAGAGTAAGGCTTTATTAGTTAACAGAAACGTTGCTTTACTCATCGGATAAACAGCTTTCTTTTTCTTAAAAAATGACGGTTTTCTAAATACTTTTTGCCACAAATACCGGCAGGGAAATGTCAAAAAACAGCGTTCTCCTTGGGCAAGCAATGTTTTCAAATGTTCAGCGTGAATTTTATTCTCTATCTTATGAATAAAACTTCCTGGCGGAAAAGATTCTCTGTCTAAATCATCAGGGTTAACGGCCAAAGAATATTTTTTATAAGAACGGATAACTTTTTCAAAATGGTGTTTACCGATTGAGCCAAATAAAATATTTTCTTGGGCATCTTGACCATCGCGTTGATAGTTTATAGTAAACCAACCAAGCAAAAGCGCTTTGCCGATATTGAAATACAAAATATCATCGAACCAAATAGAATTTACCCGCGTCTTTATGTCAGTAGTATGCCAATCCCTTGAAATAATGAACCTATTATCAGTAATACATAAACCCCGCGAGGATTCTTCGACTTTCAGACCAAAGGGCGTCGAAGTTGATGATACGCGCGGAGAATAAAGGCAATATTTTATCTTCTCCGAATCGCCTAATTGATTATCAATCAGTTTAGCGTGTGCACCCATAAGTTCGCAAGGATGCTCTACACTAAAGACTAAAGGTTCCTGGCCACGTGATTTCCAACCTTCCCAGGTATATTTTGTTCTGGATTTAAACGTCATTTACTTTATAAAATTATACCTATTTTGAAGTGCTTACAATAATAGAGGCCCCAATCAACGAAGTAGTAATTACAAAAGACATTGCAAAAACCGGAGAAACTACCCATAAACAGCCAACAACAATGCTCGATACAAAATCGCCAACCCCATTGACTGTCGCCAATATTCCGAATCCTGTTCCCCGAATAGTTGACGGCAAAAGAATTGCGGCGGTTGCACTTTCCAGCGTTTCCCAGACACCCATGTACAGGCCTGAGAAGCCAAAAATAATACCGAATTTGATAAACGAATCTCCAGGAAACATTAACGCAATAGCTGGAATGACCGCAATGGCATACCCACTCGCCAACACCCAGTGTTTGGGAAAACGATCCGCAAACTGTCCGCTTATATAACAAGAAATCGTATAAATAACATTGTAAGCGGCATAAAAAAGCATTGCGTACACAGCCCCTTTGGTCAAGCCATAGCGATGACTAAAGGCTTGAGTTGCCCAAAGAATAAGGAATGTATTAGAAAAATTCCCTATTCCCGCGATACCCACCCCAAGAAGATACTTACGAAATTCTTGAGGAAGGATTTTTATTCCACCAAGGAGATTAGTATTGGGCTGTGGAATATGTTCTTTTTCTTTGACTAAAAAGGCAATCAAAAACGCGGCAATAAGACCTGGAATCAATGTGAACGCAAATGTCCATCTAAGGCCAATGGTTGCGACCAAAACAAGAGCAATCAATGGCCCAAAAACCGCACCAGCGCTGTCCATTGCACGCTCTAATCCAAAAGCCCGACCATACGTTTCCGGTGTGGTTGCTTCTGTCAATAGCACATTACGCACTGGTGTACGTGCTCCTCGTCCAACCCAACCTCCCACACGGCCTATGAGGACATGCCACCATTGGGTCGCTAAAGCAAAACTTGCCATCCCCGAAGCAGTGACAAAGTATCCAACAACGGCCAATGGCTTTCGTTTGCGAAGCTTATCACTGTATAAACCTGATAATAGTTTAGCAAAGCTCGAAGTGCCATCAGCCAGTCCTTCGATGAGACCTAAAACCGCAGAACCTGCTCCCACAGAAGCAAGTAATGCAGGCATTGCTGAGGTGGCCATTTCATGCCCAACATCTGAAAAGAAGCTGGCAAGTCCAATTCCCAGGACTGTTGAGTTTAGCCACTTACCCTTTGAACTTATATCTGTTTCTATTTTAGGCATCGTTACCATTTAAGCTTGCCAATAAAAATAGCTCTACTTCCTAACTCTTCCTCAATTCTCATCAATTGATTGTATTTGGCTAATCTTTCCGAACGGGCCGGAGCGCCAGTCTTTAACTGTCCGGCATTGGTCGCCACGGTTATATCCGCCAAGAAGGAGTCTTCTGTTTCCCCGGAACGATGAGAGAACAAACAGGTATACCCTGCATCCTTGGCTATTTTTACCGTTTCCAAGGTTTCTGTAACGGTTCCAATTTGATTAAGCTTAATAAGAACAGAATTTGCGACACCTTGCTTTATCCCCTCCTTTAATATTTTGGGATTAGTCACAAAAATATCATCACCGGTAAGTTGAATCTTGCTTCCCAGGCGTTTGGTCAATATTTTCCAACCGTCCCAATCATTTTCTGCCAAACCATCCTCGATAGTGATGATAGGGTATTTAGAGATCAGATTTTCATAATAGCCAACCATTTCTTCAGAAGAGAGCTTCCGGTTATCTGCTTTCAGAAGATACTTTCCGTCCTCATAAAACTCACTGGATGCCGGATCAAGAACGATGGAGATGTCCTTCCCGGGTTTATAGCCACCTTTTTCAATGCCAGTAATAATAAACTGGATCGCCTCTTCATTGGAAGAAAGGTTCGGAGCAAAACCGCCTTCATCGCCGATAGCTGTATTCAATCCCTTGGATTTTAAAACCGCTTTCAAATTATGATAGGTTTCCGCGGCATACCTTAAAGCTTCACGGAATGACGGTGCTCCGATAGGAGCAATCATAAATTCCTGAATATCCACATTGTTATCCGCATGCTTACCACCATTGAGTATATTTAAACAAGGGATCGGTAGTCTCCTTGCCTCTTTACCGCCAAGATAACGATAGATGGGAAGTTTTGCATCAAGAGCTGCAGCTTTGACCGCTGCCATTGAAACACCTAAAATGGCATTAGCTCCTAATCGTCCTTTATTCTCTGTGCCATCTAATTTGATCATGAATTGGTCTATCTTTTCCTGTTTTGTAGGGTCTTTGCCAATAAGTTCCGGCGCAATAATGTTATTAACATTATCAACAGCTTTCAAAACCCCTTTGCCTGAAAATCTTTTCTTGTCACCATCTCGTAATTCCACGGCTTCCCGTGTCCCCGTTGACGCTCCCGATGGTACGGCTGACCTGCCCATAACACCGTTATCCAAAGTCAAATCCACTTCAACAGTGGGGTTGCCTCTGGAATCCAAAATCTCTCTGGCTATAATTTTCTTGATCTTTGACATGATGCTCCCCTTTCGTTAATAACAGCTTTTATTTTATAGAATTCTTAATTCCCTCAAGCTCAGAAATAGCTTTCTCAATCTCCCTTCGCTGGTCAGGTGCCTTATTTAAAAGATTTTCAACAGTATCTATTTCTTGTCGAATGAAAACCTTTGCCTGTTGTGCGATGTCATCCATAGAAATAGAAAGTGATTCAGTCCACTGTGAAGCCAAGCGGGTTAAATTTACCTCTATGTCCCAAGGAAGCCGGTGAAGAAAATGGCCATTGACCAAAGGTCTGAACAATCTCATGGGAACAAGAAACCAAACAATCTCCCAAGGGGTCATAAAAACATTCCCGATATATACATCTGGGATTTTTGGTTCTTTGATCTTGACCTCAAATTTTGCACCTGCGAACTGAGTATGCAATGCTTTTTCAATAGCTTGCGCCAACCGATCTTGAAAAGCCCGCACAACACGCGTATAACTGTCCAAAGCCATATTCAAATAACGCTCACTTAATTGAGGCCCAAACTCATCAGACAGGGGCTTGAGTTTGATAACAAAATTAGTTTCCACCCAATGGCGAAAAGCGTGAGAGGTCTTTTCAAGGTTCCCCCTCCAGCCTGGCATGTCTTCTTTTAACTGATGAAGCAAGTCCCTGGATACACGGATATGCTGCCGATCGAACATCCCTGAAGAGTCAGTATGTAACCGTTCTTTCAAGTCATTGGCAATGAGCCGGATTTCATTCTGAATACTTGATAACGCTTGACGCTCCTTCTCAATCTGTAGAAGTAATCCCTGACGGGATTCTTGAGTTGAATTTGCTGCCGATGCCCCAAGCAAAAGGTATTCATGGCATTTCAAAAGAACAGAACGCAATTTATGGGTAATAATTTCATCCGCTTTCTGAAGGCGATTCCCTGCGATGGATTGCCGGATAAATTCATATACGACTTGTTGGGAAGGGCCAAAGCCCAATTTTTTTGAAAAAAGGAAGATCCGTAAATCCTTATTAAGATTCTGCTTTACCTGACTATGAATAAATTGGACTACTTTATTTGCTTCGTTATCACTAACAAGGTCAACCTTAGTGAGCAGAAGGACAATTTCACAAGTATAATTATCCAGTTCTTTCAAAAGCTCTAATTCTCCTTCCGAAAGCGGTTGAACAACACTCACCGCCAAAAAGGCAGCCCCGACCCTTGGTAACCATTCCGTAGAAGTTATTGTATTGTGCTTGTAGACACTGCCAATACCCGGCGTATCCACAAATTGGATTCCCCGGTATTGTTCAAGACAAACGAGCTCCACGTCAACCCTCTTAATTTGTTTTACATTCTTTGGGTTATTCTCCTCTGTTATATAGTCAACTACTCCTTCTAAAGGGATTTCTTTAGTATGTCCATTAAGTAATTCGACTTGGGCCTTGTCACGCGCCCCATATCTAATATATGTAATAACTGAAGTTAATGGTAGAACCGCAACCGGCAAAACATCCTTGCCTATGATACTGTTAATAAATGAACTTTTGCCAGCCTTAAACCCGCCTACCAAAGCCACGTTAATAAAACCGCTCTCATGAACGGTTTCGCTAATAGCGGCTATCTGAGGCTTTAGTGAATCAATATGGAAATCACAACAAATACGGTTGATGGTTCCCACGTAATCCTTATATATTGGATTTAGCTGTTGGTCTTGATTAACTGCCATAGAATCCCTTTATGTTGAGGTCAAGAAACGCCCTCTTCACCAATGAGTTTTTCAATCGCTCTTATCCATGAATCTTTTTCTTCGTTAAATCCCTCTTTGGAAAAACGATAATCGTGTTTACGCATAAATTCTTTTAATTCTTTGGCCAAATTGGTCAACTTGACTGTTTCAATATCAATGAGTTCCTGACTCAATTTAATGTTCTTGCTCTCATTAAGGGCTGATGAAACATGGGCCAAGCATAGCCCAAAAGATTTCTTATACTCAAGAATAAATTCAGTCTCATCAAAACTTTCCCAAAGCATAGAAATATAACGCCCTGTAACTTCCTTTTCTTGTTTACAAAACATGCAAAGCACTCGACTTTGTTGGCTTGCGTTTAATTTTTTCGTCAGTCCTTTGATCGATGGTGTTGCATTATTTTCTTGGAACTGCTTTAAGACTGTGCCCATCAAATCGTTATAAATAATGGCCTGTCCAAATCCATCGCCAAGCTTTTGTAATTGCCAGGAATGACGGTTACAAAATCCTGAAGAAATCCTGATTTTATCCCTGACGCCAGAATCATTGACGCTTTCATATAAAAAATCATCCATCGCTTTATGAATTGTCTTTCTTACTATAAAACAAATCGGGCATCTTTCTTTGAAGGCCTCCAGAAGGTTAAAATATGTTTGATGTTTTTCCATCATTTTTCATGTAATAAATGGGTTGTGTGATTTAACATTTGAACAACGGAATTACCGCCTTCGACTTCGATAATATTAATAGCAGCTAAGTCCTGCTCAATCTTCCAATAATGATCTTGATTCCAACCCATAAGGCAGCCTATGATAATTTTATTGGTCAGCTTGTGACCAACAATGACCGTATCCCCCTGTGATTCTCTCAGAATGGTTTTGATCCCATCGTTAACCCTCTTTCTAACCTGTTCTAAAGTTTCAGCACCAGGAATAATTAGTTGTGCCGGGTTATTCAACCAATAAGAGTACATTTGGGGAAACTCTTTCTTAACTTCATCCACACTGCGCCCTTCCCACTGGCCATAATCAAATTCAATCAGTTCATTCCTCGCTATTACATCAAGACCAAAAATCGTAGCGATATTTTTAGCTGTTTCTACTGCACGCTGTAATGGGCTTGTATATATCGCTTTAACCGATAAATCCATCTGTGCTAAGCTCTTCGCTGTTAGCAAGGCCTGTCTTTTACCGCTTTCATCAAGCGGGATATCCTTCCTGCCTCTAAATATGTCTCTTTTATTCCACTCTGTTTGACCATGCCTGACTAAAATAACTTTCACTTCGGCCTCCTATTTAGCAATTACTTCCTCTATACGACGGTCTAAATCGGCCAACCCTAAGTTTAAACCTCCATTTTGAAAATATTTAACATCCTTTGATAGGTAACATAATCGCTGAATGATTTCCGGATTACCCAAAGACAAACGAAAAACCTCATCGGTAAATTCTTTCATTTTTTTTACAGTTAATTTAAGCATACGGACATAATAAGAAACCAAGCAATCAGAATCACATTTCTTAAAATTAGATACTTCAACTAAATTAGCGTACAAAGGTAAGAATCCCAAAGGATGCAGGTCTTCTCTTGTGGCTCCTCTGCTTAAAACAATAAAAGGGACATCTTGTGTAAGTAAATACTCAAAGAAAGAAAAATACCTTGGCCCCACTGAACCAACATGATCAAAAACAATATAAGGAAATTTGCCCTGCAAAAACTTATAAAACTGCTTTCGCAGAGTCAGCATGTTGTGTAACTGCACGTCCCTTTGAAGCAGTCCCCCCAATGCTGCCTTAAGTGTGTGGCTGTCAGAAGCATACGGGATTGATGCCCCTTCCCTATCTGTCAGCAGTTTACGAATAATGGTTGTTTTCCCCACACCTTTTGATCCCCAAATGATAATATTTCGTCTTCTTTGCATTAGCCTGTTAATTTGCTTTAGCTCATTTTTTCTGCCTATAAAAATGGGCTGCTCCATGATCATGCTCCAACAGGGCCCTAAAAAAAGAAAACTCCTACAATTCTGTCAAGAATCGTAGGAGTTATTAGCTTATGTGAAAATAGCTTAAGCGTTTATTTTAAAAACTCGGCGAACTCCATCGCCTTTATAATTCTTACATAGTTTATACTAACCATCCTCGAGCGTCAAGCTGTCCTGGATATATATGAATCTTAAACTCCGGCCAAAGACCCACCCTTAGAAGGAGCTTGGAGTCCCCCTAAAGCCCAAACACTGGGAACCGGTGTCATTCTAAAAATTACCGGTGAAAGCCAATCAATTCCCTCACGTTGAATACGTGCAACCTCTGTAGGATCAATATTTATCTCAACACCGTTACCATCTTTACTGACCTTCCACTTCATTCCGCTGGACGTGTTTAAATCAATACCACCGCGGGTAAAATTCTCGGTTTTTATACCATTAGCTAATGCTGCACTATCAACCTCACCCGGAGCTTTTCTTGTAACCCCAGCGGAATTAGGTAAATTTTGATCAACGGCTTTTTCCCCCTGCCCCACTTGAGCCGCTCCTTCAATTTCCTGCCTTTCTATTTCAGCTAAACGGTTTTCCTTAACAGCTCGAAAACTTTGAACATGATCCCCTGATTTTAATCCATAAGCGTCTACCCCACCTGCTAAATCGGCGATAGAAACTTCATTATCTTCTGGCTGTGCTTCTTTGGAACGATGGGAGATAACGGCTTCCATTCCATGCTGTTTAGCTAGCCGGACAACTTCCAGAGTTCCTAAATAGCCTTTCGCCGGATCATCAATGCCCGTCGTTAAAAAGCCGTTTTGATTAAGTTTAATAAGAATCCCAACTTTTTTAGTGACCTTACCATTAGCATCAACAAGGCCATTTTCTTTTAGCTTGTTAATGAATATCATTAATCGTCTTTCCTGTGTGACCAAATTATCATCTGCAATTAATAACACTTTATCCCCAAGGGCCTTAATCACAACCATCCACCCATCCCAATCATTCTGATCCATAGCATCTTCAATGGAATCAAGGGGGTAAGTTTTAACCCACCCATCTAAAACATTAGTCAATTCTTCTGGACTAATATCTCGTCCCTCAAAACTATAAGTTTTTTTGTCTCTATTATACATCTCTGAACTAGCTAAATCGATTGCTAAGGCAACAGTACCAACTTCCCCTGATTTAGATACCTTGTATCCAGCATTTTTAACGGCCGCCATCAGAGCATTTAAAATGAATTCATGTAAACCAACGTTTCTGTCTCTCAATTCAGATAAATTCAGATTCTTAACATTGTATGAATCTGCATTCTTATAAAGTTCTTGTAATTTTTCTTGGGTAAAATTAGGAATACTGTAACCCCCTTCCAAACCACGCAAATTACCCAATCCATGATCATTAGGGTTGGCCTGCAATCCCAATGCTTGATAAACAAGGCCCAACTCTCGATCTACGTTATCAGCCATTTTGTTAGATTCTGCTTTAGTTTTACCCGTTGGCACTATCATAAATTCCTGCATATCCAGCGAGTTCGCAGCATGAGCGCCCCCGTTAGTAATATTATATTGAATCTTTGTCCGGATAGAACCCCTCTTTTTCGATGCTAAATCAGGAGCAATTTCACGGATTAACTGATAAAGTTCTAACCCTTTTGCTCTGGCCACGGCCCAAGCATTAGCCATTTGATAAGCAAGAGTCGCTTGAGCACCCAGGAAATTTTGGGAGTCCATTTTAAGCATGAGTTGCCCAATTTCAGCCAATTGGTCTGGATTTATTCGTTGCTTAACAACCTCTGCATGGATCTTCTGAACATTTTCAATAACCTTATTTAGGTCATCTTCCGTTTTACGTTCATCATCCCCCGATGAAGTCCCTGCCGGCTGAACAAAATGCCCTTGGGCCCCTCCCACTAGTGTCACATCGACCCTTAATGTCTCTTTGTTCCCAATAGTTTTGACAATGGAAGGCTTGATGTCTTGGACAGTTAGCATCGCATCATCAGGATTTGCTGACTTGTGGAGAAAGGCACCCGTTTCAAAATCTATCAGTCTTCCATTTCCTCGTGGTAAAGCATTCCTATACGCCGCCTGATTGTCTGTCACCCTCGGCACAATAACCGCTTGCGCTTCACCAAACCCACCTGAAAAATATTTCCTTGGGATCGAGTCCCCTTGAGTTGTCACATCTTCCTTAATATAGTTAAACACCCCTTTTTTGTAAGCTTTCAAATATTGTTCATAAATCTGCTGTTTAACGGTCGGATCGTTTAAATCAATCCCCTTAACCTTACTTTGATTTGTATAAACTTGATTTAATAACGCTTGTTTAAGATTGTTTTTATACCAATTAGCGAGAATTAAAGAATTAACAATCTGACGCAAATGGGAGAAATTCTTCCCCGTATTGACTTCTTTTTCAAGCTCAGGAAGAACAATCTTACGAACAAACTGCGAGCCAATACTATTAACAGTTGTTTTAGTTGAAGCCACTCCGATATCTACATGTTTTTGTAAAGCCAGGTAATCTTCTTCCAACATCACTTTAAGATGGCTATCCACCACAAAAGCAGTTTGATTATGCTCAAAGACTTCAGCCCGATCAGCCAAGATCCATACCTTATTAAAGGTGTTGACTGGCACCTCGGTTGTGCCATACGTCTGCTGTGCCTTTGCATAAACCGTATCCCAGAATTTCTTGCCTAAATCTTTTTCAGGATAAATTAGTGAGGCGGTGATTTGTTTTAGAATATAATCTTGTTCCAGAAGGTCGCGCCCCATATCGGTTTTTCCTAAAGCCTCAGGAATCATTCGATTTCTTTCATAAGGAGATAGGTTGACCCACACATCTTTGTCAGGTATAGCCAAACTGGCCAAGAAATATTTAATAAGTTTTTCACCTTCTATTTTAAGCGGCTGTCCAGACAATTTGTCTTGGCCAACATCTACAATAAAATCAAACAAGAATGGATTGTCTTTGTGAACAGTCAACCCCTTAATGATCACCGGCTCATAAGCAGAGCTTAAATTAATCATTGTACCTGGTGCTGGCAAGCCTAAAACGGAATCGGCATGGGCATTAGGTAATGGGCTTAAGGTGGTTAAAAAGAAACAACCAATGACGGTCAAGCTTAAAAGTTTCCTAAACATGGTTAATCCTTTCCTTGGGTTTCAAAATTCCAAACGTCATCTTCTATTAAAATGGCCAATCTAAACTGTCAGCTCCTAAAAAGAAAACTCCTACAATTCCGGCAAGAATCGTAGGAGTCATTAGCTTTTTATAAGAACTAAAGCATTTTCTAAAATTCGGCGAACTCCATCGCCTTTTATTTTACAGCCATCTCTATGAGCGTTAAGTAATACTGGAATGTACAGAAAGCGCTACCTTTTAAAAGGATAACATATATTTGAAGGTTGTCAAATTAGACAAGTCTAATAAGGCAAACATAACATATTGAAATGAATATAGTTATGGACTTCAAGAAAATATTTTAGACTTCGATTCAAATTAAATACCTAAAATGATTCTCCCAGGGCTAAAGCCCGAGGTTTCACATAGTCTGTTATAACTAATGCCTACTATAGTTGTCCCTACTTAAAAAAGACCGATAAGAAATATGATCCTCAATTAAACTGTTTTGCAATATACTCTTTCAATAATAAATAAAAGAATCCCAACCCACAACCTTCAGGAGATACTCGATGAAATCAACATCCACCATTACCGAAGAAGATTGGATCATAACACCGGAAGATTTAACGCACGTCATGAAGAAAAGTCGTGATAACAGACTTATTTTTGCCTTGATGCTTTTGTTTATTAGAATCCACGGCCGTCTTCCTGCCGACCCTTCTGAATTTCATCCTAAAACCATTGATTTGGTGGCCCATCAAATCAGCGGCATCCCTATCACGCAGAGTAATTTCTTCGAGGGAGCTATCAGAACGTGGTGGCGCCATTGTAAAGAGATTCGCCAAATCACAGGTTTTCGTGAAGCAAACAATGCCGATGCTGAAATGCTTACCCAATGGCTAAAGGAGAATGCGGTTATAGTCAACCATAATCCCAACCAACTCTTTTTCCAACTTGAAGAACGTTGCCGCCAGCTTCAGATTGAACTCCCTTCCGTCACACGCCTAGATACTATGGTACGTACTGTTACTTTTACTCGGGACGAAGATCTATATTCCAAAACATATGCTCAATTAAAACAAGCAGTGCGAGACCAACTGGATTTCTTGTTACAACCTGATTTACGAGATGTCGCTGCCCAAAATAATGAAATAATCCCAGCAATACTTATGCGTTTACGCAGTGACCCTGGTCCTGCTAGCCTGGATTCCGGACAAAAAGAATTATACAAGCTTAAAATGATCCGTAGGGTTCAGTTGCCGTCGAATTTATTTGTTGATGTGTCTGAATATGAGCTTGAGCGCTACCAACAGCACGTCATGGTCGAAGCCCCATATGAGCTGCGCCGACATTCGCCAGCCACAAGATTAACATGGCTTGCGGCTTTTGTTTATTTGCGTGGCCGGACGATCACAGATAACTTAGTCGATTTACTGATCGACACAATTTACTCCATTGAGGCTAGGGCAGAACGCAGAGCAGATCGTAAATTGACAAAAAGCTGGAAACATGTACCCAATAAGGAAGCTATTCTTTATAAGATGTGCTCTATTGCAATTGGATCCCCAAAAGTAACCATAGAAGATGCCTTCTACCCTGTTATAGGTTTAAAAACCCTTGAAAATATCGTGAGAGAATTAGGAGTTGTAAATAATCATGACGGTGTTGTCCGAGAAGGTATCCGTAATTCTTATAAAAGCCACTACAGACAGGTAATTCCACTGATCCTTCAAGCGCTGGAATTTCGTTCTAACAACAAATTGTACCACCCCATCATTCAAGCTCTTGAATTAATCAAAAAATATGCTGATTCCAAGATTCACACCTTCCCTGCTAACGAAGAAGTCCCTATTGATGGCGTTGTTCGAAGACAATGGAAAGCCGCCGTTATCGATAAAGATAGTGCCGGACAAATTAACAGGATCACTTATGAGATTTGTGTACTTGAGGCCCTGCGTAACCAGCTTCGATGCAGAGAAATCTGGGTCGTTGGAGCCGATAGGTACCGGAACCCCGATGAAGACTTACCTGCTGATTTTGACATAAGACGTAAAGAATATTATGAGGCATTAAAACTGCCTCTTGATGTTGATGAGTTCATTAGGAATCAAAAGAATGAAATGCATCTGGCTTTACTCAAATTTGATTCCGGTTTACCCAAGAACCAAAAAGTTAAAATACTCAATAAATCCGGCGGGTGGATTTCCGTCACGCCCTTCGATCCACAGCCAGAGCCAGAAAATTTGGTTGCCCTAAAAGCAGAAATAACCGCAACCTGGCCAATGACAAGCCTGCTTGATGTGATCAAAGAAACCGACCTGCGTTTAAATTTTACCGAAGCTTTTAAAAGCCTTACCTCATACACAGCCATGGAGCGTTCTATCTTACAACCACGTTTGCTTTTATGCCTTCATGGCCTTGGCACCAATACTGGATTAACGCGCATGGTTGGCCCAGAGTCAGGAATAACCTATAAAGATTTGGCCTATGCCCTTAAAAGATATATCAGTGTTGATGCCTTACGCCAAGCCAATGCCATTGTCGTCAATGGAACATTGCGTATCCGTAACGAGGCAATCTGGGGAGAAGGCAGCACTTCTTGCGCGTCAGATTCCAAACACTTTAAAGCATACGATCAGAATTTAATAACCAAATATCATATCCGCTATGGCGGCCGCGGTGTTATGATTTACTGGCATGTTGAGAAGAAATCTCTTTGTATTCACTCTCAACTTAAATCGCCTTCATCGTCGGAAGTTTCCTCCATGATTGAGGGAGTTCTGCGTCACCTTACAGATATAGAGATCGAAAAACAATTTGTTGATTCCCATGGCCAAAGTACGGTTGGTTTTGCCATTTGTCGGCTTCTAAATTTTTCCTTATTCCCCCGCCTCAAGCCAATTCATTCACAAAAATTATATCGGCCAGAGAGTGGAAAGCCTAGAGCCTATAAAAATCTTCAACTTGTGCTAACAAAACCTATTGACTGGGAACTAATCCGGCAACAATATGATCAGATGGTCAAATATGTTACCGCATTACGTTTAGGGACGGCAGATACGGAATCAATTATGCGACGTTTTACACGCAACAATGTCCAGCATCCGACTTATAAAGCATTTATGGAGCTGGGTCGGGCTGTTAAAACGATTTATCTGTGTAACTACCTACACAGTGAACCTTTGCGCCGTGAAATTCATGAAGGGTTAAACGTCATTGAGCAATGGAATGGTGCTACTGATTTCGTTTTTATAGCCCGTCGTGGTGAACTTTTAAGTAATCGCCGTGAAGATCATGAGATAAGCATGCTATCACTTCAGTTACTCCAAAACTGTATGATTTACATTAACACTCTCATGCTTCAAATAGTCTTAGGTAAAGAACATTGGCAAGGACGGCTTACCCAACGAGACTTAGGGGCATTAACTCCCCTGATTTGGGAACATATTAACCCCTACGGCAAGTTTGAATTGGATATGAACACGCGAATACCGCTTATTTAGGCTAAAAGCATCTAAAATATTTAAAAATGCGTGTTGTAAGTTATTGCAGATATGGTGTTTGTGTCCAAATGGCACTACAGGAGGCAACTGTTGGGTCTACCCCAAAAAGGACAGTGGTTTAATTGGGCCATAGGGCAGAGTTCCTTTGTAGTGACCTTTATTGTGAGGGAGTTCGGGTTGGTTCATGGAGGTAATATAGCACACTTCTCATCTCCTGTAAATAGTATTACAGGAGGTAACATCATTTGGGAACAAAAAAGAGCATTTCCCTGTGTGGATATGCCCTTGGAACACCTGTTTTAGTCCTTGCAGCGGCCCTTAGCGGGCTATTTCTTCCGTTTCCCATGCCTAAACACTTCGCCATCAAACTAATTCGATCTTAAGTTGCTTATGCAATACTCCCGCTAACTTTAGCAAAGTGCTCAAAGACAGGCTCTTGTTCCCTATATCTTCAATCCGGGATACTGTTTGTTGGGTCGTTTTAAGGCGCTTAGCCAGGTCTTTCTGGCTTAAACCCTGCTTCTGGCGTAATTGAGCAATTTGGATCGCCAAA
>Ga0224559_1001136_pt1 | contig 15125 bp, 13 predicted proteins | sample 714S33034metaG_FD_180676 | JGI IMG/M metagenome (GOLD analysis project Ga0224559, IMG submission 180676) | Peat soil microbial communities from Stordalen Mire, Sweden - 717 S3 30-34 | ecosystem: Environmental > Terrestrial > Soil > Wetlands > Peat | place: Sweden: Norrbotten County, Stordalen... | reverse complement strand
TTGCGTCAAGACAGTGTGCTCGATGATAGAGGACGGAACCCTGAAAGCTTATAAGGTCAGGGACTTACCCAACAGCCCGTGGCGGGTTAACTACGACTCAGTCGTTGCCTATGTCGAAGAAATGCACAAAAAGAACGGTCTTGAGCAGAGGTTTTGATTTGAGTTATCAATTTGGAGATTCGGTTTTCGGAGTTAGAAAGTTAGATGGAAGCTTCTGTCAGTTTCCGGTACTTGCGGCTGTTTTTCGAGATGACGATGGTAAGATCTCTGGAACCTATGGGCCGGCTGAGAAGGTGTTCGATCTGCTGCTTTCAGAGGGCGACAAATCGCTGCTTTCCTGCCTCACAATCGGCATCGAAACCTGCCCTGAAATCCATTAGGTAAACTGTCGTTTTTTTGCTCTTTCTTATGCTATGTCCGTTTTTGTGTATGATTATCAATAGATGAGGTTTTGGGGGTGTTTTCGGGCTCGTTTGTGGGGTGCTGAAGTGCGGTCTGAGCCGCATCAATGGCGGCGACCGTGAGTTTTCCACAATCGGCCGTTTCCTGGTCTCTGAGCGACCTTCCTGCGAGTTGCACGTTATTTTGCACCACTCTCGATATTTAAAGGACTTACGGCGCGCAGCGATCTGAAAATTACCGAGTGCTGCAAAATAGCGTGCAACTCGGCTGTTTCCGTCTTCGGCTGTGGAAAAGCGACTTTCACCCGCGCCATTCCCGCCTAATCCCGCCGTCGCCCGTCCTTTCCCACCACTGCAACGTAAATTGATCGCTCACAATGCCCTCTCGCCGAATGGCCGGGAAATGCTCTACTCTTGCCAGTGGCGGGCATGAAGAGGTTTCTAGTCAAATTCCGGAAAGCTGTCGGTCAGGCGTTGGTCAACGACGTGGTCAACACGGCCAAGGCCGCGGCCTACTCCGGCATGCTCATGATGTTTCCCGCACTCCTTGTGGTCACCACTCTGCTCGCCCAGGTACCCGAAGGAACCTCGCTGGTCGGCGAAATCCGCGCCGCCTTCGAGCAGCTTCTACCCGCCGACACCATGGACGTCCTCCAGTCCTACGTTCTTTCCCGCCGCATCCATTCCGTCCAGGTCATCCTGTCCGCGGCCAGCCTCAGTGTCTTTGCCGGCCTGGGCGTGATGCTATCGCTCATGGAGGGGTTCCGCCGCGCTTATCGCCTCCCCCGCGAGGATTGGACTTTCTGGGGACGCAGGATGCGGGCTCTGCTGCTGGTACCCATCGCGCTGGTTCCGCTCTCGCTGGCTACCCTCGTATTGGTCTTCGGTCATCAGATCGAAACCTGGATGATCGAAAACTCCACCCACGAGTTGCGCCACATCGTCCTCTTCTCTTGGCGGATGGTCCGTTGGTCCGTCGCATTGCTCACCAGCGCCTCGGTCCTGACCGTCCTCTATCACTTTGGCACCAGGCGCAAGGAACGATGGTTCTGGGTTGTTCCGGGCGCGGCCACAGGAACAGTAATCTGGTTTCCCGCCACGCTGGCATTCGGCTGGTACGTCACCCGTATTGCCGATTACTCCATGTTCTACGGATCTTTTGGCGCCGGCATCGCCACCCTGGTCTGGCTCTACATCACCGCCTTCAGCGTCCTCATCGGCGCGGAACTCAACGGCGCACTCTTCAGGGAACGCCAGGCGAAGCTTTCCTCTTTTCGCAAATCCGAAATGGCGTCCACAGGTATGTGATAACTCTCACGCGCATTTTCGCCTCGCATCATGCAGACTGTAGAGAGCAGAGCTTTGGTCAGACCATCCATGTACAATGAACTGGACGCCTGCCGAGAAAACTCTTTCCCTGGACCAGCCCTTTTTGGAGTCATCCCATGTCATTCGCAGATTTAAATCTCACTGAGTCTCCGTCTCAACGCCGGGCAAAGATTGTCGCCACCCTCGGGCCCGCCTCCAACACCGAGCCGGTTTTCCGCGATCTGCTTCGCGCCGGCGTCGATGTGGTCCGCCTGAACTTTTCCCATGGTTCGCACGAAGAGAAACTGGGCCTGATCCAGATGATCCGCAAGGTCAGCCGCGAGGAGCGCAAGCCTTTGTGCATCCTGGGCGATCTCCAGGGTCCAAAAATCCGCACCTCCACGCTCAAGGATCACCAGGCAGTGTTGCTCAAAGCCGGTCAGCGGCTCACCATTACGCCGCGCGAGGTGCCGGGTTCGGCATCGCTGGTCGGCACCACCTTCAAAACCCTAGCCGAGAACGTCGAACAGGGTTCGCGCATCCTCCTCTCCGACGGCCTCATCGAACTTCGAGTTCACGAAGTGCTCGGCGGCGACGTCGTCTGCGAGATCGTCAACGGAGGCATGCTCGGCGAACACAAGGGCATCAATCTCCCCGGCATTCCGGTGCGCGTTCCCTCGCTCACCGAAAAAGACTCGGCGGACCTTGAATTCGCACTCAAGAACGGTGTCGACGCCATCGCCGTTTCCTTCGTCCGCACTGCGGAAGACGTCTCCCTGGTCCGCAACCGCGTCACCGCCTATGGCGGCGAAACCTGGATCATCGCCAAGCTGGAAAAGCCCCAGGCCATCGAGCATCTCGACGGCATTTTGCAAGCCGCGGACGGCATCATGGTGGCGCGCGGCGATCTGGGCGTCGAAGTCCCGCCGGAGAAGGTTCCCGCCATCCAGAAGCACATCATCCGCCGCGCCGCCGAATACCGCAAACCCGTCATCACCGCCACCCAAATGCTCGAGTCCATGATCGAGAATCCCCGCCCCACCCGCGCCGAAGTCTCCGATGTGGCCAACGCCGTCTACGACGGCACCGACGCCGTCATGCTCTCCGGCGAGTCCGCCGTGGGAAAGTACCCGGTCCAGACCGTCGCCATGATGGCCCGCATCATCACCGAAGCCGAACTCAACATCAAGCTGGATGAACGCTCCGTGTCCAGGGAGCGGCGCAGCCACCTCTCCATCGCCGAGACCATCTGCGAAGCCACCGCACACGCCGCCGACGATCTCGACCTGCGCGCCATTGCCCTCTTCACCGAGTCGGGTACCACCGCCCGCCAACTCTCCAAGTACCACCCCTCCACGCCCATCTTTGCGCTCTCGCCCGTCGACGTCACCATCAATCGCCTCAACCTCCTCTGGGGAACCACGCCCATTCGATGTCCCAAGATCAACACCACTGAAGCCCTCGTCGACTGCGCCGAAAGCCTGCTCCTGCAAAATGGCTACGTCCGTGCCCGCGAAGTCATCGCCATCGTGGCCGGCACACGCACAAAGTCAGGTTCCACCAACTTCCTCCGCCTCCACGTTCTCGGCGAGCACGCCCAGGTAGGCAGCCGCTTCTTTACCCCGCGCGAAGAGGAAAGCTCCGAGAATCCCGGACCGGAACCCGTTGCCTACAAGCCGAAGCGTCTGTCGCAGAAGCAAATCAAGCCCCCCGCGCAGAAAAAGTAACCAGCGCCTGAGCCTGACAAAAACGCCACTCCCAGGCTGGGGTGGCGTCTTTTGCTTGGGAGTAATGCCTTGTGCCCCTATCGTCCAATCTCCGGAACGGACAACCCTCGACAAATTCTTCGAGCCAACAAATCGGCGACCTCTGTATGTCGAGGAATCGCTTCAGTCTGTCCCGTTGCCGGGTTGCACCACAAGGAGTGTGAGCCGCCTTCGCGCTTCAAATAACAACCATGCAAACCCAAATAGCGCAGCAGGGATTCCCGCTTCACTGAACAGTTACCGTCTCGCGAATTGCGTCTGCTGGAGCACCGCGAAGTCCATCTTCGCGGCGGTCTTCCAGAATCAGTTGGATGGCCGCGCTCAGGCTTTCACGACACTCTTCCACATTGCGCCCCTGCCCGTTAGCCCCGGGAATCTCGGGAGACCAAGCGACGAACCATTCTCCGTCGCGCTCAATGACCGCAGTGAACTCGTTGCGCATGGATCGAGTATAGACCAGCTTTTCGTCGCATGATAACCAGCGGCGTGGAGCTTTCCAACACACCGCTGGCTTTCTGACACCAAATGGCCGGGTGCCCCATGTCTCGATTCTGAGAAATGAGACTTTGAATGCCCGCGTGCACCCCCCCGAATCCTCTTTGCCGATTAATTCCCTCCTTTGGCGCACACTCGAACCATCGAGCAAAAGGAGAGATTCGCATGATCCACGCCATCCAGATCCCCGCCGACTACTCTGCCGGAGACAAGTCCAGCCCCGCCCGCCAGATCCCTGCCGTCGCTTTCTGTTGCGATGCCTGGGAGGCCGCTTTCTTCGCCGCCTCCGCCAGGGACATGAAGGACTACCGTGCGCGGGGTCCTGCGAACAAGGCCTATCGCAATGCCCTGCCGCCGCTTTGCGGATATCAGGGCATCTCCGATTTCATTGCCTGCGTCGCTTACGGCATGGCCATCGAGGCCATCGAGGACGCCAGCGGCGACCGGCTATTGCACGCCGCACAGGTCGCTCTCGCTACACTCCGAAAGCAGCCCAAAGCGGAGTAGCCCAGTCGTCAAAAAATCAAAAATGCTCATTTCCATCTAACTCATTGAATCAAAATATGTTAGATGCGTCGTGTACGAACAAATGGCGAAAATATGCTCCCATCTAAAGGCTTTAGCCAGAAACAGCGCGGTCGCCCGGGCGACCGGAAAACACATTGCCCTCTTGGCGGTGCTTTGAAAGGGCACGACTTCAGTCGTGCCGAAATGGCCGCAAAATGAGGGTTGGGCTTTAGCCCCGGAGACATGTTTTCTTGTTGATTTCTCAGGAGATGCAGCCTCCAGAAGCTAGCCGAATTCCAAACGGGAGCCGGTATTCGGAGGGAGGCGGGGGTTTTAACCCCCGCACAAAGTCACCAAAATCATCTCAGGCTTTACAGGCTGCGGAAAAACTCGTTCGGGCGGTAGGCCAGGGATTCATCCCTGGCATAAGATCAACAGAATCAATGCGGGCTTTACAGGCTGCGGAAAAACTCGTTCGGGCGGTAGGCCAGGGATTCATCCCTGGCATAAGATCAACAGAATCAATGCGGGCTTTAGCCCCTGAGGGATGCTTTTCGTCGCATTTAACCCGGATCAGGGGTTTTTCCGCAGCCTGTTTAGCCCCGGATCAACGCCGAGCGCAGCCAATCACTTAGCCGCCAGCTGCCGCAGCACATACTGCAAGATCCCCCCGTGCTCGAAGTATTCGATCTCCTGCGGCGTATCGATCCGAACCTTGGCGTCGAACTCCTTCGCCGTCCCATCGGCTGCCGTAGCCTTCACCGTGAGCGTGCGCCCGCCGCCAAACTTCGCACCGAGCAGCGCCGTGAGCCTAGGAAAATCAAAAACTTCTTCGCCCGTCAGACCCAGCGATTCCACATTCTGTCCATCCTCGAACTGCAGCGGCAGAATTCCCATCCCCACAAGATTCGACCGGTGAATGCGCTCGAAACTTTCCGCGATCACCGCCCTCACACCGAGCAGCTTCGGCCCCTTCGCTGCCCAGTCGCGCGACGACCCGGACCCATATTCCTTCCCTGCCAGAATGATCAGCGGCACTCCCCGCTCCGCATACTTCACGCTCGCGTCGTAGATCGATATCGGCTCCCCTTCCGGCAGCAGCCGCGTCACGCCGCCTTCGGTTCCCGGCGCCAGCTTGTTGCGCAGCCTTACGTTCGCAAAGGTCCCGCGCACCATCACTTCATGATTCCCTCTCCGCGATCCGTACGAATTGAAGTCCGCCGCCTTCACTCCATGCTCAGACAAGTATTTCCCCGCCGGCCCGTTCGCCTTGATCGACCCCGCCGGCGAAATGTGGTCCGTCGTCACCGAGTCGCCTAGCACAGCCAGCACCCGCGCTCCCAAAATGTCCTCGACCGCCGCCGGCGTCTTGGTAATGCCGTCGAAGTAAGGCGCCCTGCGAATGTAAGTCGAGTCCGGCTCCCACTGGTACACATCCCCGGTGGGAAACTTCAGTCCCTGCCAGTTCGCATCGCCATCGGCAACGGTCGCGTACTCCTTGCGGAAGCTCTCGCTCGACAATCCTTTTTCAATCGCCTCGGCAACCTCCTGCTGCGTCGGCCAAATGTCCTTGAGATAAACCGGCTGACCAGCCTGGTCCGTCCCCAGCGCATCCGTCTCGAAGTTATGACCGATCCTGCCGGCCAGTGCATACGCGACCACCAGCGGCGGGGACATTAAGTAATTAGCCCGCACATCCACGTTCACCCTGCCCTCGAAGTTGCGATTGCCGCTCAGCACGCTTACCGCAACCAGCCCATGCTCGTCGATGCTCTTTGAAACGTCGGTGGCGAGTGGCCCCGAGTTGCCAATGCAAGTGGTGCAGCCATAGCCCACCACGTTGAAGCGCAGTTTTTCAAGGTATGGCAGCAGCCCCGCCTTGGTGTAGTAGTCGGTCACCACGCGCGACCCCGGCGCCAGCGAAGTCTTCACCCACGGCGGCACGGTCAACCCTTTTTCCACCGCCTTCTTCGCCAGAATTCCCGCAGCCACCATCACCGACGGATTCGATGTGTTGGTGCAGCTGGTAATGGCCGCAATCACCACCGAGCCGTGGTCCAGGTACGTGTCCGGATCGATCCCGAATCTCTCCTTCACTGTCGTAGCCGGATGCACGGGAACCTTCTCCGCAACGCCGGTGTCAGTGACCGTCCCACGCTGCCATAGAGCCGCTGTCCGCGAACCCAGCGGCTTGGCCGTCGGCGCAAGAAGCATCGGCAGTTGTTGCGCGAAACTGGCCGCCGCATCCTTCAACAGCACGCGATCCTGCGGACGCCTCGGCCCCGCCACGCTCGGCTCCACCGCACCCAGATCAAGTTCCAGCGTCTCGGTGTACTCCGCCTCCGGCGAGTCGGCCGTATGGAACAGCCCCTGAGCCTTGTAGTACGCCTCCACCAGCGCAATCTGTTCCTCGCTGCGCGCCGTCAGCCGCAGATACCGCAGCGTCTCCGCATCCACCGGGAAGATGCCGCAGGTAGCTCCGTACTCCGGCGCCATGTTACTGATAGTCGCCCTGTCGGCCAGCGGCAGCGCCGCAATGCCCGGTCCATAAAACTCCACAAACTTGCCTACCACGCCCAATTTGCGCAGCGACTGGGTCACGGTCAAAACGAGATCAGTCGCGGTCGCGCCCTCGCGCAGCCTCCCCGTCAGCTTGAAGCCCACCACCTGCGGCACCAGCATTGAAACAGCCTGCCCCAGCATCGCCGCCTCGGCCTCAATGCCGCCCACACCCCAGCCCAGCACGCCCAGCCCGTTAATCATGGTCGTGTGCGAATCGGTGCCCACCAGCGTGTCGGGATAAGCAACCACCTCGCCCTCACCCTCGCCCTCCGCCGTGAACACCACGCGCGCCAGGTATTCCAGGTTCACCTGGTGGCAAATTCCCATCCCCGGCGGAACCGCCGAGAAGTTGCGAAACGCCGTCTGCCCCCACTTCAAAAATGCGTACCGTTCGCGGTTGCGTTGAAACTCCAAAAGAGTATTTGCCGCAAGAGCGCCCACGGCGCCAAACTCATCCACCTGCACCGAATGATCGATGACCAGTTCAGCCGGAACCAGCGGATTCACCCGCTCCGGATCGCCGCCCAGCGTCTTGATTGCGTCCCTCATCGCGCCCAGATCCACCACCGCGGGCACGCCGGTAAAGTCCTGCATCAGCACCCGCGCCGGCATGTAGGCAATCTCCCGACTCGGTTCGGCCTTGGCGTCCCAGTTGGCCAGAAACTCAATGTCCGCGGCCGTCACGTTCACGCCGTCCTCGCGGCGCAGCAGGTTCTCCAGCAGAATCTTCAGGCTGAAAGGCAGCCGGCTCAGGTTGAACCCGCGCGCTTCGAGCGCAGCAAGCCGATAAATCGTGTACTTGCGATTGCCGGAGGAAAGCGTGCTCCGGCTGTCAAAGCTGTTCATGTCGAAAGGACCTTTCTATCCGCGCACCCGCGGATAAATCTCAAGAAATCTCTTTGGCAGTCCCCCAGCCACGGAGACTCGACCGGACACCACTGCATGGGTACCCCAGGTCTCGATTTTGAGACCTGGGAGACCGCGAATCAACGGAATAGATTGCTCAGAGGGAAGAACGCCGTCCACGGTCGGGCCGCCCGCGGCGAAACCGCTTCACCACCGGCGTCGATGAAATACGAACCGCAGATCGGCTGAACATGGCAGATAGCAGAATTCTAGCGCGGTGCCGCGATTCAGGGAAGTGAAGAATGCGAAAGTATGAAACTTTCATACTTATGCTAGACTTCCCTTCAGGAGCGATGCGCTATGCCTGCATCTGTTTGCGAAAAGCGGACGGTCAGCTTGCCCAGCGAGCAAAGCCGCTACATTGACCAACTGGTGAACTCTGGAACCTACGCCTCCGCCAGTGAGGTCGTGCGGGCCGGCTTGCGGGCGCTTGAGGAACGGGACTCCGCCGTGGAACGCTGGCTGCGGACAGAGGTCGTGCAGGCGTACGACGAGCTTGATGTGGACCCCGGCAGCGCAGTTCCGGCCGAAAAGGTCTTCACGGAGCTTCGGGCGCACATTGCCAACAAAATAGCCAGCCGGAGATGATGGTCCGGGTCACGTTCACGCGCCGTGCTCAAGCCGATCTGCACGGACTCTTCGACTATCTCGCGGACCGCTTCAGCTTTACCAATGCCCAGCGCTATGTGGAACAGATCGAGAAGACCTGTCTAAGTCTGGGCACGATGCCTAACCGGGGAACGGAGCGTTCGGATTTGAGACCGGGGTTGCGGATCATGGGATTCCGGCGCAGCGTCACGATTGCCTTCCGCGTGAAGGGAGACTCGGTGAGCATCCTGCGCATTCTTTACGGTGGGCGTAGCGCTGAACTGGCCTTTCGGCAAGACAAGATTTGAAACAGCACGACCCGCTCATCTATCGCGTCCCCGCCTCCATGTTGTAAAGGAAATACGCTCGCAGTTCCAGGTAAGGCCCATGAAACTCATGAGGCAACGGCGGATAATTCGATCCGACAAGAGCGCCCCAGGCCGCCCGATCCAGCGCCGAGTCGCCGGAACGCCCCTCCAAACGCATATCCGTCACCCGCCCGTTGGGCAGAACCTTGAAGCTGATCACCACCATGCCGGACTTCAGAATCGGCGCATTGACTTCATCTGGAATCAACGGATCCCAGGTGTGCTCTGTTTCATAGTGCCAGCGCTGCAGCCAGGAGCTGAAATCCACGCCTTCGGTGGGGGACAAAATCTCCACCCCGCCCGAGCCGGCGCCAGGATGACGAGCCAGTCCTCCCCCGCCCAGATTCCCTGGACCGCCTTGTCCGCCGTTCTGCGAGTTCCGCATGGCTTGCCGCAGTTGGTCGGCCGGACTCTGTTGAGTCATGGAAAAGTTCGGTCGCGCCGGCACCGCCGCCGGTCGCGGCAACTCAATTTGCCCCTGTGGAGCTGGAGGAATGGGCTGCGTGGGCGCGGGCGGCTGAACCGGCGCGGGCTGCACAGGCGACGGCGCCGGCGGTGGCGCGGCCTTGTTCAGCGCCTCCAATGTCTTCTTGTCCATGATCGCCGGCTTCTCGGGAACCGGCTTGATCGTCACCTTGGGCTTCGCCTCACGAATAGCGTCCGGCGGCAGATCGAGATATTGCAGGTCAGGCCGATTCTTGATCGCCTCCAACGGGTCGATAACCTGCGGCACCTTGAACACATATTTCGGAATCCACGTCACTGCCGAAAGCAGCGCAAGATGAACGAGAATCGCGATCCAGATCCCTTCGCGCAACCGCGCCCAGCGACGCTCATCCTCGAGCTCGCCGATCATCTCCAGCAGCTCGTGGGTGTCGTAGTCCACCCACCGCGAACCCCGAACCGTTCGCGGCCCAGACTCGGTATCGGGCTCCAATTCGCGCAGATCCGCGCTGCCCTCCGAGTTCGTCTGCGGGCTCGTCTCCGGATTCGTCTCGGGCGGCCCCGTGGGCTCGTCAATGCTGGTTGGCGCTTCGCTGGAAGGCATTTGTTCTTTCAGGGACTTCCATGAGCGCACACACCGCCCACCGGCTCCCCTTCGAGTCCTTTCTATCTATTCTCTCATTCCAACGAAATCCGTGCTCTTGGTTTCGCCTCGTACAATGGTTGCTGATCGTTAAGACGGATTACTAGGCGGAAGGGGACCCGTTTGAAGGCGTTTCTTGCCAGATTCATGGCCAAACTGAATCTCGTGCTCCTGCCCTTTCTGGCCAAATTCGGCATCTGGGGCCTGGGCGCGCTCGCCTTGCTCGACTCCTCAACCCTCCCCGTCCCCATGGACGCATTCCTGGCCTTCTCCGTTTGGAACGACAAGGGGCATTTCTGGCTCTATTGCCTGTCGGCGGCGGTCGGTTCCGCGATCGGCGGCCTGCTCCCTTATGGGCTGGGTCGCGCCGGCGGAGAACTCTTCCTGCTCAAGCACGTCAACCGCAAGCGCTTTGAAAAGATGCGCACCCGCTTCGAGCGCCAGGAGTTCCTGGCCATGATGATTCCCTCCATGCTGCCCCCGCCGACGCCGTGGAAGGCCTTTGTCTTTGCCGCCGGGGTTTTCGAGATGCGCGTGCTCCCCTTCATGCTCGCCGTCTTTTGCGGCCGCATGGTGCGATGGCTGATCCTCTCGCTGCTGGTCCTCAAGCTGGGTCCGGGAGCCGTCAAGGTTGTCGAGCACCATTCGTTGCCCGTAGTCGCAGTCGTGGGCGCGCTCGCGATCATTGGATTCGCCTGGTGGTGGATGCGGAAGAAACGCGCCGGCAAGCTGCTCGAAGACTAGAGCGCTCGCAGAGTCGGCTTAATCCAGCAGCTTCACGATCTCGGCGAGGTCAAAACGGCAAGCGCTGCCGGGAAGATCGAATGGCTCGTTGGGGAGCGGCTCCAGTTTTTCCTCGCGATAGCGGAAATGCTCCCCGTTGGGATCGAGAATCAGAATAGTCTGGATGCCCATCCGCTCGTACTCGCCCAACTTCGCCATCATGCGAGTGACTGTGTCCTCCGCAGACAAGATTTCGAAGACCGCGATTGGAGGGTGCGTGATCACTTGTTCCACAGGCAGACTGCGATCCGTGACGGTGACGTCGGGGACGCGAAAGTTCCCTGCTGTCACTTGAATTCTCAATTCAGCCGCGGCCCGGATGTTCCACTCGTAGCGCCTGCTTCTGAAGAATTCAAGAATCGCCGCTTGCCAGTCTGCATGGTTCCATTCGCCCATGGGTCTCGCCTCGATCGCACCGTCCACGTATTCCGCGTCCGGCTCGTAGCAGCTCTTCAGATAGACCTCGACGGGCACGCGAGCAACTTGCGCGGTAGCTGCCATCGCTCCTCCTCACACGAAGACTTGAAAATCCTACTTCTCCGCCAACGCCGCCTGCTCCCGCGCCGCAGAGAACCGCCGCACCAGCACCGGAACCCCGAACGCCACCGCAACCACGATCGCCGTCGATACCACGTCATTGCGATAGAACGGCAGCCCGGCAACGTAGCAGGTTGCCAGTCCGCTCAGCGTGCGCGGATACATCCCGCCGACCGCCCACACCGCATAGTTCGACAGCAGGAAGAACGACGTCGGTCCCAGCAGCGTAGCCGCGCCCGCACGCACAAATGTGGTCCGGCTGCGCAGCAGAATCTGCCCCAGCGCCATCGCCGCCACATACCACGCCCAAGTCGGCAGGTACGCCAGCCAGTGGAAAGAATAGTGGTACGCGTAGACCGTCAAGTAGTAATCGGCGGCCATCAGCACGGCCAGCGGAGCCAGCATCTCACGCCATGAGCGCCGCGCGCCAAAGTACAGCAGAGCGCCGCCCACCGCGGTAAAGTTCATCCAGCCCGCATGGGGCAGCAAACGGCTCAACACGGCTACAAGCAAAAGCAGATAAGCAGGCATGAATACCTCAATCTCTTCAATTTCCGGGATGATTTCCCGGAGTTGGGGATGCACTTGCGTCGTCAACAGCGACTCTTTTCATTCTGGGGTCCAAGCGCCGCCCGGTCAACCGGAATCATTTCACCACGCGAACATTTGTTTTCATCGGCAGCAAAACAGCCCGAATACTGCAGCTGTAGATCGGAACTTCCGGAGGGAGCAGGGGGTTTCAACCCCCTGAATGAAAGCCGAATAACATGGCCTTTAGGCCCGGATCCTCGTCACTCTTCGTACAAACACCGCAGGTACGGCTGGAGCCCTAATGCTGCTCCCGCCCGCCCATCGCCTCGCCCGCCTCGTCGCGCCCGTTCACGATATAAACCCACCCGCTCAGAGGGGACCGGCCAGTCGCCCGTCCCATGCCTAGATAGGAGTAATCAAACCGCAGATCCGAGAATTCGACCGTCGTCCATGTCTCATTCGGAGGCAACTTCGGCGCGTCCATTCCCGCCACCTGCACCTGGCCCACATCGCGCACCACAGCCCACATCCCCCAATCCAGATAAACCTGGCCCAGCAACGTCTGTTTGGCTGCCTCGGTTGCTGGCGTCATCGGCGGCTTGAACAGCACATCCAGCTTCGAATCGCTGTCAATTTCCCCCGTCCGGCTGTTGATTTCGGCAGTTTGATAGAACTCCGCAGTCTCCAAAATCGCGTGCCAGCGAAACGGATTAATCGGGTAAGGCTCGATCGCCATGCGCGTCACCGGAGCCATCGCAATCTCGGTTTTCTCCGCCAGCGACTGCGCCCGCCCATGCTCCGACCACCTCCAGCCCCACAACAGCACCATGCCCACGAGTGCGAAGATCGCCCATCCTCGCCCGCGAAACTCCTTCCGCCGCGCGCCCATCTCCCGGTCCGCCAGCCCAAACAACCAGGGCATGACCAAAGCCAGCAAAAACAGCAACCACAGCACCGGCTCGGCAATAAACATGAAGCTGCCCGCATACCACCGCGGGTTGAACGGAAAAAACGGCCGCATTCCGTAATTGTTCGTCCAGTCCAGCAGCAAATGGCTCAGCGCCGCAATCAGCGCCGTCGCGTAGAGCCAGCCCCAATGCACCCGCTGCGGCAGTTTAGGAGCAGGCCCGTCCGGGTCAACTCCCCGCGTCGCAGCCGCACCTTGTTTGCGTAGCCGCCGCCTCTTCACCCAGCCATCCAGCACCCACACCAGTCCCACAATCACGCCAGCCACCACCGGCGCAGCAATGAACGTATGCGTAATCCCCCGATGGTGCTTCAACTCCTCCACCGGCCCAGCGAAGGACCAAAACACGTCCACATCGGCAGCCTCGGCCGCCAGCACCGCCGCCAGCGTCGCGTACGCCGTCTTGCGATTCAGCCCCGCTCTGCCGATGCAAGCTCCAGTAAGTAAGTGGGTGATGGGTTCCATACGAGTGATTGGCGGCTAGTCTCCGGGATTGGTAAAGAGGGAGAGATTTCTTTGCCGGGTGGAAGCGCGCGCTTTGGGCGCTTCTTTGAAAGTCACGGAGCGGGCAAAGCGGGGATAATCGGGCTTCTTGCCTTTCAGAATCTGCTGAATGGTAAGGATTTGCATTTTGGGGAACTTCGATCCGTCGGGCGCAATGTAGAAACCGGACTCTGATGCCTCGCGAAGCATGGGCTTTGTTGGCTCCTCGAAACAGAGAAAGACTCCGATCTCCGCCTCCTCGCGCTCTATGGTTCCACGCAAATCGCGTATCTGGGAGACTGTTACACCGCCGGCCTTGACTGAGAAAATGATCTGCTTGGAATCGCCACGTTCGTTGTCGTGGAAGTAGAGTCGCCCGTCCACTCCGCGATCAGCGCCCTTCTTTTGCTCGACAGGCCTTGCTCCCACCTGCCCCAACGCCCACCACTGGAACTGGTACTTGTCTTCGGCAGCCAGCAGCGCAGCTCCAGCCAAATCTGTCGGCTCGCCAACAACGGCGTAGGATTTCGCGATGTCGGGTCCAAAGGAATCCGAAAGCCGCTTCCTGACCAGGCCAATAGCAAGGTGAGTAATATCGATTCCGATCCATTGCCGATTCAGGCGTTGCGCCACCTGCACGGTCGTGCCGCAGCCGCAAAATGGGTCGAGGACCAGGTCGCCTTCGTTGGAGCTGGACCTGAGAATCCTTTCCAGAAGAGCTTCGGGCTTCTGCGTCGGATATCCCAAATCCTCCTCCCCGGCCGCCCGATTGATATCTCCCCAATCGTCCTGAAGTGGAATTCCGGGCATCTCATCCGCAAATTGCATGAGTCGCGGCATTCCCGTTTCACGGTGGATCAGTTTGCCGGCCCGGGCAAAATCGGCAATATTCTGGTGCGAATAAGCCCAGTATCTTCCGTTATAGGGCGGCACTCCCTTGTATTCCCAGCCGTCAATCGGAGTAAGGTATTCGTTTTCAAGATCGGATTCCCACCTCTGTCTCTTACCAAGCCTTCGTTTGACTCTCCACAGGAATTCGGTATCTCCGCCGGGGCGCGCTGCGGTAAGGTCGGTCTCTTTATAGCGCCTCTTATCGGGTGCAACATGCCGGTACTCCGACTCCAGATAATCCTCCGTGTATGGGGTGTACACGGAATTCCAAATGTTACTCTGCCCCTTGCTGTAGAACAATAGAACGTCTCGGACGCGTCCACAGCGTTTCATGCCCTGCTTGACATCGCTATGTGCCGACGAGCGACGCCAAGAAATCTCGTTCCGGAAGAACTGCGGGCCGAAAACAGCATCCATGAGGATTTTCAGGTAATGGCTGGCCGTTGGATCGCAATGCAGATAGATGGATGCTGTCTCCTTCATCACGCGGCGCAGTTCCACTAGCCGCGGAGCCATCATTGCCAGGTAGGCCAGCATATCTGACCCGAGCAGAAATGTGCGGAACGCGCGCAAGGCGTCTGCCACTCTGCCACCTCTTTCGACGATGCGCTCATACGCCCGCGCTGCCTCAAGGTTCCACTCCCAAGTGTCCTCAAAAGCATGGAATTGCGAACTCGATTCCGAGCCGTCCTTCTCGGCGAACAGGACACCGTACTCCTGACGTGAGTTGAATGGGGGATCAAGGTAGACGAGGTCGACCGATTCGTCCTTCACATACCGCGCGAGGACGTCGAGGTTGTCACCGTAGTACAGCTGATTCTTCCAGTCGGACATCTGCCTGATCGAACCGTACCACAATCGGCAGAAGCATGTAAGTCTCAAACCGGGTCCCGCTCCCCTATAATTCCGGGAATGAGCGAAGATTTGCACCTAGACTCAGCACCG
>Ga0224559_1001135_pt1 | contig 15164 bp, 13 predicted proteins | sample 714S33034metaG_FD_180676 | JGI IMG/M metagenome (GOLD analysis project Ga0224559, IMG submission 180676) | Peat soil microbial communities from Stordalen Mire, Sweden - 717 S3 30-34 | ecosystem: Environmental > Terrestrial > Soil > Wetlands > Peat | place: Sweden: Norrbotten County, Stordalen... | reverse complement strand
TCGCCGGCCGGCTCCAGCGTGCAGTCCCAGCGCGAGGCGTTGACGCAGATGGGACGAACCTCGACGCCGTGATCGCGGGCGTCGCGCACGATTTGCGCCGGCGCGTAAAACCCCATGGGCTGCGCGTTGAGGAGCGCCGCGCAGAACACATCCGGATGATGGCATTTGAGCCAGGACGAAGCGTAGGCGATGAGCGCGAAGGAGGCGGCGTGGCTTTCAGGGAAGCCGTAACTACCAAAACCCTCCAATTGCCTGAAGGTCTTTTCCGCGAAGGCCTGCTCATAACCCCTGGCGACCATGCCGCCGACCAGCTTGTCGCGGAAATGCGAAACGCCGCCGGTGAATTTGAATGTCGCCATCGACCGCCGCAGCTGGTCGGCCTCGGTGGCGGTGAAGCCGGCGCATTCAATCGCAACCCGCATCGCCTGCTCCTGAAACAAGGGAACGCCAAGCGTCTTGCCGAGCACTTTTTCCAGCTCGGGCGTGGGGTAGACGACAGCTTCCCTGCCCTCGCGGCGGCGCAGATAGGGATGCACCATGTCGCCCTGGATGGGGCCGGGGCGAACGATCGCCACCTCGATGACCAGATCATAGAAGGTGCGCGGCTTGATGCGCGGCAGCATGGCCATCTGGGCGCGGCTTTCGATCTGGAAGACCCCGATTGTGTCGGCCTTGCGGATCATCGCATAGGTACCCGGATCCTCGGCCGGGATCGAGGCGAGGTCGAGCGCGACGCCTTTGTGCTCGGCGAGGAGGTCGAGGCCGCGCTTCATGCAGGACAGCATGCCGAGCGCCAGGCAATCGACCTTCATGAATTTCAGCGCATCGATGTCGTCCTTGTCCCATTCGATCACCTGCCTGTCCTTCATGGCCGCCGGCTCGATGGGGACGAGCTCGTCGAGCCGGTCATGGGTGAGGACGAAGCCGCCCGGATGTTGCGAGAGATGCCGCGGGGCGCCGATCAGCTCGCGGGCGAGGTCGAGAGCCAGGCGCAGGCGCCGGTCGCTGGGATTGAGATTGAGTTCCTCGACGTGTTTTGGCTCGACGCCCTCCTTCGACCAGCCCCAAACCTCTGACGACAGCATCTTGATGAGGTCTTCGGGCAGGCCGAGCGCCTTGCCGACGTCGCGAAGCGCGCCCTTGGCGCGATAGCGAATGACGGTCGAGCAGAGCGCGGCATGGTCGCGGCCATAGGTCTGAAACACCCACTGCATGACGATCTCGCGCCGCTCGTGCTCGAAATCGACATCGATGTCCGGCGGCTCGCGGCGCTCCTCCGAGACGAAACGCTCGAACAAAAGGTCATTGCGCTCAGGGTCGATCGAAGTGATGCCGAGCACGTAGCAGACGGCGCTGTTGGCGGCGGAGCCGCGTCCCTGGCAGAGAATGTCCTGGCTACGGGCGAAGCGGACGATCGAATTCACCGTCAGGAAATAGGGCGCATAGCGCAGCTTCTCGATCAGACGCAGCTCATGCTCCAGGATGGCGACGACCTTGTCCGGCACGCCTTCGGGATAGCGATCAGTCGCGCCTTCCCAAACCAGTCGCTCCAGCGCCTGCTGCGGCGTCAGGCCGGGGATCGCGGCCTCTTGCGGATATTGATAGGCGAGTTCGGCCAGCGAGAAGCGGCAGCGCTCAGCGATTTCGAGCGTGCGCGCCAGGGCTTGCGGATAGCGGCTGAAGAGCCGGGCCATTTCCTGTGGCGGCTTCAAATAGCGATCGGCATGACGCTCGCGCCGGAACCCGGCGTCATCGATGGCGCAATTGTGCCGGATGCAGGTGACCACGTCCTGCAGCATGCGCCGGCCCGGGACATGGAAGAGCACGTCATTGGCGGCGACGGTCGCAACCCCTGCCCGCGCCGCCATCTCCGACAGATGATGGAGCCGCAGCGCATCGTTCGGCCGGCGGCGCAGCGTCAGCGCCATGTAGGCGCGGTCGCCAAAAGCTTGCGCGAGCCGGCGCAGCTGCAGCGCGCAGGCGTCATCGGCCTCGCCGGGAACGAGGATGACGATCAGGCCCTCGCCATAGGCGACGAGATCGGACCAGTCGAGCCGGCATCGCGCCTTGCCGCCGCGCCTCTTGCCGAGCGACAGCAACCGGCAAAGTTTTGCATAGGCGGGTCGATCGGTCGGATAGACGAGGACGGACATGCCGTCCATCAGATCGAGGCGGCAGCCGACGACCAGGCGAACTCCGGTCGCCTTCGCCGCCTCATGAGCGCGAACGATGCCGGCCAGGCTGTCGCGGTCGACGATCGCGAGCGCCTCGATGCCGAGCTTCGCCGCTTCCGCGAATAATTCGTCGCAGGAGCTTGCGCCGCGCAGAAAACTGAAATGCGACGTGCATTGCAGCTCGGCATAGCCGGGCGCGCTCATCCGAACACCCCATGCAGGAACCAGCGCTGCGAACCGGTCGAGGCGTCCTCGCCGTCGCCGGCGCGATAGATCCAGTAGCGCTCGCCCGCCTCGTCCTCGACCTGAAAATAATCGCGCACCGCCGCCAGCTCGGCGTCGCGTTTCCACCATTCGCCGAAGACGCGCTCCGGACCGTCGGCGCGTTTGACGCGGCGGCGGACGCCGCGCCAGGTGAAGCTGACCGGCGGATGATCGGGAAGCAGCGCAATGGCGTCGATCGGCTCCGGCGCCGGCAGCAGGCGCGAAGGCCGCGGCCAATGGTCTGGCCACGCCTCGCCGGCATCGGGGGCCAGGGGCGCGATCCGCTGGATCGAGCGTTCCGGGACATCGCTGGCGACCGGAGCAAACCGATAGAGGCGGCCCTCACCGACGCGATTGGCGAGCGTGTCGATCAGGCCCGAGACATCGGCCTCCGGTTCCTCCGCCAGCGACGAGATCAGCTGTTTGGCGCCCAGGGGCTCGGCGACGGAGGCGGCGAGGCTTATGAGCTCGATGCCGAAACCGGGATCGACAGTCTCGATCTTGTCGCAGAGCATGCGGGTCAGGCGCTTTACGTCGCGAACCGGCAGCGCCGTTCCGATGCGGACGGCTTCGACGCGCGCGTCGACGCGATGAAAGATGAGATCGAGGCGCCGCGCTCCGAGCCCTTTCGCCTCCAGCGCCTCGCAAAGCGCGCTGACGAGCTTGCCCACATAGCGGCAAAGCGTTTCCACTGCGGCGATCGGCTCGGCAAAGGCGCGATGAACCTCAATAAGCTCCGGCGGCCGCGCTGGATCGATCGGTTCGCTAAGCCGTCCCAGGGCCTGATCAAGGCGGCGGCCGAGTTCGGGACCAAAGCGCAGGGCGAGCGGGGCCCGGGGTTTTGCCGCCAATTCCCCAATTGCCTCAAAACCGAGGACGCGAAGGCCGTCCACGAGTTCCTTCGGCAGGCGGAGGGCGGCGATCGGCAGATCGAGGATCGCCCTGGCGCTCTCGCCCGGCGCGACGACGAGGACCGGACGCGCGGAAAAACGCGCCAGCGCATGAGCGGCGCCCCAGCTGTCGGCGAGCGCGGCGCGGGCGGCGACGCCAGAAGCTTCAATCCGTGCGACCATATCCCTCGCCATGGCGTCTTCGCCGCCAAAGAGATGCGCCGCGCCGAAAACATCGATGACGATGCCGTCCGGCGGGTCGGCGGCGGCGATCGGCGCATAGCGTTTGAGCGCCCAAAGGGCGAGGCGCTCCAGCGCTTCGGCGTCGGCGGCCGGATCGGCGTCCTTGACGATGAGGCCTCGCGTCAGCGCCTGCGCCTTGGTCACGGGCATGCCGATATAAAGGCCCGCGGCTCCAGCGGCTCTGTCCGCGGCCATCACCACGCGCCGTCGCCCTTCCCTGCCGATGAGCACGAGCGGCGTCTCAGCCGGCGGCGCGGCGGCGCCCAATAGTCTTCTGATCCGGTCCGTGGGCCAGGTCGGCAGGAAGACCGAGACGACCCTTGCCATCGCAGGCCTCCACTTCAAAATCGGCGCTCTCGCCGGCGCGACAGCGGATCAATTCGAGCCGCCACCTTGCGCGTCCGACGCCCGGGACCGGCAAAGCGGTTGAAGGAAGCCCGCTGACGCGCCAGCGCGTGACGGAGGCGGTCGGTTGCCCGAAATCGGCGGCCTCGGCGTGCCGCCGCCAGCGCCGGATGGCGATGCCGATGGCGCCGGAGGCCTCGGCCGCGAGCTCCAGCCGGCGCGAGGCGGTCATCGAGAGGCGCGCGACCTCGGCGACGACGCCGCCAAGCCCGCCGTGACGCAGGCCCTCCTCGAAGCAAGCGAGAACCGACTTCTCGTCGCCGGCCTCGACATAGATCACGCGACCCGGCGCCAGCCCCGCTTGCGCGAGCGCCGGGGCGAACAAATCCTGGCGCGTCACGCACCACAGGATTTTTCCGCGTATCCGGGCCACGATCCCGGCTGAGAACAGCGCCGCCGCGGCGCCGTCGATCGCGCCATTGCCGCCGCCCGCGACCTCATGCAGCGCGCCAAGCGCCAGCCCGCCGCCCGGCAGATGCCCGTCGATCTCCTTGATCCCGAACGGCAGCACGGCGCGACGGCGCGCCGGTCCCCCTTCGAGGCGCTGAATGCGCTCGCGAAGCTCGGCGACGACGGGATTGGCGGCGGTTTCATTCACAGGACAAAAGGCCTCCGGCGGTCTTCCCAACGGGTTTTCGCGGTGATATGTTCCCTATACGTTCTTAACGAACCATGCGAGTCAATCAGCCGCATCAATCTTGATTGCCGCGGACCCTGAAGATCGAATGGCGAAAACCAAGGATCGCCGCCTGATCAATTCAAGATAACAGCAAGATAGCGGGGCATTGGTGGGCGCGGCGCATCTGGAGAAACTGAACGGGGAACAGCGCCGCGCCGTCGAGCATGGGGTTGGACGCGCCGATGGCGCCATCGGCGGTCCGCTCCTGATCATCGCCGGGGCGGGTTCCGGGAAGACAAACACGCTGGCGCACCGCGTCGCTCATCTGATCGTCAACGGCGCCGATCCGCGGCGTATTTTGCTGATGACCTTTTCGCGTCGGGCTGCGGCCGAAATGAGCCGGCGCGTCGAGCGCATCTGCGGCGCGGCGCTGGGCGGCGGGGCCGGCGCCGTCACAGACGCGCTCGCCTGGGCGGGGACGTTTCATGGGATCGGCGCAAGGCTGCTGCGCGACTATGCCGAACAGATCGGCCTCGATCCGGGTTTCACGATCCACGATCGCGAAGACAGCGCCGATCTTTTGAACCTCGCTCGGCACGAACTCGGCTTCTCCAGGATGGAGAGCCGGTTTCCGACCAAAGGGACCTGCCTCGCGATCTACTCCCGCGCCGTTAACGCGGAATTGCCGCTCGACGACGTGCTGCGCGATTTCTATCCGTGGTGCGCCGGATGGAGCGGGCAATTGCGCGAGCTGTTCGCGACTTATGTCGAGGCCAAGCAGGCGCAGAACGTTCTCGATTACGACGATCTCCTGCTCTATTGGGCGCAGACTGTCAGCGATCCCCTGCTCGCCGGCGATATCGGCGGCCGGTTCGATCATGTGCTGGTCGATGAATATCAGGACACCAACCGCCTGCAGTCCTCGATCCTGATGGCGCTGAAGCCCGGCGGCGAGGGTCTCACCGTCGTCGGCGACGACGCGCAATCGATCTATTCCTTCCGCGCCGCGTCGGTGCGCAACATTCTCGATTTTCCAGCCGCCTTCAGCCCGCCGGCCGAGATTATCACGCTCGATCGCAATTATCGCTCGACCCAGCTGATCCTCGCCGCCGCCAATGGCGTCATCGATCTCGCCTCTGAGCGCTTTGCCAAGAACCTCTGGACCGAACGGCAGTCGGGCGATCGCCCCCGCCTCGTCAGCGTTCGCGACGAGGCCGACCAGGCGCGCTACGTCGTCGAAAAAATTCTCGAAAACCGCGAGGGCGGCGCGGCGCTGAAGCAGCAGGCCGTCTTGTTCCGCGCCTCCCATCACAGCGGCCCGCTCGAGGTCGAACTGACCCGCCGCAACATCCCTTTCGTCAAATTCGGCGGCCTCAAATTCCTCGACAGCGCGCATGTCAAGGACATGCTGGCGATGCTGCGCTTCGCGCAAAACCCGCGCGACCGGGTCGCCGGCTTTCGCCTCATGCAGCTGCTGCCTGGCGTCGGGCCAACCTCGGCGCAGCGCGCGCTCGACCTGATGGCCGATCGGCCGGATCCATTTTCCGCGCTCTCCGCCATGCCGGCGCCGCCGCGCGCCGGCGCCGACTGGACGAGTTTCGTGGAGACCTTGCTGCGGCTTGGCGCCGGCGAGGCCGGATGGCCGGCGGAGATCGCGCAGGCCCGCCGCTGGTATGAGCCCCATCTCGACCGCATCCACGAGGACGCTTCGACCCGGCAAGCCGATCTTTTGCAGCTCGAACAGATCGCGGCCGGCTATCCGTCCCGCGAGTGCTTCCTGACCGAGCTGACGCTCGATCCGCCGGACGCCACAAGCGATCAGGCCGGCGCGCCGCATCTCGACGAGGACTATCTGATCCTCTCCACCATCCATTCCGCCAAGGGGCAGGAATGGAAGTCCGTGTTCATCCTCAACGTCGTCGATGGCTGCATCCCCTCCGATCTCGGCGCGGGAACCACGGCGGAAATCGAAGAGGAGCGGCGTCTCCTCTACGTCGCCATGACGCGGGCGAAAGACGATCTGCATCTCGTCTTGCCGCAGCGCTTCTTCACCCATGGCCAGAATGCGCAGGGCGACCGACATGTTTACGCCGCGCGCACGCGCTTCATTCCCGGAACGCTGTTGCGGCTTTTCGAGATCGCCGCATGGCCGCTTGCGACTGCGGGTGATGGCCGGCGCGCGGCGGCGCAGGTGCGCGTCGATGTCGGCGCCCGCATGCGCGGCATGTGGCGATAGGAAGCTCGGCGATGTGTAATTTATACTCGATGACTCGTGGGCAGCAGGCGATCCGCGAATTCGCCCGCGTCATGAATGACAGGACGGGCAATTTGCCGCCTTTTCCGGGAATCTTTCCGGACTATGCTGCTCCGATCGTGCGCAATCAGCCGGACGGCCGCGAACTCGCCATGGCGCGCTGGGGCATGCCCTCGCCTGTCTTTGCGTTGAAAGGCAAGAAAAGCGATCCGGGCGTCACAAATGTCCGCAATGTGAAGTCGCCGCACTGGCGTCGATGGCTCGCAGTCGAACATCGAGCGGTTATCCCTTTCACGAGCTTCGCAGAGAACGAGGCGCTGCCTGACGGTACTCGGCCGCCGGTGTGGTTCGCCTTCGACGAGAGCAGGCCGCTTGCTTTCTTCGCCGGAATTTGGACCAACTGGACATCGGTCCGGAAAGTGAAGGAAGGCGAGACGAACAATGACATCTTCGCATTTCTGACGACCGAGCCGAACGCGGTCGTGGCCCCGATCCATCCGAAAGCCATGCCCGTCATTCTGACGACGAGGCAAGAGATCGACGTCTGGATGAACGCGCCCGCGACGGAGGCGCTCAAGCTGCAGCGGCCGCTTCCCGACGATGCCTTGATGATCGTCGCGAGGGGGCAAAAAAAGGACGAGGGAGGCCTCGCGGCCTGATCAACATGCTGGCGTGCGACGCTGATCGGAAGTGGGGAGCGACCCTGCCCGATCGTCAGGACCGGCCTATGCCGGCCGAGCCAACGCTGCGGCGCAAAGTCATCCATGTCGATATGGATGCGTTTTTCGCATCGGTAGAGCAGCGCGACGATCCGTGGCTGCGCGGGAAGCCGGTCGCGGTCGGCGGGTCACGCGAGCGCGGCGTCGTCGCGGCCGCGAGCTACGAGGCCCGCAAATTCGGTGTTCATTCAGCGATGCCGTCCGTCATCGCGAAGCGGAAATGTCCGGACCTGATTTTCGTGAAGCCTCGGTTCGATGTCTACAAAGAAATCTCGCAGCAGATGCGCGCGATCTTTGCGGAATATACGCCGATCATCGAACCGCTTTCGCTCGACGAAGCCTATCTGGATGTGACCGAGAACCTGAAGGGCATGTCCTCCGCGACCAGAATCGCGGAAGAGATCCGGGCAAGGATCCGCGCCGAGACAAACCTCACCGCCTCCGCCGGCGTGTCGTACAACAAATTTCTGGCGAAACTCGCATCGGATCATCGCAAGCCCGACGGGCTATTTGTGATCACGCCGAAGATGGGACCGGCCTTTGTCGAGACATTGCCGGTGCGAAAGTTCCACGGCGTCGGCCCAGCGACGGCCGCGAAGATGATGAGCCTCGGAATCGAGACGGGGCTCGACCTCAAGGCTCATTCGCTGGCCTTTTTCCAGGAGCACTTCGGCAAGTCAGGGCCATATTATTACTGGATCGCGCGCGGGATCGACGAAAGGCCGGTTCGCGCCGATCGGATCAGGAAATCGGTGGGCGCGGAGAACACCTTCGCCGCCGACCTCTTCACTTTTGACGCGGCGCGCGACGCGCTGCGGCCGATCGTGGACAAGGTCTGGCGCTGCTGCGAGAACGCTGGAACGCATGGGCGGACCGTGACGCTGAAAGTCAAATTTGCCGATTTCCAGCAGATCACGCGAAGCCGGACGGGTGCGGCGCCCTTCGCGACCCGCGCTGAGCTGGAACGGCAAAGTCTTGAGCTCCTTGAGCATGTCTTTCCGGTCGCAAAAGGCGTCCGACTTCTCGGCGTGTCACTGTCGTCGCTGGACGAGGAGCGGACGAACGAGAAGCCGCAATTGAGCCTGGCGCTCTAGATTCGCTGGGCGGCGCTCAAGGCATCTTCGGCGCAGAATGCGGGCATGTTTTTAGGAAAACATCAGTGAAGTTGGAGGCATTAAAACCGGAGATGCGCTGAACAAGGTAGCTCATTCCGGTTTTGAAACACATGATCGCCGATAGCCTCGCCGCAATCATTTCGCGCCGGAAGGAAATGATGCAACAGAACCAAAAAGAATGTTACTATTTTTGCAGGCTCCTGAGGCGACCATGTCCGCTCATGCATTCGAGGTGCTCTCACGAGCCCGCAACGAAATTGTGGTATGTCACACGGCGGAGGGCCACCGCCTCAAATTTTTTGTCATCACGAACGCGCACGGCAAGAAAGTCTTATCTGAATCGGTCGAGGTTGTCGCCAAAGAAGGCGCGGCCCATACGCCGGAGTTCTATTCCGGCAGCGCTCGCGCCTTCGCCATCACGGCGGCCCATCGGTCTCACCTAATTGATTGAATTCATCGCTGTCGGCGGCGCAACAGAGCTCGAAATGTGCAATGCCTTTCCATTGTGAGATGGGAACTCCGCCGTGGCCGCTGGAGGCCAGCGCAAGGTTTGGCATTAGGCTTTGAAACCGTCTCAAACCTGGGACGATGGGAACAAGGGCTCGCGGAGTTGCGAAAGAGATGAAGCCGCGCTCGACGCCAGGCGATGGCAAACCCAAAGGATGAACAGGGAGGCGCGCCAGTGCAATTTACCGTCGGGCTTAAACTTAAAGGCAAGTCGGACCACATCTCTGTGGACGCAGAAGATGCGCTCATCGCCGCGCTTAAGGTCAAGACTGAACACCCGGAGGCGTTGATTACCTACGTTCGCCAACAAAATCGTCGCGGCGACGCGCGTCACCCATCGCATGGGCTCGCTGAACAGACTCATTGAGGATCAATGACGGCGAAGCCGGCGAAAGACTATGACCTTCTTCACGTCTGAAGTCGGAGGCGTTGCCGAGTGGCCCGCTGCAAAGCTCTTCGTCGTAAGGCATAGGCACGATATGTCTTCGAAGCGTTTTGGAAGCAGAGCGCGTTCCATATTGCCAAGTTATGCGAATCGTGCGGCGCTGCTAAAATCAAAATCCAACGCTTTGATCGAAACGGGCTTTTCAGGCGCAGAACATAGTGGCTGAATCAGCTCGGGATTTTGCGCCATGCGCGAGTATCGACGGAAGGCCAGAGCATTGACACGTCGGCCACGCCACGCCACGTTACGCCGTGCGTCAGCGATGCCGTCAGCACTCAAAATCACAGCGCGGAACCCTTGGTGTGGAATTCAAGGATTCCGTTGAACAAAAGTGTGCAGAAGTGCTCCGTAAACTTGTGCCGATCATCTATAGGGATATCGACTTATCTAAAGTAATATTCGAGAGATTATCCCATGGCGACATTCATGTCTGAGCCTTCCGATCCGGTCACTGTGACGGGCGGCATCGTCTCGGCCTTCGTCGCCCACAATTCTTTGCCGTGGGCTGAACTGCCTGCCTTGATTCAAACCGTTCATGCGGCGTTGGTGAGGATCGTAGGCGGGGCGGTTACGCCAGACGCGCCGGAACCAGCAGCGGCAGCAGTATCGGTTCGTAAGTCGATCACACCGGATTATCTCGTGTGTCTGGACGACGGCCTTAAATTCAAATCTTTGCGGCGGCGCCTGGGGGCACTCGGAATGACGCCAGACGAATACCGTGCAATGTGGAAGCTGCCGGCTGACTATCCGATGGTCGCCCCTAACTACGCGGCGCAGCGATCAGAAATGGCGAAGCGGTTTGGGCTTGGCCAACTGCGCGGAGACGACGTTAAGCGCAAGGGCGGGCGGGCCACGCAAGGAGACGGCGTAATCGTCTCTTTTGCAGATGGAAAGACGTGTGGTTGGTCCACGCTCCTCCGTCGATGACGGCCAGAACGCCATGCCCCCCCCCCAGGTTCGAGACAGCCTCCTCGCGGGAAGGGCTGTCCCGATCGTAGGAACTTAGAGAGCCTTTATGTTGACGGCGGAGGTCTTTCCCTTCTTTGGGTCGCGCTCTTCTTCAAGCGACACCTTTTGCCCTTCATCCAAGCTGCTCAGACCAGCACGCTCGACAGCGCTTATGTGAACGAAAATGTCGGCGCCGCCACTATCCGGCTGAATAAACCCGAAACCCTTTGCCGGGTTGAACCACTTCACGGCGCCGTTCGGCATCTGTCTCTCCAATTGTGAGGGTAGCGCTGTTGCGCGCGTCAAGCACTGGACAACCAATGAGTTTGCCCTACAAAAATGACAAATTCTTTTAGGCTACATTGCGCTTGGATATCAAGCTTGAATCCATAAAGCAACAGGGGACTCGAATAGGGATTTTTCTTGAACATTGCTGAAACATGGCATCGTGTCGCAAACAGACCAAGCGCGGGGCTGACATCATATCGGGCTCGCGATGATAACAGGCGTTGACGGCGCGGGTCGGCGTCAAGCCGTAATGGGCGCAAAGCGCCTCGTCACGTATCGTCAAATCCTCCTTCGCGCCGGCGTCCGTGATGTCGCCTTGGCTTTTTCGTTGAGCTTGTTTCGAGCAAGCTGCTTCGCTTGAAAACGCTTGTCTTGGTCATGATCCCTCGCCGATTCGACCGCGAGGCGTGCGACGGTCTGGCGTAGCCACATATGCGCCGGGTCCTGATCGTAGGAGGCATGCCACAGTAGCGAGATGGATATTTCCGGCAAATCCACCGGCGGCGGGCTGAGGGCGAGGCCGAGTGCGTCGGCGAAGAAGCGTGCGAGCCGTGCATGCATGGTCGTGATCACCGGCGCGCCGCGCACAAGGAACGGCACGGCGATGAAGCGCGGCGTGGTCAGGACGATCGTACGCTTGAGGCCGAGCTTCAAAAGCGCGTCGTCCACCGGCCCGTGCTCGCCTGGCCGCAAGCTCGTGAGCACATGCGGCAGTCGCACGTAATCGTCGAGGGAGATTGGCGGCGAGAGCCCCACCCGCGCCGCGTTGAACATGCACAAATAGGTTTCGCTGAATAGAGGCCGTTGCTTATGGTGCGTTTGCCCTTCCGCGAACGAACCGATCCCGAATGCGAGGTCGAGGCGGTCCGCGTCGAGATTGTCAAGAATCTGCGACGAGTCGATGCTGTGCAGCCGCAGCCTGACGCCGGGCGCCGTTTCGCAAAGACAGGCGAGGAGCGCCGGGCCAAGCAGCACCTCGACGCTATCTGGCAGTCCTATACGGAACACGCGATCGGCGGTGCGAGGATCGAAGGTCTTTTCCCGCGACACCAGCGCCTCGATTTGGGAGAGCGCAACCCGCACAGGGTCGACGAGCGCGAGGGCGCGGGGCGTCGGGCGCAGGCCGTCCGGGGCGCGCGTGAGGAGTTCGTCGCCAAACAGCGCGCGCAAGCGCGAAAGGTTGTGGCTCATCGCCGATTGCCCAATGCCGATCCGCGCCGCGGCGCGGGTGACGCTGCGCTCCGAAAGCAGGGCGTCAAGGGCGACGAGAAGGTTGAGGTCGAGGCGGGCTAAATTAGCATAATCGATGGCCATCATTGATCCTATCTATTTGACTAATGATGCGGCGGAGATCATCTCTGTGTCAACGGCGGATGTCGGGCTTTGAGCGCGGCGCCAAGCCAAACCAGATTATGAAGGAAATGATCATGAAAATTCACTGCAGCATCATAGCGGCCGCATTTGCGCTCGCGTCGCTCGGCGCAGTTCAGGCGGAGGGACTAAAGCCGATTGATAGCCAAGCCGTTGATCTCGGCGATTTGTCCGGCGTCGCCTACTACACGGTGGGGCCCGATGGCTTCCACGTTGTCGCCACACTGGCGCAGCAGGGCGAGGATGGAGCGCCCGTGCGCGTCGAAACCGTCCTCGCGCCCGGCCAGAGCGTCACGTTCTCCACGCCTCGCGGCGTGGGCGCAGCGCCCGACGCCGTCGAGATAAGCCGGTGGAACGACCATGTGCTCGTGCACAAAACGAGCCTCGTGAACTGAGCCCGGCAGCGCCGGTCGGCGTGTTGCAAGGATGGGGATGAGAGACGACCGAGGCTTGTTTCCAATGTCGCCAACGTCAATCATCCTGCAAGATGCTGACCGGCCCGCATCCGCGCGCGGAAACGGACGATGTCGGGCACAGGATCGAAATCTACTGGTTGCGGGTTTCTAGGGTCTTCGTCACTTCCTGTGCAGGGAGGAACCGTTTTTGGACCACTAACGCGAGGAAAACGCGGTAGGATTTAGCGAGACGCCTCTTAGAACAATATTGAGCGCAAAAATCAGGGGGCTGAACCAGATTTGCCATGTGTCGGCACCGACGGCCGCTAAACGGAGTAATTTGACACGCTTCGCCAGACCGACCGCGCGTTTCCAGAGAGTCTTGTTCTCTTCTTTGTCCGTCTCCGAGATCAGCTTGCTCGCGATGACATCCATAAGTGCCGCCTTCGCGTCGTCGTAGCCCTGATAGAGCCATGCGTCGAAGCGGACGATTATTGCCGTTTGAGTTGTGGGCCGAGACTGGAGTTCCTGTTCCAGGATGTTCAGCAGAGTCGACTTACCGGTACCCCAGGTGCCGAATACACCAATGGATGTCGGTAGCATGGGACTGTCCTCGATTACATCAGAGACGACAGCTGCGGCCTCGGCATAGTTCAGAAAGTCCCTCTTAGTATCTATGTCGGCCCACATGAGCGTTCCCCGTTACTGGCTTCCGCCCATGGAATAATATTTCTCGAAGGTCGGCCATAAAGCGATCAGGGTTGTGAGCCGATTCCAACTAGCATCTCACAATTCTTGCGATCAGGCCGCCTCGTCATCATCGCGATCTTGCTGCTCAGCCGCTTCCATTTCAGCAACGTCGTCAGTGAAATCGAGGACGATCTGAATGGGAGCCTCGTCGGCATTTTCGTCGTTGAAGTGGTCGACATCCTGCTTGACCTGGAAACAGTCATCAGCAATCGCCTTACGTCGCTGCCCGAACGATTTTTCCATGAATGATCGAGGAGCGTTGTCGATGTCTGCCCACAAGCTCAATTGGAGTCCGCCGACGTTCGTGCGTACAGAGTGCTTGGCACGATATCGTCGCCCTTTGGAGTCGGTGCGCCTTTCCTGGCGCAGGCTTTCCGCCAGCGCTTCGCGACAGAGCTTAACGACGTCGCGCGGCGCGGGGCGATAGAGCCCACGCTCGATCGCCCATGAGGCGACGTTGTCGAGCGATACAGGAGAGGAATCGACCTCGACCGTGTAGCGGTCGAAAATTGCCTGCATCTGTTCGGAAAACGTCGCCATTCGCTGCTGCCTTTCAACTTGGTCAGAGATGGGCCTCGGCCACATGACCCCAACCGTCCGTGACAGTTTCTGTGACCACGTAGCGTCGTACTGGAACCTGATATTTCCTCAGATAGTCGTATCGCTTCATGCGGCGCTGAAGCTGCCCGACAACGATCGCCGGATGTACGTTCATCAGCGAGGCGAAGCCGATTACGTCTCGTTCCGAGAAATACGGATTCTTACGAGTGTAGAAAGAGTCCATCTTCTGGCGCGGCACGCAGAATTCGGCAGCCGCGGCATTCGCAATGCGCTCCTCTTGGGGCACGCTTTCGTCGTCGGATGCACCTTCACCCACCAAGTGATCTACGATGCCGACGTCCGTTTTGCCGTCTCCTTGCAGAACATGCTCGATCTCGTGCCGTGACACGAACCAGAAGTTATCGAGCCGATCGTATAGAGTGGACATACCAATTACGGGCGAGTTCTCGTCGAGCCAAGTACAGACGCCGTCGATCTTCGCGTTCGGCAGCACTTCGACGATTACGAGGCGCACGCCGCACCCTGCAAGTATCGCTGGCACGTCCCGAACAGCTTCGGGGTCAACCATCAATGCCCGAAGCTTGGATAGAGCGGCGCGCAACTTCTCTGGAGAGAAGGCGGGGACGTGCATCTGCCTTGCGAGTTGTCGCACGCGAAATACCCATGCCAGTTGGTGTGGCGGGGTCTCGTCGTAATGGGTTTTCTTCGCTGCAAACGCGATCTTACCCAACTGCCGGTCGTTCGCCACCTCGAAGAAGCGATCGATCTGAAGCTGCAACAAAGATGCTTCGCCGTCACGAACCCAACCCCGGCGGATCATGTCGCGCACCGGGTATGACGCCTGGAGGCCGGCGCGTGTACGCACCGCCGGATCCGGTTCTTTAGCGTTCTTCAGGTCATACTGTCCCTGTAAATTGAGAAAGAAGTGGGGTGAGGCGTCGAACGCATGCCCCAACAGCCGCGCCATGTCGGGCGTGATGGCACGTTTTCCCGCCAGGAGAGGATTAAGCTGCTGCTCGGTCTGACCAAGAATGAAGGCTAAGTCGCGCTGAGACCAGCCTCGTGCTTCTAGTTCAAGCTTAATGAAGACGCCTGGCGGGTCGATTCCGACGTTGCTTGTATTAGCCATTCACGTCACCCCCATGAAGTTGTTCTTCCAGCGCGTTAACCACCACCTTCATGTCACTATTCTTTTCCTCAATTCAAAGGAGCATGT
>Ga0224559_1001134_pt1 | contig 15165 bp, 15 predicted proteins | sample 714S33034metaG_FD_180676 | JGI IMG/M metagenome (GOLD analysis project Ga0224559, IMG submission 180676) | Peat soil microbial communities from Stordalen Mire, Sweden - 717 S3 30-34 | ecosystem: Environmental > Terrestrial > Soil > Wetlands > Peat | place: Sweden: Norrbotten County, Stordalen... | reverse complement strand
ATGTGTTCGTCTTGCCCGGTCTCGGCCGGTTGATCGTCCAGTCGATCGCCAATCGCGACGCGTTGGTGGTCGAAGACTGCGTGATGCTGCTCGTCGCCTTCGTCATTATCCTCAATTTTCTGGTCGATCTCGCCTGTGCGGCGATTGATCCGCGGCTGCGGGCGCACACGACATGAGCGCGACGGCGCAACGGCTTCGGCGAACCGGCGGCTTGAGCCTGCGGCTCGGCGCGACGCTGGTCGCGCTGCTCGTCGGCGCGGCGGCGCTGTCGCTCGTCTGGACGCCCTTCCCGCCCGGCGCGATCGACATTCCCCACAAGCTGCTCGCGCCGTCGGCCACCCATTGGCTCGGCACCGACTCGCTCGGACACGACGTCGCCTCCCAGATCCTCGCTGGCGCGCGGGTGTCGATTCTGGTCGGCGTCATCGCGGTGGGCATCGGCCTCGTCTTCGGCGTCGCGCTCGGTCTCGCCGCCGCCGCCGCCAAAGGCGTCGTCGAAGAAGCGGTCATGAAGCTGTGCGACTTCACCTTCGCGTTTCCCGCCCTGTTGTCGGCTATTCTGCTGACTGCGACCTATGGGCCCGGCGTCGTCAATGCGATCGTCGCGATCGGCATTTACAACGTGCCGATCTTCGCCAGACTGACGCGCGCCACCGCCAACAGCGCGCTGGCGCGCGAATATGTGCTGGCCGCCCGCGCCGCCGGTCGCGGCCCGATCGCCATCGCCTTCGACCATGTGTTGCCGAATATTGCACCGGCGCTGATCGTCCAGGCGACGATCCAGTTCGCCGTCGCCATTCTCGCCGAGGCGGCGCTGTCCTATCTCGGACTCGGCGCGCAGCCGCCGCTCGCCTCGTGGGGTCGCATGCTGAGCGACGCGCAGAACTGGATGTATGTCGCGCCGCGCCTCGCCGTCTACCCCGGCCTCGCCGTCGCGCTCAGCGTGCTCGGCCTCAATCTGCTCGGCGACGGGCTGCGCGACGCGCTCGACCCCAAGTTGAGGGCGCGAAGCTGACATGCTGCTTTCCGTCACCGACCTCGCCATCGATCTGCCGACGACCGGCGGGCCGCGCCGCATCGTCCACGACGTGTCGTTCACGCTCGACGGCGGCGATAGCCTCGGGGTCGTCGGCGAATCCGGCTCCGGCAAGACGATGACCGCGCTGGCGTTGATGGGTCTGCTGCCGGAAGGCGCGACGGTCTCTGGCGCGCTGCTGTTCGAGGACCGCGACCTCGCCAGGCTCGACGAGGCCGAGATGCAAAAGTTGCGCGGCGACCGCATCGGCATGGTGTTCCAGGAGCCGATGACGGCGCTCAATCCGCTACACCGGGTCGGACGCCAAGTCGCCGAGCCGTTGATCCTGCATCGCGGCCTGAGCAAGGGCGCCGCCTGGACGGAAGCGATCAAGCTGCTTGCGCGCGTCAGGCTGCGCGACCCCGAGCGCGTCGCCTGCGCCTATCCGTTCGCGCTGTCGGGCGGCGAGCGGCAGCGGGCGATGATCGCCATGGCGCTCTCCTGCGCGCCGAAGCTGCTGATCGCCGACGAGCCGACCACCGCGCTCGACGTCACTGTGCAGGCGCGCATTCTCGATCTTCTGGCGACGCTCGGCGCCCAGTTCGACATGGCGACGCTGCTCGTCAGCCACGACCTCGCCGTCGTCGCGCGGCATTGTCGACGGGTGCTGGTGATGTACGGCGGCGCCGTGATGGAGAGCGGCCCCGCTGAGGCGGTGCTGCGCGACGCCCGCCACCCTTACACCCGAGCGCTACTCGAAGCGCGACCACGCGCCGGCGCGGCTCGCGGCGAACGGCTGCGCGCGATCGCCGGCGCCGCCTCCCCGGCTGGCGCCGACCCGCGCGGCTGTCCCTTCGCCGGCCGCTGCCCGCTGACGATGGACGCCTGTCACGCCACGCCGCTGCCGACGATCGAACTCCCCGATGACCGGCGCGTGCGCTGCCTGCGGGTCGGCCCCGACGGGCGCCTGGCATGACCATCCCGCTGCTGGAAGTCATTGGCCTCGCCAAGGTCTATAAATTGCCTCGCCCCGGTTGGTTCGCACCGCACCCGATGCGTCGCGCCGTCGACGGGGTCAGCCTCACGATCCAGACGGGACGCTCGTTCGGGGTCGTGGGTGAGTCCGGCTCGGGCAAGTCGACGCTGGCGCGCGCCGTGATGGCGCTCGAGCGTCCGACCGCGGGCGCGGTGCGCCTCAATGGTCGTTCGCTGTTCGACCTGTCGTCGCGTGCGCTGCGCGCCGCGCGCGCCGAGATGCAGATGATCTTCCAGGATCCTAACGGTTCGCTCGATCCGCGCCAGCGCGTCGGGCGCATCGTCGCCGAGCCGCTGATCAACCTCGCCCACGTCACGCGCGTGCAGCGCGCTGCGCGCGTGCTCGAGTCGCTGCGCGCCGTCGGCCTCATCGCCTCCGACGCCGACAAATACCCGCACGAGTTCTCCGGCGGCCAGCGCCAGCGCATCGCCATCGCCCGCGCGCTGGTGACGCGACCGAATCTGGTCGTCGCCGACGAGCCGGTGTCGGCGCTCGACGTCTCGATCCAGGCGCAAGTGCTCAATCTGATGAGTGACCTGCAGCGCGAGGCGGGCGTCACCTTCTTCCTGATCAGCCATGATCTCGCCATCGTCGGTCATTTGTGCGACGACGTCGCGGTGATGTTTCGTGGCCGCTTCGTTGAGAAAGCTCCGGCGGCGGCGTTGTTCAGCGCGCCGAAGCATCCCTACGCGCGCGAACTGATCGACGCCGCGCCGAAACTCGAAGAGGCGCCGATCGTCGCGGTCGACGCGCCCCCCAACGACGAGGCGCCGGACGGCTGCGCCTATGCGGCGCGCTGCCGCTTCGCCCAGACGCGCTGCCGCGAAGCGGCGCCGGCGCTGCGCCCGCTCGGCGACAGCCGCTCCGTCGCCTGTCATTTCCCGCTGTAGCGAAACCTTAGCGCGCCGCGCCGAGGATCAGCCGCGCGGCGAAGGCGCCCATCAGGCCGGCGAAGCCGTAATCGAACCAACGCACGGCGCGCGGATTGGCGCGCGCCGCCGCGACGAAGCGTGCGGCGACGGCGATGATCGTGGCGCTGACCAACCCGCCGATCACAATGAAGCTGAAGCCGAGGACAAACAGCTTGCGGCTCGGATCGAGATCGCCGACGTCGATGAACTGCGGCAGAAAGGTTACGAAGAACAGGATGACCTTCGGGTTGGCCAGATTGATCAGCAGGCCGGTCATATAGGCGCCGCCGAGCGTCCCCACCGCCGCGCCGCCGCCCGCATCGAGCTTCAGCGCCGCGCCGCGCCTCAGCGCGCCCCAGGCAAGATAGACGAGATAGAGTGCGCCGACGATCTTCACCGCGACATAGGCGCGCGCCGAGGCGGCGATCAGCGCCGACAGGCCGAGCGCGGCGGCGAAGGTGTGGACGATCACGCCGCTCATCGCGCCGACGAGCGCCGCAAATCCGTGCGACGGGCCGCCGCCAAATGTGCGCGACAAGTAGAGCGCCATGTCCGGCCCCGGCGTCAGCGCCAGCAGAACGCTGGCGACGACGAAGGCGGCGAACAGACTGGGCGAGGGAAAGAGGTTCACACCCACTAGCGGATGACCCGTGCGCCTTTGCCCTTCATGATCGCTTCGACTTCCTTGACGTTGACCATCGAAGTGTCGCCCGGCGTAGTCATCGCAAGCGCGCCGTGCGCGGCGCCGTATTCGACCGCCGCCTGCGGCCCCTTGCCTTCGAGGAAGCCGTAGGCCAGCCCCGAAGCAAAACCGTCGCCGCCGCCGACGCGATCGTAGATCTCGAGGTTCTCGCGTAAGGGCGCCTCGTAGAACGCGCCGCCGGCGTAGATGACCGCGCCCCAGTCGTTGAACGACGCGGTCTTGGCGTTGCGCAGCGTCGTCGCCGCGACCTTGAAATTGGGGAAGGCTTTGACAGCTTCTGCGATCATCTTCTTGAAGTTGGCCGGGTCGATCTTGGAGATGTGTTCGTCGAGCCCCTCGACCGCGAAGCCGAGGCAGGCGGTGAAGTCCTCCTCGTTGCCGATCATCACGTCGACATGCGGCGCGATCGTCCGGTTGACCTTCTGCGCGCCGTCCTTGCTGCCCTGGCTCTTCCACAGCGAGGCGCGGTAGTTGAGGTCGTAGGAGACGATCGCGCCGTGCTTGTGCGCCGCCTCGACCGCTTCGATCACCGCTTCGGCGGTGTTGCTCGCCAGCGCGGCGAAGATGCCGCCGGTGTGGAACCAGCGCACCCCCTCTTCGCCGAACAGCTTCTCCCAGTTCACTTCGCCGGGGCGGATCTGCGAAGCGGCCGAATGGCCGCGATCCGAGCAGCCAAGCGCGGCGCGCACGCCGAAGCCCTTCTCGGTGAAGTTGAGGCCGACGCGGGTGTTGCGGCCCAGCCCGTCGAACTCGCGCCAGATCAGGTGCGACGTGTCGACGCCGCCCTGCCACATCAGGTCCTGGACCAGCCAGCCGAGATCGTTGACCGGCAGCGCGGTGACCGCGGTGGCGCGCTTGCCCCAGCACTTGCGCATCGCGCGCGCGACATTGTACTCGCCGCCGCCCTCCCACACCTGGAACGAGCGCGCGTTGCGCACGCGGCCGAAACCGGGATCGAAGCGCAGCATCACCTCGCCGAACGAGGCGCAGTCCCACTTCGTCTCGGCGGCCGGGCGGATGTTGAGAATTTCGCCGATCATCTCACTTCCCCCGGATCTTGCGGATCAGCGCGATCGTCTCGCGCACTTTCTTCTCGACGCCGGAATAGTCCTTGGCGGCGAGCAGTTCCTTGGTGATCAGGTTCGAGCCGATGCCGACGCAGGCGACGCCCGCCTTGAACCATTGGGTCAGCGATTCCTCGGTGGCGTCGACGCCGCCGGTCGGCATGATGCGCGTCCATGGACAGGGGCCGAGCATCGCCTTGACGAACTCCGGCCCGCCGACCGAGCCGCCGGGGAAGACCTTGACGATCTCGCAGCCGAGCTCCTCGGCGTGGCCGATCTCGGTCGCCGAGCCGCAGCCCGGGCTGTAGGGGATCTTGCGGCGGTTGCAGAGCTTGGCGACGTCGGGGTTGGTGAGCGGGCCGACGACGAACTTGGCGCCGTTGGCGATGAAGACGCCGGCGGTCGGCGCGTCGACCACCGAGCCGACCCCCATGATCACGCTCGGGTCGGCCTTGGCGAAGTGGCGCGTCACCTCGAAAAATACATGTGCGGCGAACTCGCCCCGGTTGGTGAACTCGATGCACTTCGCGCCGCCGTTGGCGCAGGCCTGGATGACCTTTGTGCAGACCTCGACGTCGGGATGATAGAAAACAGGAATCACCCCCTGGTCGATCATCGTCGACAGAACGCTCATGCGATCGACGGGCATGGCTTGTTTCTCCTCTTCAATCGGCGCTTGACGTCAATCGCCCACTTCATCGCGCCGCGATCGCCACCGCCACGCCGGCGATGACGCCGGCGGCGGCGCGCTGGGCGAAGCGCATCGCCTTGGACGACCGCAGCAAACTGCGCGCGCGGTCGGCGGCGAGCGCATAGGCGGCGAGCGTCGCCGATAGAACCGCCACCGCTATCGCCGCGATCGTCGCGAAGATCGTCGGCGTCAGGGCGTCGAGATCGACGACCAGCGGCATGATCGACAGAAAGAAGATGATCACCTTCGGGTTGCCGAGCGTCAGCGACAGCGAACCGAAAAAGGCGCGCCAGCCGCGCGTCGCCTGCGGCGGCGCTGTCGTCTCGCTCCCGGCGATGAAGGACGAGCGCGCCATCCCCCAGGCAATATAAATCAGATATGCGGCGCCGGCGAAGCGAAGCGCGATAAAGGCGCCGGCGAACAGGTGAGCAATTGCGGCGAGGCCGGTGGCGGCGATGGCCAGCCAGATCAGATCGCCAACGACGTAGCCAAGGATGAACGGCGCGACGCCGTTCAGGCCGTGGCCGAGCACCCGCGCCACCAGCGCCGCCACGCCCGGGCCAGGCGTCGCCACGGCGGCGAAATAGACTGCGGCGAACAGCAGCAGCGACGAAATCGACACGCGCGCCTCCTCGGAACGGCCCGCGCGGCCGCTAGCTCTCGGCGGACATCAACACCGGCGCTTCGCAGGCGGTCAAGCGCCAAAGCTTCGCTGGCATGTTAGCGCCGATCGAGGCTTCGTCGCAAGGCGCGGAGCCGTCATTCGCAGCGCCGAGGGAGATGGGCGAATGTGCGGCGTTAGGCCGCGTCGCGGGCCGATCGCGGCAGGGTTAAGCCGATAGTCGGCAAGGATGCGCTTTTGCATCCTTGCAAACGAATGAGACGCTCCATGAGCGACACCAAGATCTCACGCTCGAAGACGTTCTCCCGTCGCGCTTTGTTGAGCGCTTGCGGCGCCGCCCCGGCGCTTCTGGCCGTCGGCGCTTTCGCCGCGCCGCCGAAGGTGTCGCAGGCCAGCGTCGCCTTCCTCGACGCGCCGCGCGGCGACAAGAAATGCGGCAATTGCCGGCTGTTCCAGACGCCTTCGTCTTGCCTCGACGTCCTGGGCCCGATCACCGAGCATTGCAGCTGCCGCATCTGGCTGCCGCCTCTCGCCTGAATGGCGAAGCGCGCGTCAGAGTGCCGAAGCCGCGCGCGCCGCGGCGCGACGGCGGCTGACCGTCCCATGTCCGTTTTGGCCGTCGACTCCATGACCGGCATCCCGTAACCGGCGCCCAAGAACGGGCCGCAACGGCCTGCCGGAGGGGTGTCATGACGCTATTCGCCAAGATCGGCGCAGCTTTGCTCGCCGCCATGCTCGCCGGCGCGGTCGCCGCCGGCCCGGCGCTCGCCGACGAAGCGTCCGCCAACGCCGCTAATGACGCAACGGCGCGGCTCAACGCCGTCACCGCAAAATTCAATGCCTATGTCGACTTTCTCAACCGCACCCTGCGCGCCTCCGAATCGCTCGACCGCTACAAGAGCTGGGTCAATTGGGCGACGGGCCCGACCGGGCGCGAGCGCATCATTTACGGCCTCTACGAGGTTTACGACACCACGGCCGAAGCCGCCAAAGCGACCGCCGCCACGAGTGCGGAGCCATTGACGCCCGAGCTCGACGCGGCGATGCGCGACTACATCGCCGCCAACGCCGCTTTGGGGCCGATCCTCAACGAGGCCAACGGCTACTACGAGCGCGCCGACTACAAGGTCGACAAGATGGCCGAAGGCAAGGCGCTCCACGTTCGGATCGCCGCCGCCGCCGGCCCGTTCCTCGCCGCGCGCGCTCGTGTCGACGCCCTCATCCGCGACGCGAAGGACAGGGTCGACTTCGAACGCCTCGCCTCGATCGAGAAGGAAGAAGGTCGATCGGCGCGCTGGCACGTCGCCAATGTAATGCTGCGCGCCCAGCGGGTGATGGACCTCATGCCGAGTCAAGCCAGGCCGGTCGTCAACCTCGATGCATTCCACGCCGCGATGGCTGACTACGGCGCGGCGGTCAAAGACATGGACGCCTACGGCGCCGGCCATCCCAACACGTTCTTCGTTTTCGCCTCCGAGCCGCGCTCGCTGTTGGGCAAGCTGCGCGACTTCCAGGAGGCGGTCGACGGCCTCAAAGGCGACGCACGCCGCGCCGGCGGCGACCAAATCACCTGGATCGTCAATGACTACAATATGATGGTGACGACGTCGCAGACCGCCACCCAGTTCAATCACTGACGCAGCGCGCCCGTTGGCGCAGACGCGGCAGGCGGGCGCGCATTTGTCTCACATCGGGCAACCGACCATTAACTCTGTTCTTACGGTTACACTCTAGCTTGCGACGTAGTTTCCGTTGCGAGAGCACATGCCCGTCCTGACCGCCGCCAACCTCGTCCGACTCCCGCGCGAGGTCGACGTTCCGACGGCGCCGGCGGCGAGGCCCGACGTCCCGACCAAGGCGCTGTTCGTCACCCCGGAATCTACCGACTTTCTCCAGGCCGGCGGCCTCGGCGAAGTCTCGTCGGCGCTTCCGCGCGCGCTGCGGCCCGGTTGCGACGCGCGCGTGCTCATCCCAGCCTATCGTCCGGCGCTGCGCGACGTCGCGGCGATCGACATCGTCGCTCATTTACCCGGCGCCGGCGCCATCCCGCCCTGTTCGATCGGCGCGCTGACCCTGGCTGACGGCCTCGTCGTTTACCTCGTCTTGTGCTCCGAACTCTACGATCGCGACGGCTCGCCCTACGCCAATTCCGCCGGCGACGAATTCGCCGACAATGCGATCCGCTTTGCGCGGCTGAGCCTCGCCGCCGCCGAACTGGCGACGCGCGGCCTCAACGGCTGGCGGCCCGACGTCCTCCATCTCAATGACTGGCCGACCGCGCTCGCCGCCGGCTATCTGCGCTGGCGCGGCGGCAAGACCCCGACGGTGCTGACGATCCACAATCTCGCCCACCAGGGACAGTTCGACGCGTCGCGGCTCGACGACCTCGCGATCCCGAAGTCCGCTTTCCGCCTCGACGGCGTGGAGTTCTATGGCCGCGTCTCTTTCCTCAAGGCGGGGATCGTCTACGCCGACCATGTCACCACCGTCTGCGCGACCTACGCCGAGGAAATTGCTCGCCCCGAGTTCGGCTGCGGCCTCAACGGGCTGCTCGCCGAACGGGCGAACGAGGGCCGGCTGACCGGAATTCGCAACGGCGTCGACGCGAGCTGGGACCCGCGCGCCGACCGCCGCAACCCCTATCGCTTCGACGCCCACCGGTGGAAGGAGCGCTACGCCGACTACGTGCGCGGCGCCTTCGGCCTCAGCCTCTCCGCCGGTCCGCTGTTCGCCTTCGTCGCGCGTCTCGTCCACCAAAAGGGTTTCGACCTGGTGCTCGAGGCGAGCGAGACCATCGTCGCGCGCGGCGGCCAGATCGTCATCGTTGGCCGCGGCGAGCCGGAATACGAACGCGGCGCTGCGGAGCTCGCGCGCCGCTATCCGCACGCGGTCGGCGCGCGCATCGGCTTCGACGCAGAAGAGGCGCGCGCTGTTTTCGCCGGCGCCGATTTCCTGCTGATGCCCTCGCGCTACGAGCCGTGCGGCCTCAGCCAAATGTACGCGCAGCGGTTCGGCGCGTTGCCGATCGGCCATCGCACCGGCGGCCTCGCCGAAACGATCGAAACGGGGCGCACCGGCTTCTTGTTCGAGCGGCTCGACATCGCCGCGTTCGACGACGCGATTGACGACGCCTTCGCCGTGTTCGAGGCCCCGCTTGAGCTGCAGACGATGCGCCGCGCGGCGATGGCCAAGGACTTCAGCTGGGCGGACTCGGCGCTCGCCTACGGCGCCCTCTACCGCAAGCTCGGCGAAGCGCGGCGCGCCGAAGCGAAGTCCGCGACGGAGGCGCCGGCGCCCCGCCCCGCGACCAAACGCGCCGCGCCGCGCGTCATCGACGAGGACTTTACGGCCGCGGCGTCGCGCGCCGACGCCCGCGCACTGCAACGACTCGCAGCCGCCGCCATGACGATCCGGCGGCGAACGCCGCGCGGCTGAGCAGGCGCAGTCGTCGTCGCGCGGCGCGCGATCGGTCGCGCCTGCGCGCAATCTTCGAAGAGGCCTGTGTCCGTCGCGGCGATGACGGCGGAGGAGGCGGACTGGCTCGGCCGCCGACTCGTCCCGTAATCTTGTCAGCGGGCGCCAAACGGCGCCGGGGCGATGGGGGTGACTTTGGCGACGATCAGGCTGGCGAAGCTGCGCACAGCGCCGCTCGGGACGATGGCGTTGCTGGCGCTCGCCACTGCGCTTTACGTCGCGCTGCTCGTCACAAGCGCCGCGCCGCTCGAGGGCGGCGAGGCAAGCTATTCGCAGGCATGGGGCGCGTTGCTGCTGACCGTCTGGCTGTGGGTCGTGCTCGCGCTGGCGCTGGTCGTCGGCGCGGCCATGGGGCGCATGCCGCTCGCCGCCGGGATCGCGGCGCTGCTGCTGCATCCCATCTCCGGAATCGCAGCCTTCGTCGCGATCGACGCCGTTTCACGCCATGTCCAAGGCGCGCTCGGCGTCGTCGCGCTGCTGCCGCTGCTCATCGCATTCTACGCCCTGTGGGCGCGCCTGCCCTCGCTCAACGCCAGCGCGCCGGCGGGAGTCGTCAGCGTCGCCGTCTGGGGGGCGGTCGCGCTGCTCTCCGCCGCCGCGTTCGCCACCGGCCTTTGATGCGCGCTGAGGCGAACCGCCAAGCTCAGCCGTGCATCGCTTCGAGATCCGGCAGCAGGACGACGCTCTCCTGCTCGTTGGGGTCGGTGCGCGCGACGACCGCGACGCAGGTCTCAGACGCGCTCATGTTGTAGGGAAGGTGCGGAACATTGGCGGGGATGTAAACGAAGTCGCCGGCGCGGCAGACGAAGTGCTTCTCGAGCCGCTCGCCGTACCAAGTCCCCGCTTCGCCGCTCAGCACGTAGATCGCAGTTTCGTGGGCTTCGTGCTTGTGCGCCTTGGCTTTGGCGCCAGGCGGCATGGTGAGGATCTGCATATGCAGCGCTTTGGCGCCGACCGATTCGGCGGATATCGCCGCCGCGTAGGTGAAACCCTGCTTGCCGACGAACGACTCGCCAGCGCGGACGACGGCGCAGTCGGGCGAAAAGGCGGATACGGCTTGGGGCTTGTTCATCGCAGGCTCCGAGTTGCGGATCGGGGCCAGTCTAGAACGAGAACAGGTCCGGAGCGATGAGGACGCGTTGTTCCCGCCGAAGCGCTCGGCCGCCTTCTCCCGCAGCCCGGCGAGCGAGAGCCCCTTCTCCCGAGGGCAGGAGAAGGGGAAACCGCTTCACACCCGGCGCCGCCCTATGCGGCCAAACGTAGAACCGTCGCCACGCCCGCCCGATCGAGCTTGACGAAATTGCCGACCGTGTGGGCGTCGCCGTCGGTGCACTTGCGGGCCATTTCGTCGATCCGATCGCCGCTGACGCCGAGCCCGCCGAGCGTCGTGGCGAGACCGAGCGACTGGTAGAACGCCTCCATCCGGGCGATCCCTTCGCGCGCCGTCGCCTCGCGATCGAAGATATCGAGTTCGACGTTCCACACTCGGACCGCCCATTGCACGAAGCGGTCGAGGTCGTGCTTGAGCACGTGCCGCATCCACGCCGGGAAGACGACGGCGAGGCCGGCGCCGTGCGCGACGTCGTAGATGCCGCTGATCTCGTGTTCAATCATGTGCGAGGCCCAGTCGCCGACCCGGCCGGTGTTCAGCAGACCATTGTGGGCGATCGAGCCAGCCCACATGAACTCCGCCCACGCGTCGTAGTTCTTGGGGTTCTCTTTGATCTTCGGCGCAGTGGCGATGATCGTCTTCATCGTCGCCTCGATCATGCGGTCGGTGAAGGCGACGTGCCGTGTATTGGTGAAATAGCGCTCCATCAGATGCGACATGATGTCCATCGCGCCGCACGCCATCTGGAACGTCGGCAGGCTGAAGCACAGCTCGGGATTCATGATCGAGAAGCGCGGATAGATCGTCTCATTGTCGACGTAGCGCTTCAGATCGCCTTCTTCCTTGGTGATGACCGAGCTGAAACTCGTTTCGCTGCCCGCGGCGGGCAGCGTCAGCACGGTGCCAACCGGCAGCGTCGCGGTCGGCGCGCCGCGGCCAACGTAGAAGTCCCAGACGTCGTGGTCGATGACCACGCCCATCCCGATCGCCTTGGCCGAATCGATCACGCTGCCGCCGCCGACCGCCAGAACGAGGCCGAGCTTCTCCTGCTTGCAGATCCGCACGCCTTCGTGGACCAGGCTGAGGCGCGGGTTCGGCTTGACCCCGCCGAGTTCGACCCACTCGACGCCGGCGGCGCGCAGCGACGCCTTGATGCGATCGAGCAGACCGGAAGCGCGCACGCTGCCGCCGCCGAAGTGGAGCAGGATCCGCCTGGCGTAGGCGGCGGCTTCGGCGCCGACGCGGTTCTCGGTTTCGCGCCCGAACACGACCTTGGTCGGATTGCGGAAGTCAAAATTGTCCATTGTTTCCTCCTACTCGGATTGCGGGTTGACGATTTCAGGGTCGAGCGTGGTGCCGCGCAGGACGAGTCGCGGCTTCATCACGATCGTCTTCCGGCGCGGCGGCCGGCCGGCGATCAAGCGCAACAGCAACTCGGCGCTCGCGGCGCCCATTTCGCGCGCCGGCTGGGCGACGGTCGACAGCGGCGGGTCGAGCAAGCGGGCGAAGGGGATGTCGTCGTAGCCGAGCACCTCGACCTCGCCGGGCACCGACACGCCCGCCTGCCGCAACGCCTTGAGCGCCCCGAGCGCCGTCATGTCGTTGGCGGCGAACACCGCATTGAACCGCGTCCGGCCGTCGCGCGCGCGCAGCAGCGCGTCGACGAGCCGACAGCCGCGCTCCAGCGTGAAGTCGCCGTCGAGCACAGTCAACCGCTCGTGGCCGAGCCCCCATTCGCGCGCCAGCGCCTCAACGCTCTCGCGCCGTTCGACCGACTGCGATACGTCGGGCGGCCCACTGATGAAGGCGAGCCGACGGTCCTTGCGTCGGAACAGGAAGGTCATCGCCTCGCGCACGCCGTAGCGATTGTCGAGGAACACCCCGTGGCGCCGCGTCCGGCCGCCGATCGCCGAATCGAGCAGCACGACCGGAACGCCCTCGCCCTCGAGCAGCCGGACCTGCGCTTCGGCGTCGAAGCCGACCGAGTCGAGGATGACGTCATCGACCCGCTTGTCGATCAGGACGCGCACGTAGTCGCCTTGCTTGGCGGCGTCGCTGCCGGTGTTGCAGAGGAACAGACTGTAGCCGGCGGCGCTCAGCGCTTGTTCGACGCCGCTGACCAGCAGGGGATGGAAGGGATTGGTGACGTCGGGGACGATGAGTCCGATCGAGCGGCTTTCGCCAGTCTTGAGCCCGCGCGCCATCGCCGAGGGCTGGAAACCTGTCGCGTCGAGGATCGCCCGGATACGCGCGCGCGTCTGCGCGCCGACTCCTTCGGCGCGGTCATTGAGCACCCGCGACACCGTAGCTTTGGAAACCCCAGCCCGAGCGGCGATATCGACGATCGTTAGCTTGCCCATCACGACGCTGCAAGGAAGAAACCGGTTTACGAAACCGGTTTCTCACTCCTACACAATCGAATCCAGGCTCGCAAGCGCCGCGTTTGGGGGAGTTTCGTTTTCCGAGCGGGCGGATCTCTATCGCCACGTCGTTCTGTTCAAATTCTGGGGGGTCCGCTTCCGCCGAGACGGTCGCAGGAATCGAGACGGCGTTTCGCGCCGGGTTGCTCTCGGCGAAGGGTTTTGAATGGGGCCGCAACTCCAACCGCGAGGCGCTGAACGACGGCTCTCCCGACGGCTTCATCGTCTCGCTCGCCGGGCCGGAGGGACGCGACCATTGCTTGTCGCACCGCGATCCCCTCGCATTCTGCAAGCGCTGGCTCGACCCCAATCTCGAGCAGGCGTGTGTGGTCGATTTCGCCGCCAACGCCAGAAGCGTTGCGCGTTCGCGCGCGGCTTCAGATGCTGACGGTTCGCCGTCGCGTCACCCCAACGTGTCGCGCACGATGCGCATCAGCACACGCGCCGCGACGGGAACGAGCTCGTCGGGGAAATCGTAGTCGGCGTTGTGCAGGCTCGGATGGCTTTCGCCGGCGCCGAGCAGAAACAAAGCCGAGGGCGCCTCGGCGGAAAAGCGGCCGAAGTCCTCGGAGGGCCGCATCGGCTTGCCGACGCTCCACTTCACCCCCTCGGCGCCGAGCGCGCTGACGACTTTCTCCACCGCCGCCGGAGCGTTGACGGCGGAATCGAAGGCGTCGCGATAGGCGATCTCGACCTCGAGCCCATCGGCGATCGCGGCGTCGCGGACGAGGGTCTCGGCGCGTTCGAGCAGCGACGCCATCGCCGCGTCGGTGACCGTGCGCAAGGTCGCCCACAACTCGCCGCGGCCTGGCGCGACGCCGAACGAATGCGCGCCCAATTCGACATGGGTGATCGTCACTAGGCTGTAGCCTTCGTCGATCGCTCCGCCGCGTCCGAGCGCGGTCAGCTCCGGCATCAGCCGCGCCAGCGCGCGCATCGGCGAGACGCCGGCTTCGGGCGACGAAGCGTGCGCGGTCTTGCCGTTGAAGATCGCGCGCAGGCCGCGCGAGGCGCAGGCGGCGGGTCCGGTGGCGATCGCCGCCTCGGCCCGCGGCATCCCCGGCATGTTGTGCCAGGCGAAAACGAAATCGGGCTGAATCGACGCAAAATTCGGATCGACGATCACCGCCTCCGCCCCCGAGCCGGTCTCCTCCGCCGGCTGGAACAGCAGAACGACGCGACCCCGCTTCGGCCGCGCGCGCGACAGTCCGAGCCCAAGCGCGACGAGCGCCGCCATATGGCCGTCGTGGCCGCAAAGATGCGCCTTGCCGAGCGTCCGCGAGCGATACGGCGCGGAGGACACTTCGTCGATCGGCAGCGCGTCGAGTTCGGCGCGGAACATCACGGTCGGCCCGGTCGCCGCGCCGTCGTAGACCGCGGCGAGCCCATGTCCGCCGAGATTGTCGATCACCCGATCGGGCCGCGTCCGCTGCAGGAATGCGCGCACCGCCTCGGCCGTGTCGCGCTCCTCTCCCGAAAGCTCCGGGCGCTCATGCAGGCGCCGGCGAAATACGACAAGCTCGGCCGTATCCGAGTCGGAAAGAAACATGGCGAAATCCTCGGCGCCGCCGATGTCGCGCCCACGCGGGCGCGCGCCAAACCGGGCGCGGCGGCGACGCCGAGTGTAGGCCAGGGCGAGGCTCGCGCCTACGCCGCCCGTCGTCGCAGCCCCTTGCCGGCGCGCTCGCCAACCGCGCCGGCGGAGCTTTCGCGTCGTTTGCCGCCCGATTCGCCAGCGCCCCCGCGAAAGCCAGGGGCCCGCGAAGCGCGCGTCGTCAGACGGCGGCGACTACCCCGCCGCCTTCTCGGCCTCGCGCGCCGCCTTCGTCGCGGCGGTCCACCAGCGCAGATTGTCGAACAGCTCCTTGGTGAAGGAGACATAGGTCGGCAGGATGTCGTCCCAGGTCTTCTGGCCGAACAACACCGCCATGAAGTCGGCGCCGCCGATATGGACGGCGTGGCGCACCGGCGCCGCCTGTAGCTCGACGACGATGTTGCGCAGGTGTTCGACCGCGCGCGCGCCGCCGAGCGAACCGTAGCCGACGAAGGCGACGGCCTTCTTGACGAACGGCTTGTAGGCCCAGTCGATGGCGTTCTTGAGCGCGCAGGGAACCGAGT
>Ga0224559_1001133_pt1 | contig 15187 bp, 16 predicted proteins | sample 714S33034metaG_FD_180676 | JGI IMG/M metagenome (GOLD analysis project Ga0224559, IMG submission 180676) | Peat soil microbial communities from Stordalen Mire, Sweden - 717 S3 30-34 | ecosystem: Environmental > Terrestrial > Soil > Wetlands > Peat | place: Sweden: Norrbotten County, Stordalen... | reverse complement strand
CTGCGCGCTGGCGGGCTGGCAGAAACGGGGCTCGGCGCTGGTGACGATTGGCATGGTCGGGCTGGCGTTGATTGCGGTGCGGCGCCGGAGGTGGAAAAGGCGTCCTCCCGGATCGGGCGGGCTCGCGCTTCTAATTGTGGGCGGCACGCTCGCCGCATCGGCTGGCCAGGCGCGCGCCCAGGCTGTCTACCCCGAACGAACCTCCTACGGCGATCTCGAAGACAGCGAGCCGTGGAACGGAAGCCCGCGCGAGTTCGCCATCGAGGCGCGTTTTGGGCTGTACACGCCCAACGTCGATTCCGAGTTCAGCGGCCAACCCCCGCCGCCGGGCAGCAAAACGCCGCCGCAGCCCAACGCCTTGGTCTTCGGTACCCAGAAGCGCCCCATGTGGCAGTTCGAATTCGACTGGGAGTTCCTGCATGAATTCGGCACGCTTTCGATCGGAGGCTCTATCGGCTACTACAAGGAAAACGGCTCCGCGTGCAATCTCTCCGACTGGTCACCCACGAACTGCACCCGTTCCTCGGCCGACAACACGGCCCTGCGCCTTATTCCGCTCGCGGCGCTGCTCATCTACCGCATGGACGAAGCCTCCGAGCAATGGCACATCCCGATCGTGCCCTACGGAAAGATCGGGCTCAACTACACCATCTGGACCGTCACCGACGGCAACGGCAATGTGCCGAACTATGCTGGGGGCGGCCATGGCCAGGGCGGAACCCCGGGCTGGCAAGCGGCGGTGGGCCTGTCGCTGTGCCTCGATTTTCTCGATCCAGGCGCGGCGCGCGGCTTCGACGCGGACTCGGGCGTGAACCACAGCTACGCCTTCTTCGAGCTGGACCACATCGACGGCTCCGGCCTCTACCGCAAGGACGTTCTACGCGTGGGCGACAATACCTGGTTCACCGGCCTGATGTTCGAATTCTAGGCGCGATGGAAGCGCAACCGCGCACGCTTCGCCTGGTCGTCGAATACGACGGAACCGACTTCGCCGGGTGGCAAAGGCAAGATGGCCAGCGCACGGTGCAGGGCTGCTTGGAAGCGGCCTTCTTGGCCATGACCGGCCAGGCGGTCTTCGTGCGCGGGGCCGGGCGCACCGACGCAGGCGTGCACGCGGACGGGCAAGTGGCCAGCGTGACCGTCACCTCGCGCATTCCCGTGCTCGGCTTTCTGCGCGGCCTCAATACGCACTTGCCGTCGCAGATCGCGGTGCTGGAAGTCGCCGACGTGCCCGCCAGCTTCGACGCCCGCCACAGCGCGCGCGGCAAGATCTACCGTTACCAAATCTGGAACCATCCTGTGCGCTCGCCCCGCCACGCGCGCGACTCCTGGCATGTCTACGACCCGCTCGACGCGCACGGCATGCGCGCCGCCGCCGCCCTGCTGGTGGGCGAGCACGACTTCCGCGCCTTTCGCTCGTCCGACTGCGACCGCAAAAACACCGTGCGCATCCTGCGCCGCTTCGAGGTGCGCCGCGACGGTGTCCTCATTTCGATCGACGTCGAGGGCACGGCCTTCCTGCGCAACATGGTCCGCATCCTGGCCGGCACCTTGGTCGCGGTCGGCAAAGGCAAGATGCCCCCCGACCACGTGACATCGCTGCTCGAAAGCGGCGACCGCACCCAAGCCGGCGTGACCGCGCCAGCGTGCGGGCTGACGTTGGTGAAGGTGATTTACTAGTTTCCCGCCAGCATCGCCTCGACCACGCCGCGCACGCGATCGTTCAGATTCGCGCGCTCTTCGTCGCTTAGGCCCTGGGTGGAAATGGGTTCGCCGATGATAACGGTGATCGAACCGCTGCGCAGAAGCAGGCTTTTGCGCGGCATCAGGGCGCGGCTGCCACGAATCGCCACAGGTACGATGGGAACGCCGGCCTTCACGGCCAGGTGAAAGCCACCCTTCTTGAAGGGGCCCAGGCTGCCGTCGCGGGTGCGCGTGCCCTCGGGGAAGATGAGCACGGACTCGCCCCTGCGGATGCGCTCGCCGGCCTCGACGATGCTCCGCCGCGCGGCCACGGCGTTCTTGCGGTCGATGAAGATGAAGCGGCCCGCCCACATCGCCCACCCGAAGAGCGGGATACGCGCCAGCTGTTTCTTGGCGATCATGCGCAGGCGCCGTGGAATGGCCACGAACATGGCCCAGATGTCCAGCGACGAGGCGTGGTTGGCCATGAACACGTAAGGCTGGTCGGGGATCAGCGTAGCGCGATTCTCGACCACGATCTCGACGCCCGAAAAGGACGTGACCCATCCCGACCAGGCGCGCGCCAGATCGAGCACGCGATCGCCGCTGCGGTCGAAGAGACGCAGCACCAAACCGCAGAGGCTCCCCAGGATGGTCGCCACCGCGATAAACAGAACCGTTGCAAGTGCTCTCAGGAAAGACACAAGGGACATGGTATCCTCCTTGCGTGGATTTCCGGAAGAGCTACTACATCCTTCCGAACCTCTTCACACTTTCGTCCGTTCTGTGTGGGTTCGCTTCTCTCGCGCTGAGTGCCTCGGGCCGCAGCGGGGAAGATCTCTATCTTGCGGCCCTGGCCATCTGCTTCGGCCTGTTTTTCGACACGTTCGATGGCCGCGTCGCACGCATGACCAAGACACAGACCGACCTTGGCCGCGACCTTGACTCGCTGGCCGACGTGATCACATTCGGCGCGGCGCCGGCCCTGCTGGTGTACAAGTGGGGGCTGACCGACTTCGGCCACACTGGAATCTTCGTTGCCGGCCTCTTCGTGTGCGCGGGTGCCATGCGCCTGGCTCGTTTCAACGTGCTCTCCCGGCGCGACGAGGCCGCCGGGCACAAGAAACCAACGAAATTCACGCTCGGCTTGCCCATCCCGCCGGCCGCCAGCGTGCTTGTGTTCATGGTCATCGTCGATCACAACGCGGGCGAATATCAGTTCATCAGCGAAAGCTCCACGGCGATCATCGTGCTCGTGCTGTCGTTCCTGATGGTTTCGCGCGTTCGTTTCCGCTCGTTCAAGGAGCTGCGACTGAGCCTGAAAACCGTCGGGGTCGTCCTTCTGGTCGTCGGCGCCTGCGCCTCGTGGGTCGTGGCGGGCTTCGCCAAGGCCTTTATCTTCTTGTTCTTGGTGCTCGCCTACATCGTGCTCGGACTGGCCGAAGAGGTCTTCTTCTATCGGCGGCGGCGCGCCCAGGAACGAAGTGCGAAGCAAGCGGCGATGGCCGAAGTACCCGCCATTCCCGACGAGGAAGTGCTGCGCGAACTCGGCGCCTTCGACGAGGAAGAGCAGCCGGGCAATGAGGAGAATCTGCCGCGCAACGAAGGCGCGAGCGCGCAACACGAACAACCCGCGCCCGCCCCGGGCACGTCCCGCTAGCCCAAGGCTGCTACTTCTTCGCCACCGTCGGCGGCAGCGCCTTCAAGGCAGCCACGCGCGGCCGGATGGCCTCGATGTAGGCGGCGCGATTCGCCGGGCCTGCCTCGCGCTGCACGGGCAGCGAAGCGGGGTCGATGAACTTGCCATTCTTGACCACGCTGAAGTGCAAGTGCGGCCCGGTGGAAAGTCCGGTGGTGCCAACAAAGCCGATGACTTCCTTCTGCTGAACCTGCTGCCCGGGACGCAACCCCTTGGCGAATCGGGACAAGTGGTAGTAGCGGGTTTGCAGGCCGCTCGGGTGCGCGAGGACAATGGTGTTGCCCGAACCCCGCATCATCTCGGCTTGCACGACCTTGCCGCTGGCCGGCGCCCACACCGGCGTGCCAACCGGCGCGGCGTAGTCGACGCCCAGGTGCGCCTTCACGGTGTGCAGGATGGGATGGAAGCGCTTGAGGTCGAATTTCGAGCTGATGCGCACGAAACGCAGCGGTGTCTTGAGCATGCTCTTGGCGAGCGCCTGTCCCTTTTCGTCGTAGTAGCGGCCGCGCCCACGCTCGCCGCCCGGATTCCAGTAGAAGCCGCGAAAGGTTCCGGTCTTGCCGCTGTACTCGGCCGCGAGCAGCTTGCCGTACTTGTAGAACTGGCCGCCCAAGTATTGCTTCTCGACCACGACCTTCCAGGTGTCGCCGGGGTGGGTATCCGTGTAGAAGTTGATGTCCCAGGCGAACAAGTCGACCATCAGGCTGACCAGCGCGCCCGACTCGCCCGCCTTGTAGGCGGATTCGTAGAGCGACGACTCGACGGCGCCGCAGGCCTGTGCGGTGGAGATTTCGAGCGGCTTTTCCTGCTTCTTGGCCTGCCAGTTTCCGTCGGGCTTGAGCGTGACGATGTAGCGGAGCACGGGCGTGGGCAGGTATTCGAAGCTCGTCGGCGTGCCTTCGTCGTCGCGGTCGACTTGGTACTTTTCGCCAGCGCGAATCAGTTTGGGATCCACCAGCTTGGCCAGTGCCGCGGTCACGCCCAAGGCGGCGGCGCCAGCGAAACCCTCGCGCGCCAGCACCGAGCTGAGCGTATCGGTCGGTCCAATCTGTCCCTGCAAGGTCCCGTCATCGGTGTTCGCCGCGCTCGCCGAGGGCTGGACCTGCTTGCGCGCCTTTTTCTCGTCGTACGCCGCGCCCAGCAGCGACGGCGGAATCGAGTCCGACAGCGCCTCTTGTCGGCTGTCGGCCAGCGTCTTACTGGTCGAAACCGGCTTCATCAGGTTCTTGACCGAGGTGTCGTGCCTGAGAAAGAAGTAGTAAATGTTGACGCTGGTCAGCACGACCAGCAGTCCCGCGAGACCGAGGGAGCCGCGCAACTGCTGTGGTCGACGCCTCTTGCGTCTTGGAACCAACGAACGAGCCACCCCCTATAACCACCACACCGACGAGACAACGTCAACATTGAGATTCTAGACTCGGCCCTCGCGCTCGATGAACTGGAGGAGGGCGTGGCCTTTGTCGCGTACCTTCTTCTTGAGGTCGGCGTGCTGACGGCGCTCCTCCCACAACTCCTCGGTGATTTGGAGGGCGGTCAGAATCGCCAGGGATTGCGTGTCCGCCGCGCGCGTCTGCTTCTGCAACTCGCGCAGGTGCTTGTCCACGTGCGCGGCCATTTCGCGAACCACACGGTCGTCTTCGTCGCTGCGTAGGGTGAAACGATGGCCGGCGATGGTGACGTTGACTGGATTCTTCATGCGTGCCCCAAGACCGACTCTACCTCTGGCGGGCACCGCCGTCTCGGGTTCTGCGCGGAATTGACGTTGACATGGAAACCCTGGGAGGGTTGGCTACGCACTCGGCTCCAACCCGCCACCCAACCCGCCGCTCGCTCCGCTCGGCCTCGCCAAACCTTCCCGCGCTTGGCTCCGCCGGGCAAAGCCCGGCTACGCCGACGCGGCTAGGCTTCACCGCTGTGCGCGGCGTAGGCACCGCTGGCCAGGGCCGAAAGACCGAGCGCGGAGAGAACCATGCGATCCTCGAGGCTGACACCGATAAACTTGATGCCCATGCCTCCGATGCTGGGAGTTTCATTCACCCAGCGCACCTCGCCGCGTAGTTCCAGCGGCTGGTCGCGCCAGGGAACGTCGATGGAAACGCGCACGATTTCCCCGGTGCTGTCGAGGTAGTCCGAACAGAAGAAGAGCCCGTCGGGACTCAAGTCCGTAACCATGCCCTCGACGACCAGCCGCTCGCTGACGTACCTGGCTGAAACCTGCACCTTGGCGCGAGCGGAGCGCCTCGATTCCGTACGATCCTCAAGGTATGTCGTCATATTTCAAAAATCCCCATCTCGGCGAGCGAACATTTAACCGCATCGTTGAACGTGTCAACCTCTGACCTGCCTACCCTACCCTCTCCATCGCGCTTCGCCAGTTCCTCGACATCGCAACGCGTTTCACAATCCGCGTCGGGCGACGGCGGTTTTTTCCTAACCACGTCGTGACCCGTGCTACAACTTGCGCCCCGGCCAGTCCGCCGGGCATCAAACTAGCTTTTCCGCCCTCACGGGCCCATAGCTCAATTGGCAGAGCTGCGGACTTTTAATCCGTAGGTCGCAGGTTCAATTCCTGCTGGGCCCACAGCCCCCGAGCCTACGAAAAACTGAATAAGACCCTATCGTCTAGTCCGGCCCAGGACAATGGCCCTTCAAGCCATGAACACGGGTTCGAATCCCGTTGGGGTCGCTATCTAACTACGTGATTCGACTAGGCTATGACCTTGGTTGGATCCTACGGTGCCGTCAGAGTGCCGCTGGCTCGGTACGATCTCCAGCCTCTCAATCCAGTTGTTCCCCGAGCCCGGAGCAAGGTGCGCGTACCTCATCGTCATCGTGATCGACGAGTGCCCCAACCACGCCTGCACCTGCGTAATGGGGACGCCGACGATCACCGCCTGCGACGCAAAAGTGTGCCGCAGATCGTGCCAGCGAACGCGCCGCAACCCCGCCCTCCGAATCACCGCCCACAGGTGCTCGTGCAGCTGATCGATGGTCAGAGGCGATCCATCCATCGTGCTGAACACCAGCCGTCCCCGCAGATGCTTCACCTTCCGCAACGTAGCCTCCAGCCCCGCCGTCATTGGCACCTTGCGGATCCGCCCGCTCTTCGTCGGCCCGACCACCCCGCGGGTCGACGATCGGCGGAACACCACCTCATGGCGGTGCCAGTCGATATCGCCCCACTCGAACGCGATTTGTTCGCCTGCTCGCGCCCCGGTACGAACCGCGAACATCAACAAAGCTCGCTCTTCCTCTCCTCTACACGCCGCAAACAGCAGCCTCTCGGTCTCCTCGTGCGTGTAGAAGTCCCTCTGCGACTCGGGCACTTTCACCTTCGGTAGCTCCGGAATGGTCGAGATCTCCTTCCACTCCACCGCCGAGGCAAGAATTCGCCTCAGCGTAGCCCGGACGTTCTTGATGGTCTTCTCGGATCGAACGCGCCCGCTCGCCTTCGCCTGACGAAGGTGAGCAAAGAAACGTGCGACGAGTTCGCCATCAATCTGGTCCATCCGGTACCGTCCAAAGAACGGAATCAGGTGAATCGTGCAATGGCTTGTCTTCTCCTCGGTCGTCGATTGCCGGTTGCCGGCCGAGGCCGGGTAGGTCGCCAGCCATCGATCAGTCACAAATTCTTTGAAGTTCGCTGACTCCTTTCGTCCGAATGTCCCGGCGAGTAGTGAGGCACGAACGTCGCGTTCGTACTGCTCTGCTCCGCGTCGGTTAGAAACCGGCGAGATACGTCGGATGCGTTCCCGTCGGCCGTCTGCGTGCCGGAAGTCGACATCGACTGTCCAGCTCTCGTTCACCGCCCCCGAGATCGGGTCGCGGTAGTGTCTGCGCCTAACGCTCATGTTTCGAGCTCCTTCCAGAGGAGCGAGAGGCGCAACCTTGGCCGTCACGGAGCCATTCTAGCACGACGTCTCTGTCGAACCGGAGCTGCCGCCCGAACAGGCGGACTCCTGGAATCTGATGGTCACGGACCATCTTGTAGATGACCCGGCGATCAACGCGCATGATCTCCGCCAACTCGGCAGCGGTCAGCACCGCGGGGTAGGCGGTACGCGGGTCGCTAGGCGCCGCTTCGGGCGGACTCGCAGCGCTCAGCTCGTTCGAGCCGGGTGTCTCGTCGTTGTATGTGGTGTGATCTTTCGACATCGCGTACCGCCTCCCTCGGGAGAACGGTTTGGATGTTTTCAGGAAAAGATCCGCGTAGGGCTCGTTTGGTGGAAGTATTATGTTTCGCGGCGTGTCTTGCGTGGACGGCCGGGCCTGCCGAATCCCCCGCCTTTCCTTGATCCCGTCAGCTTCTTGCGCCGGTTTGCCACCCGAGCGATCGCCGCCTCGTTGTTCTCGCCCGATTTCTCCCCATCGGGAACCATCTCGGCGATTTCCTTGTCGGAGTAGCAGCCTAGAAGCGACGCCGTGATCCGATCCAAATGATCCTGATCGTGTTTCTTTCCGGAACCTATCTTCGTCGTTTCGGCCAGCAGCACGTTGGCAATTGATTCACCAAGGTTCTTAATCGAATTCCGAGCCCTGATGAGGCTGTTGTGAACGCTAATTGCTTGTCGGAGAACGCCCCGACCGTCCTCGGAAAGAGCGCCGGCCACCGGACGCATCCCGTTGACCAGCACGCGCGTGGGTGGCAAGAGGTCGTTCACAATCTTCACCAGGCCATGATGGGCAGCCCTCGCGGCACGGATGTAGTCGAACACAACCGCGCCTCCAATGCCGGGGGCCCCCTTCTGGCAAGCCAGAAGCGCCTCGGCTAGGCTATACGGCTTGCAAGCCCGGGGTGGAACCTTGCACGGCTTCGGCGATATCCCCCTCACCTTGCCCTTTGGAACCTTGACCGGGGTCACGCCAAAATGCCGAACATGCCTAGATAGATGGTACGTGGCGGCAGTGACAGGCGTCGCCGCATATTCCGTAGGCACCGGATCCAAAGCGAGGAGTTCCTTGTACAGCCGGTCGGCCACATTGGGCAGGATAGTTTCGATCCACTCGTTGTTCTTCATGGTGTCCCCGTCGGTTCGTTCGCAGGGCGAAATCGATCAGCCTCACGGTCGGGTTTGTTCCACCGTCCGGTTGTGGACTATCTTGTCACGGGCGCGAGCGGGTGTCCGCGTGGTTTGCCCCCTGCGCGCAGCCACCAGGTCGCGCCCGTGCTGGCTCCGACTACGGCGCTGCCGCCCCGCCGCTTGATGTCGATGGATCCGCAGCGGCAGTGCCCGAGGCCGCGCCCTTCGGCACCACCTTGAACGCCTCGGCGAGCCTGACGAAGACCTTGCGCTCCTCGGCGTCGAACGGAACGTCCTTGGTCATGAACTCGTCGAACTGCGCCGCGGTGAGCGCGCCGACGAACAAGGTGAAGATTCGGGCCACCTTCTCCAGCTCAGGCGGCGGCTGCAAGGGTTGGTTCTCCTTCACGCGAGCGGCGGCCCAGGGCAGTAGATCCTTCTTGATCTTCGTCACCGCGAGATACGCGGTCTCATCCGTGAACCTCTCGGGCTTCTGTGCGCCCGGCTCCCCACCACCAGCCTTCGCAGGGTGTCGTGTGGCCTGGATCTCCTCGGCGATCCTGACCAGGTTGGCGAGCTGCTCGGGCTTGAGCACCCCCTGCAACCCCGCGACCTGCTCAGGCGTCATCGACTCGAAGACCGCGGCAAGCATCTCGTCCCGCGTGGTCGTCGCTCCCGGCGAGCCGTCTTTTCGAAGCAAGCGATCTGCGATGAGTGGGATCAGCGGGGCGATCCGTTCCTCACCCATCTTCATCCACATTTGTTCGCGATCGATCTTCGCAAGCTCGCGGTGCAGCTCGACCTCGGCCTCCTTGCGCTTGCCCTCCACAAGGACCTCGCGTTCGAGTTGCTTGCCCGAAAGCGCGGCCATCAATTCGACCTGGTCGAGCTGAAACTGCATCAGCTTCTCGATGGTCCGGTCTTTCGTCGCCATCCCTCTCTCATTCGAGGTCTGGATGTTCATGAACATCCCTGTCAGCATGCGGTAGGCTGCGTCTGCATGCCTCATGGCCATCGCCGCCAAGCCACGATGTGTGGCGGGCTCTGAGTCGATAGCTGCTCCGGGTTCTCCCGGGAGTAGTTGGTTCGGGAGGTATCTCAGACTCAAGCTACCCAGCTCGTGGCCCTCGGAATCGCGCGCCATAAGTACATAGTGTTGCGTACCGAGGCCCATCTGACTGGCATCCTCGCTGGCCTCGCCATCGATCGCGTCGACGAGATCCTGAAAATCGTCCCGCTCTGGAACATGTTCCACCTTCCATGTTCTCAGCAGCCGCCGGCCTTCGTCGACGGCGATTTGGAAAAGAGTGAATATGATCACCCCCGCGGGCGCGCCGGGGCCGAACACGACGGCCGTCATCCAGCGCTGAATTCGTTGAACATTGATTCCAATTCCAATCATGATCTTTCTCCTTGTTGAGGTTGCGGAACCGAAAAGTGTGGGCTTCGCATGCAAGGGGTATGTGGACACGCGCGCGCGCCGAAGTGTCCACCCACTGCCTGAATCCCTGGGATCCTCCCGTGGAAGAGCCATTCCGTGGCCGGCGGAAGCTGAGTTTGGCCATGCCTGGCTCGTGAAAAATCGCGGGCTTGAAGAGTCTGCTTGAACCCCTGGAAAAATGAACTGGAGGATCCCGTGGCAACTACATCAACCCTACTCACCCGGCGACAAGTCGCCGCGCTCCTCGGCGTGACCGAGGCCGAAGTCAAAACCCGCGACAACGTCACCTTCCACCCCACCAAGGCGGCGGACGGCTCATACCGCTACGATCCCCAAGAGGTGACCGCTGTTCTTCGCGGCGTCGCGGGCGGCGAACCCGGTGCCGAACCCAGTGGCGCCGTCTGCGGCGCGGCGTTCGAGCTTTTCAAAGACGGGAAGTCGCTTCCGGAGGCGGTTGTCGCCCTAAAACAAGTTCCTTCGGTGATCCGAGGGCTGCGCGCCGAATACGACGCGATGACCTCATGCCTGACCATGGGCCAGCCATCGATTGAAATGCTGGCGACGATTCTCCGGGCCCGGCCTCGGGACGAGGCGCATCTGGTCGAGCTGATTACGGCTCTCTCCGAGCGACTTGGTACGGAGTACCGTCGCGGCCACGAGGATGGAGTCACCGAGGCCACTGACCTAGGCGAGATCGTCGACCCGAGCACAGGCAAGAAGCGTCCGCTTGATCAGGAGGATATCGCCGCCGCGACGCGAAGCGGGGTGGCACGTTGGACAAGTCCGAGCAGCGACGCGAAAAGGGCTCCTGTCGGTGGGCCGCTAGTGGCAAGGAAGGTGTAGTGAAGAAGAACCTGCCCGCTCGATCACCTCCCCCTCCGCCGAGACCCGGCAAGCAACTGCCACGCGTGTCAGTCCGGCTCGTGTACGTGCTCGGGGAAGGTGTAGTAGGCCGCGTCCACGCAGACGGTCTTGAAGACCTCGGCGTACTCGGCCAGGCAGTTCTCCTCGAAGCGGGACTTCGCAAACTTGCCTCGGTAAAGGTAGCGGGACTTGTCGTACACCGTGCCCACCCAGCCGAGGTACTTCCACGACGACGTGCCCACGAATACGCCCTTGCTGGCCAGCCCCGCGAGCCGCTCTCGCAACTGCTCCCTGTCGAACGGCGTTGATTCCACGGTCGAAGTCTACGATGCTCTGGAGTCGCTCTCGCCAACGCGTTGGAACCAACCTGTCGCCAAAATGTGTCTCAGAGCTTGAAGCGAGGGCCAACGTGAACGAGGAGCGCCTGCGTCTGGCCCGTCAGGCTGGCTGGATTGGTGGCTTCGGCAGCGGCCTCCTCGGCGCGCTTAGCGTGATGAAGATGATGAGGTAGACGAGTAGCATCTGCGCTTCTGTCTCGCCAGCATGCGTGGCTACAACGCCATCCCCTCGCCAACGATTTCGCTGCGGTCTCGGTTCAAGCAGATCGCACGGAAAGACTGTAATCATTTTGCGGTGAGAGTGATCCCTGGTCACTTCTTCGGCGAAGCCACGAAAGACTGGCGCGAGCACGTATCGTCTCCGTTCCGGGATGTCTTCTTCGCCTCCTCGGCCATCGCGCTCAACAGAGCATCAAAGGAGCTTTCTTCGTCCTTGCCCGCCTTCTTGACGTCATCGAAGTCTTCCGCAGCTTCGATTCTCTTGATGGCGCCTTCCTCGTTGTCTACGGCCTTGCACACGGCGCCTCCATAGAACGACCTCACTTCTGTCAGTATCGAAGCCGAAGTTCTTGTCTTGAGAGACAATTTGTAGAACTCCAGATATTCCTTCAAGACTTGCTCGCGAGGCAACCTGATCTTGCCAAATTTCTTATAGGTATTCTCGTCATGGCCCTCAAGCCAGACTTTGAGTTCCCTCATGGATCCCAGTGTTGAGGTATAGACTGGCAGCTCGTTCGCGACCGACGAGAGCACGGCGGTTTGCTTCTCCCTGCGAGCGTTGTCTTCGGCCAACTTCCGGTCGCCCCTTGCCTTCACGATGTTGTAGAGTTGGGTAATGCCGCCGATCAGAACACCGGTCTCAATCGCGATGAAGAAGGGCGAATTCAGAAAGGGTCCTGCCTTCCCGCTAGGCTCTCCCCCGCCCGAAGGAGCGGGCGACAACTCCTTGAACGTCGACGAGCATGCCGTAATATGGCCAACCACCACAATTGCAATCCATGTCCTGACTCTGGGCGCCATCGTACTCTCTCCCTTGTTGTTTCGTTGTCTCTTGCGATGATCCAGGTTGCCTCAGCAAGAGCAGTCACCGTTAGTGCAGTTGCAAACCATGCATCGGGCACCGCACTGGCCATTAGGCACACCATTCACTGAGCCTGAACATGTAGCGCAGGCGTTCGCACAACTGGCGCTCTCACAGCACACGCCGTCGGTGCAGTAGGTACTTTTGCACTGTGCTCCGGATAAGCACCTCGTACCGAGAGGCAACGCACAAGAGCTAGCCGAGCATGTCCCCGAGCAATTATTGTAGCCGGCCGAGCATGTCCCCGTTTGCACGCAAGTTCCGTTTCCGCCGTCGTGGTACCCGGTCGAGCAAGTCCCCGCGAGTACGCACGTCCCCGTTCCCCCATCGTGGTGCCCGGCCGCACAAGTACCGGCTAGAGAACATGTCCCAGTACCGTCATCGTGAAACCCGGTCGCGCATGCACCAGCGAGAACGCATGTTCCGGTGCCGTCATCGTGGTAGCCGGTCGAGCAGGTTTCGCTGCCTGGAAACGAGATGGATGTCACGCAAAAGTCGAACGTCCCGCCCGCGGAGGTGGAATTGATTACGAAATAGAGGCTCGTCGCAGCGTTGAGCACGTTTCCGCTCAGGAATGAGCCCGTATCGTCCCAACATGAACTATTGAAACTGGTCCAAGGGATGGTCTGACTGGCCGTTGCTATTGTTGCGCAATAGGAAGTGCCTCCCACGAGCACATTGATGCGGACTACCGGCACACTTGGAAGGTTGCTAAGCGTGACGGACACCCCCTTCCCAACGAGCTGAACCGGAATGAGGTTGGTGGACGTGGAATTCGGTGACAAGTTGAATCCGAAATCAGCTCCCCAGTTGTTGACCGTTGCGTTGAACTGAGGGGTGCTGCCGGCAGCACAAAGACTATTCGCCGACATGCAGATGGTCGAGCCAGTAGTATTTGACACGAAGGCAGAACCGCTATAAGCGCCAACCGCACACACTCCACCGGGGCAGGCGATCCCGCCAATGCTCTTTGGAACGGGAGAGCATGTAATCACAGGCAAGTCCTGGCTTGCATCAAATGTGCTCCCGCCTACGTCGCCCCCGCCCCCTGCGCCACCAGTTTCGGTGAGTACAGGGGGGGCATCGCTTTGGCCACGAAGCAGATCGACGGACGAGTCCACAAACGCTGCATCGGTGAGAATTGCGCTCGCGTCCTTGACTGCATCACCAGCATCGTAGCCACTCCAGCCAGCATCTTTGCCACCTACCCCAACTATGTCTACGGGGCTGCCTCCAGCTCGGTCAGCAGTAGCGCTATCCACACCACTGTCCTCCGTTTGCCACCGCAGTTGGCTAGAGTCAAATGTGCAGCCGTCCACGGCGACCAGCCATGCGAAACCGCACATTGCGAGAACGGAGGATCTCAGACCTGACACGCTCCCCATTTTCATTGGCCCACCCTCTCCATCGCGCCCGTTGCCGTGGCGGTGCTCGTGCCCGTCGCTGTGCCGGTTCCAGTGCTCGTCGCGGTTGCGGTCCCCGTGCTCGTCGCAACGGTGGTGGTAGTACCTGTCGGGCAACTTATGGCGATGCTCTGTACGTGCAAGCCGCTGCCGCTGGTGACGTTGACGCCGAATCCAGAGTTCATGGCTTTTGCGACAAAGGTGAAACTGTAGGGAGTCATAGTCGTCGACGTGACAGAGGCGGTGCCGATGATGTTGGTTTGGCCTTCCGCCGAGACGCTCATGAGCGGCCATGCACCCGAAACGTAGTCGCCTCTGGCCACTACAGTCACCATCGTACTGGCCGCCACGAATGTGATGTCGTTGGCATACAAGAAGCTGCCGGCCCCAGAAAGAAACCATCCGTCGGACTCCGCATTGCCGTTGGTGTGGTTCATTGTCTTGGCGTCGTAATAGGTTGGGTTGCACCATGTCGGTGTGACCGTACTGGTGGTGGTTGTGGTCTGCGTGTTTGTTCTAGTTTGAGTATTTGATCCGGTCTGGGTGTTCGTCCTGGCTGATGTAGATGTGCCGGTGCTCGTCGTTGTTTTCGTCGACGTGCTCGTAATGGTGTTGCTGTTGGCACTCGTTGTTGTGGCTGTGGATGTGCCAGTGCTCGTCGTTGTATTCGTTGACATTCCGCCCGTGCCAACTGCGCCAGTGGACCCAGTCGAGCCCCCAGCACCAACGGTACCGCCTGCAACGGCTATTCCGCCTGCGCCATCCGCGCCGCCAGCGCTCATTGGCGCGTCCGCGGACGTCTCACCTCCAGCGTTGACGATTCCGCCCGCGCCGACCGCGTCTTCTGTCGACCATCGCAGCTCACTATGATCGAACGTGCACCCATCTACGACGACCAGCCATGCGAAACCGCACACCACGAGACAAGACGCCCTCAGTCGAGCCACTGTCTTCATTCTCAGAAGCCCACTCTTGCCATCGCGCCCGTCGTTTCGCCCGCCATCGGTGCCACGGTCACAGTCTGACCCTCAAAGTAGAACAGGACACCCGTCGTCACGGCCCCAGCGGCGGCAAGACCCCAAAACACGTTCGCCAAGGTCTGGCGAGAGCTGACCGAGTCGACGTCGTTTTGGCTGCATTGAGGCTGGGTCGGGCTGGCGCGCCCGCATGAGCTGTTCAGGCTGTCGAACTTGGATTGCATAGACAGGCCGGTGGTGATGGCTCCCACCGTCAGCAACACCGTCGAGCCGGCTGCCACCCAGGTCCATTTCCTGCCAAGCCACCAGCCTTCATTGTCTCCGCTGGGCGACCGGCTGGCTTGTACGTCGAGAGCGGGCGCCGCCGCAGGCACCAGGGCGGGGGGGGCGGCCACGGTAGTCGCCAGACGCAAGGTCACGCTGCTCACCGCGCCCATCTTCACGTCTACTTCCTCGACAGCAGGGGCAACGCCCTCATGCTTGGCCGTGATTTGGTGGTGGCCAGGGGCGGCCCAAATCAGGTCGGGCAGAGGTGTCAGCCCCACGCTCTTGCCGTCGATACTAACTTCCGTGCCCGACGTCGTGCAATCGACGCGGAGCTGTCCGATCTGCTTCCGCAACTGAGACATGGCCGTTCGCACTTCGGCGACCTTCTCTGGCGCATCGGTCACGCCTGCCAA
>Ga0224559_1001132_pt1 | contig 15188 bp, 8 predicted proteins | sample 714S33034metaG_FD_180676 | JGI IMG/M metagenome (GOLD analysis project Ga0224559, IMG submission 180676) | Peat soil microbial communities from Stordalen Mire, Sweden - 717 S3 30-34 | ecosystem: Environmental > Terrestrial > Soil > Wetlands > Peat | place: Sweden: Norrbotten County, Stordalen... | reverse complement strand
GATCTCCGCGTCCTTGGCAAGGATCCTGGAGTGCTGCTGGTCGTCGGCAAAGACATTGTCGAGCGACAGCCCTAACTTATGTTCTGCATCAAGCCCGAGGAATGTATAACTTCCTGCGGTAAGCACGTGAATGTTTTCGAGTGTAATGTCCCGGTAGATTGGAAGCTGTGTTCCGGTGAACGTGGTGTAAAGCGGGGTGAATACGAGCGGGTTTTTCGTATCGCGGATGCAAACATCGCGATAGAGCAGATCATGCACCAAGCCGCCCCGGCTGCGGTCGGATTTGATGCGAATTCCGTTGTCCGCGCCGTCGATGGTGAGGTCGTCAACCAGCATATGATCCGCCCCTCCACTGGTTCCGCTGCCGATCGACATACCGTGGCCGGTATAGAAATGGTTGTGCAAGATGGAGATATTCGAGGACGGCCCCGCTTTGCCGGATTTCACCGCAACATCGTCGTCACCTGTATGGATTGAGCAATAGGCGATGGTCACGTTGCGCGAGGACCCCGGATCGATGCCGTCGGTATTGCGGGCGGTCTTGGGCGTCATGATCTTCACGCCCCATGCGGTGAACCCGTCTGTCTCGTTCACGCCGACATGAAAGTTGGGAGAGTTCCGCAATGTGATGTTATACATCGTGAAGTTATCTGCGTGACGAAGGACAATCATCACAGGTACGCTTTGTTGCTTGTCGATGATCTTGGCCTGGTGCGCCAGGTTCCACCAAGTCACATCCTGCCCCAGCAACTTTGCTCCACCTCGGCCATCGATGGAGCCCAGGCCCATAATGCCACTGCACTTTGCACCATCGCCGAGGATCAGCGGTTTGCATCCGTGGCCATGATCGCTGACAATGCCGCAACTGCCGGGTGTGAGATCGTAGAGGCGCGGATCGCGCGAAGCCACCAGCGCGGTATTTGCATTCACCACCAGGGTTACGCCAGCGCGGAGGACAAGGGGGCCAGTGAGAAATACATTCTTCTGCTTGCGGGCGCGCAGCACAACAGCCTTGCCAGCGGCACAGTTGTCAATGGCCTGTTGGATACGCCCCGTATCCAACCTCTGCTCATCCTTGTCTGCAATTGCTCCGTGACTGGCCGCAATATTGGCCTCCAGTGTGACGCAAGTTGCGGGAATGTGCGGCTCGGTAACCTTGCGGGTGTCCTGAGCGGACAACGTCCCCAAACAGAGCAGGAGGGCTGTAGCGAAAATCGAGGCAAAGCGTAGTAAGCGCACGATAATCTCCAATCGACACGGCGTCAAGCCGCGCCAACAACCAAAAGCAATCCTCCCAGGAGGACTGACCACTTGCAATCATTACTGTATAGGAGAAGAGCCGTTCATCGTCAAGGTACTCAGATCACTTTTTCTTCTCTCTGCGCCGTCTACAAATGTAAGTTGCTGAAATATATTGATATTGTGCATTCTTTAATCGCCATTTCGCGTGCTTAGACTTTTCGCTTGTTTGGCGAGGACAGTGGTTGCTGGTCAGACCTTAGAGACGTTAAAATCGTCAATGTTCCCATTTGAACGGAGCGGATTACCAGGAGCAGAATCGCGTTATGAAACCAATTGCGCATACCTTCATCTTCATCGTTCTATTCGTCTGTTGTATGGGTTACTCTCAGTCCCCCATTCAAGACGGAACACATCCAGCCGCCAGAATCAGAATTGTTCTTGTAGGCGACTCGACGGTCAACAACGGCGGAGGATGGGGTTCTTTTTTCTGCGCCTTGATGACGCCCGACGTGGAGTGCATCAACCTGGCAAGAAACGGCCGTAGTTCAAAGAGTTACTACGACGAAGGTCTTTGGCAGGATGCACTGAGCCGGCATCCTGATTACATTCTTATTCAGTTTGGTCACAATGACATGCCTGGCAAAGGACCTGCACGCGAGACCGCCCCGGATACAACCTATGCGGCGAATATGCGCCGGTACATCCAGCAGGCGCGAGCTATTGGGGCGCGACCGGTTGTTGTGACATCCCTCTCCCGGCGTACTTATAAAGATGGGAAGCTGGTTCTGGATTTACAGGCATACGCCGCTTCCGCAAAACGAGTTGCCACCGAGGAAGATGTTCCTCTCATCGACCTGAACACGGAGAGCGTAAAACTTCTCGAAACGATGAATCAGGAACAGGCCGATCAGTTCGATGCGGATGCTCATCCCGATGCCCTCAACAAGGGTCCTGATCGCACGCACTTGAATGCCAAAGGTTCGGCTGTATTTGGACGGATGGTGGCAGATAGCCTGACAAAAGTCTGCCCAGAACTTGGACCGGATGTAAAAGGCGAGCCGCAAGCAAAATGATCTGCGAACTTCCAATGTCGTTTTAATGCTTCACCCCAGCCGCAGGCCCGCGCGGAATCTGTGCGAGAATCCATCGGACAAGTTCTTTGCCAGCGGCGTAGTTGTCATACTCGGCAGGAAGCTTTCGGCCGTCGGTATATTCGTTGTAGAGCCAAGGATCAACCGTTGCAAAGACGGTTCCTTTGCCATACTTCGCCACGGCCATCAGAATGTCTCCATGATCGCGAAGTAATGCTGTGGCCGGGGACTTCACCGAGATGGTGCAGATCTCTTTCATATATGCAGTGTGTGGATCGTGGAAGATGGGGCCGTTCCCTTCAATTGCGACCTTACCCATCTCAAACTTGTTTCCAGCCACCTGATTGCGTAGCACATTGTTGTAGTGGATGCCGAATCGCTCAGCGAGCAGATTTAGATGTTCAAGATCGGCATTGCCCGGATCATTCTCCATGATTACCAGCACACCACCGTCCTTGACCCACTCCGCGATCTGAGCAGCGTCCTCGGGTCGCACATAATGCGGGTTAGGATTCTTCACCGGAATATCCGGAGAGACAATGATGTAGACCTGCGCTTGATGAAGCTCCGCACGCGTGGGCGCTGTATATAGAGTCTTTGTTTCTGCACCGAAGTTATTGAAGATGTGGCCGAAGATAGAGTAGCCGCTGTTGCTCGGGTCGTTCCATTTGTAATGGAAGTATACTTGCTGGCCGAATGCGTCCGGTCGCTTCTGGCTGTTGAACCAGGCATCCAAAAGGACCGTTCCGCCTTGACCCATCATCGCATTTCCGGCGTTCTCGATCTCCGCGCTGGCCAGCAGAAAGGCACCCACGCCCTTGGGATCATTGGTGGCCGTCTTCTCACCGATGTAGTAAGAGTAGCTTCCGTCTCGGTAAGGTTCTCCACCAAGTCCCGCGGATTTCACTGTGCCGGTAAGCGCGACCTCATCACCGGGCCCAGTCTCGATGAAATGGCTCAGAATTCCTTTGTATCCGCGCTCCGCATTGGAAAGATAGCGTTGAGGGAGATAGCCCTGGCGCACTCCCTTAGCAAGCGCGTAAACGAACATACAAGAGGCGGAAGACTCCAGATAGTTTATATTTTCTCCGCCTTTGTCGAGTACCTGATACCAAAGGCCGGTCGTTCTATCCTGATAGCGAGTTATCGCAGCGGCATCTTTTTCAAGCGCAACGATCAACAGTCTCTGCCCTATAGTCCCCTCGGGATAATAGGAAAGCGTGTCGACCAAAGCCATCATGTGCCAACCCATTGCCCTGGCCCAGAACTGCGGGGAGAGGCCGGTCTGCCTATCGGCCCAGCGCTCTTGCTTCGACTCATCCCATCCGTGGTAGAGCAGGCCGGTCTTCGCGTCGCGCGCGTGGTCGTCCATCAGCAAGAATTGGCGAGTAATGTCTTCAAATGCTTCAGGATGATGAAACGTCGCGGCGTATTCAGCGTAGAATGGCTCCGCCATGTACAACCCATCCAGCCACATTTGATTTGGATATCTCTGTTTATGCCAGAAGCCGCCGGAAGCGGTGCGCGGCTGATGAACAAGCTGCTGATAAAGCAGTGTGGCGGCCTTCGCGTAGCGCGGTTCCTGAGTTACGCCGTACAAGAGCAGAAGCTGTCGGCCAAGCAGTATGCTGTCGAGCTGATTTTCCTCTGGCTTCCATGTGGTTATGGAGCCATTGGGCTTGACAAACTGATCGACCGCACTCTTGATGTAGTTGTAGTAGCGCGGATCGGCGGTGTTCAACCACACGGCGTCCACGCCTTCCAACAGCGTACCCAGTTCGTAGTTCCACGACCATTGCTGACTTGCGGACACAAAGCGGCCATTCGGCCAGCGCTCGATTGCCGCGTTCGCCGCGCGTTCGGACCATGGTTGCTCTATAGCTTGCGCTGCAAAACACAGGCTGCCCGCCATTGCGACGGGTAACATCAACCAAGCCAGAATGCGATTGCTCTTCATTTAGACTCCGTGCGTTAAGATTATAAGTCAATGAGCAGAAAAGGCTGCCGATTAAGGCAGCCTCTTCTGTGTAGATGCAAGGGTTCAAGGCTAGAACTCGATACGAGCCGAGAACTGAGCGGCCTTGCGGTTATTGCTACCCGAAGGAGTCACTGTGCCAAAGTTCGAGTCGTCGATCTTGGTGTCGGCAACAGACCAGAAGGTATGGTTGGTGACGTTGTACCACTCGGCGCGGAAATTCAGCCTGGAGGATGCCGTGAGATGCAGCGGGAAGCTGCGCACCATGGCGAGATCAAGCTGGTAAGTGCCGGGGCCAACGAGGCCGTACGGAGCTGTGCGTGGCGCATCGCCGAACAGATAGTTATACTCCGTCGAGTCCAGCTTTGTATCAATGAAAGGCCCAGTCGCGGCAGCTTTTGTCGTGCCGGTGCTGGGAACGATGTAGCTATGGGTGTTGTAATTGGCGTAGGTTGCACCCTTGCCCCATCTCCCATTCTGGCGTGCTGATCCGCTGAAGTTCGGGTTCAGGACCGCCGGAGCGCCCTGCTGCGCCTGATTGGTCTGAGGCGTGGCTTCAGTAATGGCCAACGGCGAACCAGAGAACTGCTGGTAAACCCCGGAGAACTTGAATCCACCGAAGATGGCCCGCTCGTAGCCGTTGGTATTGAGGAACGTCTTGCCAAGCGGCCAGTCCCAAACTGCGGTAGCCACAAAATGATGCATCTGGTTGGAAGTGGAGACGGTGCGTTCAATGCGATCCACCTTCCAGGAGGGAGTGGAGGCAGTGTTATTGGCGAGGAATGCGGCAGGAATTGCGTAGCCGGAGCGGAAGGTGCCCGCATCGTCAATGGAGCGCGAGTAGGTGTAGCTGGCGTTCACGGTCAGACCGTGCCAGGCGCGCATATTCGCCGTGGCTTGCAGACCGTGGTAGTTGGCGTTGCCGACGTAACCGAAGGAGTCAGAGGGCGACTCGAACGGGTAGGGCGTCAACAGAGTGCTCAACGGCGCACTTGAGTTGAAATAAGCCAAGGCCGTAGAGTTGCAACTAAAGCCATTGGTTGTTACAGCGCCTGAGGCACCGCAATCGGTAATGACTGCAGCGCCCTTGTCTGCCAATTTCGATCCCAGAACCAAATACTTTGGATCGAGCTGGTTGGACTGGAATCCGCGCGCCATGTTGCTATCGAGCTGCAGGAAGTGGCCTTCTGATCCGACGTAAGTGACTGTAGCAGCAAGCGCGTTCGTAATCTGGCGCTGTATGCCAAAGGTCCAGTTGATGTACTCCGGTGCGCGACCGCCGAGATACGGGTCGTCAAACGTCGAGCCGGAAGGCTTTGTGCTGTTCGTCCCGTTGTAGCCGGTGCCGTATCCCGGCCCCGAACTTACACCAGTCGGAGCCGCGTAGGCGGGAAGCAGTCCCTGTTTCCACCCCGAGGTGGTATTAACTGCGTTACCGCTTGGATTCAGATCTCCTCCTGCCAGCAGCCCTGTCATGGCGGTAAAATCGTTGACCGCTGACATAGGTGGCGCGTTGGAGAAGCCCAGCGTTCCGATAGTTGATGCAAGGCCGCCCACGGCGTCGCCATGGGTGTACATGACGCCCCAACTGGAGCGGATCACGGTCTTGGAGTTCAACTGATAAGCCGCTCCAAGGCGCGGCGCGATGTTGCGGTAATAGTTCTTGACAGGCGTGTCACAGTTGCAGGTGCCTGTGCCGTGCCCCGTGAAGTTCAGGGCGCCGAGCAGGCCACCGACCAGCGGGTTGGCAAGATTGGGATCGAAGAAGCTGGCGTCGTCCTTCACTTCCCTGACGCTCGGGAAGAAATCATAACGCAGGCCGAGGTCGAGAGTCAGCTGCGGGGTGACCTTCCAGTTGTCCTGGATGTAGGGCGATATGGGACGGAAGCGTGCTCCATACCCCGGATGCGCAGAATAGTCCGTATAGGTGTAGGTCGACGCCGAAGAGGCATTATTCTTGCCCGAGGCCCCGTCGATTTGGCCCAGCAGGAAGCTGGCGTATGCCATACCGGTACCGGTCTTGAGGGTGTAGTTGTTGGTACCGGTTGATGCGAAATTCGAGGTCTCGTTGACGCCGGAGCCGAGCACCATGGGAGTTGTTCCGCCCGTGGCCGCATACGTGTTGTACAGCAACCATGCAACCTGTCCGCCGAAGGTGAAGGAATGCTTGCCGAAGGTCCACTGCAGGTTATCCATGGCGGTGTAGTTTTCCGCTATGGTCGAATTGGCAATAGTGCCACCCCAGGCCGTAGGTGAGTTCGAGCCTACGAAGGGCACGACGGGGAAGGTCTGCAACGCCTGGCCCGACACCGGGGTGGTGTTATTGAACGAAAGGCCTACGTTCGAACCTGTGGCGGCATCCGTCGGATTCTGGTTGGGGTTGAAGGTAGGACCGTTGTAGCGGGCATACCCCCACTTTAACTGATTGATCAGGTGCGGGGTGAAGATGTGGGTCTCTTCGATGATTCCCACTGCAGTCTTAGGCGCGTAGGTCTGGCCGTAGCTGAAGGGAACTGGTCCAACGTTGCGCCCAGCGGTGCTCTGACCGACAGGATTCGAGCTTGCCTGACGTCCATCGGCAAATATGAACGTGAGCGTGTCCGACGAAGTAGGGAGGAAATCAATGCGGTCGGTGGTGGACCAATTGGTGAGGCCCGTTGCGTTGGCTGCGATGTAGTTGTTTTGCAGAGCCGTGCCGATGCCCGTCTGTGGGAGCAGTTTCTGCATTGCCGATGTGATGGGAGACCACTGTGTGGACGGGATCACGTTGACCTTGGTGATGTCGGGCGCATTCGCAAGCGTATACCCACCACCACCAGGACCGGGTGTGCCACTAAATGGCAAACCATACTGATACCGGCAGGGATAATGAGGGCCGGTAGTGTTATTAGAAGTGCAGGCAGCCTGCGAAGACGGGTCGTAGATTGGAGTGTCCGACCCCGAGACGAAAGTACCCGTCTGAGTGAAATTGCCAGCCTGCTCGTTCGGCGTGGGGAAGCTCATTGCCGTAGGCGTGGCGCTGGTGTAGCGGAAGCCGTTGTAGTTGCCGTAGTAGAAGACCTTTTCCTTCCACTTGCCAAAGGGAACGAGCGGGCCGCTGAGGTTGATGCCGTACTCGTTGCTATGCTCAACCGGCTTGATCGGAACACCGGTTATCGGGCTAGGAGCATGAGCCAAGAAGCCCCAGGTATCCAGCGAAGTGTTGCGGAAGAACTCGTAGACGGAGCCGTGCTGCTTGGAGCCGCCTTGCTTGACGGTGTAGTTCATGACGCCCTGGCCTTCATAGACGGCCGAGTAGCCGGTGGTCTGCACCTGAAACTGGTCAATCGCGTCAACAGAGATAGCGGTCCACACATAGCGCGGGTCGCCGTTGCCGCCAGCGCGCACAAACACAACGCCGTCAACATAGACAGCCGAGGCCGCGCCGCGGGCGCCGGAACCGTTGACAACGCCGGTGTTGGTGGTGGGGTTGCCGTTGGTATTATTGCCCTGCACGCCAGGCATAAGGAAAGCGAAGTCGGTGGCGCGGCGCTGATCGGTCTGGCCATAGGCGCCCATTTCGATCGGCAGTTCCGCGTACACTTCGTTTTCCATGGTGGCGCCCACCGTTGCGTTGCTGGTTTCCAACTGCGGAGGCGCTGCGGTCACTGTAATCTCGACGCTGGAGCGGCCAACCGTAAGAACCGGGTTATATGCATGCGACTCCATCGCATTCACATGAATGTTCGCCTGAACCAGCTTTTCAAATCCGTTGGCGGAAGTGGTCACGGTATAAATGCCCGGGTCCAGGTTGGAGAAGACAAAGTCACCTGCTCCAGTTGTCGTGGTTGTGGTTGTGATGCCGGTAGCATTGTTGGTAGCTGCAACGACGGCGCCAGGAATCACTGCTCCGGTCTTATCCGCCACCGTGCCCGTAACAGCGCCTTTTCCTGAAAGCTGCGCTTGCGCGCCGAAAGGCGCCATCATGGCAATGACCAAAAACACCAGCCATCCCCACCTGGAACAATACCGGAGCCCGTGCCTCAGGCTCCTCGACGTTCCGTTCATATCCAACTGTCCCTCTACGGCCGAACTTCTCATTCACGCCTCCATAAAATTACCGCTGAACTTTGGTCCCCGGCCCGCTCGATTGGCTCTGCCTGGCAGATTTTCCAATGGTGGTCAGACCACTACTGAAGCGACAATAGTCTCCCGCACAGGATCTAGGCCTGTCAAGCGAGAAATACAAAGAGCCTAAACTTTCCTAGAATCTCACTTAGAATGAGTGACTTGCATAGACTACAGTAAAAATGATTAAGTACAACTGGTCAGACCTTGCGAGTCCTGGAGCTATAGCGAATGATTCTGAACAGCGAGTGCCGCATAATTCCTGGCACCTGCGTGACACAAACCGCACAGGACTGGCGAGGAACGCCGGCGGGGCAGATCCAAGATTCGACTAAAGGCTCTTCGACCTGGTAGCGGCTTTGGTCACCTTACGAGCCGTTGGGCGTTCCATGCCCTGCGCGGTTTGAGCCATACGCAGGTGTTGTTCCATGAGTTTCTGCGCCTCGGCGGGATTCTTAGCGCGAACGGCATGGTAAATCATTCGATGCATCTCCGCGGATTCGCTCAGATCAGTCGAGCGCTCAACGGTTTTGCGGCGCTTATCGTATAGAGCCGACGTGACAGTCTCCATGAGGGCGGCCAGAATAGGATTGCCGGAAGCCTGCGAGAGGATGCGGTGAAAAAGCACGTCGTGGATTAGAAAATCAGCGGGCCTATCTACCGAAGCGAAAATCTCGGCAACCTCTTCTGCCAAGGCGATATGATGCTCTTCCTTGCCGCGTTCCGCTGCGAGAGCGGCAAGATTGCTCTCAAGAATCAACCGCGCTTCAAACATTTGCCAGGATTTAAAGCCGTGCAGCGCACCCATCAGGCTGAAGGATGCCTTGCCGAATTCGGCCGGGCCATCTGTAACGAAAGTTCCGACCCCATGCCTCACTTTGAGGACGCCCATCGCCGCCAAGTACCCTATGCCGGTGCGAAGGCTGGCCCTGCTTATATTCAATGAACATGCGAACTCGCGCTCCGGAGGAATCTTGTCGCCAGGCTGCAGGGTGCCATTCTCTATGAGAGAGCGAAGGTGGTTGACAACCTGCGTTGTCCGGTGGGTATCCGGCAAATCCTGTTTTTTCCTCGGCATAGAGGGCAGACACTTTCTCGCATTGCCTGAAATACAAGGCAAAATGAGATTAACACCGAAGACCATTCTGCGCCTCAGAAAAATTTCTCCGCCGTCCTGACGTTTCGCGGACAGATGTGTATACTGTGGTCTGACCTCTCTAATGGTCGAACCTCAATGCCTCTCAGCGAAAGGGTACGGTTGCATCCATGCTGATCCACGAAGACCGCTTGTTTCCCGCCGAATCCGGAACGCGAAAAATAGCAAAAGCTCTGTACGCACACGTTCGCGACTTGCCCATCATCAGCCCGCACGGGCATACGCAAGCGGCCTGGTTTGCCAAGAACCAGCCTTTTCCCGACCCGGCAGAGCTGTTTGTCGAACCCGATCACTACGTCTACCGGATGCTCTACAGCCAGGGAGTCCCTCTCGAAGACCTGGAGATTGGGCGGACGGAGCTCAAGGACGCCCGCAAGGTCTGGCGTATCTTCGCCAGCCATTACTATCTGTTTCGTGGAACCCCGACGCGGCTATGGCTAGACTTTGCCTTCCAGGAACTCTTTGGACTGGAGGAACGGTTGTCTGAAAAGACTGCCGACCTCTACTTCGACACCATCTCTGAAAAGCTCCTTACACCTGAATTTCTGCCCCGCGCCCTTTACGAACGCTTCAATCTGGAAGTGTTGGCAACAACCGACTCTCCCCTGGACTCTCTGGACGATCACAAGGCAATCCGCGAGTCGAACTGGAAGGCAAGGATTCTGCCCACCTTTCGGCCTGACCCGGTTGTCGATCCGGAGTTTGCGGGATTTGCCGCTTTGATTCGGAAACTGGGCGATAACACCGGAGAAGATACCGCGACGTGGGCTGGCTATCTGAATGCACTGCGGAAAACGCGCGCGCGCTTTCGCGAACTTGGCTGCACGGCAACTGACCACGGGCATCCCACTGCACAAACTGCGGACCTTCCCACGCTTGAGGCAGCGGAATTGTTTCGCCGAGTGCTGGCCGGCAACGCCAATGTCCAACAGCAGGAGCTGTTCCGTGCCCAGATGCTCACGGAGATGGCGCAGATGAGCCTGGAAGACGGGCTGGTCATGCAGATTCACCCCGGAAGCATGCGCAACCACAACCGCAAAATCTATGAGCGCTACGGCCGCGACGTAGGCGCCGACATTCCCCGGCCGACCAACTACGTGGACGCTCTCCGCCCCTTGCTCGACCGATTCGGCAATGAGTCCAAACTCACGATTATTCTTTTCACTCTGGACGAATCAACCTATAGCCGCGAGTTGGCTCCGCTGGCGGGACACTATCCGTGCCTGCGGCTCGGGCCGCCCTGGTGGTTTAACGACAGTCCCGAAGGGATGATGCGTTTCCGCGAGCAGGCAACCGAGACGGCAGGCTTCTACAACACGGTTGGTTTCAACGACGACACGCGAGCCTTCCTTTCCATTCCAGCGCGGCACGACGTGGCGCGCCGCATGGATTGCTCATTCCTGGCAAAGCTGGTCTCCGAGCACCGTCTGGAAGAAGACGAAGCATTTGACGTAGCGCATGAGTTGGCCTACGGGCTAGTGAAAAAGGCGTATCGGCTGTAAGAATAAGATATGGCGGACTGTGTGAAATTGAACAGAGAAGAGCGAACGGAGTTATCTACCGGCACGCGGATCGGGAGTGTACGCTGGACCATCTGCGCCATGCTCTTCATCGCCACCACGATCAACTACATGGATCGGCAAGTTCTGGGGCTTCTCAAGCCCACTCTCATGCGGAGCGTTGCCGATCATGGGATCGGTTTAACCGAAGTGGGCTTCGGACAGATCGTGGGAGCCTTTACCATCGCATACGCGATCGGTCTGCTCGTCGCCGGACGCTTTGTCGACAAGGTTGGCACGCGCATCGGCTATATGGTCATCATGGGGATCTGGAGCCTCTCCGCAATGGGCCACGCGCTGGTCAACTCGGTGCTCCAGCTCGGCATTGCGCGCTTCTGTCTTGGACTCGGCGAATCCGGCAACTTCCCCGCCGCCAACAAGACCGTTGCCGAATGGTTTCCCCAGAAAGAGCGCTCGCTGGCTACGGGCATCTTCAACAGCGGCGCCAATGTTGGCGTGGTCCTGGCTGCGATTCTCGTGCCTTTGGTGACTTTGCACTTTGGCTGGCACGCCGCTTTTCTGATCACCGGCATTTTCAGCACGTTGTGGATTGTCCTGTGGTTCCTCAAATACAGCAAACCTACCGATCATCCGGCGATTGCCGACGCTGAACTTGTTTTCATTAACCAGGACCCCCCCGAAAAGATCGGGCCATCCATGCCGTGGATCAAATTGCTGGGCATCCGCCAGACATGGGCATTCTCCATTCCCAAGCTCCTCACCGATCCCATCTGGTGGTTCTATCTCTACTGGCTTCCTGGTTACTTCAGCGACAAATTTCACCTGAGCCTTGCGGGTCTTGGATTGCCAATCTTTATCGTTTACAGCGCCTCAACCGTCGGCAGCATCGGCGGAGGCTGGCTGCCCGAGTTCTTCATCCGCTTGGGATTTCCGGCAGAGCGTGCTCGGCTGACGACGATGTTTGTTTGCGCCTGCCTCGTAGTTCCCGTTTTTCTGATCAATTACCTTCACTCGGAGTGGGCCGCAATCGGCCTGCTCAGTCTGGCGGCGGCCGCGCACCAAGGCTGGTCGGCCAACCTATTCACCACTGCCTCGGATATGTTCCCGCGCAGCTCCGTGGGTTCGGTTACCGGCATCGGCGCCATGGCCGGAGCGGTAGGCGGCTACCTGTTTGCCCAGTTAGCAGGCCACGTTCTGCAAATATCGAACAGCTATTCGATCCTCTTCGTCATTGCCGCCAGCGTTTATCTTTTGTCGCTATTCATCACCGTCCTGCTCGCCCCTGGGCTAAAAAAAGTGGGGTTTGCCGCATGAGCCTCTACTGCGCCAAGGGAAGCCCTGAAACCGATCTGACTTCGGCTGAGTTAAAATCTCTGTTCGAGGAGAGTCTTGCCAAACTGGGACGACGCAGCCGCGTGCTCGCCGTGCCTCCCGACCAGAGCCGCGAACATTCCCGCGCAGGTGAGCTAACGCGCGATGCGTGGCAGTACTATGGCGACCGGCTGAAAGCGATTCTGCCCGCACTCGGCACGCATACCGCGATGCGGCCAGCGCAGATTGCGCATATGTTCGGCGAGGTGCCGCAGAATCTCTTCCGCGTTCACAATTGGAGAACCGATGTGGAGACTCTCGGCGAGGTGCCGGCTGAGTTCATCCACGAGCAATCGGAGGGCAAGCTGAACTATGCCTGGCCGGCACAGGTTAACCGGCTTATCTCTCAGGGCGGCTTCGATCTTATCCTTTCCATCGGCCAGGTGGTGCCCCATGAAGTCATCGGCATGGCTAATTACAACAAGAACATCCTGGTTGGCACCGGGGGCCACGACGGAATTGGCCGCAGCCACTACCTGGGCGCGGTCTACGGCATGGAGCGGATCATGGGCCGCGCCTCCAATCCCGTTCGCAACGTGCTCAACTACGCATCCGATCATTTTTTGCGGCATCTGCCCATCGTTTATGTACAGACTGTGGTCGGACGCAGAGCGGAAGGCGGACTGGCGGTGCGCGGCTTGTTCATCGGCGATGACATCGAGTGCTTCAATCTGGCCGCCGCGCTAAGTCTTAAGGTCAACTTCGAGATGCTCGACGAGCCGATTATGAAGGCCGTCGTCTATCTCGATCCCAAGGAGTTTCACTCGACCTGGATCGGCAACAAGGCCATCTATCGCACCCGCATGGCGCTGGCCGATGGCGCCGAGTTGATCATTCTCGCGCCGGGCGTGAAGGAGTTCGGCGAAGATAAGACTATCGACGCACTGATCCGAAAATACGGCTATCGTGGCACGGAAGCGACGCTCAAGGCAGTCGAAGCCAATGCGGATCTGGCCAACGATCTGAGCGCGGCCGCTCACCTGATTCACGGCTCATCCGAGGGGCGCTTCAAGATTACCTGGTGCTCCGGCTGCCTCAGCAAGGAAGAGGTCGAGGGCGTAGGTTTCAATTATGGCGATCTAACCTCGATGCTTGCGCGTTACGATCCGCGTAAGCTCAGTAATGGCTTGAACTCGGTTGAAGGTGAGGAAATATTCTTTATTGCTAATCCAGGATTAGGGTTGTGGGCACACCGCAACCGGCTCTGAGAGGAGAGAGGATATGGGAATTCGCAGTTTAAAGCTGAGTAAGTATTCCATTGGGACTGGAGATCGGTTCGCACACCAGGCCAAGGCGCAGTTACAGGCGTGTGTGCGAGCCCTCGATCATGGCATTGAGGTGGTCCCAGTATGGAACAAGTCGAACCGCGAGCACGTCATCATCGGCTCAGAGCCCGCCTCGGCGAGGCAGGCCGCCGAGGCCGCTGTCAAGACACTCGCCTGGAAACTCCCATACTTCTGCGACGCCGACCACATCACCTTGCAGACGGTCGGCCGTTTCCTTGATTCGTGCGATTTCTTCACCATCGACGTCGCGGACTTCATCGGACAAGCCGCGCCGCCGGCCGACATCGATCATTTCGTGAAGCGGCGCGCGGAGTTGCTGGGGCATATTCAACTGGAAGGAACGGATAAAGTCTTCGAGATCACGCAAGAAAAGCTCAGGCAAACCGCGCAGAAGTATCTGACCGCCGTCAAGAAGGCCGGCGAGGTCTATCGCAAAGTCGAGGGCGTCAAAGGCGCAGGCAACTTCATCCCCGAGGTCTCGATGGATGAAACGGACAGCGCGCAGAGCCCCGCGGAACTGCTCATCATTCTGGCCGCAATCGCCGATGAAGGCATCCCGGTTCAGACCATCGCCCCCAAATTCAGCGGCCGCTTTAATAAGGGTGTGGATTATGTGGGCGACTTGGCGCAATTCGAGCGCGAGTTTGCGCTGGATGTGGCGGCCATCGCCTATGCGGTAGGACACTTTGGTTTGCCGGAGAATCTCAAGCTCAGCGTGCACTCGGGCAGTGACAAGTTCTCGATCTATCCCGCCATTCACGCCACCATGAAGAAGTTCAACGCGGGAGTACACCTCAAGACCGCCGGAACCACCTGGCTCGAAGAGTTGATTGGCCTGGCCGAAGCCGGAGGCGACGGGCTGGCGCTGGCCAAGGAGATTTATACCGAGGCCTTTGCGCACCGCGAAGAACTCTGCGTGCCCTATGCCACCGTCATCGACATTGATCCAGCCAAGCTGCCGTCTCCCAGCGAAGTCCGCGGCTGGTCTTCCGATCAATACACCTCCGCCTTGCGTCATGTCCGCGGAGCGGCTGCTTACAACAGCAGTCTGCGGCAGTTGCTGCACGTCGGCTTCAAGGTCGCGGCAAAGATGGGCAACCGCTATTTGGATATGCTCGAAGCCAATGAAGCCGTAATTGCGAAGAATGTGACGGAGAATCTTTACGCCAGGCACATCGCCCCCGTTTTCTTAGGGAGCAACGCATAACCCTGACATTCATGCGCAACCGCGTGAAGCAGGTCAGTTCGCAACAGAAATGGAGAAGCTTGTGACCACTCAAATTCTTAGTCTTGAAGGCAAAATTGCAGTTGTTATCGGAGGGACATCCGGAATCGGATACGCCCTGAGCCTCGGCCTCGCCGATGCTGGCGCTGATGTGATCGCTTCGGCGCGCCGCCAAGAACAGGTGGACAAAACCGACAGCGAGATTGAAGCGCGTG
>Ga0224559_1001130_pt1 | contig 15197 bp, 10 predicted proteins | sample 714S33034metaG_FD_180676 | JGI IMG/M metagenome (GOLD analysis project Ga0224559, IMG submission 180676) | Peat soil microbial communities from Stordalen Mire, Sweden - 717 S3 30-34 | ecosystem: Environmental > Terrestrial > Soil > Wetlands > Peat | place: Sweden: Norrbotten County, Stordalen... | reverse complement strand
AATACCTTACAGCTTCAAGCCTCTCGACGATGATCGACCGATGATTGCGCCTGCGGCGCGGATGATATCAAGCTACCCTATACCGGCAGATGGCCGATAAACGACGTTTCCTGATGACCGCCGACACACGCCGAAGGGAATGCTTTCAGATCAATACACGTTCTTGTTTGTTGAGTTCAATGCGTGGCTCTATCAGGGATACGACGACGCACGGGCCGCGCTTTTGGAGACGGTTGCACAGACACTAGAACGAGAAGCCGACGCTCGGAAAACCGCTTGTGATAAGGTCATGGATTTCGCGAGACGGGTGAACTGGTTCCGCGTAGCGAAGCTCGCTGGGAATACGGGGACTATGCTTGCCGCAGCACATGCGGCACACCCGGGACTCAGCTTGATGGCATTGCTTGGGGTGGCATTTGGTGGGACTGGAGGGAAGGAGGACGACCGGGGAAAATCTGGTGCCCCGGAGAAGGAGGCCAAAGATTCAGGGAAAGATGGCCCGTGGCTGAAAGCTGCGGAGGCCGAAACGCCCCCGAGAGAGATCCAGGCTCTCCGCGATGCACTGGAGGACGCCCTGCGAGAGCTGAACGTTACGCTTGTCGTCTTGATTGATGATCTGGATCGCTGTCTGCCGGAGACGGCCATCTCGACCCTTGAAGCCATCCGCCTTCTGCTTTTCATGGATCACACGGCGTTTGTGATTGCCGCCGACGAGTCGATGATCAAGCACGCAGTCAAACGGCATTTTCAGGACGTGGACGACGTTCTAGTCACAAATTACTTCGACAAGCTCATTCAGGTTCCGATCCGAGTGCCGCAACTCGGCGTTCAAGAGGTGCGCGCGTACATGATGTTGCTATTCGTCGAAGCGAGCAGGCTGGACGGCCAAGAGAAAGAGGCCCTACGGCGAGAAATCTGCGGGCGACTCGGGCGCACCTGGAAGGGTGAGCGTGTTGACGCCGAATTCGTGAAGAGTCTCAGGACGGAGTGGCCTGACGGGTTGGAATCACAGCTTGATACGGCAGACCGTTTGGCAGTGCTGATGACGACTGCCAAAGATATTGCCGGAAATCCGCGGCTCATCAAGCGATTTTTAAATGCACTTTCCCTCCGGTTGTCTTTAGCTAGGGAGCAGGGTGTGTCGGTTGATGAGGCAGTGCTCACAAAACTGCTGCTGTTTGAACGGTGCGGTTCGACAGGTGCTTACGAGGCATTGATTCGCTCCGTGACCGAGGATGCGCAAGGTCACCCAACGGTTCTGGCATCGATGGAAGCGGACGTACGCAAATCTGACAAGGTCGAGTTCAGCAAGCCGTGGGACGACAGGTTCCTACGTGACTGGCTCTCACTCGATCCAACGCTAGGCGACAAGGATCTGCGCGGTGCCTTGTACGTCAGTCGTGAGCATGCCCCGTTGGTTCTGCCGGAGACGAGGCTTTCGCAAGCGGCATCCGACGTTTTGTCGGCGTTGATCGAGCATCCTGACATGGGAGACTCGCTCAAGGGCATGATCGGGGAGGTCGATCCGCGAAGTCTTGGTGTGATCCTTGATAAATTATTGGATTTAGCTCGGAAGGAACAGGAGTGGGGTGCACCAGGCATCTTGACAGCTTGCATGACGGTGGCCCGAGCAGACACATCTCTTGGGAGAAAGCTGGCTACGTTTCTGATGGATCGGCCGGCCTCCCAGATTAAGGCCAGCATTGTTCCCAAGATCAGTGGAGAACAGTGGTCTGCTGAGGTTTTTTCCAAGTGGGCAAGTGACGGAGAAGTGACAAAGCCAGTGAAAAGCGCGATTGCGCGTAGAATGGAGAAGAAATAGTGGGCACGTCTTCCTCTAGCAAAGGTTCACCGTCAAATGTTCCCATGGTGCCGCCGTGGGTTGCAGACGTACCCAGCGAGACTCCAAGCGATTCTACCGCTGAGGCGCCCTACGATGAGGGGCTTGCATCTGCTCCACGTCCCATTGACGGTCTGGATCTTGCTGGAGCCGCCGACGAAAGCGTAGCCAACGCACCTGTCGCATTCCCAACCAACGACAAGAACCGGCTAGCACCAATAGGCAGGTTCAGCGCCGCACGGCTGGATCTGGGATCATTTGCACGAAACAATGATCGCCTAGCCATGCGGCGGGGGATGCGGTACTACGTCTCGCGTGGATATGGCGGCAGCAGCACGGCGACCCACCGCATGGGAGGAACCATCCGGAGTTCCGAAACGCTGTTTTCCGCGGTCTCCGGGATTCCTGGAAATCCACTCCAAGCGCCAGGTGCACCACTAGATCCAGCTGTGCTTGCTGGTCGGTCGGCCGATGACATTATGGATGCTGTCACGGACGCCGTTAGGCCTGTTGACGGCACACAGGATTCCGAGTCAAGTCGAGCGGCGATTCGGGATGCGCTTTCGGATACGCTGGAGAAATATCCAGATGCGGATCTCCTAAACTTGACCGATCAGCAGAAAGAACACGCAGTCGAAGTCTATGTGGCAGCCGATATTTATGGCCGATTTTACCTGGACCTCGGAACCCATGTGATCGAGAACGCGCCGTCAGCATCGGCGGGCTTGAGCCGATTGAAGGAGATTCGGGACTACATCCGGGAGACGGTTGCAGAAGCATTTCGGAATTTGAAGTCAAAAGGCCAGTTTTTATTCAAGAGTCGGGTTGCAGCAGTGGTCCGTGATGCAATTAACGAAACATTTGAGGTGTTCGAAGGTTATACCCAATGAAAATTGTGTGCGCTCCAGAATCCTATGACTTTGCTCAAGAACTGAGTGATTTATCTGTCATCCTTTTTGACGCTACGAATGATCCAGATAAGGGTGCCATCGGCAATGGTGTTCCTGCGGTTGTCCGAAAAGCTCGCCTTGCACCAGTATCACTCGCGTGGGATCTTGTCTCACTGGCGCTTAGTGTCTTTGCTGCCGATATGGCGGGTCATCGTGCAACAAGCCCGGATGGTTGGACTCGGACCTTCGACTTGCATGTTGCTGTCTCTGATCCAATGTTGTGGTCGGGTTGTAAGGAAACCGTCGAACGGCTCCTCCGCTACCTGACGACCGACCTCTGGACGATCTCGTTCTTCGGTGGAGGACTCACTCCGGAACCGCATCCCAAAGCAAAGCCTCTGGAAGTTGATGCCGCAGTACTTCTGTCTGGAGGCCTTGACAGTCTCATTGGAGCGATTGATTGTGGCAGCACCGAGAAGAAGTTGATAGCGGTCAGTCACATCGTGCGCGGTGACGGCGAAAAGCAAGAGATCTTCGCGAACAGTGTGCCGGGCATTGAGAAACATCTCCAGTTGCCACACGCCGCACACATTCCTAATGCAGAAACTCCGGCGTCGCAGCGCAGCCGCTCGTTGATGTACCTCGCGTATGGAGTGCTGGCAGCTACCTCGACGGCTCGTTATCTGAACGGACAGACCATCGATCTATACGTGTGCGAGAACGGGTTCATCGGTCTGAATCCACCGCTCACACCTGCTCGGGTGGGAAGTCTGAGCACCCGTACGACCCATCCCATTGTGTTCTCTCACTTCCGTTCTTTGCTCGAGACGCTTGGCCTGCGAGTGAATATTTCCAATCCATATCAGGCCATGACTAAAGGCGAGATGCTACTGAATTGCAAGAACCAGGAGCTTCTCGGAAAGTTTGCGGCAGAATCAACAAGTTGCGGACGATTTAAAACCTATTCATACCAGCATTGTGGCCGTTGCGTTCCTTGCCTCGTTCGACGCGCGGCGTTCGAGAAGTGGAAAGGCGCAGACGCAACTGTCTATCACTTCAACGACCTGGGACGGGATGAATCTGAATACAGTGGCTTCGATGACGTGCGATCTGTAATGATGGCAATAGAGGAAAGCAAAGCGGTTGGGGTGCGTCGTTGGCTGGGCGCGACACTCAGTTCAGCGTTGGTGACGAATAGAGACCCTCTACGTGAGGTTGCGGAACGCGGATTGCGAGAACTTGAAGACCTGATGGTGAAATTGAAGGTAAGATGATCGATTTTCATGTGCATCTCGATCTATATCCAGACCCGGTCTCGGTTGTTCAACGTTGTGGCGAACTCGGAGTCTATGCTCTCTCAGTGACTACGACACCATCTGCGTGGGAACGCACTTCTGCTCTCTCGTCCGGCTTACCCCGCATCCGGACTGCGTTGGGCCTGCATCCACAACTTGCACAGCAACGAAAGCATGAACTTACACTCTTTCGAGATCTGATCGGCAAAACCCAGTATATCGGTGAGGTCGGTCTAGATGGCAGCCGGGAGTGCAAGCCATTCTGGAATGACCAGCTGGATGTGTTCCATGAGGTTCTGGAACTGTGTTCTAGTTGCAGTGGCAGGATTCTTTCCATCCACAGCCGCAGGGCTGCGTCAGAAGTTTTGAGGTGCCTGCGAACCTATCCTTCCGCAGGCGTTCCAATTCTCCACTGGTTCACCGGTACTCACAAGGAACTGGGTGATGCAATAGATGTCGGATGCTGGTTCAGCATCGGGCCGGCCATGCTATCTTCGACGAAGTCCAGAGAGCAAATTGCGAAGATGCCTCGCAATCGCGTTCTGACCGAAAGCGATGGCCCCTTCGCGCAACAAGAAGGACGCCCTCTCTACCCTTGGGATATTAGCCGCGCTCTCGATCATCTCGCTGGCATCTGGGGTATATCGACAAGCGATGTAGAATCCATTCTTCATCAGAACCTGAGACAACTAGGCGCATCCGCTGCGGAGAAGCTTGCGCTGGATAGCGAAGCCCCTTCGTAAGTATTCCAGACCCTCTTTACTGAAAGACGGTTTCCTCAGCACTCAGCGAGGTGCCAGGCAAATTCGGTACGCGCTAGTCTGGCTTTCCGAATCGCCTTTGGCCGTGTGGTCACTCAGATAGGAAAGCAGATCTTCTTGGCGAGGCTGGCCGAATGCCAGCCGGTATATCGCCAGCATCTGCTTCAACCGTCGCAGTTCCGCCACTTCACGACTTAGCGGAAGAATCGGGACCCGGCGCTCCACACTCCACCCGCCATCAGTTTCAAAGAGCCAATAGGGGATCAGATCGTTCATTCCCGGCTTTCTATCTTTCGCCGCGCGCGCAAATAGCTCGTCCCAAAGATCGGTCCAGCCGCCGCTTTGGAGCGCCGACAATCCGTACGCCTTGGCGAGATTGCGCCTGACGGCGTGCCCCTTGTAGCGATGAACGCGGCCCTCACGTTGCTCAAGATCAACCGGATTGGAGGGGAGGTTCCAGTGGTAAACGACATGGCAATAGGGATGGAAGTCCAACCCTTCCTGCCCGACCGACGTTGTGGCCAGGACGAACGGACGAAATGGTGAATTGAATGCCTGTCGCACGCTTCCTGAGCGAATGAGCGTTTGTCCGTCATCATCGCGGACATCGCCAAACCGAACTGCGAACCGGCACCGAATCGAAAACTCGTTCTCCCGGATATGCCCGTGCGGCGTTGCCTTCAGGTCATCCACGCGTAAGGGCGAAGCGCGCAGTGACAGTGCCTCGACCATTGCATCCGCAACGCCGACGACGATTTCTACCCCGGTTCTCTGGGTGAGTCCGGTAATTTCTTTCAGAACGTGCGCGTACTCATCAAGAACTGCCTGAAGGTTTCCGTCGATGCAGTAGCTCAGCACGCGCCGCCAGTAGGGCTCGCGCTCGTCATCCGCTCTCAACAGCGCTGTCACCTCCGGCTGATTGAATAGCGAGCGCAGGCCGTCGCCGATGCGCGACGCAGCCGAGAGCGCAGACGGGTTTACGTCGGGAAGGCCCTTGGAAACTCGCCGCATCGCTCGCAGAGCACATATTGCCGGCGAACCAAGCGCGAAATCGGTCAAGACCTCTGACAAGTCGTCAGGCATTCTGCCAAGCTTTATCTGGCCCTCAAAAGCCTGGATAAAGAGATCAATGTGCTGTCGAAAGCCGCCTGCGGTGTCGCCATCATCCCCCGCCTGAATGCTCGCCCAGCCTTCTCCTTGACTGTTCAGCCACGACAACACTTCTTTTGCGTACTTCCTATCCAATAGCGCGAGAGATGCCCAATACCAGCGCTGATCCGCAACACCGTCCTTTGGAGAATCGGAAGGTGTGATAGCCGAGAGCTTCTCCTCAATCCGGTCACGCACTTGCCCCCGTATTTCCGAAACGTCAGGTGCCTGTGTCTCCACGGAAGCAACAGCAAAAACGAGCGGGTCTATCAGATTGGCTAGCGTCGGACAGGGATACAGCAAGGCGAGAGCAGGCATTCCGGCGGGCCGATGATCCTCCGCGTCCATACGGAATTGAAGCAATTGACGGCGCTTTTTGTGCAGTTCGCGATACCTCGGAAGCCCCTCCTGCTCTTGCAGCATGTGCCGCTCGCATTCGTAGGAGCAGATTGCCGCTATGGCATCGGGGACCACCTGCCAGCTTGAAAAGATCAGGGATTTAGTTGCGGGTATGTCCTGTGCGTACACGCCGCCAGGCTTGAGGTAGGGAAGGGACGGCGGTAACCACAACAGTTGCCATTGGCCCGCGTCCACCGTTTTCGACATCAGTTGCCTGAGCCGCGCGTTTGCCGGATCGATTGCGCGATAACGCTGAATATTGACGTTGCGCAGAAGCTCACCATCGGCCTTCCGAAAGACCGCCAGCAACTCCTCTGAAGGCTCCTTGCAGTGTTCACGAAGGCGACGCTTCAGCTCATAGCCGTCTCCCATCAGATTGACGAGGTAGGGGCTCGATTTCCAATATTCAATCGTATCTCCGGATTCCACGGCTTGCGCGACACGATCAACGAACCGGGCCGTCCGCAGGTCGGCCGGCCCGAGCATTGCGGCTTCGGGCGGCTCAATCAGCATTGCGTTATGCGACTCCGTCATGTCTATGCGTTCAGTGCGCGCGATGACCGACCGCAAATGCGTCTCAAGGATGTCGCGCACTTCGATAGCCTGTGCGGAACTCTGATCATCCAGGCCATAGAGCGCCTGACGAAAGCGGCGGAATTCCTCCTTGATTTCGCTGATCCGGTTCTCATCACCATCGAACAGGAAGCGCAGTGTATCCAGGAAATCCGTATAGTGATCATCGTCTTTCTCATGGTCGAGCGACAGCATCCGGTACGGTGTGGCCGAAAGCAGCAGCACACGGACCTCGTGATGCCTAAAAAGCTGTTGCGCCAGTTCCGCCGCCTCGTTCGTGCCGTTGAGCAAATCCTTGAAGCGCTGAAACTCGTCAAGAATGACGAGATCAGGTCTGAGGGCCTCAATGCATACATCGGCGAGTCGCCGCCGCAGCTCACCGATTATCTCGTACCTCCGGCGCACGAGATCGTCACGCACTTTCTTCACTCGTCTGAAGTCGTGACACACGGCCAGCAACTTGCCCAGAAAGGCGCTGTCGGCTTCAATACTCTTGCGAAATGCCATGGCCAACGGCTCGTCGTACTTGAGTTCACATTCCCTGGCCCAACGTATCCACCGCTCGCGAGAAACAACTGTTGCCTGAAGGAGGTTGAGGAGCGGTGTGGAGCGGACGCCAAAATGTCCGTGGAGCATTCGGTAAATGAGCGCCCTCTCTTCCACCTTGCCCCCGCGCGACCGGAGATCGAACGTCGTTCCAGGCGTGAAGCTAATAAAGTTGATCCCGTTTGCCTTCAGGCTCTGCAATTGCAAGGGCAATAGCGTGAGCCGGGTTGCGAACGACGATGTCTTTTGATCTGTGACATTGAGCCGATTCAGATTCTGCTGTGCAATGGTTGCATTGGAGCAGATGTAAAGGACATCTATCCTCTTCTTACCCTTCGCCTGGAGCTGCTCCACTACTTTGGCGACGATGCCACGGGCAACGAGAGTCTTACCAAGGCCCACCTCATCAGCGACGAGAAACCGGCGTGCCGGGTTTGAATCGCCGTACATGCGATTGAAGACGTATTCCACCGTGCGGCGCTGGAAATCCTTCAGGCCTTTGAGTGACTCCTCTACATCGAGCGGCTTGGCGCTCATCGTGCGCCCTCCTGCAAGATAGAGTCGAACACCCGCCAAAGCTCCATGAATTCCGCAGGAATGATGTCGTGCCCTTCGGAAGTCTCGTTGAGTTGCTTAACCAGATTCCGCACGGAATCAAGACGACCTGGATTACGGCTGTAGGCCCGCGTCAATTCTTCGAGCAATGGCAGCCCGTCAAGACTGTCCCCGGAGTTCCATTTGCCTCCAATGGCTGAAATTAGGTCGCCAACGGAGGGTAGGTTATCCATGTCCTGCAGCAGGAGCAGCAAGTAGCGCAGGAAACCTTCCCGATTTGCGACGATTGTGCGCAACACAGCAGCATCCCGCCCTTCGGGCATGTTGTCAACGGGTAGATTCAGCACGAAACAGACCGCATGGCTGCATAGTGCCGTCGTCAACTCGAATGCGACGAAGCCGGTAATTGAAGCGACCGCGCATCGCGGAATCAACACTTCGGCCATTGTTGCGAGAGGAACCCCATCGACGGCACGTTCCTTCGGCAGGGAGATGGGCCAAATACGGATCGACTCAATCTGTTTGAGCTTGATGTTGCGCTTCGCGAATATGCGTAAGTTCCAGGCATCCGCGTCCGCAAGGCTACAAGACAGCCGGATTCCGGCCAGCATCAAGTCGGCGCGCGCCGCGTCGATAATTTTCTCCGCTTGCTCCTCGGCGGAAAGCGGGGGCGGCTCTTCAGGTGGCTCGAACTCGATGAGATACTCCTGCATGCCGTGATCGCCCAGAAACGAATCAATTCCCCCGACGCGGCTACGTTTCCCTGTAAGTTCGGCCAGGATCTCGACATTGGTTCCAGCGACCAATGAGGCGTTCGTCGCGTTCGCGGACCCAAGGTAAAGCGTGGTGTCCCAGCCGTTCTCAGCGATGTATGCTTTTGCGTGCAGTCCGCGTGTAAGCCTGTCAGAGGCAAGGGCGTCGTCTCCGTCGTCAGTCTCAGCACCCTCGTGAAGCACCTTGAGCGCGCCGAATCTGGCCAGCGAAGCCTTTGAAGCCCTCGCAAGCTCATCGGGCCGTGAAACGAGAACGACAGCTTCTTGTGTGCTAGCGGCGAGGGCGTGCAGTGCGGATGCGGTGACAAACGGAGAAATGATGGCCAGCCTCTTCGACGCCTTCGGGGACCACGACTGCCGTTTGAATCCAAGCGTATGAAACGCCAAGTCCTCAAACGCTCCTGGCAATTCAGTCCAGGTCGTTTGCCGAAGTTCATCTGCCAGCGATTTGCAATTCTGGCAGATGCGAGGGACCGGCTGAATCGGAGCAAGGCCCGGAAGAGCTGCTACCAGATCGGCCAGCGGCCGATTTTGAGCGACTGTACGCTTGCCAGGCTTGCCGTCCAAGCTCAGACTCAAATCCCACGATCTGTCACTTGTCAGGTTTCGCGACAATACCAGCAGGCGCAAAAACACATCGTCAGGTGTGGCGGCGGGACGCTCGAATCGAAGCACCCAAATCTTCGGGTGAAACACACCGCCCTGCGGCGCGGTGACTTCCACGACACAGGACTCCAGGAGTCCGTAGAGCACATGATCCTTGGCCGGAGCACTGATTCGCCCTAGCTGGCAGAAAATGGAGAGCCTGTCAGTCGTTCGCCGGAGTGCTTCCAGGAGGGCTACTCCATCCTGCAGCATTGCATTGCGGTCATCGCTTGACCGCAGAGCCAGGTTCAATGGCACGGACAACAAGGTTGTCAGATCGAGAGAATAGGTCGTCGCCAGTCCCCCACTGAAAATATATCCGGGCGGGGGACGCAGTGAATCGACCAAAAGGCTACGGCTATTGGGATCGAGCATTCATTCTCCGTCCAGTCCATCCCGCAAATCCCGAATGAATCTCTTCACCGTAAACCAGCGGTAATCCATCCGAGATAGTCCTGCGCTTCCGCTCCACTGATCGAGAGCACGAGGATTCGAGAATCGCGACCGCCCGCCCTTCAGCCGCATTTCTCTGCTCTGAATCAAATTCTGGGCAGTCTTCTCATTCATGATTGAATTACCACTTGCTCGAACCAACTCTATCCATCGCTTGCAGAAATCCAATGTGTGCGGCGACACGGCCTGTTGATGGTTGAATGCCAGCGGCATGACCCAATCGAGTCCCCACTTATTGAGGCCCACGCGATCTAGTGATAGAAGCCATTGCCTGGCATCTTCGAGGCGAGCCTTGATGAGTTCCGCACTGGCTTTTTTCCTTGCGAGCATCAGGTTGTAGAGAATCGCCGCGCCATACATCGTCTGGGAGAACAAGTCGGAATGGTGAAGCAAATCGCGCTGTTCCTGCGTGAAGCGGCTCAAAGACGGGTGTTGCCACGGATAGTCCGCGTCTGCTAAGGGTAGCGGGATGATCCGCGCGAACAGAGAATTCGGCTGCGTGGTAATAATCTGGTCCTCAATAAACTGTGCCTCATCGCGGGTCAGACGAAGTGTAGCGGTTTGCGGGAAACCTTTCGGCGGAGAAGGTATTCCAGGATGCCAGGTGTTAGACGATACGCCACCAATGGCATCGAGACCTTCCCCTCGACGTCGGGCCATATCCAGAGCCCGGCGTCGATTACTTCGCTGCTGATAGATTTCGTCAATCGCAGCCTGATACTGTTCCTGAGAGCCATTGAACCTGCGAATATTCCATATACCCAGCCCAGCCCAATAGACCGAACTTGGCAACCTTCGCAAGTCCCCGCCCGCCCGCTTGCCAAATACGCCCGCCTTGTCATCGGATTCCGAGAGGGCCTTGACCAGTTCCACTTCCCGCTTGCGTGCGCGGGCGGCCAGTCCAGCGGAGGGACATCCCTCCGCCTCAAGCTCTTGATAAATCCAGGGAACAAAGAGCATGTACCGCAGGCGAGTCTGAATCGTGCTCGTGCCGGGAAAGAATTCGTCGGCCAGGAGATCACGGATAACCCCAACGCCCAGTTCATCTCGTGTGTCACGCTCGCGAAACAGCGCCAGGATGCGATTCATTCGATCCCGGTCCGCGACGTCGTGATCCAGCCACGTCAGAGTGGCGCTCATCAAATCCCTATCCTCTCGACTTCATCCAGACTCACCTTATCATCGCTCCGGTCATAGAGTTCGGCAAGACGGCGCAGGCGGCGGATCGTCTCCTCTTGGTTCCCGAAGGTGTAAGACATGATTGGAAGTATAAACGCGCGACGCGGCTTCATTCTTTCCGCACCGGGCACTATCAGCCCATACCACTCGGCATGGCATCTGAGATGAGCCCTCGCAGATCGGCCGACGCCGGAAACGTCAGATGCTTGGAAACGGTGCACGGTTTCTCCGGTTGCTTGGTCGGAAATCCCATTGCCATGAATTCGTTATGACACAATTGCCGGACGGCGTGAACGCCGATGGAGCTACGGCTAAGGCATTTTTTTCTAACAGTTGCTCGATGGCGGCTTGATTCGCAGACAACTTTCTGGCAAACTGAACGTCCAAAGTGAACGAGGCATTATGCGAATTGCTTTCTTCCCCTCCTTTCGCATTGCTGCCGGTTTGCTGCTGGTCGCCCTGCTGGGTATGGTCGGATCGCAAGTCCTCCGCAAGAGGAATCCTGTCTCTCCCGAGGCGCTCCTGGCGCGAGCCGACGAGATGTCGTGGCTCAATAACTGGATCGCGGCCGAACCCCTTTACCGACAAGCTGAACTTCAATTTACTCAGAGGCATCAGCTCTCGAAGACGCTCTACGCACGCGTCAGCGAGATGCCTGCGCATAGCGAGTCGTCAACCAGCGTCCCCGCGCAGATTGCGTTGCTGACGCATGATCTGGCGTTGCCAGAAGCGCAAGAACCTGAGACTCGGCTTCGCGTACTGACCATCCTCGGAATGCTCGAAGTGAATTATGACGCCGGGATGGCACGGAAGACATGGGCTGATGTAGAGGCACTCGCAATCCGTCAGCACCATTATTTGCTGGCGTCCAGGGCAATGGGCGAGCAAGGGATCGCTGCATTCTTGCTCGGCGACATTGCCACAGCGAAGAAAAACGTGGTCAAGGCATGGTTCATTGCGAAGATCGACGACCCAGGCGCTCACATTCGATACGCCAGCATGTACGGCACGGGCCTGGTGGAAATGCACAAATACAAGGAAGCTCTTGGGCCGCTCGATGAAGCTATCAAGGTTGCTGCGAAAACGCAAGGCGCGGCGTATCCGACGATTGCCATCACGGCCAAGATTGAAGCTCTCAGCGGTCTTGGGCAAAACAAGGAAGCGCTGGCGCTCGCCAGTGAAGAGATGCAGCGAGTGAGTGGCTACCACCTTGCTGGGCATCTCTATGAGCTTTACCAAACCAGAGCTGGCGTCTACGAAAGGATGGGCCAATGGGATCAAGCTGTTTCTGACTACGGTCAGGCAGTTCAATACGCCAAACAACTTTCTTATTGGCGCGGTCTGACCCAGGTTGATGGCTCACTCGCAGCGGCATACCTGCATCAAGGGGCTTTGCAGCCGGCACTGACTGCAATCAACGAGGCTATTGCATCCAACGAACAAATCCCCGACGAGCTGTACTTTGTCCCACGCGATCTCGCGATCAAGGCAGAAATCATGGCTCGCCTTGGGGACAGCAAGTCCTCAATCATTCTGTATGAGAAGAGCGCCGACATGCTCGACGCACTGCTCAGCAGAGTGCCGACGCCGACTGTCGAACGTCAACTGCTTGCCGATCTCAGCAAGGTTTACTCAGGGTATTTCGAGTTCTTATGCGATCAGGGCAGGACAGCGGACGCCTTTCGCGTGATCGAGCGCGCCCGCGGGCGAGTCGAGGCGCAGTCCTTGGCGCACCATGAAGTGGTGATGCCACATGACCAGAGTCCTGTCGAGCAGCGATTGACGAAGTTGAACATTGACTTGCTCAATACTGACAAAACGACAACCAGAGCGCACATTCTTGACTCCATCTATGAAGCGGAACTACAGCTTGATACGGATTCGACCGCAGGAGGCAAAGCGCCAGAGCCGGTTGATCTTGGCCAACTCCAGCGCGAACTCCGCCCCTCGGAGCTTTTGGTCGAGTATGTTCTGGACAACCCTCACTCCTACGCGCTCGCGTTGACGCATAACACCGTTCACCGATACACGCTGGCGTCCCGTGATGAATTGGAGCAAGCGTCAACACGGTACCGTTCTGAGATTCTGAAGCAGAAGGCGGACCTGCCGCTTGCGCAGCAACTTTTCAACGGACTTCTGGGAAGCATCCCTGAATTCAAAGAGAAAACGGCGCTGATTGTAGTGCCGGATGGAAAGCTTCACCTGCTTCCATTCGCTGCTCTGGCCGACAGAGGCCAATACATCCTGGCCTCGCATCAGGTATCTGTGGTCCCATCAGGAACCGTACTTGACATCCTGGAGCACCGAGCACAGCAGACTGAATCGACAAACCTGCCGTACGTCGGGGTGGCGGCGTGGACGACTGATACGCCGCCGCACACACTGCTGGCCAGCATTCATCGAGCGGTCTCCGGGCCGGAGAGGAGCGAACTTGTGGCGCTTCCAGAGAGTCGGCACGAAGTCGAAACGATTGCTGCTGACCTTCCGAAGCCAAGCACGATTCTCCTTGGCGCCAACGCTACGAAGACGAGCTTCGAGCAACTTTCGCTCAACCGGTTCAACGTGATTCATCTAGCCCTGCATGGATATGTCGATCTGGAAATTCCTGATCGATCAGCCCTCGTCTTTGCTCCGCAACCACAGGCCATGGATGACGGCCTACTTAAGATACGCGAAATCAGAAGGCTTCATCTCAATGCCGATCTCGTTACGCTCTCAGCCTGCAACACTGGCGTCGGGCCAGTCGGCGAAGAAGGCGTCGCGAGTATCGTCAATGCGTTCATCGAGGCCGGATCTCAGAGCGTCGTATCAACCCTCTGGGAACTTGAAGACCACGCAACCGCACACCTGATGACCACCTTCTACGACCACCTCGGCCGCCACGAGGAAAAGGCCGCGGCATTGAGGCAAGCACAACTTGAAATGCTGAATTCAGGAGCGGCGCCGTACTACTGGGCAGGCTTCGTGCTCGCCGGCAATCCTCGCGGCAGTCTCTTCCCAGCGCCAGCGCTCAATCTCACTTCAAGGAGTTCCAAATGACGGTGGACCAATCTGCTCAGGCCGCGCCTCCGCAACTTTCCCAACACGACCGCCGCGCCATTCTCGACAAGGTCCTTGCTGCCCTGGACAAGCGTTTCTATAAACCTGAAAAGTTGAATGACGAATGGCGCGCCGCTGTCGATCACCACCGGCCATTGATTGAAGCGGCCAGCACGCCAGACGGCTTTGAACAAGCCGTGTCTGATTTGTTGGCTGAGTTGCATACGTCGCATCTGGGCTTCTTTCACGGCAGTGCCCGCAGAGCTTCCAGCCGGGCCGCGCTGAGCGCAACCTACCTTGCCGACGAAACGCCTTTCGGCAAGCGTTGGATATTTCAGGATGTTCACTCTGGCGGCGCCGCATCGAATGCCGGAATCAAGCCAGGGGACATTCTTCTCAGCGTGGATGGCCGGGAGATTTCCACGCCGGAGCATCCTGTCTTCGCGATGGGCAAGCAGACCAATCTGGAGATTGTCGGCAGAGACGATCAACGGCGCTCGGTCGCGGTCAATGTGGCGCGACCCAAGGGGAAGAAACTCCACTTTGTCGAGCCGACGCTGGTCGAGGTGCGACATCTCGAAAACGGACTGGGCTATCTGAAGGTTGCCATGTTCCCTGGGATGGTCGGGGTCGAAGTGGCCAACGAAATCTCGCGTGCAGTAGAGGTATTGGGAAAGATCGAAAGCCTCATCATCGACCTGCGCGGGAATACGGGAGGAGGGATCGGAGCCCTTCGCGTCATGAGCCTGCTGACGCCCGACAGGATCCCCGTAGGGTTCGCACTCGACAAAAAGCGCGTCACACCCAATCTGGATGCGGAGAAGCAGCGATTTCGGCGATTCCATGCCATCCCCGCGTCCAAGAAGGCGCTCTGGACGCTCGCATTAAAGTTTGCGCCGTCTATGCTCGCCAAGACGCCCATCGTCCTTGAGACGGAGGGTTTGGGCCGCAAGGCGTTTCACGGGAGAGTGACCCTTGGCGATCACCTAAAAGCGGCCATACGTTATCACTTCAAAACCGGCCATAGAGAAGCGGCCTGAGACATTCTGTCCGGCGGGGGCAATTAGCCTCTGTTGGCATGGGTAATGTCTTGGAAAAAG
>Ga0224559_1001129_pt1 | contig 15198 bp, 8 predicted proteins | sample 714S33034metaG_FD_180676 | JGI IMG/M metagenome (GOLD analysis project Ga0224559, IMG submission 180676) | Peat soil microbial communities from Stordalen Mire, Sweden - 717 S3 30-34 | ecosystem: Environmental > Terrestrial > Soil > Wetlands > Peat | place: Sweden: Norrbotten County, Stordalen... | reverse complement strand
CGGCTCATCGGTCGCCAGCAGCGGAAACGGGAAGTCTCATAACGGTAGCCAGCACGGAGAATCGAATGGCCAGGGCGGAAGCGGAGACCCGCAACAAATGCTGAGCAACTCCCCGGCTATTCAACTTGGCGACCTGAAGAAGGACGAGGCAGTCATGCTGGTATCAACAGAGGGCACAACCGAAGTCACGGCCATTACGCTGCTGGCAGGCGTTGAACCCCTGCTTGAAGCTCCCGCGGCTAGCCAGAACCTGCTTTCAAACTGGAGCATGAGCTCCGGCGCGCCCGATGTTACCCAATAGTCCCACACAGAACAAGTGAAAACAAGCGAGGAACACGTGTATTCAAGATTGCATTGCTGCACACATTTTCTGATTTTCCTGGCGTTGGGCGTGGCCGCAGTATTTGCGGCACAGGCGCAAACCCCCACAACTCCGGTTGCGCCTTCCGGAGTTACGACGACCGCTGCCGTACCGGCAACTCCCGTTACAACGGCCACCGTGCGCGGACACATCGCCGACCCTTCGGGCGCGCTGATTCCAGGCACAACGATCACCATCGCCACCCCGGCGGGAAAGGTCGTGGCCACGACGACCGCGGATGCGGTCGGCCACTATGCGGTGAGCAATCTGGCTCCCGGCAACTACATCGTGCGGGCCAGCTTCCAGGGCTTCGCGCCCTTTGCTTCACCGGTGATTCAGCTTGCGGCCGGACAGGTGAAGCATGTGGACATCTCAATGGCCATCGTGGCCGAGGAGCAGAGCGTGGTGGTTACCGACGAGTCGCCCGCGCTGGTCAATGTGGAGGCGGGTGGCAACGCCAACGCGATCATCCTGAAAGACAAGGATCTGGATGCGCTGTCGGACGACCCGGACGAGCTATCGAACGAGTTGACGGCGCTGGCCGGACCCTCAGCCGGACCAAACGGCGGGCAGATTTACATTGACGGATTTACAGGCGGGAACCTGCCGCCCAAGTCGGCGATTCGCGAGATTCGCATCAACCAGAATCCTTACTCGGCCGAGTTCGACCGGCTGGGCTACGGACGCATCGAGATTCTGACCAAGCCGGGCACCGACAAGCTGCACGGGCAGGCCTTCGCCATGGGCAACGACAAGAGCTTCAATACCGGAAATCCGTTTACCCCAAATGTTCCCGACTACCACAGCTACCAGTTCAACGGAACCCTGAACGGATCGCTCTCGAAGAACGCCTCTTTCTTTGTCAGCGCCGAGCGGCGCAACACGCAGAACGCCAACGTCTATGACGCCGAGACCGGCGACAATGTCTTCGACACCGGCGCGCTGCTGAATCCTCACACGCGCACCAACGCCTCCGCGCGCCTCGACTTGCAGTTGGGCCTGAAGAACACGCTTACGGCGCGCTACGGAATCTATCACGATAGCGACACCGACGACCTCGGCAGCACCATCGCACTGCCCACTCAGGCCACCTCCTCCAGTTCAACGAATCACTCCATCCAACTGAGCGATGCCCTGATTATCAACAACCACATCGTCAACGAGACCCGCTTTCAGTATCGTCACGAGTCCTCATCGGAGACTCCGGCGAGCACAGCTCCGGCGTTTTCCGTCTCGACGTACTTCACCGGTGGCGGCTCCTCGTCGCAGCAATCCGAAGATCACTCCAACAGCTTCGAGTTACAGAACCTGACCACCATGTCTCTGGGCACGCACGCGCTCAAGTTCGGCACCCGCCTGCGCGACGACCGCGACAGCAACTCCACCAACGCGGGCTTCAACGGCAGCTTCAGTTTCGCCACGCTGGACGCCTACACCAATGCAGCGGCGGCCCTGGGAAGCGCGAGCTTTGTCTCCGGCCTTTCCGCGGACGCGCTGCCGCAGACGTTGAGTTACACCACCGGCCCGCAGGCGGCCAGCGCCAGCGTCTTCGACGCGGCGGTCTTCGTGCAGGACGACTGGAAGGCAAACAAGAATCTGACCGTTTCCGGCGGACTGCGCTGGGAGTCGCAAAACCACATCTCCGACCACAGCGACTGGGCGCCGCGCGCGGCTCTGGCTTATGCACTTGACGGTCACAAGACCGGAAAGGCCAAGACCGTGCTGCGCGGCGGCTACGGCCTCTTCTATGACCGCTTTTCGCTGGGCAGCGAACTGAACCTCGTTCGCAACGGCGGCAACGCCAATAGCCAGACACAGCACACGATCACAAATCCCTCCTGCTTCGCGAGCAGCTTTATCAACAATCTGACCAGCGACGAGCTGGCAAGCTGCATCTCCTCAGCCAGCGCGGCGACCACCAGCACCAACACGATCTCGACGGTTGCGCCCAACTATCACTCGCCCTACACGCAGCAGTTCGGCGCCAGCCTCGAACGCCAGTTGACCAAGAGCACCTCAGTCACGGCCACCTACCTGCACTCTTTTGGCGTGCATCAGATGGCCACCATCGACGCCAATGCCTATGAGCCAGGATCTTTCGTCTTCGGCAGTTCCACATTGACCGGCACGCGGCCCGATTCTTCCAAGGGCATCGTGGACGAATACCTGCCCGAGGCGGTCTTCAAGCAGAACCAGTTGATCCTGAACATCAACGCCAAGTTGACGCCCAACTTGAGCTTGATGGGCTTCTACAACTACACTTCGGCGCACGCCAACACGGGAGCTGCGTCGAACTCCTACAACCTGAACCAGAATTACGGGCGCGCCAGTTTCTCTCCGAGCAATATGCTCTTCATGATGGCCAGCTACCAGGCTCCCTGGGGCGTGCGCCTCAATCCATTTCTGATTGCCGAGGCGGGTAGGCCTTACAACATCGTCACCATCAACGATCTGACCGGCGATAACTTCTTCAATGACCGGCCGTCGCTGGCAGATGCCTCCCTGTGCAACACGACCGCCGACGCAACCACAACCCCGCACTACGCGATGACTTCCTTCGGCTGCCTCAACACCCAGCCCACCAGCAGCGACACGGTTATTCCCATCAATATGGCCAACGGTCCAGCCGCTGTGACGCTGATGCTACGTGTTAGCCGCAGCTTCGGCATCGGTCCGAAGGTAGCCTCAACCAGCAGCCAGAGCGGCGGTGGACCTGGCGGCGGTGGACCTGGCGGCGGCGGACCGGGCGGCGGACCGGGTGGCGGCCGTGGCGGACCTGGTGGCGGCGGACCGGGTGGCGGCTTCGGACCGGGAGGCTTTGGCGGCAGCGGTGGACGGCCTCCGCGCGGCATGCTAGACTCGCCCGCTTCGCGTAAATACAACCTGACGTTCAGCGCGCAGGCGCAGAATCTCTTCAACGACATCAACTACGGAACGCCCAGCGGAACGGTCATTCCCACGCTCACCTCCGGCTCAACCGTGGTGGGTCCTGGCAGCCGCTTCGGAAAATCGACCAGCCTGGCGGGAGGTCCATTCTCCTCCAACGCGGCCGCTCGGCGCATCTTCTTCCAAGCGACGTTCGCGTTCTGACGAAGACACACTAAAAAAACAGCGGGCCGGAGCAATACGCTTCGGCCCGCCGTATTTTGCGCCAAGTGCGAGCCCGAGTCTCCGGTTCGATGGTTTCGTTTGTTCAGGTTCGTGGTTTCCCACCCTTGCCGCAAGAACAAAAACACGGTTCAGTGGTTTCCCAGGTCTCAAAATCGAGACCTGGGGCACCCAGAATTGGTAGGACTTCAAGCAGTCAGAGAACTAGTGTTTTGCCGCCGTCACCGTAGCAGGCCGGCCATCGGTGGCGAAGGCATCGGCAAGGGAGATGACCTTCAATTGCGCCTTCAGCTCATCCAGAGAGGCCGCGCTGGTGGCCTTGATCTCCACCGTCTCACCCGGCAACACGTCAAAGTAGTTGTCGGAAAGCCCGATGTCGAGATTGCCGAAGGAGAGATAAACACTGCGCGCCAGCACCGGGGACTGGATGCGAATCTTGTAGCTGCCATTCACTCCGGTGGTTTCGACCTTCAACTGAGCGGGCTTCAGATGCACTCCCTTGACGGGAGCGAGATAGGCCAGGTTGCGCGAGAGCGGCACTCCGCCAGTGGTGAGTTCCGCCACGACAAAGACCTGCGAAGTGTCAGCCGCGCCCGCGTCAGTGAGCTTTTTGAGCGGCCAGTCGAGATAGACCTTGCTGGTGAGAGGCGCAACATTCACGGCGCTGGTTTCCTCCAGCAGCATCTTGCCATCGAAGTTCATCAGGCGCACACGCAGCGAGGCGGGCTCGGCCGTGGTCTTGTCGGAGACGATGTAGACCTTCAGCGCGCCGTCCTCGACGTGCGGCGAAACCAGGATGGGCGCATAAAAGCGGCGGGCGTAGTATTGCAACGCCTTCCAGCGTCCGAAGTAATCGATCGACGACCACGAGGCCACCGGCCAGCAGTCGTTCAACTGCCAGAAGATGGAGCCCATGGTCTCAGGCCGCAAGCGGCGGAAGTGCTCGGCGCCGATCTTGATGCCCTCGGCCTGCAAAACCTGGCTGACATAGAGGAAGCTGGCGAAGTCCCTGGGCTCCGGATAATCCTTTGCCAGGTAATCGTTGATGATCGAGTTGCCTTCATTGTTTTTCTGATGGGCCAGCATCACCGGCGTGAAGATGCTGGTGCGATCCTCGGGCTGCGTAAAGCTCTCCACTGTGCGCATTTCAGGGAAGGCCTGAAAGCCGTACTCGGTAACAAAACGCCAGTGATGCTTCTCATACTCGCTGAATGGCACGCGCCCGTGCCAGACGCTCCAGTCGTGCTGATCGCCGGATTGGTAGTTCTCACTGAGGGATTCATAATCGGCGCTGGGCGAACTGGGCCAGTAGGGCGTCTCCGCGTCTAGCCGCGCCACTACACGAGGCAGGATGCCGCTGAACTCGGTGAGGTAGTCCTGCCAGAGATAGAACTTTACATTCGGAGGCAGACTTGCTCTTTCGCCCCAGTTCAAAGCCTCTTCTGTCTCGTTGTTGCCGCACCAGATAACGATGCTGGGATGGTTGCGCAGCCGCCGCACCTGGTCCTCGGCCTCGGCCTCGATGTTCTGCTTGAAGGCGTAGGTCCCCGGCTGCCAGTCGTTGCCGAACATGAAGTCCTGCCAAACCATGATGCCCAGTTCGTCGCAAATCGCGTAAAACTCGTCGCTCTCGTAGTAGCCACCGCCCCAGTGGCGGATCATGTTCATGTTGGCATCGCGAGCGGACTGGAGGATGCGGCGGTAGTTGGCTGTGGTGACGCGATTGGGAAAGCTGTCGAAGGGAATCACGTCCGCGCCCTTGGCGAAGACGGGAATGCCGTTGACAACAAACTCAAAGGAGCGGCCCCACTTGTCCAGCTCCCGATGGAGCACGATGGAACGCAAACCGGCTTTGACCTTGCGTTCCTCGGCTGGCAGGCCGCCCGTACCCACCTGCGCGGTGAACTCGTAGAGCGGCTGCTCGCCGTAGCCGGCCGGGAACCAAAGTTTCGGCTGACGAATTTCGATGGGCAGATCGATGACATTGCGTCCGGCATGGAAGCTGACAGTAGCAATCACCTGGACCGGCCTGCCGCTATCGGAGTACCGCACGCTTACCTTGGCCGGGCCGGCACTGGCAGACTCGATTTCGAATTCGGCGTTGAGGTGGGCCACTTCCCTGCTCACGTCGAGCTGGCGGATCGCAAAGTCGGCGATACGGACCTTGTCCCAGGCCTCGAGGCGCGCCGGTTTCCAGATGCCGCTGGTGACGAACCGCGGTCCCCAGTCCCAGCCATATTCATAGGCCGCCTTGCGGATATACGTCTTGTCCGCTGTCTTCGATTGCAGCCGGAATGGATCGCTGGCCGCCGCCGCTTCAGCAGCTGTTATAGGCGATGGAAAGACGACGCTCAGGAGGTTTTTCCCGGCGTGCAAGTGGCCTTTCACGGGTACGCGCCAAATGCGAAAGCTGTTATCGGCTCTGATTAGCTTTACGCCGTTCACTGAAACCACGGCGGCTCCATCAAGGCCATCAAAGACAAGATCGACATGGGAACGGGCGAGCAAGGCCGGCGTGGCCTCAAAACTCAGCCGGTACTCCCAGCTCTCTTTTTCGATCCACTGGAGCTTGGCTTCATTGTCGCGAAAGAAGGGGTCGGGAATCTTCTTGTTAGCCAGCAGATCCAGATGCACGTCGCCGGGAACGGTGGCGGGGAGCCAACCGTTTTCGCCCTGCTCGGCGCCAGCCGTAATCTGCCGGAACTGCCAGCCGTGATCGAGCGCCAGCACCACATTCTGTGCCAGCCTTGCCTGCGCCCACGTCACCCCGTTTGCCATACCAACAACCGCCCCCAACAGTGCATAACTCACAATACGACCGGCACTTGCTGCTCGCATCCGATCTCCTCCGAACTTTCGCTGAACTGATTTATCTGCCATGACGGGAAATTTGTCAAACCGCCGATAAGGTATCATGATGCGTTGGTGGGACCGCCGATGATCCGCGCACGGGGAGGGTGTGGCAGCATCCCGATTCGGGCTGATTGTTGCCCGTGTAACCTTGTGTTCACAGAGAGGTGTGACCGGAGATACGGCCCTGCCCCAACGTTTGATGATCTGTTAAACTTGAAAGTGCTTTCAAGGAAGGTGAGTGGTTCCATGGGCATGGGCAAGTGGGTGAAATCGAATGTCGATTATGGCCGGCGGCTGGTGGGCTCCGGAATCGAGGGAGCGCGTTCCGGCCAGAATGATTTCCTCAACGGAGAACCTCTTGCTCCCTATCTTGGCGAGTCGGTCAAGGGCGCGCTTCTGCCCGCCGCGATTGGCGTGTGCGTGGGCGTATTGGCGGGCTATCCGATCTGGCGGCGGAAATCCAAGGCCGTGACACTGGCATATGGTTTGCTGGGCGGAGCCATCGGGTTGACCACGGGCATGGCCTGGAAAAGCCGCCACCTCAGCGCCAGCGTCGCCGGCAGCGCCATGAAGAACATCGGCAAGGTGCGCGATCAGCAGTGGCTGACCAAGCATCCCATCGACTACGCATAGAACCAGTCAGCAAAGAAATTTGGAAAGAAAAAACCGCCATAAAACAACAGCGCTGTTGTTTTATGGCGGTTTTTTGTGGTTTTAGAGGCCGGAGCCAGGGAGAGAATCGCCGCTCCCCTTACCGGAATGATCGGCCTCGGCGGACGGGGCTTTGGCTTCAGCCTCGGCAAGTGCCTCGGTGTCCAACCCATGTTCGTCGCGATAGTGCTCGACCGGCATCTTGCCGTCCCACCACGCCCAGTTCATCGGATAGACATCGGGATCGAGAAACACCTGGTAGAAGTGCCACACCACAATCGCCAGCGTGGCGAGAATCGCCTCGTAGAAATGGATGGCGGTGGCCACATCGACCCACCAGCGCGCCAGCGTGTCTCCGACCCAGACCTTGGCCCAGATCATGATGCCGGTAAGACCCATCAGGGCCGTGCCCCAAACCAGCGCCCAGTATTCAGCCTTCTCCGCATAGTTGAAGCGGCCATACTTCGGCTTTTCGCCGCCCAGACCCAGGTAATAGCGCATGGTCGCCCAGGCATCGAAGACATCCTTCGGACGCGGCGCAAAGTCCCAAATCAGCCGCCGCCCTTCCCTGGTCATTGCCAGGTAGAAGACGTGATAGATGCCAGCGCCGATGAGAATTACACCCGCGATGCGGTGGATCACGCCGCGCAGATTCTCACCCATGCCAAGCACCGCGGCAAACCACGAATCAGGGAACTTGAGGGCAAAGCCCGTGATCACCAGAATAATGAAGCTGCTAAGCAGAATCAGGTGCTGCCAGCGCTGGTTGGTGGTCATGCGCGTCATCATGGGATTCTGCATTCTGTGCCGCGCGGCGGCTTTGCTCCGCCAGATAATCGCGTTGTGCAGGAACATCACGCCAATCACGAGCAGAATCAGAACCACATAAATCAGCCGCACCCAACGGACCACGAGCGAACCGAAGTCCCTGGGATGGACACCGCCCTCCAGATGCACGGGGGTGAGTGTGAACTTCCTCGTCACGCCCTTATGGCACTTGCCGCAGGTCTCGTCGAGGTGGGCGGGATTGATGGAGGAACGCGGATCGCTGGAAGGCAGGATGTCATGGACGCCGTGGCAACTGGAGCAGTTGGCGACCACCACCGAGCCGCCTTCCGCGGCCAGCCCGTGATAGCTATCGAAATAGGTCCCGACCCGGTTTGCGGGAATACCAAACTCCTGCGATAGCCGCACCCCCTGGTGGCAGCGCGCGCAGGTATCCCGGGAGAGATTCTGCTCCGAGTTCGGCGAGTTGGGGTCGGAGTGCGATTTGATCGAGTGAATTCCGTGGCAGTCCGTGCAGACCGGAGCCAGCTCATTGCCGCGCGCAATTGCCTGCCCGTGAATGCTCTGCATAAAGGTGTTTTTGACCGCCGTATGGCACTTGCCGCAGGTCGTCGGAACATTGAGCTTGTAGATCGGCGATTTGGCTTCATTGGCGGGAAGAATCGCGTGCGAGCCATGGCAATCAGTGCAAACCGCGGCCTGCTGCGATCCCTTCTCGACGGCCCGTCCATGAACGCTTTCCTGGTAGGAGATGAAGGGCTGGTTGCTTTCGCCATTCGACTCCATCAGGAACTTCTGACCGTGGCACCTGCCGCAGGTATAAGGAATGTTGGCATGATTGACAGGCGATTTGGCATCGTCGGCGGCGAGAATCTCGTGCGCGCCTCCGTGACAATCCTCGCAACCTGCCGCCGGCGCGCCGGTCTTGCTTGCCTTGGCATGAGTGCTGTGCGAGTAAGCCTGCTGCGCATCCGCATGGCACTGTGCGCAAGTGACCTTCCGAGGGGTGGTCTCATGGACCAGGCTCTTCACATCCTTGTGGCAATCCACGCAAGAAAACATGGCGCCGTGAATCGAATGCTTCAGCTTGTTCTGATCTACATACAAGCTGACATTCTTACCGTTCACTTCCGTGGTCAGGGTTGAATCGGAGTGGCAGGCAAGACAGTCCGCGTCCTTGAGCTTATGCTCCGCGCGGGCCGCACCGGCCCCGACAAGCAGGGACAGGACGAGTGTTTGGGCAAGGATGCTTCTGACAGGGTTCACGCCTTGAGGAGATTCTCTGGCGTGAAATCCCGCTGTGACTGAAATCACAGAGCGCAAAAGAGCGGTTCGTAGGCGCTTCGTGTCAGATAAAGTACGCGCTCAGGGTCAGCACCAGAAGAGTCAGGCCGATGGCGATGGCAGTGAACCCCACGACTTTAGAAAAATTGAGCAGCCAGATCGGCGGCGGCGCCGCAATTCTCGCTTCCAGTTTCCCCTGGGCCGCCACCCTTTGATACTCTTCCGGACGCTTGGTCTTGAACTCTTCCTCACTCTCCACACCAGTAAAAATCACCATATCCATGGGGAAACTGTCTGGGCGAAGATGGGTATTGACGAAGTGGATGGAAAAGATGAACAGGATGGCCAGCAGCCCTTCCTCGCTGTGAATCACCAGCACGGCGTTCAATGCCCAGCCGGGCAGGAACCTGGCGAAGAACGGGGCAAACCACATTGCATATCCTGAAAAGCCGATGACGACCATGCCCCAGAAGACCGCCCAGTAATCGAACTTCTCCCAATAGGCGTAACGTTCGAATCGCGGCTTCGGCCCCAGACCCACGAACCAGCGAAGGTGGCCCAGGAGATCCTTCACATCTTTCCAGTTGGCCACCATCGAGGTCGGTCCCCAGAAGATTCCCTTTTCGTGATTGACCAGCCCACGGGTGAAAACGTCTTTCACGTGAACCAGAAACGCCAGCGTCAGGACGACGGCGCAAAATTTATGAAAGAAGATAATTGTTCCGAATCCACCCACCCCGCCGGCAAAACGGCGCGCCCAGAAGCTCTCGCTGAAGCGCATGGGCAGCCCGGTCGCCGCCAGTCCCAGAAAGGTGGTGAACAGAACGGCATGGAGGTATCTCTGGGCCCGCGTGAAGCGCGTGAAATACCGCTCCCCCGCATGGCTCTGCACGCTGGTTTCCTTTGGGCTTCCGTCCGCCGCTTGCTCCAAATCAGCCATTCTTTCCTCCATTTGCCGACCGTGTTTTGATCTGGTGGTATCGCGAGCGGATCAGCCACAGGATGGTGTGAATCACGAAGAAGGTCAGTGTGCCGGCCAGCAGCAGATTCATAAACAAGCGGATGAAGTAAAGGGCCGGGTTCAGCTTGCGATTGTGCGCGTTGGCGTGAGGCTGATACTGCACGAAGCTGGCGTTGGCGCCCGCATGGCACTTGCCGCAGGTCGCCACCAGGTTGGCCTTGTTGATAGGCGAGCGGGGATCGGATGCTGGCAATATCTCATGCGCTCCGTGGCAATCCCAGCAACGCGCCGTCTCTACGTAGCCGCCCAGCGAGCCCAACTGCGAGTGGAAGGTGTCGCGGTAAGTGCTGAACTTATCCTTGTGGCAATTTCCGCAGATGGGCGTGGACTGCATGCGAAAAGCCGCCGCAGTGGGCTGCTCGATGGCATGTGCGGTATGGCAGTCGGAACATACCGGCGCATTCAGATGGCCGGCCGCGACAGCCTTTCCATGCACGCCGCTCATATAGTCAGCGGCGATTCCCGCGTGGCAGTTTCCGCAGGTCTTGGGAACGTTGGTCTTATAGGTCGGACTCAGCACGTCATTGTGGCTCAGGATGTGATGCGATCCATGGCAGCTTTGGCAGTTTGCCGCCACCAGCAGTCCCTCCTTGCTGAGCGCAAAGCCGTGGATGGAGTCGATATACAACGGATAAACATTAGGCAGGCCGTGCTTCTTTGCTATCGAGTCATTGCCATGGCAAGCGCCGCAGGTGCGCGGAATGTTGAGCGGATAGACCGCCGACCTGGCATCATCCTTGGGAAAGATGTCATGGGCGTCTCCGTGGCAACTGATGCATGGATGCTCGGCCCGGTTGGCATGCACGCTGCCGACAAGCCTTGCCGCCTGGTCGGCGTGGCAGGTATCGCACTTGACCGGCGTCACATGATCCGGATGGGGATATTCCTTGATGGTGGTGTGGCAATCGCCGCATTTGAGACTGCCGTGCAAGCTGGCGCCGAATTGGCCGGCATCCACGCCGACACTGTGTCCGGAGGCGTCCTGCAGGCTCTTGTCCGCGTGGCAGGAGAGGCAATCCGTCTCCGCCTTTGCGGCGCGCGGAGCCCCCACAACCAGAAGCGCCCCGAGGGCGAGCACGATAGAGAAGACAGTCTTCATGTCGGCTCCGATCCATCCCTACGCTTTCAGGCCACAGCTAACACGCGCACGGGAGAGATCGGACTACGCCTCCGCCTCTCCCGGTTCACGCCTCGCGGCCGGGGCTTGCTTTCTGGCGCGCTACTATTTCTGCAGCGTGCGGACGTACGCGATCACGTCCTTGATCTGCGCATCGGTCAATTTGCCGTTGTAACCCTTCATCGTGCCTTTGCCGTTCTTCGTCGAAGCGATGAACTGGGCATCGGACGCCTTCATCATCGCCGGGGCCTTGAACGACAGAATCTTCATGTTCTTGGCCATTGTCGATGTAGCCAGTCCATCGGCTCCGTGGCACATGGCGCACTTGGCCTTGTAGGTGTCCGCACCGGGCGCCTGCGCGAAGGCTGGCGCCGCAATGGTAGCAGCCAGAAAAATCACGGCTACCGCGCTGATTCGTAAGGTCATCATCTTGCTCCCAAACCGGAGATTGACAGCATCCCGGTCACGTAGCTGTCATACCGGCTATGTTGCGCCGTCGGAAGTGACGCCGGTCACAGTTCAAAAGGTTCATTTCCGCGTCTCAGGTAAATCCTCCGCATTTTCTTCACGAAGGGTTCGCTGATTCTTCAGATTCCCGGCAACACCAGCGCGTGGGGCGCCAAAGTGATTCATGTCACATCCAATGGCACGCCTGATCGGTCACAATATGACCGCTGCTTGAGGACAAAAAATATATGGGCACGGCTGCGGTATCCGAAGTACAAACCATGCTTACCCTTCCTGGTGACGCGGTGCGCCAGATTCAATGGCGCTTCGCGGACCGTTTCGATTTGCAGATGCTGGTACAGTCGACGCGCGGCGTGGCGCGGGGAACCGTGGCGCAGTTGGTAGCCGCCGGGGAGCGCAACACCCACGAGTGGACCCCAGGAAAAAACGGGATGATGGAGGCCTTTGACCGCGCCGGCATCACCGCAGCTTTCATGGAACCGGAAGAGGGCGGATTCATCGTCGGCCCCAAGAATCTGGCGCTGTCTCTGGCGGCTTTCGAGCTGGCCTGGGTAGACGGCGGCGCGGCCACGGCCAGCCTGGCCGGCTTCCTGGCTCTCTCGCCCATTCACGAGCGTGGCACAGCGGAGCAGGTGAGCCGCTACAAGAGCCTCTCCGCACCTCCGCAGCCGGGCGAGGATCGCAAACCCTGGCGCGGCGCCTTCGTGCTCACCGAACCCCTCCCCTACGTGGGCGTCGATACCGGTATGTTGAGCGGCAAGGTCCGGGTGGCCGAGTGGAAAGACGGCGAAGAGCCCTGGCTGCAGGTGGATAAGCGCGGCCGCTTCATCACCAATATCGCCGTCGCCAACTTCGTCACCGCCGCGGTCAACTCCGACGATCCGCGCATCAAGGGCAGTTGCTTCGTCATCCTGGAAGAGACGGATGAGGGCATCTTCGACCACGGGACTGCGACGAAAAAGCTGGTTCACCAGCTCTCCTCAACCGGCGACCCGATCTTCAACCTGAAAGTGCCCGCCAACCGCATCGTGGGCGGATACACCGTCAAGGACGGCATCATCGTCCCCAACTACAACCACACTGAGCTTCTCGAAGCAGTCTTTCGCCGCACCCGTGTGGCCGTTGGCGTGATGACTTCAGCCAAGCTGCTTTCGTCCATCGAGCCGGTCATTCGCTATCAGCGCCAACGCTTCCGCGGAGCCGATGGCGCCAAACCCGGTTCGGTGCGCTACGAGCAGGGCATCCAGCAACGAGAAGACGCATTGCATCGGCTGGTGGATGTTTGGGCCACGGGCGAGGCGGCCACTTCGCTGGGCTTTGCCACCGCGCGCCTCTTCGACGCGTTGGATCCAATCGAGAAGCAGAAGACGGCCATTCTCAAAGAGCGCGGCATCCAGGGCGGACGCGCCGAACTGAAGGCGCTCAAGGAAAGTGACCAACGGGCCATTGAGCTGCTGTCACTCAAAGCAGACGACCCGCGCCGCCAGGAACTCGAAGCCGATCCCCTGGTCCAGTACGTGCTCATGGACGCCGAAGCCAACGTCATTTGCCCGGCCACCAAGCTGTGGAACACCGGCCACGGCGCGAATATGATGCGCGAGGCCGTCAGCCTGATGGGCGGCTATGGCATCACCGAGGACTGCCCCGGCTTCCTCGCCAACAAATGGATGGACGCCCAACTGGAAGCCACTTACGAAGGCCCTGAAGCAGTGCAGCGCCGTCAGTTGACCATCACCATGACCTCCGAGGTCTTTCTTGCCGAGTTCAGCGCCTGGACTGCCGAGATGCGGCGCATCGCGTCAGAGAGGCCCGGCACTGGAGCCTGTACCCTGGCATCGGCGATGCAGATGTGGCAGTGGACCCTGAACCATCTGCAAAAGGCAACCGACCCCAAGGGCAACAAGCTCTACCACGGACAGCGCCAGGGCGTGACTTTCGCCATGGCCGACGCGCTCTGCTGGCTGGTGGCCTCGCGCTGCCAGATTCTTGACGTACTCGAACTCGAAGCGCGCGGCCCCAACGATCCGGTTGCTGCTGAGGGCCTGGAAGGCACCGTCCAGTTCCTGAGTGATCTGTGCCACACGCAGGCGGCCGCCGCAGCCGGCGAGGTCTCCCGCATCTGCGCCGAGTTGGTCTTCGGCTATAACTGCCACCCCTCCTGGAACGATGACCAGCACGCCAATTGCTTTCTGGCCAGCGAACTCGAAGATCTGGAGGAAACCATGCCGGGAATCTCGGCCGTGGCCGTCGATGTGGTGGCAGAGGACGGCAGCCATCCGCAAAAAGCCGGTCCCTGCGCAGGTTGTGCCGAAGCGAGTGACTTTCTGCGTATGCAGAACAAGCTGACCTGCTGCCTGAGCGGCGCAAGGCTGGCCAAGGACCGCGCAGCGGAGACCGTCAACAAGGTCATGATTCCCGAGGCGCTGGATTATCCCGCATGAGCACAAGCGCAATCGTAGAAGAACAGACAGCCCCGGAGATCGAGCGGCAATCGATGGAAGTGGACATTGCCTGCGCCGGTTTTGGCCCGGCGATGGGCGGCTTTTTGTCTACGCTGACTCGCGCCTGGACGGAGAATCCCGCCGACCCGACCTTCGAGAGCAAAGCCGCGCCGGGAATGCCGCTCCAGATCCTCTGCTACGAGCGCGCCGACGACATCTCTTCGGGCGTCAGCGGCGTGGTCACGCCCGGCAAGGCGATCCGCTCCAGCTTTCCTGACTTCAACCCGGCTGAGATTCCCATGGCCGTCCCCGTCAAGAGCGAGCGGGTGATGTACCTGCTGGACCCCATCGGCGCCAGCCGCCGCTCCGCGCTTTTGCGGCTTGGCGATTTTTTCCTTCGCCTCGGAGGAAAACTGCTGGGCGTGCAAGATCACGCCTTCACACTGCCCTGGACGCCTGCCTTTCTCAACAAACACGGCGGCCTGGTGATGTCGATTGGCCAGTTCAATCAGTGGGTCGGTTCGCAACTGATGGCGACAGGCCTGGTACAGATTTGGCCAGGGACGCCGGTCAGCAAGCCGCTGATCTCAGGCAGAAAAGTTGAAGGCCTCCGCCTCGCCGATCAAGGTGTGGACAAATCCGGCGAGGCGACCGACGGTTTCATGGCCGGAATGGATGTGCGCGCGAAACTCACCGTCGTGGGCGATGGCCCGGTCGGCGCGGTCGGACAGGCGCTCGACGAGCAACTCGGCCTGCCGCAGGGTCACGCGCACCGCGAGTGGGCTCTGGGCATGAAGTTCGTTATCGAGCTGCCCGAAGACTCGCCGCTGAAGCCGGGCACCGTCTGGCACAGCTTTGGATACCCGGAGCCGGAAATCTTCGGCTTCCTCTACGTGCATCCCGACCGGCTGGTTTCTGTTGGCATCTTCGTCCCTTCGTGGTTGAGCGACCCATCGCGCACCGCCTACCGCTATTTGCAGCACTACATTCAGCATCCCGCGCTGTGGCCCTATCTGAAGGACGGAACGCTGCGCTCCTGGGGCGCGAAATCGCTGGAAGAGTCGGGCCGCCACGGCGAACCGTATCTTGTGGGCGACGGATTTGCCCG
>Ga0224559_1001128_pt1 | contig 15202 bp, 17 predicted proteins | sample 714S33034metaG_FD_180676 | JGI IMG/M metagenome (GOLD analysis project Ga0224559, IMG submission 180676) | Peat soil microbial communities from Stordalen Mire, Sweden - 717 S3 30-34 | ecosystem: Environmental > Terrestrial > Soil > Wetlands > Peat | place: Sweden: Norrbotten County, Stordalen... | reverse complement strand
CACGCCGCGCGCCGAGATCGAAGGCGAGATGGGTGACAGCTTCGTGGGGCTGCAGGCGCGGCTCATGAGCCAGGCGCTGCGCAAGCTGGCCGGCACCCTGAGCAAGTCCGGCACCATCTGTGTGTTCACCAACCAGCTGCGTGAAAAGATCGGCGTCATGTTCGGCAACCCCGAGACCACGACCGGCGGCAAGGCGCTCAAGTTCTACGCCACCATCCGCCTCGACATCCGCCGCATCGAGACCCTCAAGGAGGGCACCGAGGCGGTCGGCAACCGGGTGCGCGTCAAGGTTGCCAAGAACAAGGTGGCGCCGCCCTTCAAGCAGGCTGAGTTCGACATCATGTACGGCACCGGCATTTCGCGCGAGGGGACGCTGCTCGACCTCGGCGTCACCGCCGACGTCGTCCACAAGAGCGGAGCCTTCTTCAGCTACAACGACGAGCGTCTCGGTCAGGGGCGCGCGGCGGCGCGTCAGTTTCTGCGCGACAACCCCGAGATGGCCGACGACATCGAGCGCCAGATCCGCGACAGGGCGGGTCTGCCGGCGGCGCCGACGCCGCTCCCCGGCGCCGACGCCAAGGGCAAGGCTTCGGCGGCGGCAGCGCTGGCCAAGGCCGAAGCCGACACCGCCAGGGCGCCGGCCGCGACCGACTAGGCGGCCCCGCCGCCCGGCGCCTCGCCTCATGCCGACCGTCACAGCCCTCAGGCCCACCCGCCGCGAGGGCCGCGTCTCGGTGCACGTCGACGGCCTGTTCGTGGCCGCGGTCGGCGAGTCGTTCGTGGTCGGCCACGGCCTGTTCGTCGGTCTCGAACTGAGCGCGGCCCAGCTTTCCGCCTTGCGCGACGACGCCGGGGCCGAGCACGTCCTCGCCGATGCCTACCGTCTGCTCGCCCACCGGGCTCGCTCGCAGGGTGAGCTCGTCGCGCGGCTGCGCGCCAAAGGTCACTCCGAGCCGAATGTCCGCGCCGTCATCGACAGGCTGAGCGGCGAAGGCCTGGTCGACGACCGGGCTTTCGCCGCCGCCTTTGTCGCCGACAAACGGCGCCTGGCGGGCTGGGGCGCCGGCCGCATCGCTCGCGAGCTCGACCGCCTGGGCATCGAGGCCGCCATCGTCGAGGCGGCGCTGCCCCGATCCGACGAGGCAGCCGCCGACGAGCTCGCGCGGGCTCGCGCCGCGCTCGAGCACCGCGGACCCGCGCGGCCCCCGCTCGACGCAGATCGCAGGCGCGCCTACGAGTTCCTGATGAGGCGCGGTTACGATACCGCGGTCGCCTACCGGGCGGTGCGCGAGTGGTCCGTGGCCGCGACCGATTGACAGTCTCTTCCACACGACCCTACAATCAGGGCTGAGCGACTTGCTCACTGACTTGTCTACGTACCTGTGGCATCTGAAGGCCATGCACTCCGGCCGCAAGGGCCGGCCTGTCGAACGAGCGACGTAGGGGCTTTTCATCACGTAGGAACCGATCGAGAACCTCGTGGCTTCACCGAAGCCACACGTCACACGTCCACAGAACGGATTGGAATCCCGTAGCATGGTCCTGTCAGCAAGCGACAGGCGCGTTGGCACGAGCCGGGCAAGTTGCCCGGCTCTTTTTTGTTTTTCGACATACGACTGATGATCACCGGCACAAGGGGATACCATGACCGCATTGTTCATCGTGGTCGCGCTGGCCGCCGGCGTGGCGGCGGGGTACCTCGTCAGACGGTACCTCGTCGACACCCGGCTGGCGGGCGCCCAGGGAGAAGCGCAACGCGTCCTGCGCGACGCGCAGCGCGAGGCCGAGACCACCATCAAGGAGGCTCGTCTCGAAGCCAAGGAGGAGCTCCACAAGATCCGCTCCGAAGTCGACGCCGACCTGCGCGAGCGGCGCCTCGAGCTCAAGACCTCCGAGGAGCGCGTGGCCCAGCGAGAGGAGCAGCTCGAGCGCCGCGCCGCCGAGCTAGAGCGTCGCGACCAGCAGGTCTTCGAGCGAGAAGGACAGACGGCGGCGCTGGCCGAGCAGCTCAAGGCCGCTCACGCCGAACAGACCGCGGTGCTCGAGCATATCTCGGGTCTGACGGGCGCCCAGGCCAAGGAGATGCTGCTCCGCGAGATCGAAGACGACGCCCGCCACGACATGGCCAAGCTCGTGCGCTCAGTCGAAGAAGAGGCCAAGCACGAGGCCGACCGCAGGGCTCGCAACATCCTCTCGCTGTCGATCCAGCGCACCGCCGCCAACCACGTCGCCGAGACGACCGTCTCGGTCGTACCGCTGCCGTCCGACGACATGAAGGGGCGCATCATCGGTCGTGAAGGCCGCAATATCAGGGCGCTCGAGAACCTGACGGGCATCGACTTCATCATCGACGACACGCCCGAGGCGGTCGTGCTCTCAGGCTTCGACGGCGTGCGCCGCGAGATCGCCCGTCTGACGATCACCAAGCTTCTCGCCGACGGGCGCATCCACCCGGCGCGCATCGAGGAGATGTACAACCAGGCCCGGGCCGAGATCGACGCGACCATCGAGGAGGCCGGCGAGCAGGCCTGTTTCGACGCCAACGTACATGGCGTGGCGCCCGAACTGGTGAAGGTGCTGGGCCGGCTCAAGTTTCGCACCAGCTACGGACAGAACGTGCTCAACCACTCGATCGAGGTCGCCCACCTCGCCGGCATCATGGCCAACGAGCTCGGCGCCAATCCCAAGATCGCGCGCCGCGCCGGATTGCTCCACGACGTCGGCAAGGCTATCGACCACGAGGTCGACGGCTCCCACGGTCAGATCTCGGCGCAGCTCGCCCGCAAGTATCGCGAGACCCAGAGCGTCGTGCACGCCATCGAGGCTCACCACCAGGACGTGGAGCCGCAGACCGTCGAGGCGGTCCTCGTTCAGGCAGCCGACGCCATCTCCGCGGCCCGGCCCGGAGCCCGCCGCGAGACCCTCGAGGGCTACGTCAAGCGCCTGGAGTCGCTCGAAAAGATCGCCGAGGCCAAGAAGGGCGTCGAAAAGTGCTACGCCATGCAGGCGGGCCGCGAGGTCCGGGTCATGGTCAAGCCCGCCGAGGTCTCAGACGACGCCGCCGTGCTGCTGGCTCGCGAGATCGCCAAGGAGATCGAGGAGACCCTCGACTATCCGGGCCAGATCCGGGTCACGGTGATCCGCGAGAGCCGCGCCACCGAGCTCGCCAAGTAGGCCATGCAGACTAGGCGCGCGACGAAGTCACGCATGCCTGAGCGCTGACGACGAAGTCGATCATGCGGACATACTTCCTGCGGTCGTTCGGCTGTCAGATGAACGATCACGACGCGGAGCGCATCAGCGCCCTGCTCGATGGCGACGGCCTGGTGCGTGTCGAGCGCATCGACGACGCCGACGTGATCGTCTACAACACCTGCACCGTGCGCCACAACGCCGATGACCGCCTCGCCGGCCATCTCGGCGAGGCGGCGCGCGTCAAGGCGCTCGATCCGCGCAGGGTCGTGGTGGTGGCCGGCTGCCTGCCCCAGGTCGAGCGCGAAGCGCTCTTCGAGCGCTTCCCGATCATCGACGTCGCCCTCGGACCACAGCACTTGCGTGAGCTGCCGGGAGCGCTCGCCGGCCGCGGGCAGCGCGGCTACTTCGACGGCGAAGGTACGCTCTCCGGCGAGCTGCCGGCGCGCCGCGAGCGCCCCTTCCAGGCCTGGGTCCAGGTCATGTCGGGCTGCGGCAACGCCTGCTCCTACTGCATCGTGCCCGCCGCCCGGGGTGCGCAGCGCAGCCGGCCGGCGGCCGCCATCGTCTCCGAGGTGCGCTCGCTGGCAGCCGACGGCGTGCTTGAGGTCACGCTGCTCGGCCAGAACGTCAACGCCTACGGCAACGATCTTGCCGACCGCGTGCGACCCACGTTCGCCGGCCTGCTGCGCCGCCTCGACGCACTCGACGGCGTGCGCCGGCTGCGCTTTACGACCTCGCACCCCCGTGACCTGTCCGACGAGCTGGTCGAGGCGGTCGCCACACTTTCGTCGGTGTGCGAGCACGTTCACCTGCCGGCTCAATCGGGCTCGGATCGGGTACTGGCCGCCATGGGGCGCGGGTATACCATGGAGTGGTATCTGGGAAGGGTCGAAGCCTTGCGGGCAGCGGTCGCCGACATCGCGGTCACGACCGACCTGATGGTCGGCTTTCCCGGGGAGACCGACGACGATTTCGACGATACGCTGCGGCTCGTTTCGGCGGCCGGGTTCGACGCGGCATTTACGTTCGTCTTCTCACCCCGGCCCGGCACGGCAGCTGCGGCCATGACCGGCGCCGTGCCGCCCGAGGTCGCTCGCCGACGCATCGAGCGGCTCGTCGCGGCGACCCAGGCCGAGAGCCGCAGACGGCACGCCGCAGCCGTCGGCACGACGGTCGAGGTTCTGGTCGAAGGCGCCAGCCGGCACGGCGCCCTGTTGCGCGGCCGCTCGCGACAGAACGTCACCGTGAATTTCTCCGGGGCGGCCGCGTCGGGCGCCATCGTCCCGGTCTGTGTCACCGACTCGACCTCGACCACACTTCGAGGCCGCCTGGCCATCCGTTAGGAGGTGCCGGTCATGCAAGGCTGTGTCTGTCCGCATCCGCCGCTGCTGATCCCCGCCATCGGCGGCGACAACCGCCGCCGCGTGCAGGCGACCGTCGAGGCCATGGAGCGCCTTGCGGCGCAGACTCACGCCGCCGACCTCACGATCGTGATCTCGCCCCACACGCCCGGATACTCCGATGCTGTCGCGGTGCGCTCCCCGGCCACGCTCTGGGGCGACTTCGCCGCCTTTGGCTGCCCCGAGGTGGGTGTCGAGATCGACAACGACAGCGAGTTCGTCGATCGCCTGCTCCACCGCGCCGCCGCCCTCGATGACCTCGACGTCGAGCCGCTCGACGACGATCAGCTCGATCACGGCGTCCTGGTGCCCCTCTTCTTTCTCAACGCCCTCCATCTCGTGAATCTCTCTGTGGCACGCCACTACGACCTTCATAGGACTCTTGGCCGGCTCGTGCGCGAGACGGCCGACGAGCTGGGGCGCGACGTGCTGTTTGTGGCCTCGGGCGATCTTTCGCATCGCCTGCAGCCCGGAGCACCGGCGGGTTATGACCCGCGCGGCGCGGAGTTCGACGCGCAGGTCGTCGAGCTCTTCAGGCGCGGCGACCTCGACGGTCTGAGCCGCCTCGATGCCGACCTCGTCCGGGCAGCGGGGGAGTGCGGTCTGCGTTCGTTCATCACGCTGGGTGCGTTCCTGGGCAGCGACGCGGCGCCGGCCCGCGTCCTGAGCTATGAGGGTCCGTTCGGGGTCGGCTACGCGGTGGCGACCTTCGGAGAGACACCGTGAAGGCGCAACCGCCGCGCACCGCGCCGGACGGCGCCGCGGCTGCCGAGACCGGTCCGGCCGACTACGCGCGCGCCTGCGTCGAGGCATTCGTGCGCGGGCGCCCGGCTCCGCCGGCGCCCGCCGACGACTTCTACCGACAAGTCGCTGCCTGTTTCTGCTCGCTCAAGAAGCACGGCGAGCTGCGCGGCTGCATCGGCACCCTGAGCCCGACCGAGCCCTCACTCGGCGACGAGATCGCCCGCAACGCTTACGGCGCGGCCTTTCACGATCCCCGCTTTGCGCCAGTGGCCGAGACCGAGCTCGGCTCCCTGTCGTATTCAGTCGACGTACTGCGGCCGAGCGAACCCTGCACCCGGGCCGATCTCGACCCGCGCCGCTACGGCGTACTGGTGACCGCGGGCGCGCGGCGCGGCGTCCTGCTGCCCGACCTCGCCGGCGTCGACACCGTCGATCGGCAACTCGCCATCGCTCTTCAGAAGGCCCGCATCGGGCCCGGCGAGCCCTGCACGATCGCGCGCTTTACGGTGGCCCGCTTCAGCGAATCGAGCGGCGCCGAGACCCGTGGCTGAACCGGCGGCCGCCGCGCGGGTGGTCGCCCTGTTCGGGCCGACCGGCATGGGCAAGAGCGAGATCGCCGTCGCCCTGGCCGAGTCGCTCGACGCCGAGATCGTCTCGGCCGACTCGATGCAGCTCTACCGGGGGCTGCCGATCGTCACCAACCAGCCCAGCGGCGAGCTGCTCGCCCGGGCGCCGCATCATCTGGTGGGCGTCGTGGACCCTCGTGAGGAGTTCTCGGTGGTCCGCTACGCCGACCTTGCCCAGACCGCCGTCGACGAGGTGCTGGGCCGCGGCCGGCGCGTGATCGTGGCGGGCGGTTCGGGGCTCTACCTGCGGGCGGCCCTCGGCGGCCTGACTTTCGGCGGGCCGCCGAGGGCCGCCCGCAGAGCGCGGCTCGAAGCGCTCGCGGCCGACGACCCCGAGGCGCTGCGCGAACGTCTGCGCCGCGCCGATCCGACGACCTTTGCGGCAATCGACACCGACAACCCGCGACGAGTGCTGCGTGCTCTGGAGACGCTCGACGGCGGTGGCCGGCCGCCGCTTGCCCAGGCTCGCGACGAGCTCTGGTCGACTGCCGGCCTGCGCCATCCAACGCGTATGTTCGCCCTCGACGTCGACCGCGGGCTACTGCGCGGACGGGTCGAGGAACGCGTCGAGGAGATGCTGCGCCGCGGCCTTCTCGAAGAGATCGCGGCTCTGCCGCAGCCGCTCTCGCGCACGGTGGCTCAGGCCATCGGCGTGCGCGAGATGCTGGCCGTGGCAGCCGGCGAGCTCAGCCTCGACGATGCTCTGGTGAGCATGAAGGCCCGCACGCGCGGATACGTTCGCCGCCAGCTGACGTGGCTGCGCAAGCTCAACGCTGATATCATCCCCACGTCCGCCCGTCCCCCCGAGTCCGTCGCCTGCGAGATCGCCCGGCGACTGTCTTAACGAAGAGGAGGGTTCGCCCGTGGAGAGTAACTGGCGAGGTCCCGGCAAGATGCAGTTCTCCACCTGGCAGGGTCTGGGGAACAAGTACATCATCCTGCACCACGAGGAGGTCCCCTTCGAGCTTACGGCCGCCCGGGTGCGGCTGTTGTGCGACCGCGATTTCGGCATCGGCTCCGACGGCATCCTGGTGATCGGCGCGCGTCATGGCGCCGACCGCTTCGGCCTGCGCATCTTCAACCCCGACGGCAGCGAGGCCGAGATGTGCGGCAACGGTGCCCGCATGGTCGCCCGCAAGCTCAAGATGGAGGGCTCCATCACCGGCGATCGCGTCGTCCTGGAGACCGGCGCCGGCGATATCGTGCCGGTGCTGCAGGACGGCTACGGCGTGCGCGTCGACATGGGCATCGCCCGGTTCGGCGGCGAGAAGCTCGCCCATTTCTCGGGCGACGCCGTCGACGAGAAGCTCACCACGGCCGGACGCACGTTCCAGTTCACCTTTGTCGACGTTGGCAATCCGCACGCGGTAATCCGCTCGCCGTGGCCGCTCGAGCTTGTGCCCCTGCACGAGGTCGGCCCGGCGATCGAAGGGCACAAGTACTTTCCGCGCAAGGCCAACGTCGAATTCGTCGTGCCGGTCGACGCCCACAACGCTAAGATCCGCGTGTGGGAGCGGGGAGTGGGGGAGACGCGGGCCTGCGGCACCGGCGCCACGGCCACGGCCGTAGCCCTCGTGCGCGCCGGGACGTGCGCCAGCCCGGTGACGGTCGAGCTGCCGGGGGGCAGGCTCGAGGTCGAAGTCGCAGCCGACTGGCGTGTGCACATGACGGGCCCCGCCGAGGAGATCTATCACGGCGACCTGTCACTCGAGTTCCTGGAGCATCTGGTATGACCCAGGCCTTTCAGCCGCGCCTGTCCAGGCGGGTCCAGAGCCTGCCGCCCTACCTCTTCGCCGAGATCGAGCGCAAGGTGGCGGCCAAGAGGGCGGCCGGCGTCGACATCATCAGTTTCGGCATCGGCGACCCCGACACACCGACGCCGGCCCACATCGTCGAAGCCCTGATCGCCGGGGCGCGCGACCCGCGCAGCCATCAGTACCCCACCAACCGGGGCACGGCCGAGTTTCGCGCCGCAGTGGCCTCATACTATGATCACAGGTTCGGCGTCTCGCTCGACGAGGAGACCGAGATCGTGCCCCTCCTGGGCGCCAAGGAGGGCATCGCCCACATCTGTTTCGCCCTGTTGAACGAGGGCGACGTTTCGCTGTCGGGCGATCCGGGTTACCCGGTCTACACGGCCGGGCCGCTGATCGCCGACGGCACGGCGGTCCATCTGCCGTTGCGGCCCGAGCTCGGCTTTCAGCCCGACCTCGAGGCCATCGACCCGGCCGTCCTGGCCAGGGCCCGGATGATCTTCGTCGGCTATCCCAACAATCCGACCGGCGCCGTCGTCCAGGACGATTTCTTCGTGCGGCTCGTGGCCTTCGCCCGTGAACACGACATCGTGGTCGTCCACGACAATGCCTACGCCGACATCACCTTCGACGGCTATATCGCGCCCAGCTTTCTCGAGACGCCGGGCGCCAAAGAGGTCGGCGTTGAGCTCCTCTCGCTGTCGAAGAGCTACAACATGACTGGCTGGCGCGCCGGCGCCGTCGTGGGCAACCCCGCGGTGGTCGACGCCTACTGGCGCCTCAAGACCAACATGGATTCGGGCATGTTCGCCGCCGTGCAGCACGCCGCCGCGGCGGCGCTCACGGGTCCTCAGGACGGCGTCCGCGAGCTGTGCCGGCTGTACGCGCGACGCCGCGACCTGCTGGTGGGCGCGCTGCGCCACGTCGGCCTGGAGGTCGCCTCGCCCAAAGGGACGATATACCTGTGGGCGCCGGTGCCCGCGGACCATACCTCCGCCAGTTTCGCCGAGCTCGTCCTCAACCAGGCCGACGTGATCGTCTCGCCGGGGGCCGCCTACGGTCCGTCGGGCGAGGGTTACGTGCGGTTCTCGCTGACGGTCCCCGACGACCGGCTGCACGAAGCGGTCGAGCGCATCGCCCAGCGCGTCAAGCTCTAGGAGTTGCAGTCCGTCACGGCCAGCCTGCGCCACAATCGTCGCCGATGACGCTTCGTCCCGACAGCCCGGAGCGCGCCTCGGCGCTCGTCTTTGCCGTCATGCCGCCCGGCGCTGAAGAGACGCCCGAAGAACGCGACCGCATGACTGAGATCGCCGAGCTGATCGAGTCGGCCGACATGAACGTCGCCGGCCAGGTCGTGCAGCACAAACGGCGCCCCGATCCGCGCACCTATCTGGGGCCCGGCAAGCTCGCCGAGCTCCGCGCGGCGGTCGCCGAGAGCGGCGCCACCTGCGCCGTCTGCGAGGACGACCTCACACCGGGGCAGGTCGCCGCCGTGCTCGACGCGCTCGACGTCGACGTGCTCGACCGCACCGAACTGATCCTCTCGGTCTTCTCACGCCATGCGCACTCGCTCGAGGGCAGGCTGCAGGTCGACCTGGCCCAGCTTCAGTACGAGCTTACGCGCGTCCGCGGCCAGGGCCACGTCATGTCGCGGCTGGGCGCCGGTACCGACATGCGGGGTCCCGGCGAACAGAAGCTCGAAGTCGACCGCCGCGTGATCAGGCAGCGCATCCAGACCCTGCGCGGCCGCATCGCCCGCATGACCCGCACGCGACGCACCCAGCGCGGACGCCGGGTGCGCGCCGATCTGCCCCTGATCGCGCTGGCAGGTTACACCAACGCCGGCAAGTCGACGCTGCTGAACGCCCTCACCGCGGCCGACGTCTCTGTCCGCGATCGCCTCTTTGAGACCCTCGACCCGACCACGCGCTCGTTTCGCTACCGCGACCGCGACTACCTGGTCACCGATACCGTGGGTTTCATCCGCAAGCTGCCGCATCTGCTGGTCGACGCCTTTGCCTCGACCCTCGAAGAGACCTCCATGGCCGATCTGCTGCTCGTCGTGGCCGACGCCGCCCAGCCCGCCGACGAGATCGCCGCTCGTCAGGAGACGGTCGCCGACGTGCTCGCCGAGATCGGATCGAGCGAGGTGCCGCGTCTGCTGGTCATGAACAAGATCGACCTGGCCGACGCGCCGGCCAGGGCTCGTCTCGAGGCCCGCGAGCCCGATGCCGTGTGTCTGTCGGCGCTGACCGGAGAAGGGCTCGACGACCTGCGTGAGGCCATCAGCGCGTTCTTCGAGAGGTCCCTCGTCCCAGTTCGTCTGCTGGTGCCCTACGACCAGGGCGCTGTGATCGACCGTCTGCATGGCGTGGCCACCGACATCCGTCAGGAAAGCGTCGCCGACGGCACGCTGATCGAGGCTCGCCTGCCGCTGCGCGAGGCCAACCGTTACGCGGCGCTGCGCATCGACCTGCCGCCGGCCGACCGGGACGACGACGGGCCGGCGCCCGAAGACCACCGCGGGACGGCGGCCGAAGACCACGACGCACCCGGCGCTGACGGAGTGGGGTAGAGGTGGACCTGGCGGTCAAGCGATTGCGGCCCGACGCCTGCCTGCCCGAGCGTGCCTACGCGGACGACGCCGCCTTCGATCTCTGCGCGGCGGTCGAGCTGGTGATCGCCCCACAGGAGCGCGCCGTAGTGCCGACCGGCATCGCCCTCGGGCTGCCGGCCGGCGTGGCCGCGCTCACCTTGCCGCGCTCCGGCCTGGCGGCTCGCCACGGCATCACGATCGTCAACGCGCCGGGGCTCATCGACCCCGGTTACCGCGGCGAGATCCAGATCGTCCTGCTCAATACCGACCGGCTCGCCGACTTTGCCGTGCATGTCGGCGACCGCATCGCCCAGCTCCTGCTCATCGACCTGCTCGACGCCACCGTTGTCGAGGTCGACGAGCTCGACGACACTCCACGCGGCACGCGCGGCTTCGGCTCGAGCGGCCTGGCACCAAACGTGGGCACATGAGCCTGCACAAGCCGCCCGCCGACCTTCCGGGTGGCGGCCAACATCTGCCCAGCGGACCTACCGTGCGCGCCGCCGCACTTATCATCACCGCGCGCGGCCTGCTGGTCGTCAGGCAGCGTCGGCTCGACCGCGACTACTGGCTGTTGCCGGGCGGCGGCGTGAAGTTTGGCGAATCCGTGGCCGACGCCTTGCGCCGTGAGCTCTACGAAGAGCTTCGTCTCGAAGTCGCACCCGGCCGGCCGCTCGCCGTCGCCGAAGCGATCTCCGACGACATGACGCGCTATCCCAAGCACGTCGTGCACGTGATACTGCAGGCGACGCTCGTCGATGCCGCGGCGCAGGCGCACCTGGGCGGCGACGCCGCCGTGCTTGAAGCGCGGTTCGTTGCCAGTGAGATGCTGCGCGAACTCACGCTGAAACCACCGATCGCGCCGTTTCTCGACGGCTGTTTCGACGCCCTGCCGTACGCCATGGAGTATCTCGGCGTCGTCTGGTAAGCGAGAGCGCCCCCGATGCGCGTCGCTCGTTCCTTGAACGTGTGCCCATCGCGTCCTGACAGAGCGTCCGCGAGAGCTCGAATGTAACGCACGATAATCAATGTTATGTAAAGCTACGGCATCGGCCAACGATTGCGTCGGGTCGCCGCCGCTGCGGCCGTCGCCCATCCATCCCCCAGGCGCCCATCCCCAACGACTCCCGGGCCGACTCATGCAGACTTGCGTAAGCGGCCGCAGCGCGCGGCGGCGTGGCCAAGGACACGTGAGATGCCGGCGAAACGCCCGGCGGTACTCGCCTCGGGCGCCGGGCGTTCTAAGCCCGCGGCGGGATTCTCAGTACGTGATCAGCGTGAAGACGTCGACGCCGGCCAGCCTGTCACGGCCGTGCAGATCGGCAAGCTCGATCAGGAAAGCGGCGCCGACCGGCGTGCCGCCCATCTTCTGGACGAGCCGCACCTTGGCCGAAGCGGTCCCGCCGGTGGCCAGCAGGTCGTCGTGGATCAGGACGTTCATGCCCGGCGCGATGGCGTCGGCATGGACCTCGAGCGAGTCGGTGCCGTACTCGAGGTCATAGGACTCGGTCACTGTCGCGAAGGGGAGCTTGCCCGGCTTGCGAGCGCACACGAAGCCGGCGTTCAGCACGTAGGCGAGCGCCGAACCCAGGATGAAGCCGCGCGACTCGGCGCCCAGCACGACATCGACGTGGCGGCCGACCGACCACTCCGCCATGCGGTCGACGGCGGCGCGCAGCGTCTGCGCGTCCTGCAGCAGCGGCATGATGTCGCGAAACAGGATGCCGGGCTTGGGAAAGTCGGGGATCGTCCGGATCCGGGCGGCAAGATCGATCTGCCTTGCATCCTGCACGATGTCCTCCTGGGAGCGGCTGAGCCTGAGCGGCGTCTAGACTGTAAGGCGTCGTATGTACCGTGTGAGCAGCAGCTGGTGGAGCTGCGACATGGCCTGGGCGAGCTCTTCGAGGACCTCGAGAGCCTCGAGACGCTGCTCGGCGCGGTGCGAGCGCAGCATCGGCAGGATGACCTGTTCGATCAGCCCGCCCTCGCGATCGACCGCGCTCTTCATGGCGCGCAGGTTCTTGGGCCGCAGACCGGCCTGGGCCAGCCGGGCGGCGGTGGCCACCACGCTCGCATCGAGCTCGCCGTACCGGCGCACGCCGCTGACCTGGCGGCCCTTGATGAGCTCGAACTCCTCGAGCTCGGCGAGCAGGTTGGCGTCGGCCCCGGCGAGCTGCTGCAGCTCCTCGGCGGTGAACTCCTTCTCGCCGGCCGGGTTGGGCACGAAATCGGCCTTGCGCAAGCCGCCGCGCGCCGGCCCGGCTACGCCGGCCGGCGCCCTCTCGATCTCTTTGCGGATGACCTTGAGCGGCAGATACTCGTCGCGCTGCAGTGCCAGCACACGGATCAGCCGCTGACAGTCGTCGCGCGTGAACAGCCGGTAGCCGCCCTTGGTGCGCCGGGGCGTGACCAGGCCCTGCTCTTCGAGATAACGCAGCTTGCTGACGCTGATGTCGGGGAACTCGCCCTTGAGGCGTTCGACCACCGCTCCGATGGTCATGAGCTTCTCGTCGCCGATGTCGAACAGGACCTCCGTCTTTTCGTTCACGGCGTGATGAACGTGAGCTTGTACTTGCCGATCTGCAGCTCATCGCCGTCGAGCAGCGTTTGACGCTCGATGCGCCGGCGATTGACGTAGGTGCCGTTCAGGCTGCCCTGATCGGCGATCACATAGGCGTCGTTCTCGCGCGTGACGACGGCGTGATTGCGCGACACGGTGACGTCGTCTAGGAACACGTCGGAGTCGGGATGGCGGCCGATGGTCGTTCGCACGGCCGTGAGCGTGTACGTCTCTCCCGCCCTGCCTCCCCCGCTGCGGATGACGAGGGCGGCGCGCTCGGCCAGCCCGCTCGACAGCGGCGCGAGCGTCTCGGGACTCTCACCGGGTGAGTAGTTCATCGTGTTCTGGATATCGGGCTGGTCGGCGATGAGGCTCACGCCGCAGCGCATGCAGTAGTTGACGCCCTCGGAGTTGCGATACCCGCAGTTCGGGCAGAACACGGCTTAGTCCTCGGCGGCGGCAGGCTCGTCCCCGCGCCGCTCGACAACCTCGACGGCAGGCAGCCTGGCGGCCAGGATCTCAGACAACCGGGTGACGTCGTCGGCCGTGATGATCGACTCGCCGGCCTCGTGGTGCTGCTGGAGCCGCAGAACGAGCTCGGCGCGCAGGATGTCGATCCTGCCGTGGAGGATGCGTCGCTGGCGAGAGACCTCGTGCTCCTCGGCGGTCAGCTCGCCGATGAGCTTCTTGAGCTCTTCGTCGGACAGCGAAACCAGGTCGATGATGTCGTCCATCGCGCTTGTCCTTCCGTGGTCGCGACCGGGATGGCTACCTTACAGTACGCTACAGCAACCTTCAACTTCACGTTGAGATGTTCCCCGCCGGGCCGCCGCCGGCTCGCCATCGCCAACGTCGCCTCAGTCGAGCAGGCGCACGATGCCGCGATCGCGCAGGCGGCCGAGCGCCCGCAGCACGTCATATTCGTCGGCGCAGCCGTCGACGAGCGCTCCGTCGACGATGTCGCCCACGGCGCGCTGTCCAGGCCCGAGGTGGCCCAGGACCGTGGCCTCGACCGCATCCCCGGCGCCGCCGCCAAGGAACCTGACGCGAGCATACGAGGGCAGCGCATCGCGCAGGCGACCGATCTCATCGACCCGGCGCATGGCTTCCATGAGCAGGGAGCCGGTCGGCAGGTCGTTCGAGGTCTCACCCGGGTCGCGGTCGGGATCGAAGACGAAGCCGCCCTCCTTGAGGGTCAGGAGGGCGTAGAAGGCGCGCGCGCCGGTCAGCGCGCCACACGACGCGTTCACGAGTGCGCCGCCGCGAAAGGCGAGAAACCCGGCCGGCGAGTCGTCGGTGTGGGTCACGTCGAGCACGCCGGTCTTGGCGCCCAGCGTCGTGATCTCGACGAGGTCGCACAGCGCCAGCTCAGAGAGAGTCCCCGTCAGGCTCATCGTGCTCCGCCTTTGCTTACGACCTCGAGTCTACCACGTGCTCGCCCTGCCCCCCGCCGCGTCGCTCCGCGCCACGCTTCAGTTCGCGCCCCGAAACGACGATACTCACGGGGTAAAACGCAGGCGCTCCCGCGGCGGACCATCCTGATATACTCCGCGCATAGGGCGCCCCGTGCCGAAAGGAGACCCGCGTGGCGAAGCGCAAAGGCCTCGTCATCAACGACCGCCAGCTCGACCTCTGCGACGACCTTCTGCGCAAGCTGAAAGACGTCACCGGGTCGACCTTCCTGGCGTTGATCTCGACATCGGGCCAGCCGATCACCACCGCGTCCGACGACTACCACCCCGAGACGCTCTCGCTGGCTTCGTTGGCCGCCAGCTCGTTTGCCGCGACCCAGCAGCTCGCCAGCATCCTCGACGAGAGAGAGTTCACGCTGCTCTTCCACGAAGGCAAGACCTCGAACCTCCACGTCTCCCAGGTCTCCGACCAGGTCCTGCTCATCATCACCTTCGGACGCGAGACCCAGGTCGGCAAGGTGCGCCTCTACACGCAGCGCGCGATCGAAGTGCTGCGGCCGATCTTCGAGGGCTCCGACGAAGAGAACGAGGCGCTGTCGGTCGACGACGATTACGAAGCCACGGCCGGCAAGGCGATCGACGACCTGTTCGCCGACCTCGAGGGACAGCCCTGACATGCCGCTGATCAACTTCGCCGCCCGCGAGATCAACTACAAGATCGTCTACTACGGCTGCGGGCTCTGCGGCAAGACGACCAACATCCAGTACATTCATCGCAAGATCAACCCATCGGCGCGCGGCAAGCTCGTCTCGATCGCCACCGAAGAGGAGCGCACCCTGTACTTCGACTTCCTGCCCCTGAGCCTGGGCACAGTCAAAGGCATGCAGACGCGCTTTCATCTGTACACGGTGCCC
>Ga0224559_1001127_pt1 | contig 15207 bp, 12 predicted proteins | sample 714S33034metaG_FD_180676 | JGI IMG/M metagenome (GOLD analysis project Ga0224559, IMG submission 180676) | Peat soil microbial communities from Stordalen Mire, Sweden - 717 S3 30-34 | ecosystem: Environmental > Terrestrial > Soil > Wetlands > Peat | place: Sweden: Norrbotten County, Stordalen... | reverse complement strand
TAAATACCTGAGAAATAAATAAGCGATTTCATTTCCATCCTAAATTAAAGACGCGGCATCAAGCCGAGCCAATAGGCGAGAATAATTACAGCGATCCCGATAACTCCATCAGGTATGTACGCCCTTGAATTTGGTAATAGCTAAATGCCATACGATCAAGGAGATTGTTTACGGAAATGGATAACTTCATTTCTTTATTGATGCGATACATGGCTTTTGCATCCACTGTGGTATAAGCATCGTAAGAAGACCAAACACCCCATACTGTTTGTGCGTTTGCATCGTCGCTGGAACTATATTGTTTGCCTTTATAGTTGGCCGACAAACTGGTCATCCAATTTCCCGTATCGTAGTCAATACCCAAACCGGCTGTCTGATGAGGCACTTGGGTAAATTGTTTGCCAACCGCAGCAGGATTGGCTGCATCTTGCGTAATTTCAGAATGCATCCACGTTCCATAGACCCAACTGGATACACTCGGAGAAAATGCCTGCTTTAGCGTCAACTCCAAGCCACGGCTATTAGCAGCGCCGATATTTGTTTTCTGGGTACAAATTTGTCCGGGAAGAATATCCGGACATGCCAATGATATGGCTGCCGTAGGTGTAGCTGTCGCAGTGCCGATTGGCATGGTGTATTGCATATCGGTAAAGTAATTAAAATATACTCCTGCTTTGATGGACGCTCCTCCCCAGAGATTGGCATCTGTACCAAAATCAACTGAACTCATTTTCTCCGGCTTTAAGTTAGGATTGCTACCAGAGTAAGTTCCACCTGCGATTGAACTTGGAAATGGGCGATATAGATCAAACATATTGGGCGCGCGAAAAGCCGTACCTGCACTGGCACGCAATGCAATATCAGTGTTTAATTTATGCACAATCCCTACACGAGGACTTAAAGCGTCTGCGGTAGTTGTTGCATATTGGGTATTAACTGCCGGACTTGCCTGATATGCACTGCCATTATGACCTTTCCAGCTATCCCCGCGTACGCCCAGGAAGGCCGTTGTAGCATTCGATAAAGCCCATTCATCCTGTGCAAACAAACCGACGGTATCGGTTGAGCCTGTGTATATATAGTTCTGTGATCCTGTTGTCGAATCAACATTACGCCAATCGGTAATATTGAAATTATATGCTTCAGAATAATCCGCCTGATCTGTCAAACCCCATGTCAAAACATGCTTATCATTTAGCGGCGTTTCTACTTGCCCCTCAAAATAATTTGTCTGCATCTGATTCCATACCCGCTGGGCTGGCCCTCCCGCCACTGTTGCCGTTGATCCAAATGAAGTCACATACCAGTAATCCTGAACGGTACGCGACGCTTTGAGTTTTAACATCGAATCGCTGACGCGCTTATCCAAACCCACCGTCAAGAAAGTTCGTTGTGTTTGAGTAGGCGCAAGCAAATAACTGCTCAACGTCGATCCCGTCGGGGTATATGTTGTTGCCCCTGTCGTTGTGCTGGTCATATACGAATTGGGGGTTCCAAGCTGGTTATTAAATTCTTGTTGATAACCTTCATTGACAGATGCATAAATCTTGTCCATACCGCCCAAATCATATTCAGCGCGGAGCAAATATTGCCCGTTGGTTGCCCCCAGCCTCCCCTTGTCACCAACAACATACACTTTGCCTCCTGTTGGCGAAAATGATTGCTGATACCCTGTAACACCTGCGGGGGCAGTTGTTCGTGTCACCAAGTCAGTTACATAACCATCTGTTGAAACCTGACTGGCCGAAATCAGCAACTTGAGACCTGAATCAAACTTGTCACCATATGAAAAAAACTTGTTCTGCAAATTTGAAGCACCTCTATTACCGGTACTTGCGTCCCCCCCATATCCTATCCGGTAACGAAACTCTCGCGCGTCTGGCATTCGTGTGTAATAAGATACAACGCCACCCATTGCATTGTTTCCATACAAACTAGCTGCTGGCCCGAGTATCACCTCTACCCGATCAATATCATCTACTGAGAAGCCCATTGTTTTCTGACTACCTGCATATCCATCATTTACCGGCACACCGTCCAGCAATACTAGTGAACGCGCCGCACCAGGTACGCCACGCAGAGAAACTGCGGGCGCAGAGTCGGCATACCCACGACTTCGGGTCAATACAACGCCCGTTACACCCTTGGTCAATTCTTCGATAGAGGTTGCATTACTCTTTTCAATTTTCTTTTGATTCACCACGAACGCAGTTACCGGTACCTCATCCAATGCTTTTTGTGAACGGGTTGCAGATACGATCACATCGCCAAGTGTTTTCTCGTTGCCTGCATCGTTAGAGGCAGAAGATTTAGATTGTTCATCTTGAGCCACCTGAGCTTTTTCTTCAGTATTGGTTACGTCAATTCTGGCTGGTGCAGTAGCATCTTCGGCAAACGCGGTTTGGGACAATGACATAGACAACATGAGCGACATCGCGCTCATGGCAACTAAATTATTCTTCATGCAAAACACTCCCTTTTCTGTTTTTTGGAAATAATTACAGCGGCGAGGATGCTAAAGTACTTTTATGGGCATGGGAATGCGACATGTTGTCGCGCGACAATTTGTCGCACTGGAAATAAATCGCATCTGATATAAAATTACTTCGACAGAAATATTATTTCTGTTCCATATTTCATATCGGAAGAGTGATGAACATTAAATATTTCAAGCTGGCCTTGTTATCTTGTTGCAGAAAAAAATATTTAAAATATGTTCAACTCGTGATGTTTTTATTAGTATTTTGTTTCCCTTGCTTACCAGTTCGTGCCGATGATTGGTCTCTCAATGATAAGGACGGTGTGCGTTACACACTGTCCGGGCTTCACGGAAAATGGGTTATCGTAAATTTTTGGGCACCGTGGTGTTCGCCGTGCATTCAAGAAATTCCTGAACTTATCTTTCTACAGAAGCAACATCCCAATTTGCAGATCATCGGTGTGGCTGTTATGTTCAAATCGAAACAGGAAGTTTTCGACATTGTGAATAAGAAAAATATTAACTACCCAATCATTTTGGGCAAGGATGAAGTCGTAGCTGCTTTTGGAGGTGTTGAAAGTATGCCAACAAGTTTGATTTACTCACCGGATGGGAAGCTGGTCGGAAGCTCAGAAGGCGTGTTGACAAGAGTAGAGGTTGAAAACTTTATTGGGCATAAATGAGCTGTAACGGCAAGAAGAAATGCTAAAGTAACACCAAGGGTGGACGACTAATGGACTCTGTTTTCTGAGCATTTCGCCTGCCAGCCATGGAATAACATTCCTTCAAACTATACCGAACCAGCCCAGAATGGCTCCTGCCGCAAGTAACCAAAGCACATGAATTTTCGTCCGCCAAAAGAACAGCGTAGCGGATGCTGTTAATAACCATAACGACCAATTCCTTGCCGGGTCTGTCTGAGCACAAGCGAGTATCCAACCTGTAGCACAGATCAACGCAATGACAATTGGCTTCATCCCTTGCTTGAATGCGCTTGCCGCCCTCAATTCACTATTCTCATGAACCCAACGCGAGGCCAAGTACGACAAAATAGTACTGGGTAACAAAAGACCCGTCATTGTGATTAATGTACCCAGAAATGCAGTAGAAAGTCCTCCTGCGTTGGTTCCAATGTTCCAGCCAACGACAGCAACGAACAGAATATTGGGTCCCGGAGCTGTTTGGGCAATGGCTATCGACGAGCTAAATTGGGCTTCACTCAACCAGTGTTGCTGATCAACCAGATAGCGATGCATTTCCGGGGCGGTAGTGATTGCTCCTCCTACTGACAGCAAAGAAAACAGTAAGTAGTGCAGGAAGAGGCTGAGCCAATCTGCCAAATTCAGCGCCAGTAGAGGAGCATTGGTCACAATTTCTGTTTCCAGTAGGCAAGGATGAATGTCAAGCTACCCAGTCCGGGAAGTACAAAGGCTAAAGGCCAGCGCAGCAATGCGATGCAGGCGAAGCAAATACTTCCGATAACAATACAAAGCGGAATTCCAAGCGGACTAAATTTCAGGCTGCTCGAAAGTTTAATTCCTGTGGCAATTATTAATCCGGCGGCAACCGATCCCATTCCCCGTAACGCCCCCGATACAGCAGGATAATCGCTGTAATGCGCATAGGCGGCCGACATGAGCAACACGATAACCAAAGGAATAATCAACAACCCGCCAAGTGCGGCCATAGCACCTGACAAACCAAAATACCTTCCTCCGATCATCAGTGATAAATTCACGATATTGGGTCCCGGCATGTAGCCCATTCATCAATGAATTCTTCTTTTGTCAGCCAATGCTTTTTTTCCACCAATTCATTCTGTGCAACTGCCTGCACCCCGCCAAAGCCTTGAAGAGCAAGAATGGTGAAGGAAACGAATAAATCGGTTAACGATCTTGGGTGGGAAGTATTGGTCATGTCGAGCTGGTTACACCATTCCTTTGCCTGGCGATTGACCCGGAGTTTCAATAGGGAAGGCGACATCCACTTGCAAGCCAATACCGTTTTCCGGGGTGTTCAATGTGATGTCGGCTTGTAACGAATCGCAAATTTCTTTGACGATAGAAAGCCCCAAGCCTGAGCTGTTTGGTTTAGCCTGATCCAGGCGGTAAAAACGTTCAAACACTCTTTGCCGCTCAGCCACGGGTATACCTGGGCCGGTGTCGACGATACTCATTACGCCCAGATTATTTTCCCGTTTTAATGAAATGGTCACCATGCCTTCCTGTTTCATGTGCTGGATCGCATTGTCGATCAGGTTGAAAATTAATTCGCGCAACAGGAAATTGGGTGCTGAAACCAGAATCGTCTCATCCAGCATGTCTATGCCGAGCTCAATATTTTTTTGCAAAGCCAAAAGAGCCAGTTCGTCCAATGCTCCTTTTATGATTTCAGCGACCTGTATTAAATGGTTGTTGTTTGGATTGAGTCTGTTTTGTTCAACAGCGGCGAGTACCAGCATTTGATTGATGACTTTGGTGCCCTGCAATACAGTTTTTTGGATCGCTTTCAACATTTCGGTTTGCGTTGGATCAGGTATGCTGTTACGTTGGGCATAATTGATCTGCGACGTGATGATGGCAAACGAAGTTCTGAGCTGATGTGCGGTATTGGCGACAAATTGTTCGTATGACGACAGCGTATTATCCAGGCGCGCGACATACTCGTTCATGGCGAAGATCACCGGCTTTAGTTCAACCGGAGTGTTGGTATATTCGAGTTTTTCCAGCGAACCAGGCTGCCTTTGCAACAGCATTTCTCCAAATTGGATCAATGGACTCAAGGTCCAGCGAAATGCGATGATCAAACCTGCAATCACAATCGACAGAAGAATCAGGTGTTCCCTTATGGTTAAAAAAAAGAGAGCCTGTTTGAACGCACTATGACTGTGCAAAGTTTGGGCAACCAGCGTGATTGCATAATCACCGGAGGTTGTGCTCGGTAGCGAGGTGGCATACGCAATGACCCTGACGGGTTCGCCGCGCATGCTACTCATAAAATATTTTTCCTGCTCTATCTGCAATTTTTCCGGATAAGTTGCCAAGTCTTCGTCGCCATCGATCAGCAATCCGCTTTTACTGCGGACTGCAAAATACACGCGGTCTTTATATTCGTTGGCAAACAGCTCGAAGGCTGCCGGTGGAATGCTGATTTCGTAGCTGTCGTTTATAGAGACCAACTGTTCTGAGATGATCCTAGCTGAACCTTTTAGTAATTGTTGCTGTATTAATGTTGCAACGGCGTCAGTATTGTCATACGTGACGACCAGATCAATGGCCGAAATAATCACGGTTGGTAAAAACAACCAGAGTATCAGTCTGCTCTTAAGGCTTTTAAGGCTCTTCGACATAATTCAGCATGTATCCTAGTCCGCGCAACGTTATGATATGTGCGCTCGAACCTTCCATCTTCTTGCGCAAACGCACGATGTATATCTCCAAGGCTTTCGGTGAAACAGTGTCATTTAATGTAAAGAGCCGGTCTGCCAAATCATTCTTGGATACAGTAGTACCCGAATGTCGGATCAAAGATTCAAGCACCGAATGCTCTCTTGGCGTCAGGGTCAGCTCTTTGCCGTGGTCGCTGAATATCTTCGAGTTACTATCATAGGTTAGCGACCCGCAAGTTATAACAGGATTGGTCTTTCCGCTGGAGCGTCGTAACAATGAGCGCAGTCGCGCCTCCAGTTCTTCGATGTCGAAGGGTTTTGCCATGTAATCGTCGGCGCCAAGGTTTAGGTTTTCGATGATATCTCCGCGCGTGTCCAGAGCACTGATGATGAGAACCGGGACTTCGTTTTTCAAATGCCTGAGATTTTTCAATACGGCCTGCCCGCTCACGTCAGGCAGCGTCAAATCCAGCAGTATCGCGTCATAGCTTTGCGTCAGCAAAAAATGCGATGCTTCTCTGCCATTAAAAGCCTGCTCAACTGCATACCCGGATTTGGTCAATAATCTGGTAAGCCAAGATGACAGTTCGCGATTGTCTTCAACTAATAGGAGTTTCATGGTTATTAGACTAAATCATTTTCACTCACTTATGCATATATTATTCGTGTCAAAAAATATTTTGTCACAATAAAATTTGTTGAAGGCTTTTAGAAGGTTTAAGGGGGGTAGATTACGCGTCGTAAGTTCACTCGGTAACAGGAATGCAGTGAACATACAATTTAAAGGACGGGGAGCATCTAAAATTCACAAGGGAGAATGTAAATGGAAAAGAAACTACTGATCATCGCAATTTTAAGCGCGCTGACTTGTACTACACAGGCGCATGCAGGCGCATTGGACACGAATCAGGAAGGAGGGGCGCTCAGACAAGACAGCACGGGCATCAGGCTCTATGATGATGCAAATACATCTATGCATATTTATGGAATCGTTGAAGCGACCATCAGCAACGCGAACAGTCAGTCTGTGACTGGGGGAACAGCTTCTGCTGCAGGTTTTCAAACTGCTTGGTTTAGCGGTAATCGCTTGGGGTTTGATGCCGATCATGCTTTGGCATTTGGCGATGAAGTTGGTTTGCCGGGTTTGAAAATAATCTCGAAATTGGAAGCTGAGTTCGAACTTCCAACGGGTAGTATGGATACTAATAACGTGTTATTCAATCGTGATGCCTGGGTTGGCTTCTATAGCGACGATCTGGGTAAAGTCACCTTGGGCCGTCAGAACACGCTGACGCGAGATTTCACGCAAAACTGGGGTGACCCCTATGGTACTGATAATGTCACCTTGAAAGAGGGCGGTTACTCCAACGTCAATAACTTCAAGCAATTCATTTTCTATTCCGGTAGCGCAGATGGAACGCGTCTAAATAGTGCAGTCGAGTGGAAGAAAAAATTTGGCTCACATGTGGTTGCCGGACTTGGTTATGGCTTCTCATCAACTGGTCCTGGCGGGGGCAATGGCAATGGCGGCGGGGTTGCCGGAGACTTTACCAACGGTTCTACCGAGGAAGGTTCAATTGCCTATAATGCCCTTGAGTTGGGCGATGGCAAACTCAGTGTCAATGCATCTTATGATGAATCGAATGTTGCAGATCTGATCCATCAATCAGAACTCATTGGCGGCAATTACCACATAGGAATTTTTCGTTTGAATGCCGGATATGTGCATTACACCGCACAACAAGGCGCCAACAACAGCTTGGGTACTCGTACCGACAATTCATGGACCGTCTCGTTCAGCTTAATGCCAGAAGGAAGAATGAAATACGATCTCGGCTACCAGCAAATGAAAGGAACTAATGCGGGTTTTAATGGATCAGGACACACTTTGAATCCATTCGGAAATACCTCGGGAGTAACCGCAGTTGCAGACGGCGCGAAAAATACGCTTTACGGTTCGATCATTTTTCGTGCCGATAGCCAGACAGATTTTTATCTGGCAGCAGATTATATGAACGTGACGGGTAACTGGGTTATCGGAGATGCTCAGGGCGGAGGGGTTATCGGAGCTGGACAAGCAGCAGCGAATGAAACTGAAGTTGCAGTGGGTGTACGTTTTAAATTCTAAGTTATCACCAAGTGCAGCGATAGCTAGTAAAGAACCATTTAAAGCATGTTTTTAGAACGCTATCGTTGGCAAGTTACAATGAATTAGGTTTATGCACCACTCGAACCAGATTATGTTCTTTGTAATTTATATAAATGATGCCAAATCATCGCTATTTCGGGGTGAGGCGGCATTCAACCGACAAAAGGGAGATAACCATGAAACTACAGCACAAATTATTGACGGCCATGTTGTTGCTGGCGTCCAGCCTGAATACATACGCTGACGACAAAATCACCATCATGGTGGGAGGCATGGAAAAACAGATATATTTACCTGCCATGCTGGCGGAGCAGCTTGGCTATTTGAAAGAAACAGGTCTGGACATTGAATTGCTGAGCGAACCGGCTGGTGTAAATGCAGAAACCGAGATGCTGTCAGGAGCGGCGCAAGGTGTAGTCGGATTCTATGACCATACTATTGACTTGCAGGCACGGGGAAAAATGGTGCAATCGGTTGTGCAGTTCAGCCAGGCGCCTGGTGAAGTGATTTTGGTTTCCAAAGCTGCAGCGAACACTATTAAGTCGCCGGCAGACTTCAAAGGCAAGACTATGGGAGTAACAGGTCTTGGTTCTTCCACCAATTTCCTGACGCAATTTTTGGCTGCCAAGAACGGGGTTAAGAGTTCCGAATTTACAACACTTCCTGTTGGTGGCGGATCAACCTTCGTTGCTGCCATGTCGCAGGGAAAGATTGACGCCGGCATGACTACTGAGCCAACCGTCTCCCAATTGGTATCTACCGGCGCGGCCACTGTTTTGGTCGATCTGCGCACCACAAAAGGAACCGAGACGGCGCTGGGTGGCACTTATCCTGCCGCCTGCCTTTATATGCCAACCTCCTGGGTTAGTACGCACAAAGTTGAAGTACAAAAGATCGTGACGGCCTTCGTGAAGACGCTGAAGTTCATCAATACCCATAGTGCCAAGGAGATCACAGAAAAGATGCCGCCGGATTACTACTCGTCCAATAAGCAGATGTATATCGCTGCGCTGGACGGTGGCAAGATGATGTTCACACCTGATGGCATGATGCCCGAAAATGGCCCTGCCACTGTGCTGCAAGTTTTGAGCAACTTCGACAAGGCGGTACAAGGCAAGACGATCAATCTGGCGAATACGTTTACAACCGAATTTGTGAAAGCAGCCAAATAATGACTAACGTTGCGATAGAACTGATGAATGTCAGTAGAAAGTTCATCAGCCCGGCAGGCAAGGTAACGCTGGCGCTGAGAGATTTCAGCCTGACCGTCAACGAGGGTGATTTTTGCGCAATAGTCGGACCAACCGGCTGCGGAAAATCAACTACGCTGGGCATGATTACCGGTCTGAGTCCACCGTCAAGCGGCAGCGTCAGAGTGTTTGGCAAGCCAGTCACTGGCATTGATCCGAACATCGGTTTTGTGTTTCAGGCCGACGCCGTTTTTCCATGGAAAAACGTGATTGATAATGTGGCGATAGGTCCCATATTTCGCGGTCAGGATAAACAGACTGCCAATGACAGGGCTGCGGAATGGGTGCGCAGAGTCGGACTGGCAGGCTTCGAACACCACTACCCACACCAGTTGTCCGGTGGAATGAGAAAACGCGTCGCATTGGCACAAACGTTTATCAATGAACCGAAAATACTGCTGATGGATGAGCCTTTTTCGGCGCTGGATGTGCAAACCCGCGCGCTGATGCAAGAAGAGCTGCTGACCCTGTGGTCGGAGAAAAAAGCTTCGGTGGTGTTCGTCACACATGACATTGAAGAAGCAATTGCACTGGCCGACCGCGTTGTGGTGCTGACTAAAGGTCCCGGTTCCGTCAAGAGTAGCTATGAGATTCCACTGGCTCGCCCGCGTAATGTGTCAGAGGCCCGGTACACCAAGGAATTCATCGACCTGTCCAAGCAGATTTGGTTCGACTTGAAAGATGAAGTGCAAATTTAGACTGGAATTTATACTATGACTACTACTAACAACAATCTAAAGCATCCGGAAATCGGCGAGGAAGAGCGTAAAGCAATTTTACGTGCCGTCAACCATCGTCGCCTCGTCATTTTTTTACGCATCGCAGTTGCCGTTGTGACATTGGCAGGATGGGAGCTGGCCGTTGATTACGGATTGATGGACGCCTTCTTCTTCTCCAAGCCTTCGGAAATATATGATCAACTTTCTGTGTGGATAACCGAAGGGACGGCACAAGGTCCGCTATGGAAGGAGTTGCTCGTAACAATGGAAGAAACGGTTTTAGGTTTCCTGATCGGTAGTGTCCTTGGAATTTTTTTCGGCGTTGCATTGGGCAGAAACAAGCTGGCATCTGATGTATTCAGCATCTATATCAAAGTCGCCAATGCCATACCGCGTGTAGTTCTGGGCTCGATCTTTATCATCATATTTGGCCTCGGCATGGGATCCAAGGTTGCACTGGCAGTTGTGATGGTGTTCTTTGTCGTGTTCGGCAACGCCTTTCAGGGGGTGCGTGAAGCCGACAAAAATCTTATCGCAAACGCTTATATTCTTGGTGCAAATAAACGCCAAGTAACATTTGGAGTCGTTTTTCCGTCGGCACTGACCTGGATATTGGCTAGCCTGCATGTCAGTTTTGGTTTTGCATTGGTAGGAGCCGTAGTCGGTGAATTTCTCGGTTCGAGACATGGTATAGGCTTGTTGATCGCAACGGCTCAGGGTGCGTTCAACGCAGCAGGCGTTTTCGCGGCGATGGTCGTCCTCGCCGTAGTGGCATTGGCGGCAGAATATCTACTGACTGCCATTGAAGACAAATTATTGAAATGGCGTCCGGCCCAGTTCGTTGAACACGGGATGTAATTTTTCAATAAGCCAAGCATTCGTCCCATTGTCTTCCTCGGCACAAAAGCTGAAATCGTTATAGATAAGGTCATTGAACAATGAATATAAGCGGCATGCGCTACGGAGCGAAAATGCTCGATATCGTTGAGTTTCCAACCTCGGAAGTACTTGGTCCGGAAGCCAGCGAACGCGAGATTCACAGCCTGATCGAACGTTATGGTTCAATTTTCGTTAAACCTATCTTCAGGGGCGGGATAGGAAAAAAAGGAAAGTCGGGGTTGATCGGACATGTGAAAGATCTGAAATCGGCACTGGCCGAGAAAGAGCGGCTGTACTTTGCCTCTTACAAAGTTGGCGACGTTATTTACAAGTCTCGTGGGGTCACTTTCGAGGGGGCTGTTCCTGCGCAACATGAGATATATTTTTCGATTACCGATTCGACTCGTTACCGCGCGCCTGTTATGACGCTTACTCATCATGGCGGCATCGAGATCGAGGAACTGGATAAAGACCAGATCATTGAAGTCCCCTTCGATCCGCTGACCGGCCTCAAGTCCTTTGTTATCTCGAATGCACTGTCCGACCTGGGGGCACCCAGAGAGATCGTATCTCCACTGGTGCAAAACCTTCCCAAGCTTTGGGATTTGTACCACCACTACGGCATGTCCACGCTGGAGCTCAATCCTATCCGTATGATGGAGAGCAAGACTGGCTCTCTGATCCCGGTGGCTTGTGACTTTAAGTGCGGATTTGATCGTGACGATTCGCGCGTAAAGCGTTTGAATCTGCCCGAAGATCTCTTTATCACTGAAGCGAATGATTTTGAACTTGAGATCAATCAACTGAGAACCTATCAGGGCCAAAGCGATGTCTATGTCATCAATGAGAAAGGAACTATTCTGGCGCCAACTTTTGGCGGCGGTGCTAATTCCTTGGTTAGCGAAGTACTGGGTAACGATGCCATCATTTCTTCCGATTTCGGCGGCAATCCGCCGTACGAAAAGATGTACGAAGTGATGCGTATCTGCCTCAAATATTATCTCAAGCAATCCAATGTGCTGTTCATCATCGGCGGCAAGGCGAACAACACCGACATCTTTGTCACATTCAGAGCGATGGCCGATGCATTGCGCGATTACTTTAGTGAATACGGTCCAACACCGTTGTATGTAGTGATAGGCCGCGGCGGACCCAATGTGATACGCGGCATGGGAGCATTCAAGGATGTGCTCGACTCGTTGCGCATTCCCTATCAGATATTTGGTTTCGACTCCGCCATGACAGATGTGGTGAATTACGCGCAGGAGGCGAATCGCTGGATGAAGAATAGTGGTCGCGCTGAAGTGGCTAAGGTATTGGGGCTACCAGCCAACGCTTGAGTGAGTGAGATAGGTAGGGTGGGCACGTCGTTTGTGCCCACGAGTTCCCATAATCAATCTTTACCGCGTGGACACATAAAATGTGCCCACCCTACAAATAGCAAAGTGAAATACAATGAGAAATCCCAGCATTGAAAACTTTAAGTATTTTGTCGGAATCAAGTCGTTGGAGGAAATTGCGACTGCTGAAGATCGCATCTGCGTCCTGAACATAACGGGAAACGAATCCCGTGCCGTGACCCCGGTGAGTCACGCTTATTCGGGTGGAAATGTGGTGTTCGGTACTTCGCCGGGGCGTTGCGGACAATTCCTGGAAACGTCCATCGGCAACATTCCCGTTTACAACAATGTACGCGAAGGGTTGGATGCCGGGCACAGATTTAATGTCGGCGTCGTTTATCTTCCGCCTTCGGCTGTACGAGACGGTGTCGCAGAGCTGATACGCGTAAATTCCAATGTGGAAAAGGTCATCATTCTCACCGAGAAAGTGTCGGCTCATGATGCGCGTGAGATACGTGCGCTCGGACAACAAAGCGGTGTGGATATTTTCGGCGCCAACTGTCTCGGAGTGGCAGATTCGTGGAACCATATTCGCATCGGCGGCGCACTTGGCGGCGACAAACCCGAAGAAAGTCTGCGCAAAGGTTCCATTGCTATCTATTCAAATTCCGGTAACTTCACCACCACCATCGCCAATTATTTGGCTATCAGCGGCTGGGGCACGACTACACTGATTTCCAGCGGAAAAGATGTATTTATCAATTTTGCCGCCCCGGAATTTGCCTACGCCATGGACAATGATCCGCGTACCAAGGCAGCGGTTTTGTATTCCGAACCGGGCGGTTACTACGAAGAATCGGTTATTTTTAAAAAGCCTGTTATTGCTTGCGTTGTGGGGCGCTGGAAAGCTAACCTGACTCGAGCTGTCGGCCATGCCGGTGCAATAGGCGGAACCGGAGATAGCGCACTGTCCAAAGAAAAATGGTTCATGGACAAGTTTGGCGTGAGCGACATCTTCACCCCTGAAAACCCGGTGTGTTCGGCAAAAGGCGCGGTGGTCACCAACATTTCCCACATTCCGCAGGCGCTGACTGCGGTGATGAAGTTGAACGGCATGGAGAAAGATTTCCCGCCGGAAGGTAATCTGGAACTTAAGCCATGGTTCGGCAATAACCAGAGGCTGAACCTTCCGCCAGCGTTACACATTCCTGTGGTCAAGGCTTTGGCACCTTACGACGCGCAAATTGCCGAACTGCTCAAACACGTGGGCACCCTCTTCCCGCGTCAGTCCATGAAAGACTGTTCGGGCAGCTCGGTGATGGACCCCAAGAGCCAGATTACCAAGGTCAATGGCATTTCAATTCTGGATGCTGCCAAACAGCCGTTGGAATCGAATTTGTGTATGGCGCTGGTGCGCGAGATCAACGATGCCAATGACAACACATTGTTCAATCTGGCCGTGGCGGCGCGCGTCAATCTTTATGGCGAAGTGATGCTGGCTGCTGCCGATGCGGCACGCGAGGCAGGCAACGCTTCAAACACCGCAATCAGTGCCGCTGTGGCACTGCTTGGTCCAAAGCGTGCGGAAGCTGCGCGGCAGGCAGCAGATACTTTGATGGATCTGTTTGCGCACTCCGGTCTGGTTAAAGGAGATGACGAACACACCAGCATCACACCAAAAATAGCCAGTGAGATTCAGTTGGCAAGCTTGTTGGGAAAGTCGCCGGATGTTAAAGCCGTGGCACTGCTCGATGCTTACGACAAGCGCGGCGGTAAATCAGTATTTGTGCGCTACCTGCGCTCGTTGCAAGGACACCCGACACTGGATGCTGTGATTGCCGCACTTACAACGACCATCGCTTGGGAGCCTCTTATCCGCAAACGCATCTCGCGCCTGACCGTGCGCAATCTGCCCTGGTATGCCCACTTGTTCGCCGTCACCTTGGGTGCGGCGACCGAGAGCAAGAACCATAGCCCGGATCAATTCTGCGGTATCGACAATAAAGAAATTCTGGAATCGTGGACTATCACCGAATTGGCTTATCTCTCCCTGCTGGGAGAGCGCCCGACGGCGGCAAGTCTGTTTCCGTTTCAGGTCATACTGGGACTGATTATCTCCAACGGTGTCGGTTCTATTTCTGCTCAGGGTTGCAAAGGTGCGGTATCGGCAGACGGTCCGGAATCTCCGGAACGGGTGCAGATTAACAAGGCGATGATCGGCTTCCTCACCCATACCGGTTTTGCGCATGGCGGCAATGGCTTTGAGGGCATTCGCTTTCTAAGCGAAATTTTCAGTGAAACAAACTTGCTCGATGCCAGCGTTGCCGACCATGGACTTGACCTCGAAGCGATGGCGACGAAATTTGCTCTGGAATTTAATCAAGAGAAAAAAGCGGGCAAGGAGATAGGTATGCCGGTACGCAATATTCCCTGCATCAACCATCCGGTTTTCAAGGGGCGTCAGGTCAACAAAGACCCGCGCGAGGTTTATATCGCAGAGCTGTTCGCGGAGCGGGGTGAAAAGAACGTGTTCCACGACTTTTACCGGATGCTGGTTCAGGCTCTGTTCGACAATGGCGTGACCAATAACGTGTTCTGCGTAAATATTGATGCCATGATTGCCGCGATGTTGCTGAAACTCTTGTGGCCCCGTTACCGTAAAGGCGAATTTAGCGAAAGTGCACTTGAAATGGCCGCGTTCACTGCTTTTTTATTTGGCCGCATGGCGGGATGTGCAGGAGAAATTGACGATCACATTAATCGTGGCCGCAATATGGATACGCGTACTCCGACTTCGCAATGTAGTCACGTTTGATATCAAAACTACAACGCGGTTTGAATAGCCGGCGAAATTTATTTTTTTAAGGAAATATTGGATGGACAAGCAACTACGGGAAGCAGCGCTGCAATACCACCGGATAGCGCCCGCGGGGAAGATATCAGTTGTCCCGAGCAAGCCGATGCTGACGCAACGGGACTTGTCCCTGGCCTATTCGCCGGGAG
>Ga0224559_1001126_pt1 | contig 15220 bp, 5 predicted proteins | sample 714S33034metaG_FD_180676 | JGI IMG/M metagenome (GOLD analysis project Ga0224559, IMG submission 180676) | Peat soil microbial communities from Stordalen Mire, Sweden - 717 S3 30-34 | ecosystem: Environmental > Terrestrial > Soil > Wetlands > Peat | place: Sweden: Norrbotten County, Stordalen... | reverse complement strand
CGGAATAGCTATCTAAATCTGAATGCTATCTAAGAAATATTCTACTTTTTATGTTCTTTGCTGTGAAACTAAATTATTACTTCTTAATATGATTTTTTGCAACAGAACCAGTTGGGGTGCTTTTCTAGGAGAATTGATAAACTTCATTATCATCGCATTTGTGGTCTTTATCATAGCAAAAAAGTTTTTAAAGGAAGAAAAAGTGGAAATAAAATAACCAAACAATTTACGGTGCTATAAATCTTTTAATTTCAGTCAAATACCACAGCTTACTATAGATAGAAATTTTCAATAATTAGTATCAACCTATGGATTTGTTTTTCAAAGGACTTACACGATTAAACGATAAATCTGTAGAGTTGAAATTTCAAGTATCCGAAAAGTAAATTTAACCACAATTCACATTATATCAAAATCCATTTCTTGAGGGCGTAAGTCTTAAATTTATAGAAAAGGATATTATCCACTGCTTATGCTTTTTTAAGTAAGATTATTATATAGTTCATAAAAATATACAAGTTTTCACCGATTTACGCACCATTAAATGGAAATAAAATATTAAAAAAGCATAGTAAAGTTTAATGGGGTTTATTGCTATCGATTTTAATTTAAATTAATTTGATAAAATATTTTATAAAAATCACTTTTTAATCGCATTTTGGTATCTATTCTTTTGATGCCCATTAACAGTTTCGAGTTTTACCTAATTACCCTCGACTGCCTTGCTTTTTCGAAAAATCCAATTCATTTGCTAACTCTACGCATAATATTTCGAAGCTTGGCAGATTTTCCTATTGCATCGAATGGGAAACTAGCCTTGAACCTATTAGTAGCCTATCCATCAATTATATTTACAATTAGAAGAAAGGGGACCCAAATTTGAGCCTACGATAGCAATTCAATTATTAATTATTGCACGGTTTTGGAAACAAAAATTAGAACAAACTTCTCGCCCAAAATAACGATTCAATCAATGTTCAAAATAGAATTATATGGTTCATACTTTCATTTTATTCGAGCTTATTATTCAAAGAATTTCATATTTGTTTTTAAGCTACTGTCATATTGAGAAAATAAATAACATTCTTGTGTATATCTGCAGAAAATGGATTCTAGAATTAAAAAAAGTATATTTCAAATGAATTCTCATTTTTGTACTCTTAACTCTGGATCTTGGTTGCAAATTCAAGAGAATTGGTAGAAGAAGTTGCAACATTAAATAAAACCTTGCAAGAGATCCTTAATGCTGTAATTTGCTTCATCAGGTGAAGGATTATATCAACAATACTATATCAGTTAGAAGAGAGTCTTCTAAAATCTTCTGATTACTCATACTAAACTAATAGACTTACTAGGAGATAAACTATCAAGATACCTATATATGACCTTCAAAAGCAAACTAATTTCCTGCTTGGAAAAGAACTAAGAAGCACTATAGCCATTCCAAGAGCTATCCCTCGCCAACTGAGAGAAAAAATAGGTGAAATTATAACCTTAGAGATTCTCTTCAGACACCCTTACGAAATAAAGGATCCTGAAAGATTTATAGCGGTTTTCGGATCCTTTTATCCGATATTCTTCGCCCTGAAAAACTCAAAATCTTGGCCCAAACTCCAAAAAATAGCAAACAGAAGTAGAGGAGCCGGAATTGCAGGCTTGAAAATTCTTCTTCCCTTAATATATGATACAATGGAATTTTTTTTAGGACATTCGACCAGCGTTTCAAAAGGAAAATATATTAAAGAACTCGAAGCTGGGATGGATGCAATCCTGACAGAATTTGAAACGAGTTTAAAAGAAACCCCCATTATGTGGAAAAAGAACTCACCTGATGAAGATAAAAACTATCAAAGGATAGGGAATTTAGCATATTTTTCTTCTCAGGAATCTGCCCTTGAATTTATGCAGAAGAAAAATCACTGGATATTTCTGGAAGGAATAATGGAGGGGATTTACAAGATACTGAATGAATTTATCGCGGAAATGGAAGAAAATCTTGATCTTTTTGATACTCTTGCCCTCCTTTTTCCCGGAAGAAACTGGAACTATTCCATAAAAGAACTCCAAAAAGAACCATTTTACCTGCAGTTTAAAACACTGAAAAACTATTCTAACTTTTTTGAAAGGAATCCTGATCTGATAAAAATTGTAAGTTTCATCGGCAGGCAGGAATTCAACCCACCAAGTGAGCATATAAGCCTATCTATCTTCGGGAAAAACAGAATACAGACCGTGAATTTCTCCAATTCTATCAATAACCTCCTACCCATGGAAGCCTCAAAACTTCTGAACCCTTCTCTAAAGCGGAAGTTCTATGCGGATCTACTTGAAGGAAAACTTCTGAGCTACCAGTTACTTGGAAAACACTATACAAGCCCTCCCAGTATAAAACCCAGAGGTCCTATGATTGTCCTTGTGGATACCTCTGGATCCATGCACGGAGCTCCTCAGACCCTGGCTAAATCTGTGGTGCTGGCTATGGCAAAGCTAATGCTCTCTCAACAGAGGGACATGAAAGTCATTTTTTTTGCATCTACCAATCAACACCTGGAAATAGAACTAAGTAGCAGAAAAAAGATGTCTGAGAAATTTCTAAATTTCTTACTTTATACCTTCGGTGGAGGAACGGATTTCAACACTGCCCTTGCATCAGGCCTGAAATCACTAAAGGAAAATGATTTTCAGGGTGCAGATCTGGTTTTCATTACCGATGGAAAGTCAGCGATATCTGACAAACTGTTACTTGCACGCTGGGAAGAGACAAAACGGAAGTATAAAGCAAAAGTTTACTCGTTGATTATAGGCGCCAGTGGGGCAGGCGGGCTTTCTAATATTTCGGATTATACTTACCTTGTAGATATCGAGCTGGACTCAGAAGGTACTGGCAGAGTTGTGAGACTGACGGAATACAAATGAAGAAAATGGATATCCAAAAAGTATGCTTTTAATTTATTTTTATACTAAAATTGTAACTGTTCAGCTTATATAGAAAATCAGTTGGATAATATCTTTTTGGATACAATAGATATTTTCGATTACTAATTGATGAATAAATGAAAAATATAATCAACAGCCGACAACTAAATAAAATAAATTCACCGAAATTTGCTCATCGAATCTTAGTAGATTACAGAGGTTGACATTTTTTGCCCAAGCTGAATAGCTACAAGAAATGATGATATTGACCCGTTGTTTAAGAGGACCTTCAAATAATATGAAACCTCCGAAAAATGACATCGATATTTTATTCCTTTTTGCCCGCATTCAGTTAGCTGCAAAATAATAGAAAATTCAATCACTAAATAGCTTTACGAATAAAAAGCCTACCATTCACTTCAAATAGAATAAAGAGGATTTCGATAAACTCACACATTTCTTAGTATACTTATAAATGGTATAGAAATGATTCGTGAAAAGTCAGAGGCTTATTGAATTCCTCTAAATTTAGATTCGTTATCACTAAACAGTGGATATTTTAAGAAACTCTTTATTTAGGATTTCCTTATTAAATGACGGAGCTTTCCATGATTAAGTTCCGGTATAACAAATGTTTGCATTTTCATGCATTGAAGCGGATCTGCTATAACAAACATCAGTGAAGTGCAGAACAAAAAAACAGAAAAATAATACTAAGTGCATTTTTGAAATGAAATCAACCAAATAAAAGAGGACTACCATAACTTTCTATCTTTTAAAATAAAGAATAAGGTTTTTCTATAGAATTGCCTCTATAAGTTAAGATCCATAATTATGGATCTACTTTAAGACAACATTATTATATTCTTCCCTAATGTTATGCAAATTGCTTATGCTACAAAAGCAATTTTGAGTTGCAAGAGTTAATTCACACATAAGCTATATTCATGTCACAATTCCAGTTTAATTCCCTTTCTATACTTTGAATAAAATTGATAGCTAAACTTATTGAATAAATATATACAATTTAAAAACCTTAATATTCTCCAAAATTGTTGAGTTGGGACATTTGTGCCTTCCTTTTGCATCCATAATACAGCAAGGCAGAGCAAATTTACACCATCCTGAGTGATTGTTATGCTTGAAGATGAATATCAACTTGATTTTTTTAAAAATAATGGATTTATCCGGAAGCAGTGCCATACATGTGGCAAGTTCTTCTGGACACGTGACCTTGATCGAAATACATGTGGAGATGCACCCTGCGATCCTTATTCCTTTATAGGAAGTCCTATATTTTCCAGGGAATTCGATATATCACAGATGCGTGAGTATTATCTCTCCTTCTTTCAGGCCAGAGGGCATAAAAGAATTGATCGGTATCCTGTAATTGCACGCTGGAGGGATGACATTTATCTTACCATTGCATCCATTGCAGACTTCCAGCCATTTGTAACATCTGGACAAGTTCCCCCTCCTGCGAACCCCCTCACGATTTCTCAGCCCTGCATTCGCCTCAATGATCTAGATTCTGTAGGCAGGAGTGGACGTCATCTTACAAACTTTGAGATGATGGCGCATCATGCCTTCAATAGAAGAGATCATGAAATCTACTGGAAGGAGCGCACCATGGAACTCTGTGACGAGCTCCTGAATTCACTAAAAGTAGACCCCTTTGCTGTAACCTACAAAGAAGAACCCTGGGCAGGTGGAGGTAATGCAGGACCATGTGTGGAAGTCATTGCGAATGGACTTGAGCTTGCCACCCTTGTTTTCATGGATTTGAAGACCGACAAAAAAGGAGATATCCTGATCAAGGGAGAGACCTATTCAAAGATGGACAATTACATTGTGGACACAGGATACGGGCTCGAGCGTTTTGTCTGGGCTTCAAAGGGTTCCCCCACAATCTATGATGCACTTTTTCCAATCATAGTGAAAGAGCTAATGGGTCTTGCCGGACTTGAACATGAACTGGATGATTCTGGTTATGCGAATATTCTGGCCCAGAATGCACGACTCTCAGGATCTATGGACATCAGTGAGAAGGCAAATCTATTGGAGCTTCGGAAAACTGTTGCCTCAAGCATCGGAATGACAGTGGATAAACTCTCAGCGATCATGGAACCTGTAGAAAAGGTTTATTCAATAACTGATCACACACGCTGTCTGACTTTCATGCTTGGAGACGGGGTTATCCCCTCAAATGCCAAGGCAGGATACTTGGCCCGTCTCGTCCTCAGAAGAACTTTGCGCATGATGAGTGATCTTGGCATCAGGACCCCCCTCTCCGAAATTGTAGAAATGCACATAAAGAATATGCCTGAGTATCCTGAGTTCAGAGAAAATTTCCCGCTCATGCAGGATATACTTGAATTGGAAGAGGAGAAATTCACTTCGACTATGGCAAAGGGACGTAGGATTATTCAGAAAATGGCATCTAATATTAAGAAAAGTGGGAAAAAGATTCCCCTTTCCCATTTAACTGAACTCTACGATTCCCATGGAATCCCGCCAGAGATGACAAAGGAAGTAGCGTCGGAAATAGGAGTGAGAGTAGAATTCCCTGACAACTTCTATTCAATTATTGGAGAAATGCATAACAAGGCAGAAGAAAAGGAAGAAGATGTTATTCCTTTTGCTGATAGACTTAAGCACCTCCCAAAAACAAAGCGCCGCTTCTATGATGAACCTACACGCCTGGAATTCGAAGCTGTCGTCCTGGATGTATTTGATAATCAGATCGTATTGGATAACACTTTATTCTATGCCGAAGGCGGAGGGCAACTTTCAGATATAGGAACAATCACGGCAGATGATGCTATTTACCAAGTAGTGGATGTCCAGGACTACAATAGCATAATCGTCCATACCGTGGAAAATCCAAATGGGCATCTTGAGATTAGGAAAGGAGACATTACCACAGGGGAGATAGATGAAAAACGAAGGATGGCCCTTTCCAGGCACCATACAGCAACCCACATCATAAACGATGCCGCCAGAAAAGTTCTTGGAAAACACATCTGGCAGACAGGTGCCCAAAAATTTGAAGATCATTCAAGGCTCGACATTTCGCATTACAAGCATATCTCTCCTGAAGAATTAAGGAAAATTGAGCTTCTAGCCAACCATATGGTTATGGAAAACAAGCGAGTAATTACCGAATGGATCACAAGAACTGAAGCTGAACAAGGATATGGATTTGGGTTATATCAGGGTGGAGTGCCTACAGGAGAGAAAATAAGGATTGTAAAGGTAGGAGATGATGTAGAGGCCTGTGGCGGTACTCACTGCCTTAGCACCGGGCTTATCGGCCCGATCAAGATATTGAAAAGCGAAAGAATCCAGGACGGTGTGGAAAGAATAGAGTTTGCAGCCGGAACTGCGGCCGTGCTCGCCATGCAAAAAATAGAATCTCTCCTCACAGATTCTGCAAAAACCTTGAGCGTGCCTCCTGAACACCTTCCCATAAGTGTTGAGCGCTTTTTTGGGGAATGGAAATACCTAAATAAAGAAAATGAAAGGCTAAAGGAAGAACTTGGCCATTCCATAGCCTGCAGACTGCTGAAAAACTATCTGGAAGTTGCAGACCTCAAGGTTATTGTGGAATTAGTTCCCGGAGCCGACATCCTTGAGCTGCAAAAAATAGCCGCTGAATTCTTGAAGCACGAAGAAGTGGTGGCTCTCCTTGTCAGCGACGTTGAAGGAGTCAAGATAATAGCAACCGCTGGAGATAAAGCCCTGGAATATGGAATCAATGCCAATAACCTTGTCAGGGAAGTGTCAAAAGTCGTTGGAGGAGGTGGGGGCGGAAAACCTGCCCTTGCTATGGGGGGTGGGACTGATTCGACAAGGATCCAGGATGTTCTTGCTCGTGGACTTGAGTTTGTGAAAGAAAAGTGTAAAGAAACCTAACAAAAATGAGCCAATAAGATAAACTGAAAAAAGTAATGAAAAGATCCCGGATTTTTAACCCTCGATTTTGTCACCTATCTTTTCATTGGGTTTTAATTTTGGGTCTTGATTTTGATTTGTTTATTTTTGGATTTTCCATCCGCCGAACTTTTTCCGGTTACTCTTTCAGTCACTAAAGAGCAATTCACAAAGAACTGCAGTTCCGTCTTTTACAGAGAGGTGGACTGTCTTTTTTCCGTCCAGACCTTTTTCTAACTCTTTTCGTACTTTCCAGTAGTCTTCGGGATTTAATCCCGCCCTGAGCACAACAATCCCGACATTTATATCTTTCAGAAATTTGTTGATTTCAATCGGATCAAAGGGACAAACCTTCAAGACAAGATAGTGTTTTTTGATCATAGATTGCTTTATCAGAGTATCAGATGTCAGCAAAAGTCTCTTCTTGTCAACTTTGAAGATCCCTAAAGTCCCCATAATAGGCCCTGCAATCTGAATCATGGATTCCATCAATTCAGGCAGAAGACCGGCTGCAACAACCGAGGGTTCAGGTTCATAGGCATAGAGTTTCATTCTTTCCGTTTCCCTTATTTGTAGGAGCGACCCATTTTTTGAAACCAATCTTTCGCCTGAAGGAAGAGACACAGCTATCCGGTCATACTTTTTCAGACTACCAAAATAAAGGGTCAGTCGGTTGAGCTGGCCATCTAAAGCTATATACTCCTTTTCACAGTCAAAAGGAATTTTATCAGGTAGTATCTGGGGAGGAACTTCAAATGAAAAAAGATTAGTCTTTTTCTTATAAGCCAACAGCACATTTGGAATTCCCGGTTCTAAGCTTGAGACGTGCCTTTCAGCTTCTTCCGGAGGGCGAAAAGGATCTGAAAAAACCACATCAACTACCGGTATTTGCTTTATTATTCTTGGGTCAAGGGCATCTCCACATATGAATTTCACATTATCAATTCCGTAAATTTTACAGTTTTGCTTTGAATACTCGATTTTTTGGGGGTCTATTTCCAATGCATAAACGAACTCGCACTGCTGTGCAAAAAAAACAGTCTGCCCTCCTATCCCGCAGCTAATGTCGGCCAGAGTTTTACATTTCAAGCGCTGCGCCCTATAGCGGGCAATAGGTTCAGGGGTTGCAAAGCGCAGGCTCTCCTTGTCCCCATGAAGGGGCTTCTCAAATTGTTTTTTCCATGACACGTTGATCAAGAGATAGTAAATAGTTGATTGAATTTAAAGGAAACTGAAAAGAAACAGATAAATTGCCATCCTAAACAATTGAGGAATGAAATCGGAGCTTTTTCCACATTTGAAGAACTCTTTTTCATCTACTTCGCCAAGAACAAGACCTCTTTCAACCTTAGTTTAATAGTACAAACTGCATTTGGAATGAAACAGCAATTTTTCTTCAAAATTCATTAGATAATATTCAAAAAATATCATCTAATTTGTCTAATAGTTACCATATTTAAATTCCATAGTATGAATGAGATATTTCAGTGTGGATCTTTGTTTCATTTAAGCACATTTGCTATATAATTTATTTAGCTTTAGAGATAGATTAGCAAATATTAATATAATATACCAAGTTCATTATCAAAAATTCGCTCAAAATTTTAAAAATAAAGATAAAGGGACAGAGAATGATCTATCAAATATAATCATAAAACCCACTTCCACAGATGCATCAAAAATGCCATCTATTTTCAATATGACAGTAGCTTAAAAAATAATATGATTTTCAACGAATAATATGCAAAAACAGGCAAGCAAATTCTGATCTTTGTCTCAAATAAGGTATTGAACTAAAAAATCAATCGTATTGTCAAGTAGTATACTGTCAAATGTATATAAATAATAAAAAATTAAGAGTCTCACTCTTAGATCAATGACGTTTTTTTATGCCATATCGAACAAGCTTACTTAAGCAGTAAGACTCTTATCTGCATTTAATCTACTATTTTAGAATTCTTGTATTTTATAATTTTTGTTAGCTTTTGTGCCATTTCATGTCATGCAGTAGCACTCAGAGTAACGATACTCAAATCAAGGGCGCTCAAACTGATGGTACCACTCTGTGCAGGTGCACAAACAGGTATCTGGGCGGATGCTTTGACAGGTGCTTTGACAGGTGCTTTGACAGGTGCTTTGACAGGTGCTTTGACAGGTGCTTTGACAGGTGCTTTGACAGGTGCTTTGACAGGTGCTTTGACAGATGCTTTGACAGATGCTTTGACAGATGCTTTGACAGGTGCTTTGACAGGTGCTTTGACAGATGCTTTGACAGGTGCACGAACAATTACCGGAGCAGGTGCACTAACAGGTGCCGGTGCAGGTTCACAAACAGGTTCCTGTGCAGGTTCACAAACAGGTTCCTGTGCAGGTGCACTGACAGGAACATACGCTGGTGCAGAGATGGGTAGTCCACCGCCAGCTACTCCCCAGCCACCATAGCCGCCATATCCACCGTATCCAAGACCGCCCATCATGCCAAGACCGTAGCCTCCCCAGCCACCATAGCCGCCATATCCACCGTATCCAAGACCGCCCATCATGCCAAGACCGTAGCCTCCCCAGCCACCATAGCCGCCACCATAGCCGCCACCGTGTCCCCAGCCGTGTCTGTGCCAGCCACCGCCACCTGCGCTAGCTGCCACTGCTGTAAACGATACTACAAAAAGGACTGCCAACAAAATAGCCAATACCTTTTTCATTCTACTAGATGATTGTTTCAACATTTTTTTAAACGCCTCCTAAAAGCTAATTTAATGATTTTTAAATGGTTTCTCATTTCGAGAGTGGGGCTTTAATTGCCAATTCCCATTTTTCTCAACATTAATTGAACTTTCACCTTAGTTCAATTGTGGAGATTCGAAATGTATTGATAATTCTACTAATTGTAGTATATGAAATTAATTAACTTAGATATAAACTTACTTTTTATTCACTAAAATTTTATAGAATTATAATAAAATAATAAATTTCAATAGATATTTGATTCAATAAAAAAGCTTTAAAAATATTTATTTCAGTAACATTTAATTTAATCTTTAAGAATGTGCTTTTTTAGAACCTGTTATTATTTTATGAAATAAGTATGATCTTAGTGAGATATTAGGAAAAAATGAAAATGGCATTTCGTCATATTTAAGGCCCCATGTTTTTTTGTTGAATCAAGTGCTTTGGTCGTACCCCATCAACTTGTTAATATTTTCATGTTAGAATACACTTTATTCAAATGAACTCATTTTCTGATCTTAACTGCATGCAATGAACCTAAAAATACATTACATCGGGAATAAGATTAAGAGAGCATGTATGTAACTTTTCTGAATAAGCTCAGCTTATTATTGTTGGACCAATAAAGTGTTTTTATGAAAAAAGTAGATCTACATCACAAATGTTGCGATAAGTGTCAGATACAAGATTTTGTTTGCAAGATGTAACGTATAAGGACTTGAGCATTGGAAGTAAAAACAAATTTCAATAGGTATAGGTAAACAAATTTACTTTTAGACATTTTGAAGCTGTAATACTCATTGATTATTTAGTTCAACCATATAAGGTTCTAATGCAATTAAATGCAGAATCATTAGAACCATTTTCTATAGATTTTTTGGTCGCAATCCATTATTTGATTGATTTTTCAACCGACATTCCGTAGATATATACATATATAAAATTTGGTTACCTATTTATCCACTATTATTCATTGAAAGTTAGATGAATTTTAAGCTACTTTCATATTTAGTAAAGGATGGCTTTCTTGTATACATCTGCATAAAGTGGGTTTCAATAATTAAGCTTCATTCAACGAAAGATTACGTTTTCATCCATTTAAACAAGTTTCCAATCCCTCTGAAATGCGGAAAAAAAACTTAAAAAAGGCATTAAGAGTATTATGGGAATAACATCAACCAAATAAATGGAATTATAAATAAATGAGATATAATCAAATTCAGGCACTTGAAAAATATCCTTAAAAAATATAAACTATTATGGCCATTAAAATAGCTCTACGAACTTTAAAACAATGCTAGCACAAAAGGAAAATAACAATGGGATAATCCCCATATTCAAAGAAATCTTCACCATATTTCCCCAGTAGTTTGACAATGGAAGGAAATCTCTGAGCAAAAGCAGTAAAATTAGAGTTAATGTAGCCACAGGCGCACCTTCAGGGATCCCTGGCGTGGATAGAATTGATAGTGCACCTGAAGGAGCTGAACTTGATGAAATGAAACTTGTGAGCGTAGTTAGAACTCCATGAGTTGATTCTCAAATTTAAGAGCCATGTGTACAATATGATATAAAAATCCTCTGATATTACCAGCATTCCCAAATCTACTCTTTTCGAAAACCATTTCTACAAATCAAAAGAATCTCAAAAAATTATTTAAAAGGAATTCATAAGCCCCTAAATTTCATCATATGCTTATAAATTAATACATAAATGATTCGTGAAAATCATAGATTTATCGAAATTCTCTTAAGGTATTAAAGCCGTTTCTTGTGACAACAAAAAATGACTCCGTTTCTGGTATAGACACAGCCGGTCTACGATCTCTATCTTCTGAATCATGCGTATCGTTGATACAATAACTTTACCTACTGAAGTAAACTATAGCTATCAGTAAGTTCTGAATGCTTTTTTTCATGTTCCAGCATCTTCTGCCAATTATATTGAATCTGCTACCAAAGATCCAAGTTCAAAAACACCGAAAATAAGAATCCCTTCAGCTAATATGAGTTTTTTCTAATCATATAAAACCCAATGCTATTTAAAAAATTCAATCCTTATTTAAGAAAATAAATGGTAAATCTTTTTAGATAATGGATCCTGAAATAAGCTTCATTGCTGTTGACTTTCATGATGTTCCATATTATGGAAGCAGAGAAACTACATGTATAAAAGGGGTTTTATTTGAAGAATAGAACTTTCTGGAAATATTCGTTTTTCACATTAGATATAATTGAAAGCTCTAAGCTGACACTTGATGTCATTAGTATAATGGATTAAGCAAGGAATATTTGACTCTTTGTGAAATACTTATTTGATAGGATTGAAATAATGGAAGTAAAAGTGGAACCTTATGCTTGAATAGAGACTTTTTAACAGGGAAGTTATCTCGAAAATGGATGGAAACAAACTAGAGAGGATTCAGATTTATCTAGGATTTTTCTTTTTGGGAATCCTACATAAATCTTTCTCGCTAATTTCTGTGTTTGGCCTTATTTTTTTTCTTTTCGTGTTCATTATTCTTTGATTTTAAAGATAGCTTCCTCTGTCCACAAAATACTCCATTTATTTTTAATGTAATCAACTGATAGAGATTATAAAAAAGCCGTTTACAACATTTTCAAATTTATTTTTTGAACAATAGTGAAAAGAATTTTTCCGTCTTTGAAGATCTTTTTAGTCAATGCATAAACTAGTTCCTCTGGAACTTTTTTAGTCAATTTTTTAGCTCCTTAATATCCCCTTATCCCAGAAGATGTTCTTTTACTGCACTTTTCATTGGTGCATCACACTCTTGATTTTGCTCCAAAGTACTCTCTACCCCCTTATACAACTTAATTTTTTATTATAGATTTACCTGAGAATCATGCAATGATGAAGTCGTTGTTTAGAATATTCCTATCAGCTCATAATCTCTGTTTATTGGTATGAACTTTGTATCCAAAGTGTAAATTTCCAACCTTTTTTTGTCCAATTTCCGTTTTGTTTCGCCTTTTTTGCTTCATTTTCTCGAGATTTATCCACTTCTAAATGTACAGATCTAAATGGATAAAAGTAGCATCCTAATCGTTAATTATTTTATCTCAGTCGAATATCCCGCAGCTAGCTGCGGAGATGAAAACTCTCCCAGAACTGGTATTTTACTAACTGATCTATAGGTTTTCCATAAATTTCTGATTTTCACGAATCATTTATGTATTAATTTATAAGCATATGACAAGATTAAGAGATTTGTCAAAATTTTCTTGTATTTAAGCTACCTTTGCACTATAAAATATAATTACTTCATGCAAACTACTGTGTCTATAAAACAAGATATTGCATGGTTTTTTGTATGGAGAGCCTTTTTTTAGACAAGAATAATATAAATTAGTTCAAATTATGTGCTTTGAAATTGATTGAAGGTACTTTTTTTAGTTTGAAGAAATCTGTAATTATGATGATAATCTAAATCTTTTCGTTGGTTCTGAACCAAAATATACTCCTTCAAAAGTGATGCAGATTACAAAAAGTACCACAGCAAGAAAAATCTTTGAAATATATTTTGAGCTTGAAAAAAATTGTTTTATGTCTGGCTCTGGAGTGATGATGGTTACATTGGAATTGAGGGAGATGATACAACTTTCGATTTAATTAAAAAATATATTGAAAATCAAAAAACTTATTAAAAAAATCATACCAGCAAATGAAAATATTTGATAGAACAATTTCTTTATATCGAGCAATATCACGAACATACCCAACTTACAAAGTGGTAAGCTGCGAAACTTTGATCATCTAACATTAAGAAATAATGCTTCCAAAGAAATTGGATTTTATATAATTTAAAATAGTATTAGCAAAAAATTTTCATTTTTGATCTTTTTGACCTTAGATCTTTGGTTGTAGGTTCAAAATAATTCAAAGAAGACGTCGTAGAATGAATAAAATATCATCAATTTCTTGGTAGCTATATTTTACTTCAGCAGAAAGTTATTATATCAACGATAATACTAAAAAATCATAAATCAGTATAATTAGTATTAAAACTAAAATGCAAACTTTTTTTCAAGAATTTGCAAAGGATTTCTCTGGAGGCAATCGCAGAAAAAGTTTGTGAGAATATCCTATACAAAAATTATACTAACCTATAGCTCACAGAAATAACTTTTTTGATCTCAAATATCCTTTTCAGTTGATCGTTGAAGTTCTGTAGATTCTCCTATCAGCTTATTAATCAAATCCATGTCTTTAACCACCTTCAAACTTATGAGACCACCTATTAAAAGGTTCATGTAGTATGTTAATGCTCTCCATGAGATCACTGTAACTCCAAGTATGGAGGCATCTACAAATACAGAAAAAATGGACGCTGCTCCTAATTCAGCAATTCCACTTGCTCCGGGAGTTGAGGGTACGATCATGACAACTACCAATAGTATCTGAGCTGCAAAGGCAGTTAATATAGAAGGTATCTTTGAAAGACCCATGAGAATCAGTACAAGCTGAAAAAATTCAACTGTCCAAAATAGGATGGTAAAAAACATGCCCCATAAAAGCCCTTTTTTTCCTTCCGAAATAAGAAGCCTAGCACTTTCGTGGAAAAGATTCATTTCCCTATCCACCTGCTCCATAAGACGTGAAATATCATCATCTGTCCATTTTCCTAAAAATGGAGCAAATTTTCTAATGACCCAAAATATCATGTTTTTTACTTTTTCAGGCTTACATAGGCCGTAAATACAGAAAATAAGGGCAATAAAGGCCAAGCAACTAGCTGTTAATAATGCCACATCAAGCTTATAGTTAGAAAGAATGTCTCCCATTATGTAGAGTGCAAAAGGTAGAGAAGCAAAAATTAAAAAGGCATCAAGTAGACGTTCTCCTATAATTATGGCTGTAGCACGGCCAAAAGGGATTTTGTTCAGGTATAACATATGGATTCTTAAGGGTTCTCCACCTATAGAGGAGGGAGTAATTCCAGCTGCAAAGACCCCCGACAGAATTATCTCTACTATTTTCAGATACTTTACTTCGTAACCCAAGGATTTGCATAGAGCTCGGGTCCTTGCTCCCCAGATGAAGTATGAAAAAATATGAAAAATAGCAGATGCCAGAATATATTCCAACTTGATTCTTCTCAGAGCTGCAATAGTTTCCGAGTCAAAAGTTAAGCCGACAACCAGCGCAATTGATGCCGCACTGATAAACAGCGCCCCAATAAGCAATTTTTTGTACCTGTTCATTGCAATCTATTTGAATTTTCTTTTTTAGTAGATTTGATATGCTATTTTAGGGTATCTAATTTTAGAATATTTAACCAAGACAGAAGGAAAAAACATTATGCTTGATAAATCTTATACTATAAATTCTTTCAGACAAATTCAATATTTACAAATCTTATAAATTCCGAAATCATTTCTACAAATCAGGAGAAAAACAAAAAAATTACTGAAGATACAGAAGTCGTTGATTAATACCTCCTGAAATAACTCGGCTTTGGGTAATATACACAGCTAATTTACTGCCTTGGCCCCTGAATTGTGTAACATCAATATAATAACTTTCTGCTGAAGTAAAATATAGCTACCAAGAAATTGATGATATTTTATTCATTCTACGACGTCTTCTTTGAATTATTTTGAACCTACAACCAAAGATCTA
>Ga0224559_1001125_pt1 | contig 15221 bp, 25 predicted proteins | sample 714S33034metaG_FD_180676 | JGI IMG/M metagenome (GOLD analysis project Ga0224559, IMG submission 180676) | Peat soil microbial communities from Stordalen Mire, Sweden - 717 S3 30-34 | ecosystem: Environmental > Terrestrial > Soil > Wetlands > Peat | place: Sweden: Norrbotten County, Stordalen... | reverse complement strand
AGCATGACTTTCCACTGGCCGGTCACCGCGCCCGCGCCGTCGCTGCCGTAGCAACCCCAGATCACGCCGGTCTTGAGGTTGATCACGGGATGCACGAACAGTTTGGCCGTGATGCAGCCGCCGGACATGTCCTTCGACAGAAACAGGTTGGGCGCGCCGTACCAGACATAAGCGCCGGAAACGTGAGCGGCTTTGTAGGAACCTGCCACGCCGGGGCCGCCGACACCGCGAGACACGGTGATGGCGGTGGAACTGATCGACTGCACGGCCATGACTTCGTTGTCGATGAGGAGCAGCGAACCGGCCGTGCCGTAGCCCGGGGCCACGAAGCCGGAGGCGGAGGTCACGTTGATAACGCTGTCCTGGAGGGCGACGGCGCTGGACAGCGTGGTGGGGGTCATTACGTTGGTTTGGCCGAACACCGCCAGGCAGAGGACGGCCAGGATGAATGAGAGTTTGGTGAGTTTCATGGTTGGTGACTCCTGTTTGCCTGTCTGCCTACGACGCGATCCGGCAGGCGATTTCGGGGTACAGTCGGGCAAAGCCACCCAGCATATCCCAGCGGTTGACGTGACCGCGTGCGAGGTTGTCCCAGGTGCGGACATAGCAGATGTAGACGCCGGTTTCGGGGTCTTGCGCATCGGCTACGACTTCCACGCCCTTCGGGTCGGGATTGTCGAGCTTGACGCTGACGAAGGCGAATGCATCGCGCGACATCAGAATGCCCTGCTTGCTGGCCTTGGAAGCCAGTGAAGTGTCGGCCACACCCCACACCAGGATGGCGCCGCCATCGGTCGGGGAAGCGGAGACGTTCTGGAACTGTCCGCTGGTCGTGATGGCCGGGCGGAAGTTCAGAGTCGCCGTGGTGTCACCGGCCGAGGTCACATCAGCGGTCAGCACGAACTGCTGAAGGTCTCCGGTGCTCTGCCGGGTCTGCGGGTGGACGCTGTAGCAGCCGGCGGCGGTGAACACGTCGCCCGCGACAGCGACTTTCGTGTTGGGCGTCCAGCCGGTTGTAACCAGCGTGCCGGTGCCGTTGTTGCCGTCGTTGCTCGACTGGTTCGGGCCGGAAACGAGCGGAGTGCCGCCCATTGCGCCGGTCGTGTGCGCGTAGATCGTCTCATCCTGCTCGAGCGTGTAGCCCAACTGGTTGACCGCTTCGCCTTTGGCGTGCTGCTTGGACAAAATGTCCTGGGACCAGAACATCGTCTTCGAGCCGGTGATGAGCGAACTGGACATCTTCCGGTTGAAGATGAGTGCGAGGGAATCGTTCTCGGGGCAGCCCTGCTGGATGATCTTGTCACCGGCAGAGAGGTAGGTGTCGATGGTCGTGGGCGCCGTGCCGGGGATTCCGACCATGTTCCAGGTATTGAGCGCGATGAACTGCGCGGCTCTCTGGTTGAAGTCCGTCGCCATTGCCAGGGCAATCGGCTTGGCGTACTTGCTCATGATCGTGTCGAGGCGGCCGCCTTCCATGATGTCCGTGCGCAGCGTGGCGTCGATGGAGTCCACGTCAAAGCTGATCTGGCCGAACTGATCGACCACGAGCGGGGCGCTGGTCTGGACGTAGGGCTGCGGATCGTAGCCGACCTGACGGCTCACGATGAAACGGGGTGGTTTGCGAACCTGAATGGTATCGCCGACCCTGGGCGTCTTGTTGGCGAATTCGGCTGCGTAGTCGTTGCTCATGTTGCGAATCGTGCGCAACTGCGAGCCAAGGACTTTGCAGACAAGTTTCGCGAAAACCTTGTCAGTTAAATAAACACCGGCCATAGGGTTGTTCCTTACGCCTCACGGCGTTAATTGCCATGGGTTGCCGCGCACGTCTCACGACATTCGCGGACCCGTGGTCAGCCCTGCATCGCGAACAATGGGGACTTACCAGCGGCCACCGGATACCCGTTCAATCTCCTTGTTGAACGTCCGCTGATCGGCGTCTTCGAGATTCACCGGGGGTGGTGCTGCTCTAGGGCCGACGGTGGCGGGCGGCTTGGGGAGAGGTTTAGCGGGTTGCGCCGGAGGCGGCGTGGGAGCTTTTGCGTTGAGGAGTTGCGCTTCGATCCTACCCAACAGGCGCGCGGCCTGATTGGTGTTGGTAGTCGCCTTGAACCGCTCCAGGTCTTCGGGGTGCTCTTTCAGATGGAGCAGGATCTGGGGCCCGACTTCGGAATCCATAATCAGGTCATCCATCATCTTGGCGTTGACGAGCAGCCCAAGTTCCTGCACGGCTTCGGCGATATCCGGGTTTTCAACGATTGCGGCATCCCGGCGCTCGGCCCAAGTCTTTGCGACGGTCGCGGCCTGCGCTTCCCGCGCGGCTTTTGACTCCTCCGCCTTGGCTTGTGCCATCGTCTGCTTGACCTGCCAGGAAGTCGTATCGGCCACCCACTTTTCGAGGTCGCCATCGTACTTCTTCTGCGCGGCTTGCAGTTCCGCGTACGTCCCGGTGAACGTATCGGGGTCGGGTCGGACCGGCTTGACGGGTTTTTCTTCGGTTGCGGCAGGAGGAGCCACGTTCGGGCCAGGCGGCTGCGCGGGCTTTCCCGCCTTCAGATCCGCCAGCTCCCTCGCGAGTTCGTCCGCCCGGCGCTTCTCGGCTTCCCGTTGCGCGGTCAGTTCGCTGAATCGCTGATTGAGAGATTTGACTTTCTTCGCGGCCACAGCCGCTTCTTTTTCCTCGACGCTTAACTCTGATTCGGCGGGTGCCGGTTCCGCTGGAATGATTTCTTCCTCGTTCGCCGGGGGTTCCTCGACGGTGGGAGCGGCTGCTACTGGTTCGGGAGCCTTCACAGGCTCCGGGGACTTGCCGGACAGACGGGCGTTCAACTGATTCCAGGAGAGATCGTCGGATACTTCCGCTGCCGGGTTGATCGGTTCAGACATGAGTTACCTCACGAAGTTTTCACCACGTACAAAGCCCATGGCTGGGCGCGGAATAGAAATCTGCCGGGATCTTGCCGCTCACGTCCCGGCACCGTGGGAGTTCGTCTGGAGGGGGAAGATAGATGAGAAACCCGTCCAGAAGCGCGACAAGAGAGCTAGAACAAAACTGGTCGATTCGGGTTGAACTCAACCCATCGAGCATTGAAGGATGCGTCGTCTTGGAAGTGAATACTGAACGAATCGTCCCTAGGCATCTTCACGACCCATCCACCGACCGGGCAATAACCGGAGATTCCCTTATCGTGCTCTACCATCAGGTGAGGGAATGGATCGGCGACGAAGAAGATGAGCCCGTTCGCCCAATCGACGATTTCGGGTCCATTGTCCTTGGTGAGCCTCATCGCTTCTACCTGAAGCGGTCTCTCGCGGAATAGTGGCATTTAAAACACCCGCACCCGCGCGACAACAGCGCCGTTCGTCCCGCAGACCCAGTTGATACCGCCGGGCATGAACGCGCCGCGGAAGTCGTAGGCCACCTGCCCGTTCGCCGGGATCGGCGTGGCGTAGAGCAGGTACAGCCCGGTCTGGTTGTCCTTGACGGTCACGGTCGCCGCAGCCCCGGTCTGGTTGCTGAAGACCATCTCGGTCACATGCACGTCGAAGGTGCAGAGGTTCGCGGCCACGCTCGGCACGAGCTGCGGGAGACATTCGTTCTCGCCAATGCCGCCGTTTGGGTTCGCGATTGCGTACACGAAGGGGAAAAGTGCTGGAATCATAGTTTTATACCTTGCCGTTGATCGTCCGAAGCTGCCTCACTAGGCGCGCCAGCCGGGTGCAGAGATCGCGGGACTGGCCCTCAACTGAAGACTCTACTGGCTTTTCGTATTTCCCCTCGCACCCTGGACCGGTTAGCTTGTCATGGAGGGCACTCAATTCCTGCTCGGCGTCGGCCATGTACCCGAGCGCCTGTTCTAGCGTGCGGCTGATGGATAGGTCTACCGGAGGTTCAACATCCTGTGATTTCCGCACCTGCTGTCCGGCGATGCTCTTACTCCCGCATATTCCGCACGCAATGCCAAGACTACGGACGTTAGTGGCTGGCTGTTGGAGACTTCCCAACTGCATTCTTTGCTCTTCCGTCAGCGGCGCGTAGTTGGTTCCCGACGCTTGATTTTCGCTGATCCCGTTCATTGACTACTCTCCTTCTGGTTGTGCGGCTGGTTGCGGTTCCTGCTGCGCTGGCTGGGCCTGTGGCGCGGCGCTGGGTTGCGGCGGTTGCTGACTACCCGGAGCGGTTGGCGGCGTTGCGCCGGCCTGCTGGGCCACGGCGTTGAGCCGGTCCATGCGGTCCAGGTGATGCTTGATGGTGTCGATGGTCTGTTCCAGTTGGAACGCGGCGCCCTTGGTCTGCGCGGTCAACTCGGCAATACGCCCGGTCATCTCGATTTCCAGCCGCTTGGTCTCTTCCTGCATGGCGGCAATGCGCTCGCGGGATTGCAGGTCGAGTTGCTTGGTCGATAGCTGATCCTGGAGTTCCTGATTGGTCTTGGAGAGCAGCATGATCTGCTGCTTGCCCTGATCCATCATCTGCTGGACTTGCGGCGGCAACTGCTGTTGCGCAGCCTTACCGGTCGGCGGAATGAGCCACGGCGTATCGTGCTGAATCTTGAGTTTCATCCGGTCGGCGTTCTCTTCCGAGCCCGGCGCGTCGGAGTTGCGGAACAGGTTGTCGCCAATGATATTCATCAGTTCCGGCACGGACTGAATCAACTGAACGTCGGTCTCGTAGGCTTGCTGGCGCCCGCTGGTGTAACTGAGTCCGGTTGTGATCTCGATGGTGTAGGAGCCCTTACCGAGATCGTGCAGCACGGTTTCGCCAGTCTCTTCATCCCGGAACGGCTGGCCGATGAGCACGGTGTAGGACGTTCCGTCAACCTTGCGCGCGGTGACTTTCTTCTGGCGCTTGTCCAGGATCAGCAGAAGGTCTTGCAGGATGCGGCCGGCATAGTTGCGCGAGCGAGCCGCGTTGCCGTGGAAGTGGAAGTTGGCGTTGTCCGATTCCTTCTTCCGGCTTTCGATGGCGATGCCGCTGGTTTCGTTGGACGGTGCGCCGAGCGACGGGTTGAAGATCCCGCAGACGGACTTGATGGCATCGAGCGCCTGGCGCAGCCCCAGCGTCATAGCCTGAATCGGCGGCTCTTGGAGGGCATTATGCGGCGGCTGAACTGGCTGGCCGTTGACCAGCGGCTCGTAATAGAGCACCTTGAGGCCGCCGAAGTTGGATTCTTCGACCAGCCCCTCGTGATTGGTCAGCGACCCGCGTGCGGCCCACCACGGCGTCGTGTTGTTGGAGCCAACCGCCTGCGCGATGGCTGAAGCATAGTAATTGACCTGCTGCTGCGGCTGTTTGGCGTGGCGAATCAGGCTGATGTTGTAGCGGACGCCTTCAACGACGACTTCCTGGCCCCACTGCGGGATGATCGGGATGTTCTCGGTAAGCCATTCGGTTTCTTCGAGCACATCCACGCCGTCGATAATGTACTGTGTGACTGTGTAAACGTCGTCGTCGCGGGTGATTTCCTTGTTGTCTTCGTCCTTTTCGACCTGCACGCCCTTGGGGATGTCCTCGCGGTAGGCGCAGATGCCGGTGCTCAGTTGGCAGAGTTCCTTGGTTTCCGCTTCCCGTGTCCAATACTCGGCCAGGATTACGTCGTCGCCGCGGTTGCCGACGCCGACCCACTGCGAGGCGGGATTGTCGGCATCCTTGAAGAAGCTGGTCGAGATGTTGCGTAAGTCTTTGCGCTTGCCGTACTTGCGCCGGTAGTCGTCCTTAGAGATCGAGGTCGTAACGAAGCAGTACCCGGCGTCGGCGCGGTCGTATTCTTTGGCTGACGGGTCGAATAGGACCGAGAACTGATCGTCGATCTTCTGGATGCGCGGAACCTGCTGCATCGACTTCGGCAGGTAGACCGTCGTGATGCGGCCAAAGGCGCGGCCCGTACAGACCTGCTGGTTGCCCATGCTGTCCCAGACCGTATCGGCGTTGGATTCGTACTCGATCTGCCGGATGCGGTCGGTCAGTAGTTCCGCGGTCTTGGGATCTCCGCCATCGCCCGCAACGGCATGAATCGAGGGCTTGCTCTGTCGTCCGTCGTTGACCACGGAGGCGGCGTACACGGGCAGCACGTTCCAGGTGATGACCGGGAGCGGGTTGGAAGCACGGCGACGGAATTCCAGCGCCTCGGCGGGCCACTGGTGGTCGCCGCCAAGGATGAATTTGGCGTCGTCTTGAGCCGGCGCGCGGTCAGCCTGGTCGCACTCCAGCGCGTAGGAGTAGCGGCGGCGGGCCTCGGCCATGAACTCGTCGGTGTTGGAGATAGTGGGCTTTGGCATGGGGTGACGCTCCCGCTGGGCTGTGCCAGTGACCCGGCTAACCGGGGTCGGGAGCGAACGGACGCGGAACTACGAACGAGAACCCATTGGGCGCCACGAGAACGGCAGCGCCCGGGCGCCGGCGGCTTGCGACTAGGACGGTTACCCGTCAGACTGCGCCGACGAACTTGAAGAGCTTGCAGACCTTGGCCCAGAGACGCGCGAAGAGGGGCGGTCGCTTGATCGGACAGCGGGCTTGCCCACACATGGCCTGCGCTAGTGGCTTGATGTGGTTCTCCATAACCTAGTGCTCTGACACGCCCTCCACCACTTGCGCGACTAGCCCAATCGCCTCGGGCTCGTCCGTGAATTGCAACTCGGGGAGCGTGACGTGGAGTTCAGCCTCGCAGTTCGGGCACGCGAGGGGAGCCGATTCAATCGACCGCCTCCACGTTTCGAGTGAGGCCGTCTTATCGTAGGGGTACAAACTCATACTAGTGGCCGTCCTTGTCCGTGTCCACCGCCAGCGTGCCCTTGCCGCCGTGCATCTTGTACAGGTGATTCATCGCTCGCGTCAGGTGATCATTGCTCTTGCCGCCCTCGAACACTGCCACTTTCGGCGCGGGATAGCTCTCGGGGTGCTTGGGATGCGGGTGAAATCGCGTCGTGACCATGTGGCCGTTGCCGACCGGCTCGATTGTGGAAGAGTCCACTGGACCCACTGGGCCGTCTTCGGCGGGCATAGTTGGCTGCGATGTGAGCATGTTTCTGGCCATTAGCGCTTCTTCTTTCCCAGGATTCGATCAGCCTTACGATCGATAGCGGCTTCCTGCGCCGGCGAGAGATTGCCTTTGGCGGCCTGCTGTGAGGCTCGGGCCTTGGCGTTGGCTGCGTGAGAAGCATCGGGCATGGGGTACTTGCGTGCGCCGGGCTCGCCGAATGCTGCCGCCGGGAGCTTGTTGCGCGCGGCGGATTTGAGTTTGGGCATTACCTCTTTCCTTTCTTCGACTTGCCTGCCTTGCTCAACGAAATAGCAACAGATTGGCGTTGCGGCTTGCCTGCGGCCATCTCTGTGCGAATGTTGGCCGAAACGGTCTTATTGCTCGACCCTCGCTTTAGCGGCATCCTTACCTCCCCATCCACGTTCCGGCCGTCACATGGCCGTGCGAGCGCTGCGCCTGCGGTATTGGCTTGGCCCGCATGATGTCGCGTCCGGTGGCGATCAAGTACTTCATGGCGTCCATCAGGTGATCGTCGGTCTTCGCCACGCGGCCCTTATCGTCCCGATGATACTTCCGAAACTCCAGCATCAGGTGCTGGCATTTTGCGGCCATGATCTTCAGCCGGCCGGAAACCATCAGCGTCCAAACAGTGCTGATCCCCGACTCGACTGCATTGTCCGCCGGCGTCAGGATCAATCCCAGGTCGCGGTAGTTCTGGAGTAGCTGTTGCCCATCGGCCTGCGACCGCCCGCGCGAGGCGGGATCAATCGCTCCCGGTATCCACTCGCCACGGGATCGAATGCCGTGCGCGTGAACCGGCGCTGCGCCCTCACCCTGATAGTGTTCATCGTACAGGTAGATCACGCCCGAGCCGGGATCTTGCGCGCCCCAGACGACCGCTGTGCGATTCCACCCGACATCCATACCGTACGCGCGGCGCCAGGTGTCGGGAATCGGGAACAGGTCGCAAGTGACATCGGACTCGGCAATCGGGTAGATTGCGCCCACACCCAACGATGGCTCGCCCTCGGTGCGCGCCTGAACCTGATACGGCGGCGTAGTGGCGATCAGCGCCCGCTTTTCGGACTCGCCAAGATGCGGAGCATCCTTCCAGCCGGCCTGAATGTGCCACTTGTACTCGCGGCTGACTGCGTTTTCCGGCTCGATGAAGCTCTTGACGACATCGGACATGCCTTGCAGCGGCGTGAAGGTAATCCAGGTGATGCCGTTGGTGGTGGCCGTGCGGTAAAGCTGCTCGGTGTAAACGTCTAGTGGCGGCTCCTCGTCATCCCAGATCCAATGCTTCGCGGTGCCCTCAAACGACTTGCGCCCCTGTTCGTACGTTTTCAGCGCGATGGTGCTGTTTTTCCCCGAGACGTGCTTGACGTAGATCGTCTCGATACTGTCTGCGATGCCGCGGCGGGCCGTGGTGGCGACAATCAGCTCGGCCGGGATCATCCCCGTACCAATGGAGCCCGGGGCACCCAGAAGCTCACGCTGCACGATGTCGCGCGTGGTCTCAGACGTGGTGCCTACCGCCCAGCCTTCGTTGGCCGTCGGGAAGCGCCTGCCGGTCCACCAGGGAGGATAGATCCCGGTCGCGTGGCAGGTGGCCTCATAGGCTCCGCAAGTGGTCTTGCCGACGCGGTTTGCGGCCATGAACAGCCGCTCCTTATACTTAGCTCCAGCCGTGAAGAACTCCTGATGCTTCGGGTACGCCTGCCGGCACAGTGGGCCGCGCTCGGGGTAATACTGCCGGATCTTATGCCGCTGCTGATACAGGATGGCAGCCTGGATGTCGGCGAGCGTGGCTGTGAGCGGTTGCGTCATTCCGGCTTCGGTGCGGCGATCTGGAGCTGGTCGGCCGCCGCCTGGAGTTGCTCCGGACTCATGATCTCGGCCAGGGCGATGACTGTGGTGGAGGTTTGCAGCGGCTTACCTTCGCCATCGGTGAGCGCAAGACGGTCGCCGTAACGCTTTGGTGCAATCCGCGCCGTGATCCACTTCAGCGCGTCGATTTCGAGGCGGCTTCGCTCGATCATGTCGGCTTGGACCGTTTTGGTCGTCGTTCGGCCCTCGTCATCAACCGATTCCTCGGTCTTGATCCCAATCCTGTAATCTCGCGACCGAGTGCGGATAAGATCAAAGTAATGATCGGCTTGCAGTTCTCTAGCCCGCGCGTATTTCGCGGCAAAACCATCAACGTCGTTGAGCGCCCATTCCCTTACGCTTGATTCAGCGACCGGAAATCCGTCAGCCGCGCAGATTTCATTCAGCGATTCTCCGCGTGCGAGCTTTACGCAGACATCTTCCGCAATCTCGGCCGTGTATTTCGACTGGTGACCGCGCTTCCGCTTCTCCTCACCCCCGGAAACAGCAACAGCGGGCCGCTTTCCCGCGTCCGCTCGCTTCGTCCCTGTTTTCTTCTTTTCCATCGTAACTCGTTGATTTCAAGCCGTTTCGGTACTTTAGAACTACTGTAACGTGCCCGTAGCGCGTTCGCCGGCGGCTCGGTGATGCTACGCTACCTGCCGTTTTGCCGTGGCCAGACGCTCACAACCAGGCCACCGGTTACCTCAAGCAGCGCGTCGAGCAGCGATTGTACGGCGGCTGCGCTCATTTGTGGCTCTCGCTGTAGGCCCAGACCATCGCTATGATTGCGATGCCGAGGAGCGCTATCAGCCCGTGGGCTGTGAGTTGTTGAGCGTTGGCTGCGAGGTAATCCGCCATCTTGATTCGCTCCGCTTCGGCGTTCGCCTGCGCTTCACTGGTCGGTACTCCAACTTTTTACGCGCGAGGCAATGATCGCTGGAGCTTGCGGCCTACCGGGTCCACGGGTGATCTCCCTTGCGGGTCAGAGGCCGCGCAGCGTTTTCGCCGCAACCGGATCGCTCCGGCGGATGGGAGGGAGTTGGCAACCCTCGGAGCCGATCAACTCAAGCTGCTTTTACGTTGCCGCCCGGACTTGCGTGCTATCACGACCCGGGCGGCACTCTGTGCGCACAATCAATGGCCGCTCTCTGCGTACATTTGGTACATTTGGCACATTTGGCTTTGTTGGTTGATTGCCTGTCGCGAGTGCGAGCGGCCAAACTCTTGCCGATCCAGCAGCTACGGGCCTCCGCCCATCGTGCGCCGTCTTACGGCTCGGCAAACTCAATAACTTGTGGTGAGGACTCGGCCCGGCGCGAATGGCTGCAACACAGGCAGGCCGACTTTGTAGAGCGGATCAAGCGTTTCCCACGGGCTCAGCGGCCGCGACGGCATATGCCGGGTGCGCAACGGCGCCGGCCACATCGTGCGCACTCGCTGCGCCGTACCTTCCCAATCCCATCGCTCGGGCTCGTCGGCGAGCAGCACAAGAGCCGCATCGGCAGGAATGGATTTGGCCTTTCCCGCGATGAAAAGATTGATACTTAGCTCTCGCCGAGCAGTGCGGCGGAGCGCCGTGAGAAGGGATACTCTATCTGCCATGTTTGGGTAGGCGAACTTGTGGCGTGGACGGATCTTCCCCGCTTGGGGCTCAGGATGTCTGAATCAAAGAACACTTTACGCTCCTTTTGTCCTGGCGTCAACCGCTTTTCTTCCCTCTGTTTTCATCGCCTTACCGCTTCCCGTGGATTTATCTGCAAATGGTCCATTGACAAACCAGCCTAAAGGTACATACTGGTATCAGATCCACAGAGGCTGAAAAAGATAAAGAGCGCGAAAGGAAATTAGCATGAAACGCATCCGTAAAACCGGGATCATGAAGCGAGAGCCGGCTTACTTTTACCAGCGCGAAGACCACATCCGGTTCGCGCGGCTCTCAAAAGCAGACTGGGCCGATGCGTATGTTGACCTGTATGGCCAAGTTTTCGGCGCTGATTCGGTTTTCTCCGCGATTCTCGCAGACGCCGAGCACCGCATCAAAAACCTCAAGAGGCAAGGTATCGTTGCATGAACCTCAAAATCGGCGACCGCGTAACGGACGGCAAACGCTTCGGCATTTTGACGTTCGCGGGCAATCTCATCGCAGCCGTGCGGTTCGATGGCGAGAAGCATCTGACCGCACGATGGGTCAAGAATTTGAGGCTCGCATGAAACCCGCTTACCGCAACGTCGCCCACTTCGCCGAAATCGGCCGCTCCCGCCCGTGGGACGCAGCCCGCGTGGAGAAACTCTGTGTCGCCACGGTGCTGATAATCGCCGGTGGCGTCTGGCTGCTGGCCCTGGCCGCTGGCTTGGGGTGGCTGCAATAGCCGAGGAGAATCAAGATGAAACAGAAACATTACGATTACGCATTGGGCTACATTTCGTCGATGGGCCAATGGACAGCATTGCGGGTGGCTTTGGGAAATCTCTTCAGAGGGACTCTCACGGCAATAGCCTTGAGTGCTGGAGATCAGGGTTGGGCCATCTCAGTAAGATCCACCATAAAGCTATCTGCATTGGAAGTATGCCAGTTGCAGGGCTTTTTCATGGGATACGTTGCGGGGGCCGCCGCATGAAACTTACTCGCGCTATCGCCTGGGCCGCTGGTACCGATGCGGGCAATCGTTCGATGCGCAAGGCTGGCCGCTCGGTTTGGAATGAAGACGACTACAACGCAGCGGTCGCTGAATTCAACCGCCTGTGGCCGGAGGAATGCGACCTGTGAAACTCTGGGAAGCGCCCACCGAGTCGATCATCGAGGAGCTTCTAGCCCGCGAGGACGGCCCCGCCGCAATCCGCTCAGCCGCCGGCCGCCTCATGCCGCATACCGAAGGTGGACGTAAGCGGCGCCGCCGCAAGTGCGTTCGCTGCGGCAAGTGGCACGATAGCGCGCGGGGTGCGTGGCGGTGCAAGTGCGAGAAAACAGAGGCCGAGAAGGAGAATTGAGATGAAACAATACATCGCATTAGCCCGCATGTACGGCAGAACCTTTTACGTCGGCGAAAAAGAAAAAGAATCCAACGAATCGTGGACTCACTTTCAACAAATCAATGGCGTGCGCGATTTCAAGACGTTTGAAGAAGCCGATGAAGTAGCCCGAGACTTAGCAGCCGGGAAGTACCCCGCTCTTCGCCCTGCTGGCGAGTACATCAACAACCGATAGTCCGCAGATTTAAACTTATAGGAGGTGCAACGCAAGGCTAACAGATCGCACATACAGCTCAAGCATCAGAGCGCCCGGCTTCGGTCGGGCGTTTCTGCGTCTGGGCTGGCCTGTGGCGCGTCGGAGGACTCCAGAAGATATGCCATATTTGCTGAACCGTCTATTGGTGTTTCGCTGATTTCGCGTTTGAAAACAGGCGCATCCGCCTTGATCCACTGATTCAAAAAGTCGCTCGGCCGCGTTTCGTTCCCCGCCGCATAATGTATCTTGATCGCGCGAATCTCAGCCCTGCGCAGCATCGAAACCAGAAACCCAATCTCGCCGCGATAATTGCGATCCGTGAACCCCTCGGACTTGCGGATAACCTTCACGTGCCGGCCATGGGCATACAGCAGCCCCCATTTGGCTGGTAGTTCATCAGCCGAGATCAACCCAGTCGGGACCATGAAATACCGTTCATGCCCAAGACCCGAGGCTGGATGCCTTCGAAATGGCTTCTTGGCGTCGTGCTTGAAATCGGCGCGTGAGGTTTTACATTCCACGACCGTGGACCCCCATGCGCGGAATCCGATTGCGTCTGGCGATTCCCAAGACGCGCCCGTATGGAATTCCGAGAATGCGAAAGTACAACCGCCCCGCCCTTGGAGCCAGAGCACTGCACGCTCTACTAGTTCCGAATGCGTCATCGTGCCTCTCCGTTGCCCGCAAGCGCTTCGGTACTCGGAAGTACGTCTGGATGCCCCGCAATCGCGTGGCGGGCCTCCGGCGCCCCCGGAATCGCGGTTTTGCGCTTGCAGCCCGCCGTCTTGCAGCGCTGCCTGTGGCTAAACTGCACCAACGTCTCCCCATCGGCCAGCAGCAGACCCGCTTTGCAGCGCTCGCAGGCTTCCGCCTTACGCCCAAACGCGGTCGGCAGCGTCTTCACGTCGACCCAGGCTTCCGCCGGCTCGACTTCTGGTAGCAATCCCCTCATTTCTTGCCCCTCTCCAGCTCCGCAATCCGCTTCTTCGCCCGGATCAGCTCCGCGGCGAGCCTGTTGTTTTCCAGGAGCGCGGCAATCAGGGCCTGTCGCGTGGCCTCGCGCAATTCGCGCTGCTTGGCTTCTTTCTCGGCGTCGGTCATAACTGCCGCTCCCCGACGATCTCAATCAGCGCCGCCGCCAGGTGGATCAGGTCCATCGGACCTATCGCGTGCAGGTTGTAGGCGACTTCCATCGCCTGCGGAATCTCGGCGAGTGATCGCACTTGAGAGAGTGCAACCACTCCGCCTGTCCTCTGATGAATCAGCTTTTGATTGTCCAATACCCACTTCCCCCAACGTCTCATTGCTCTCTCCTCCATGATTGCGATACAAACCTCGTAAACTCATCGAACCAAACGAGATGAACCTTGCCCGTCTTTCCGTTGCGCTGCTTCGCCACAATCAATTCAGCCGCCGCTTTCAGGTCTTCCCGGTCCGGTGAATAGACCTCGGGCCTGTATGGGAAAAGGATCAAGTCCGCGTCGTTCTCGATTGCTCCCGACTCGCGCAGATCGCTCATTCGCGGCTCATGGTCCTCGCGGTCCTCGGGCTTGCGGCTGAGTTGAGCGAGCGCCATCACCGCGACCTCAAACTCTTTGGCGATCAACTTCAAACCGCGCGACAGTGCGCTCACGTCCTGCTCCCGGCTCCCGTTGCGCCGTCCATCCACGATGGGCATGAGTTGGATGTAATCCACGCAAACCAAAGCCAGCGGTGGCCTATTCGCGGCGGTGAGCGTAGCCTGCAACCGCTGGACCTTGCAGCGGATGTCCATCAAGCTCGCGGCCGGCGTGTCGTCAATCGCAATCGGGGCGTCGTAGATCCGCGCGGAGCTTCGCGTGATGCGTTCCCACTCCTCGTAGTCGAGCGTTGCCGAGTGGACCCGCGAGAGGCTGATGCTGGCGTCCGCTGCGATCATGCGGGCAATAATCTCCTCTTTCGTCATTTCGAGCGAGAAGATATTCACGGTCTTAGGATTCTCGGCGAGCGCCATGTTCGTGGCGATGTTGCCCATCAACGCGCTCTTGCCCATTCCGGGCCTGCCGCCGACCACGATCAATTGCCCGGGACCGAAGCCTCCACCACTCAACAGGTCATCCAGATCCTCAAATCCGGTCGGCGTGCGCTTCCCGCCGCGTTGCGGGTTCAAGATGCCATCTAAGCCGCCCGATGCGTTGTCGATCACGTCTCGCGCAAAGACCAACCCGCCGGGGTCGTCTTTGCCGATCTCCTGCGTGGACTGTGCGAGCGTTCGGAGGATGCCATCCGAATCATCCTCGCCCATGAAAGCGCGGTTCATGGCAGTATTCGAGTGGCGGATGATCTGCCGAAGCCTCTGCTTTTCGCGCAGGATGTCCACGTACACCGGGAGTCGCGCCCCGTTGCCCGCTTCCGCCGTCAGGTCCGCGAGAAACCCGATGCGCCCGATGCTTTCCATCTCCCGGCGGCGTCCCAACTCGTTCGATACCGTCGTGATGTCGATCTCAGTCCCGGCGCGGTACAGGTCGCCCATCCGCTTCCAGACCGTGCGATGGTCGCTGACGCTGAAGTCCTCAGTCCTGAGCGCCGCGCAATCGACGTAGAACCGCCCATCCATCAGCAGCGTCCCCAGAATCACGCGCTCAGCTTGCGGGTTGGAGGGTAAGACGCGGTCTTCGGGGATCATGCTTTCGTTCCCTTCGGAATCTCAAACTTGAATTCTTCCGCGTTGGCCGGCCGTGGCTTGGCGATGTGATCGCGGTAAATCGACCTCGGCGCGGTCGCCCCGTTCAGCCCTTCGCAATCCCGCCACCGCTCCTGATCCAGCCACGTCGCAGGATACGGGCGCTTGTCTTCTTCGGCGCGGTTCAGCGCGGGCAACGCCGCCTTGAGCCCTGCGATGACTTTCGGCGCGTCGCCGTTGTGAACGTGATGCTGCCATGCGAGCCACGCCGGGCCCCTGCCAACGTGACGGGGATAGAGCCGATAGAACTCCACAAACTCCGGCGATTCCGGGATGGCTTCCGCCTTCGGCTTGCGGACGCGCTGTTTTGGTTCCGGCGCAGCCAACACCAATACGTCCGCCGCAGGCGGTTCCGGTTCAGGCGCTCTGTTCTGTATCTGTTCTGTATCTGCTCTAATCTGCTTCTGCTCTTGCTCCTGAGTTT